>Ga0265294_10001154_pt1 | contig 35806 bp, 32 predicted proteins | sample MunlanPumphouse3_FD_192504 | JGI IMG/M metagenome (GOLD analysis project Ga0265294, IMG submission 192504) | Groundwater microbial communities from a municipal landfill in Southern Ontario, Canada - Pumphouse #3 | ecosystem: Environmental > Aquatic > Deep subsurface > Groundwater | place...
TATTTTTTTGAATTATCTTATATAATATATTAAGATGCATAGCTTAAGATTTCAAATTGTTTTATATTTGTAAAAATGATATTTTTGTAACAATTCCTTTATTATTATATTGATTTTCTTCTTTTTAAATATCTTCTTTTATGATAGAATAATAAAGATTAGGAGAAAATATATGCTTAAGAATATAATATTTGATTTAGATGGAACTTTGCTTCCTCAAAATATAGATGAATTTATTGAAAAGTATTTTTATACTTTAACAAAAAAAATTGTTAGTTTAGGGTATGATTCAGATAAATTTATTAAGGGAATTAAAATTGGAACAGACGCAATGCTTAATAATGATGGGTATGAAACTAATGAATGTGTTTTTTGGGAAGCGTTTGAGAAAGTTACAGGTTACAAAAAAGATTTAATTAGTGATTATTTTATTGACTATTATAATAATGAATTTAATGAATTAGCAAATTCTGTTATTCCATATAAGGGATTGAATGAAGTTTTATATAAATTAAAGGGAAAAGGATATCAATTGATTTTAGCAACAAATCCACTATTTCCTAAAATAGCAACGGAAAACAGAATTAAATGGGCAAATATAGATAGTTTAGTATTCACTCATATAACAACTTATGAAAATTCATATTATTCAAAGCCGAATATTAAATATTATCAAGAAATATTTACTGACTTTAATATTGATCCTAGTGAATCTCTAATGGTTGGAAATGATATGTCAGATGATTTTGTTGTAACAGAACTTGGTTGTGATATTTATATAGTCACAAATCATTTAATTAATAAAGATAATTTAAAGTTGCCAGAAAAATCTTCTAATATGGAAGAATTAATTAAGTATTTAAAGAAATTAATATAGAATAAACAGGGGGTGGATTTATGTTAGAAATTAAAAATTTATCAAAGAGTTATGTAATTGATAAAAAAGCAGTTAATGATGTTAATATTTCTATTGAAGATGGTGAAATATTTGCATTTATTGGTCATAATGGAGCTGGTAAAACAACGGTAATTAAGTGTATTTGTGGAATCTTGGATTTTGAAGAAGGAGAAATCTTAATTAATGGGAAATCTATTAAAAAAGAACCAATTTCTTGTAAGAAAGAAATAGCTTATATTCCTGATAATCCTGATTTGTATGAAGCATTAACAGGAATTCAATATTTAAATTTTATTGGAGATATCTATCTTATTGAAAAAGAGCAAAGAAATAAAGATATAATATATTTTTCTGAATTATTTTCAATTAAAAATAATTTGAATGATATGATTTCAACATATTCACATGGTATGAAACAAAAATTAGCTATTATTTCTGCATTTATTAGACATCCTAAGTTAATGCTATTAGATGAGCCATTTGTTGGGTTAGACCCAAAAGCGGCATATTTAATGAAAGAAGAAATGAAAAAATTATGTGAAAATGGAACGTCAATATTTTTTTCAACCCATGTATTGGAGGTTGCTGAAAAGTTGTGTGATCATGTAGCAATTATTAAAGATGGAGAAATTATTGCTAGCGGTACAATGAGTGATGTAAAAGGAGATAAGTCATTAGAAGCTGTTTTCTTGGAGTTGGAAGGATGAGAAACTTTTTAATTTTATTTAAAGTTAATTTTATTAACAGCTTAAGAATAAATAGATTTTTAAAAAAGAAACAAGGTAAAACTAAAATTGCAATTATTTCTTTGTTGTTTATTATAATTTTATTAGCTTTTATGGGAATTAGTTTTTTCTATTATATGATGTTTGCTGATATTTTAAAAGTAGAAGAAAAAGTTGAATATATTTTGATTATTGCATCATCATTTGGAGCTTTTATGTTAGTTATTCAAACTATTATCAGAGCTGATGGTCATTTGTTTAAAGCAAGAGATTATGATATGTTAATGAGTATGCCAATTAATCAAAGAGATGTAGTTTTTAGTAAAGTTCTTTCTTTGCTCTTTACTGATTATTTATTTTTCTCAATTTTCTTTATTCCTGGAGTTATTGTTTATGGTATTTATTCTGGATTTACAGTTTGGCTAGTAGTTTATGGATTAATAAGTTTGATTGTAACACCACTATTACCAATATCAATATTTAGTTTTTTGTCATATTTTGTTACTTCTTTTACTAGAAATTGGAAACATAAAAATATTTTTAAAATTGTCATTATGCTTATTTTTCTTGTTGGTTTTATGATGTTGAGTATGAGTAGTCAGAGTATGGAAGAAAACCCAGGGCAGTTTGCTGAATCTATGTTTAATACTGCAAAGACTTTGTATTATCCAGGTTATGTTAATTATAAAGCTTTAATGGGTGATATCCCTTCAACATTGCTTTATATTGGAATCAATGGGGGTTTCTTTTTGATTTTTGTTTTTCTTTTAGGAATAACTTATAAAAAAACAAATTCAAGAACAGAAAAAAGTTTTAAAAAAGAAGAATTTGTTTTAGATGATAATTTAGCAAGTGATGGAGAAATAAAAACACTATTTAAAAAAGAATTTAAGAGATATATTAGTTCACCAATGTATGTTATTAATAGTGGAGTTGGAGCTGTATTGTTGCCAATTATTTTAGTTTTTACATATTTACAGTTTAGTAAAGCTGGTGCAGGTACGGATAATTCATTACTATTTGTGATGTTAAGCGCTATGGGATATTTTATTATTACAATTACTTCAACAACTTCTTGTACCATTAGTTTAGAAGGAAAGCAATTTTGGATAATTAAGTCTGCTCCAGTAAAAACTACTAATGTTTTTATTGCGAAATCATTAGTTAATATTGTTTCTGCTTTACCATTTTTGTTTATTGCAATTATTATAGGAATATTTTTAATTAAGTTTAGTATTATTGAAATAATTATTTTTACAGCGGTTGTATCTTTAGGTTTATTAATGATTACTACTTTAGGTTTATTTATTAATTTACTTTTACCAAAAATGGATTGGGACCAAGAAATAAAAGTAGTTAAACAAAGTGCAAGTGTTGTTGTACTTATGTTAATGTCTTTTGTTTTAGATATTTTATTGTTTGGGTTAAGTTTTTTAATTTTTACATTAAGTTCAATTTCTATTGCTATACTTTCATTTATTGTTCTTTCAACAATAATAAATGTGGTAATTATTATATTGCTGGGTACTGTTGGTAGAAATAAATATGATAAAATGAGCGCATAAATATATATAAAAAGGTGAGCAAAATTAGCTCACCTTTTTAAGTTTTTAGAGACAATTATGAAACGGTCTTCAATAGAGTTAAAGCCTCCGTTTGTTTTTATTTGATGTTCTATTTGTTGTAAACCTGTAAATGATTTTTCTGAAGAAAAACCTGGAAATTCCCATTCTATAGTTTTACACATAAAAATAACAGCATCAATTGTTAAGTATGTAATATTTAATAATTTTGAATCATATTCTAATATTTCAAAATTTTGTTTTTTAAAATTTTCTAATTCTTGTTTAACTGTAAAAGAATTATAATCTTTATTTATCCAAGGAGTTATAATTTTAGTCATTGGTTCATTATTATGTGAGCCTACTTGTTGAGTTATAAATATTCCGTTTGGTTTTAAAATTCTTTTTATTTCTTTTAAATTATAAGATTCATGGCGATTAATGACAATATCAAATTGATTATGATTAAAAGGAAGGTTTGTATCATCTTTATAAAAATTAACATTTATGCCTAAGGGAGATAAGTTTCTAATACATAGTTGATAATTTGGATAATATCCCTCTGTTACGTAAGTATTCTTATAGGGATGATTAAGTGACAAAAGTTTCTTGCCATCAGCTGTTCCCATATCTAGTAATATCATACTTGGTTTTAGGTATTTTTTTATGGTAGCTAAATAATCCCAAGGAGTTTTTTCTTCGATAATTTTTCCATCTAAATAGGAAAAATCCCAACCGATTATATTGCTTTCAAATTCAATTTTTTTATATTTATCTAATGACATTTTTAAATTAATTCTCTTTTACGATAAAAATATATTGAAGTAAGTAATATAACAATTAATGAAGCAAGCCAAATAATTAATGATAATAAATTAAGGGATTCATTTTCAATAATGTATCTAGAATCTGAAAATGTAAAAGGAGTTAAATATTTAAAGAAGTTAGTTTTTTCACTAAACAAAGCTAAAATATTTATAAAGTAAAATGCAAATGGTATTCCAAATGCTAATCCGTTTTTATTATTTATAAATATTGAAATTAAAATAGTTAGAAAATAAATAAATATGTTAACAAAAAGTGGTGATAAAGTAAGCATTATCATTATATATAAGTCTAAATCATTGCTAATGGCTAAGCCAATAATAATTATTGCACTAGTCGCTACTACTAAAATTATAATATTTATTAGGCTGCCTAAGGTCTTTGACAAAATTATTCTATCTCTTGAAACTGGTTTTGCTGCTAAATATTCAATTGTCATTTGTTCTTTTTCTTTTCCAATAACTTTAAATCCTAGTAGTGAGCTATAGATACTAGTTGCTAAAATTAACATAATTATTCCTTCTGATTTTACCCAACCTGAAGGGCTAGAGATGGATGCTATGTCCATATTAAATATTTTTAATAGCTCTTCTGGGAAGACAGAAGTAATTTGACTTAGTAATTCGACGTTTTCAGGTGACATTAAAGTAGGATAAGTGATAAAAACTATCAACATGAAAAAAGAAATTACTGCTAACCATATAAGTAAAGATTTAAAATTTGTTTTTATTTCTTTAATAATCATTATGTGCTCCTTATTTATAATAATGCATGAAGACATCTTCCAAAGATGGTTCTTCAATTAGTATTCTTTCTATTTTGTGATTTGATAAGTCTTTAATTACTTTATTTATATCGCCGTTATATAATATTGTTGTAAATTCATCATTTTTTGCAATTATATTATACCCATTACTTAATTCTTGATTTGTTTTAATTTTTATCATATATATAGAACTAGAAATTAATTCATTTATTGAGGCTATCTTGATTATTTTACCATCTTTAATTATTGCAACACGATCACAAATTTTTCTTACTTCAGCTAAATTGTGTGAAGAGAATAAAATGGTTTTTCCTTTTGATTTTTCTTCTTTTAAAATGGAATAAAATTCCTCTTTCATTAATGGATCAAGTTCGGAAGAAGCTTCATCCATAATGATTAATTTTGGTGAATGGGCAAGGGATAAAACTATACCAATTTTTTTTAGGTTTCCTAAAGACAATTCTTTTATTTTTCTTGAAAGGTCAACTTTTAATCTTTGGGAAATAATATTTGCTCTTTCAATTGTGTCAAATGTATAGAAAGAATCATTGAATTTTAATATTTCTTTACCAGTCATTTCTTCATATAAATTTATTTCACTAGGAAGATAACCGATATCAATATTATCTTTATAAGAAAGAGGGTTAAGTTCTTTATTCATAAATGTAATAATTCCACTTGATTTATTTATTAGTCTCATGATACAACGAATTGTAGTTGATTTTCCTGCGCCATTAGGACCAATAAATCCAAAAATTTCACCTTCTTGAATTTCCATTGTGACATCATTAACACCAACAGTTTTTCCATAATATTTAACTAAATTTTTGATTTCTAATATGTTTTTCATTATCTCTCCTTTTATAGATTTAATAAACTTGTTTTTTATATTTTATCATAAAAAGACAAAAAAAAGGAATGTTTTCATTCCTAAAAGAGAGAAGATAAAATTTTGCTAATTTTTTCCAATTGAATTTTATCATTTTTTGTATAATTATTATATAAATTACTATCTAAATCTATAATAGCAACTACTTTATTATTTTTTATAATTGGAGTAACAATCTCACTTCTTGAAGTTGATGAACAAGCAATGTGCCCAGAAAATTCTAAAACATTATCAACAATTATAGTTTTTTGTGTATTGAAAGAAGTACCGCAAACACCTTTCCCCTTTTCTATTACGGAGCATGCTACATCTCCTTGAAAAGGGCCTAAAAATAATTTTTCTTTTTCAACAAGATAAAATCCTGCCCATGAAGTGTTAGGGAAATTTGTTTTTAATATTGATGATACATTAGATAGATTTGTAACTAAAGGATATTTTTTGTCAATAATTGATATTATTGTTTGTTCTAGATTATTATTCATAGTTTTTTCCTTCTTAATATATTTCTATGATATATTTATTTGTTTATTTTTAAAGATTGAATATTATTTATAAAAAAATCCTGGTATAAACCAGGGCTTTAGATAATTGGTGCGGGTAACAGGAATCGAACCTGCACTCCAAGGAACTAGATCCTAAGTCTAGCGCGTCTGCCAGTTCCGCCATACCCGCAACGATATAATACTAGCATAATTATTTTAAATAATCAATATATTTTTATAAAAAAATGGGGCGACTGATGGGAATCGAACCCACGCATACCGGAGCCACAATCCGGAGCGTTAACCACTTCGCCACAATCGCCACATGGCAGGGGTAGAAGGATTTGAACCCTCATTTACGGTTTTGGAGACCGTTGCTCTACCATTGAACTATACCCCTAGACAATGCTTATACATTATACTAAATTGTTAATGTTTTTGCAAGTGATTTTAATAATAATAAATTAAAAAATAATGTTTATTAATAATTAATAATGCTTGTTTTAATTAATATTATATATTATAATAGACTTAGAATATAAAGGAGGAATTTATATTATGAATGAATATGTAAAAGCGATTGATGGTCTTTCTTTAATAGTTAAATTATTATTAGCTATATTCGTTGGCCCAATTATTTATGGAATTTACAGAATTGCTAAAGGTAAAGTAATTATTGGAATTATTTGGATTATTACTGGTGGTTTATTTGGTATTGGTTGGATTATTGATGTTGTAACAATTCTACTTTCAAATAAAGTTACATTCTTGGCATAATTTTAAATAAAATTAGGTAGATGTTTTACCTAATTTTTTTATTTGAATTTATAGATAGTGTTGAATATGTTAAGCTTGTATGATAGAATTTAATCAATATGGAGGAACTTTATGCTAACAGATTTAGAAATTATTAATGCTGCAAATAAAGTAGAACTTACTAAAATTGTAAAGAGATTTAAAATTAAAGAAGATGAATTATTTAGTTATGGTAAATACATGGCCAAAGTGGATCTTTCATTACTAGAACGATTGAAGAACAAAAAAGATGGGAAGCTAATTTTAGTTACAGCAATTACTCCTACTCCAACAGGAGAAGGTAAATCAACAACAACTGTTGGTTTAGTTGATGCATTAAATAAAATTGGTAAAAAAGCTGTTGGAGCTTTAAGAGAACCATCACTGGGTCCTGTATTTGGAATTAAAGGTGGTGCAGCAGGTGGAGGATATGCTCAAGTAAACCCAATGGTTGAACTTAATCTTCATTTTACTGGTGACTTACACGCTATTACTACTGCTAATAACTTAGTTAGCGCAATTATTGATAATTATTTATATCAAGGAAATCCTTTGAATATTGATCCTAGTAAAATTACCTGGAAACGTTGTATTGATTTAAATGATAGAGCTTTAAGATTAGTTAATGTTGGATTAAGTAGTAAAAGAGAAGTTGTAAGACAAGATGAGTATAACATATCTGTTGCTAGTGAAATAATGGCTAGTTTTTGTTTATCAAGTTCCTTAGTTGATTTAAGAAATAGATTAGATAGAACTATTGTTGCATATAATTATAATAATGAACCAATTACAATAAAAGATTTGAAAATAACTGGTTCTCTTTTGGTTTTGCTAAAGGATGCTTTAAAACCAAATATTGTTCAAACACTAGAAAATAATTTGTTTTTTGTTCATGGGGGACCATTTGCAAACATTGCTCATGGATGTAATTCTGTTCTTGCTACTAAAACAGCATTGAAAATTGCAGATTATGTTGTAACTGAAGCAGGATTTGGAGCTGATTTAGGAGCTGAAAAATTCTTTGATATTAAATGTCGAGAAGCTGGATTAAATCCAAACGTTGTTGTAATTGTCGCTACAATTAAAGCATTAAAATATCATGGTGGTAAGCCTATTGCTAGTATTAAGGAAGAAGGTTTAAATGAATTAACAAGAGGTCTTGCTAATTTAGAAAGACATATACAAACTATTAATACTTTAGGAGTAAATAGTGTTGTTGCAATTAATAAATTTGATACCGATACAGATGCTGAAATATCTTTATTAAAAGCTTGGGCTAAAGAAAATAATATAGTTATATCATTAAGTGAAGTATATGCAAAAGGTAGTTTGGGTGGAATAGATTTAGCAAATAAAGTTGTTGAAAATATCTCTAGAAAGAAGTTTAAGCCGATTTATAATATTTCAGATGATTTATTTAAAAAGGTTGATAAGCTTTGTAAGAAAGTATATGGAGCAAATAAAATAGAGTATTCTGAAGAAGCAAAAGATATGTTAAAAAAATATGATGAAAAATATCGTGATTTCTATATCTGTATGGCTAAAACACCAGTTTCATTAACTGATAATCCCAAAACTTTAGGAATTCCTAAAGATCATACAATTCATATTAATGAAATTAGGCTTGCAACAGGTTCAAATTTCATTATATGCTTGACTGGTAATGTTATGACTATGCCAGGGTTAGGTAAAGATCCAATGGCATTTCATATTGATGTTTTAGAAGATGGAACAGTTGTAGGCTTATCATAAACATAAAAAAACACCAACAAATGTTGGTGTTTTTATTTCTCGTTATGTTTTTAATGTTTTATGAAGGTACAAATCATTAAAATGGTTTGACTTTTTCTATATATTAAGATATAATTACTAATGCAGTTTGTGTGATAAGGTTCCGTGGTGTAGGGGTTAACATGCCTGCCTGTCACGCAGGAGATCGCGAGTTCAAATCTCGTCGGGACCGCCATTTATGCGCCAATAGCTCAATTGGATAGAGCATTTGACTACGAATCAAAAGGCTGGGGGTTCAAATCCTCTTTGGCGCGCCATTTTTTATTTTGGTCTTTATTTTAATATTATTTATTAATTTTATCCTTTATTTTTTGATTGACAAAAAGGTGTATTTATAATATAATATTAAGCAATCGGGAAATAGCTCAGCTTGGTAGAGCGCTTGGTTTGGGACCAAGATGCCGCGGGTTCAAATCCTGTTTTCCCGACCATGCAGGTGTAGTTCAATGGTAGAACATCAGCCTTCCAAGCTGAATATGCGAGTTCGATTCTCGTCACCTGCTCCATATTGAAAGCATAGGTTTGATACAAATGTATCAGGCCTTTTTTTGCGCTATATAGGGCCGTTTCTCCGGTTTCTCATATTTATTGATCTTATAAAGTGCTCTGATTTTACTGAATTTTAGAGATTTCAATATAATATCTACACGATTACATTTTGAAATACACGATTTAAAATGGATTTACACGATTTCAGTAAACAAGCCATTTATGTGGTATAACTTGATAAAATTACATTTATTTTCAACCGTAAAAAGTGTATAATGGAAATAGCACTAATTAGGGAGGATGATTATTTTGGCAACAGTTCAATTAGGATTTGAAAATAAACTATGGGAAATGGCAGATAAGCTAAGGGGTAACATTGAAAGCTCCGAATATAAACACGTTATATTGGGGCTTGTTTTTTTGAAGTATATTTCTGATTCATTTGAAGAGAGATATAACCAAGTTAAAGAAGAATATCCTGGCATGGAAGAAGATAGGGATGCTTACGAGTCTGAAAATGTATTCTTTGTTCCAATAGAAGCAAGATGGGATTATATTAAGTCACAAGCAAAACAACCTACTATTGGACAAGTAATAGATAATGCAATGGTGTTAATTGAAAGAGAAAACGCACCACTTAAAAATGTATTACCTAAAAACTATGCAAGACCTGCGTTAGATAAAACACGTTTAGGAGAGTTGATTGATTTATTCTCTTTTAATGTAGGAAGTAAAGAAGCAAGAGCGAAAGATGTTCTTGGTAGAGTATATGAGTATTTCTTAAAGAAATTCGGTACTACTGAGGGTGAGTTCTATACACCACCAAGTATCGTTAAATTATTAGTAAATATGATTGAGCCTTATAAAGGTAGAGTATATGATCCATGTTGTGGTAGTGGGGGTATGTTTGTACAATCTGCGAAGTTTGTAGAAGAACATCAAGGTAGACTTGGTGATATTTCTATTTACGGACAAGAGTATGTAGCTACTACCTGGAGACTTGCGAAAATGAATCTAGCGATTAGAGGACTTGATGCTAATCTTGGAGATAGAGATGCAGATACCTTTACAAACGATCAACACAAAACATTAAGAGCTGATTACATACTAGCCAACCCACCGTTTAATATTAAGGACTGGGGGCAACCTCATTTATTAGATGATCCCAGATGGAAGTGGGGAGTTCCGCCTAAGACTAATGCTAATTACGCATGGATATCACATATGGTTAGTAAATTAAGTCCAAAAGGTACAGCTGGATTTGTTTTAGCGAATGGTTCTTTATCTACATCCAGAAGTGAAGAATATGATATTCGTAAATCGATTTTAGAAGAAGGACTTGTAGATTGTATAGTCGCTATGCCTTCACAGTTATTCTATGATGTATCTATTCCAGTATCTTTATGGTTTGTATCTAAAAATAAGAACGGTAGAAAAGATAAAGTGTTATTCATAGACGCCCGTAAAATGGGATACATGGAAACAAGAAAACATAGAGAATTAAAAGAGGAAGAAATCGAACAAATCTATTCAACTTACCATAATTGGAAAAATGAAGAAAACTATGAGGATATTGATGGGTTTTGTAAATCATCTGCAATAGAAGAAATTAAATCACATGACTACGTCTTAACTCCAGGTAGATATGTAGGCATTGAAGAAGAGGAAGATGATGGTATTCCATTTGAAGAAAAAATGGACAGACTTACTTCAGAACTATCAGATCTATTTGAAGAATCTAAATCTCTTGAGGAAAAGATCAAAGAGAACTTAAGGGGAATAGGTTATGAGTTATGATACTTGGAAGAATGTAAATTTAAGTGATATAGTAGCATCAGTATCTTCATCATTTAATTTTAATAGAAATGAATTAGTGCTTGTAAATACCTCAGATGTGCTAGAAGGAAAAGTTTTAAATCATACATTTACAAAAAATTTGCAGGTCAAAGGTCAATTCAAGAAAGCTTTTGAAAAAGACGATATATTATACAGTGAAATTCGTCCGAAAAATAAAAGATTTGCTTATATTGATTTTGACCCCAATGGTTATGTAGCATCAACAAAACTTATGGTTTTAAGAGGCAATAAAGATAGAGTTGATAATAAATTTCTTTATCAAATATTAACTTCTACAGAGATGATAAACAAGTTACAACAAGTTGCTGAATCTAGATCTGGAACATTCCCTCAAATTACTTTTACACAATTAGGAGAGCAAGAAGTTAAACTACCTCCTCTTCAACAACAAAAAGCAATAGCAAACATCCTATCATCACTTGATGACAAAATAGAACTTAACAACAAAATCAATAAGAACCTAGAAGAAATGGCACAAGTGTTATATAAACAATGGTTTGTTGATTTTGAGTTTCCTAATGAAGATGGAGAACCATATAAATCTAGTGGTGGAGAAATGATAGGAAGTGAATTAGGCTTAATTCCTAAAGGATGGGAAGTGAAAGGTTTAAAATACATATGTAAAAATGATATAGCAATTTGTGGTAAGACACCGTCTACTAAAAATAAGGATTATTATGGAGTTGATGTACCTTTTATAAAGATTCCTGATATGCATAATGTTATATATGTAGTTGATTCAAATACAAAATTAAGTAAAGAAGGTCAAGAATCGCAATCAAACAAGACACTCCCAAAAGGATCTATATGTATTAGTTGTATTGGTAGTCCAGGGTTAGCAGTCATAACAATAGAAGATTCACAAACAAATCAACAGATAAACTCAGTTATTCCCAAGACAGAAGAGTTATTATATTACACATATCTTAATCTAGAATCTAGAGCAGAAGAAATAAAGGCTTTAGGTTCAGCTGGGACTACTTTGTATAACCTAAATAAAACAAGTTTTGAAAAGATTAAAATAATTGTACCAAATAATGTTGTGTTGTCATATTTTCACAAAATTATTGAGCCTAACTTTCAAACTATTCTAAATGGATATTTACAAAATATGGAGTTATCAAGCACAAGAGATATATTATTACCAAAACTAATGAGTGGGGAAATAGAAGTACCAATTAAGGGGTGATTTAATGGGAGTAAAAGTATTTTATGAGTCAGATGTAGAAGAAGCTACATTACAATGGCTAGAAGAGTTAGGGTACTCTACTGAGTTTGGACCTAATATCTCATCTGAAGGCGATTATCCTGAACGAGAAGGATATGAAGAAGTAATACTAAATGAGCGTTTAAAAGAAGCGCTTTTTAAGCTTAATAAACATGTTCCAAGACAAGTATTAGATGATGCTTTTAGAGAGATTGCTATTCCTAAACAGGTATCGCTAATTGCGAACAACCATACTTTCCATAAAATGATCACAGATGGTGTAAGTGTAAGATATCATAATAAGAATAAAGAATTAGTATATGATACTGTTCGAATATTTGATTTTGAACATCCTGAAAACAATGATTTCTTTGCTGTTAACCAATTTACAGTGATTGAAAATAGAGTAGAAAAAAGACCAGATGTTGTGATATTTGTGAATGGATTACCTTTAGTAGTCTTTGAATTAAAAACGGCTTCTGATGATGAAGTAAAATTGAAACACGCGTATAGACAAATTAAGAACTATCAAAGTAAGATTAGCAACCTATTTGTATATAATGCCTTTAATGTACTTAGTGACGGACTACACGCAAAAGCTGGAACACTTACATCATTAGAAGATAGATATATGACATGGAGAACGATAGATGGAGAAACGATTGCTCCTAAATCATTACCACAATTAGAAACATTAATTAAAGGTATGTTTGATAAACGTATTTTTATGGATTTATTAAAACAGTTTATCTTATTCCAAGAGAAAGATAATGATTATATAAAAATATTAGCTGGTTATCATCAATACCATGCTGTTAATACAGCTCTACATAGTACAATTAACGCTACCAGTGAAGAAGGAGATAGACGTATTGGTGTAGTATGGCATACACAAGGTAGTGGTAAATCACTATCTATGGTTTTCTATGCTGGTAAGATGGTAATTTCACAAGAATTATCAAATCCGACTATTGTTGTGATTACTGATAGAAACGATTTAGACGATCAGTTATATTTAACCTTTGCAAAATCAAAAGACTTATTACGTTCGATACCACAACAAGCAGAATCTAGAGACCATTTAAAAGAGTTACTAGATGGTCGTGATTCAGGTGGAATTATCTTCACAACGATTCACAAGTTCTCTCCAAATGAAGATGGAACAGTTGATCCTTTAACAGAACGTAAGAATGTCATCGTTATGGCAGATGAAGCACATAGAAGCCAGTACGGTTTTAAAGCACAAGTTGTAAAAACAGAAGACGAAGCGTATGAGAAATATGGATATGCTAAATATATGAGAGACAGTTTACCAAATGCATCTTATATTGGGTTTACTGGAACTCCAATAGAAACAACGGATAAGAATACAAGAGCAGTATTCGGTGATTATATCGATGTATACGATATGACTAGAGCCGTAGAAGATGGAACAACCGTTAAAATCTTCTATGAAAGTCGTATTGCTCGAATTGATTTTACTGACGAGTATACATTATTAGATGATAACTATGATGAAATTACTGAGTATCAAGAAGATGTCCAAAAAGAAGGATTAAAACGCAAATGGGCTCGCTTAGAGGCAATCGTAGGTGCTGAACCTAGAGTTAAGACTGTTGCCAAAGATATAGTAGAACATTTTGAAAAACGACAAGAAGCAATGACGACATCTGTCGGTAAAGGTATGATTGTTGCAATGTCTAGAAGAATTGCTGTTGAACTATATAATGAAATCGTTGCTCTTAGACCTGATTGGCATAGTGATGATTTAATGAAAGGTAAAATCAAAGTAGTAATGACAGGTTCTTCATCAGATCCAATTGAATGGGAACAACATGTCGGAAATAGAACAACAAGAGAAACATTATCAAGAAGAATGAAAGACAATGATGATGAGTTAGAACTTGTAATTGTTAGAGATATGTGGCTTACAGGATTTGATGTTCCAAGTATGCACACAATGTATATTGATAAACCAATGCAAGGACATAACTTAATGCAAGCAATTGCTCGTGTTAACCGTGTCTTTAGAGAAAAACAAGGTGGTTTAATTGTTGATTATATCGGCATTGCAGAAAACTTAAAAAAAGCATTATCTGAATATACAGAAAACGATCGAGAACAAACAGGAATTGATACAGATCTTGCTGTTTCTATTATGATGGAGAAACTAGAATTAGTAAGAGAAGTATTACACGGTTTTGACTACTCATTATATTTCACTGGAAAACATACTGAGAAACTACAAACCATCATGGCAACAATTGATTACATTGTTGGTTTATCAGTCAAACGTAAAGATGATTATATTAAGCTAACTTCAGAACTCACAAAAGCATACTCATTATGTGCTACTACAGAAGAAGCTGAACTTTATAATGTTGAAATTGGATTCTTTAAAACAGTAAGAGCAGGAATTATCAAACTGCAAAGTGAAGATAATCCTGGAAAGAAAACAGCAGATCAACTAGACAAAGAACTCAATCAACTCATCTCTAGTTCTCTAAAGTCTGATGAAGTAATAGATATCATGTCAGAAATCGGATTAGCAAAACCCGATATCTCAATTTTATCTGATGAGTTCTTAGAAGAATTTAAAAACATGGAACATAAAAATGTCGCAGTTGAATTATTGAAAAGATTAATTCAAGGTAAAATACGAGCATTCTCAAGAAAAACGATTGTACAATCTAAACAATTCTCAGAACTACTTGAAAGTTCATTAGCTAAATATCACAAGCGATTAATTGATTCAACAGTTGTTATTCAAGAATTAATCGCACTTGCTAAAGATATTACGAAAGCTGCAGAAGAAGGAAAAGAATCTGGCTTATCAGAAGATGAGTATGCTTTCTATCAAGCGCTTGCTTCTAATATCACTGCACAAGAAGTTATGGGAATAGATGTATTAAAAGAAATCGCAAAAGAACTAACAAAAAAAGTAAAATCAAGTACAACAGTAGACTGGAACATTAGAGACTCAGTTCGTGCAAAAATAAGATTTGAAATAAAAGTGCTTCTTAAAAAATACAACTATCCGCCAGATGATCCAAATGATCCAAATAATTATGACAAATCTGTTAAACTAATCATGGAGCAAACAGAGTTAATTTGTGAAAACGGAGTGACCTTATGAGAGAAATAAATAAATATGAAGTACTTTTTGGAATGAATGATACTGAGTTTTTTGTTAATGAAGCTATTGATGAAAAAAATGAAGAGACATCCTTGAAAGACTTTATTAATCTAACAAAACCTAAAAGAAAATGGAGTGTAATAAATCCGGGGTTTATGATTGGAGTTGCACATTGCTATCTAGGAGCTTTATTTGAATCAAATTTCAAAATTGACTTTCAAAATATTGACTTTACGAGCTTAAAAGTAATTAGGATTGGTGCTAAAAGACGTTTTAATGAAAATAAAGATAAAATCAGGGCATTAAGAAATGCTATTGCACATCATAATTACAAAGTCTATGAGGAACTTAGTATTATCAATGATTCTCGATTCAGTATACAATTTATAGATGGTAATCCGAGAATAAAAGATGATTTTGTAGAATTTAGTATGAGTATGATTGATTTCTTCAATTTCATTTCAGAGTGTGGAGTTATTTTATATGCAATGTCTAATAAGAATAAAGATAGAATGTAAATTTAGTACTTTTTAAGATCTAGGTTTTAAAAATAACATATAAATGAATAGCGACCCAGCTTTTAATTGAGTTGAGTCGCTTTTTTTATTTGTCTATATAATGATAGAACAATATACAAAAACACCAAATAATGATAAAATATAGTAAGTGATTTTAATAAAAGTAGGTGATTAAATGAGTAAAAAACTATTTGAAAAATATATTGAAGATGCATACTATGATTTAATTTATTCGAGTATTTTAGAATTTTATGAAAAAAACGAATATTCAATATCTTTAAAAACTGATAATGTCCCAGAACCAAGTGAAATACGGTTAGAAGAAATTGCAGTTGAAAAAATTAGGTTTAGAGATGACATCTTTCAAGAAGAAACAGAGTTTAAATTACGAGTTAGAGCAGATTTCTTACTTAAAGGAGACAAGAGCTTTGATTATGAATATGATAGTTCATATCGTAAATTTGTAGTTACTTGTAATGCGGATATTGTTAATGGATTATCTGATTTTGAGATAACCGATGTTGAAGAATATATTTCAGACGAGTACAAGAAAGGATTATCGGATTTTGCAATTCCGTATATTCCACAAAGTGATTTGGAACGAAGAGCAACAGAATTTTTAAGTAAATATTGTAAAGAAGTCTTGAGAAAACCAATGCCTTTACCTATTGACTTGATAATTAAGAGAATGGGGATCACATTATATAATGCACCTTTAGGAGATAATGTTTTTGGTAAAGCTTATTTTGGTTCAGCCGTTGAAGATGTTTATATTCGGGAAACAGAAGCACTACCATTTGATGTGCATGATAAAACAATACTTATAAACCCTGATGTTATAAATTTAAGAAGTTTTGGAAGTTATAATAATACTATTATTCACGAATGTGTTCATATTGAGTATCATTCAAAATATTTCCAAGTCAAAAAAATATTAGATCCAGCTGATAATTCAATTGTTTCAATTCTTGGTAGCGGAAGCCGAAACCTAACTACAGATGAAATGAAGGCACATGCATTAATGGAATGGCAAGCGAGTGCTCTTGCACCAAGAATACTTATGCCAAAAAATACCACTAAAATTATGTATGAGCAGTTTTTGAATGAAGAGAAGTTTTTTAATCCTGATAAATCTACTTTGGAAAGATTAGAATCAGTAATTAATAAGTTAGCAGAGTTTTTTAAAGTATCTAAGCAAGCCGTAAAACTAAGACTTATTGACTTAGGTGTTGAAGACGTTTTAGGAATTAGTAATTACATTAATATGAAAAGAGTTCCAAATTATTCTGTAAGTAAAGAAAGTGTTAAAAGAAATCAAACGTATATCATTGATTTCATTGATTCCGTTAGACAAGTCATTAGCAATCCTGAACTGAGTGAGTTGTCAAAATTGGGTAAAATCACTTATGTTGATGGATTTCTTGTTATAAATTCACCGGAGTATGTTTCATTTGATAACAATGGCAATAAATTATTAACACAATATGCATTGGATCATATAGATGAATGTGCATTTGCATTCAAAAAGCAAGAAGCAGAGTCTAATAATCAATACTATAATTATCATCAGTCCATGAATTTTATGTGTAGACCACAAAATAAAGATTCATATATATCTGCTGATTACGACAGAAACTCAACCAGTAATAAAAAGACAGTTAAGTGTGCTTTTGAACTTCTTGATATTAATGATTCTAGAGAATTGTCCAAAAAACTGAATGGAGTATTTAACGAGGACTTATTGACAGTAATAACTGAAATGGGTTATATTCATTCTAACCGAGAGCCTAACTATTATAATATTCAGAAATTGACGAATGTACAAGATAAGACTGTTAAATCTTATGTGACTGGCTCAAATAAAAACCCTCAGAAAGAAAAATTACTCGCCATATGTGCTGGATTAAGAATTCATACTAGGGTGGCATACCACCTTCTAGAAAAAGCAGGTATAAATATGAATACTATGAAAGAAATTGATTTCATTTATCGAAGTCTGTTAGAACGTCATTATGATGAGGGATTAGATAAGTGGAATGAGTACCTGCTAGAAGCAAACCAACCTACTTTACCATAATTATTTCGTAACGTGTTACGAGTTTAATTTTGAAATATCATGAAAGATATAGATCGTATATAACCAATAATTTATGAATTGGCTATATATGGTCTTTTTTTATGTTCGAACACCTCGTAAATGATTACGAAAACTAAATCTTAATTATAGTATACTAACCACGAACTAGGAATTAGCTAACCTAGCCAGTACTTCACAGCCTTTGCTCAGTTGGTCACATTGAAGTACAAATTAATAAAATAATACAGTTCATTCTAATGTGAAGAGTGGCCTGTAAATTGAAATGGATGTACCAATCCGTTCTCTTTACTACGCCACTGAACTGCTATAACTACGAGAAGAGTGCCTCCATTTCAGATAAATCTGAATTGGAGGTGTTTTTTTATGAAATTAACAAAATCAATGAAAGACCAATATCCAGCTATCTATGGATATGGAAGTTTGGAACAATTACAAAGTGATCCGATTAATAATCTTAAACATTGGATTGCTATTACTGATGGGGATGGTGATTTTAGATTTATTCCATGTACAGAAGAGTATTTTCACTGGCATCGAAATGAAGAGCGTAACGAGCGAAGACAACGAGATACCGAATCCAGATGCATGGTTCCATCTAAGAAGTTTGGTTTGGTGAAATGCAGAAAAGATTGCAGTCAGTGTCCATACACAAGAACAGGATTTCCTATATCTATAGATTATATGTACGACAATTACGAGTACGAATTTGCTGATGGAAGTTATGAAGCTGAACTGGAAAAGGAAGCAGAGAAACAACAATCAGATCTCATATGGAGTCTTGTGGATGAACTTGAAACATCTGATCAACTCATATTGAAGCTATTTAATGAAGGGAAAACGGATGCTGCTATTGCTGAAATTGTCAAGAAATCAAGAAGTATGGTTCAGATGAGAAGGAAGCAACTTATCGAGGAGTTGAAAGAAAAAGTAAAGAAATTTGAATAATTATTGGCAAACCATAACAAACCTCGCCATTAACTGGTGAAGGAGGAATTGAAATGAAAAAAGAACCACAAGCCAATAAACCATTCCTTACAGATAAGGATTTAGCTGAAGCATTGTTGTTGATCAGTGAAACAGCTAAAACATTGGCTTTAGAAGTAATGTTGCTTCCAGAAGACACAAGCAAAGGAGATGAGAATGATGTCAAGAAGCCCAACGATTCACAGTAGAAAGTATAGTCCAAGTAAAAGTAGTATCTGGTTGAACTGTCCATTAAGTACTTTCTACAACGATACGAAAAATCAAGAAACAAGTCCACAAGCAGAGTTTGGAACCCAATGTCATGAACTAGGTGCTGCACTAATTAGTAAGTCATTAGGATTAATCTATTATGACAGTGAAGTAAAACCAATTGATGAATTAATCAAGGAACTCGATATGTATTCCGATGAAATGCAGGAACTTGCGGATGGATATGCGAACTTTGTAATTAACACCATTGAATTTGAAAAGAAACGATCTGATGCAGAACCATTTGTCGTAATTGAGCAACACCTAGATATGGATTTTGATGAAGATGCAAGAGGCACGCTTGACTGCGGAATCATCTCATCAATGAATGGTGGAACACTGACAGTTATTGATTTAAAAACAGGAAGATTACCGGTGTATGCATTTAATAAAGAAGATGAAACATTTAACACGCAACTCGCCATATATGCACTCTACTTATACAAAGCATACAAAGAGTTATATCCAGTTAATAGAGTAAGGCTTGTAATTTACCAACCTGTTATTAATAACACCAATGAATACGAGATGGATTTGGATGAGCTACTAAGGTTTGAAACAGAAGTATTGTTGCCGGCAGTCGAGAAAACAAGAACTGGATATTTAGAAGGAAACACAGGTAAGCATTGTAGGTACTGTTTAGGAAGATTTATGTGTGTAAAAAGAGGAGATGAATTTATAGAAATGTCAAAAGAGCTAATCAAACCATTATCAGTTCATTCTGATGAAAAGATAGAAGAATTACTACCGAAACTAGACGACTATATACGATATGCAAATGATCTGAAAGAGTTTGCTATCAACCGAGCAAAAAACGGTCACAAGTGGAACGGATTCAAGTTGGTTCATGCTCGAGTTTCAAGAAAGATTATAGACGAACCTGGATTGATCAAGGCATGTGAAGAAGTCGGAATTGATCCATACAGTGCACAAAAAGTAGCTGGCATTACCGAACTGACCAAACGCATAGGTAAAGATAAAGTCACTAGCATTATCGGACCATATATCACAATGCAAACAGGTTCAATGATTCTAGTACCAAACACAGATCCTCGTGAAGAGGTAACAACAATCGAAAAAGGAGAAAAATAAAATGTTGAATATTATCGAAGGAAAAGAACAACGTCCAAAGAAAATCGTCATATACGGACCAGAAGGAATCGGAAAGTCTACATTTGCTAGTCAATTTCCAGATCCACTATTTATTGATATAGAAGGTGGTACAAGCAACCTAGATATCAGAAGAATTAAGTGTAACAAATCATGGGATGAATTGATCGCTGTTGTAAAAGAGATCATAAAAAATCCAACCATCTGTAAAACAGTTGTGTTAGATACAGCAGATTGGGCAGAATCGTTATGTTCAAATGCAGTCTGTGAAAAGTACCGGAAAAACAATATAGAGGATTTTTCATATGGCAAAGGATACGTGTATCTAGTTGATGAGTTTTCTAAACTACTAAAACTTATGGATGAACTCATTGAAATAGGTATCAATGTCGTTATTACTGCTCACGCAAAGCCTAGAAAATTTGAACTTCCAGAAGAACAAGGCGCGTTTGATCGCTATGAGATGAAACTAACCAAACAAGTAGCTCCCCTTATTAAGGAATGGAGTGATGCCTTATTCTTTGTAAACTACAAGATTTATGTGGTAACAACAGAAAACAACTCTAAAAAAGCTCAAGGTGGCAAGCGCGTTTTATACACAACGCATCATCCAGCTTATGATGCAAAAAATAGATTTGACCTACCAGAAGAGTTGGAACTTGATTTTAAATCAATTGCTCATTTATTTGAGGACTTAGATAAGCAGGTAAAAGAACCAGAATTAAGCTTAGCAGTTCAAAGATTAAACAAGATGATTCTTGATGCAGGGATTAGTGAAGTTGAGTTACAAGAAGTAGTTTCAGAAAAAGGGCATTATGAATTAAGTGTCCCTGTTAAAAACTATTCAGATGAATTTATCTCAAGATGGATTATTCCAAATTGGGAGCGTGTATTAGAAACAATTAAAAATAAAAAAGGAGAACAATAAAAATGCAAGAAAATAATAAAGATATGTTAATGGATTGGAATGATTCCATCGAAGAAGACGGCCAGGGGTATATCTTACTACCTGAAGGTGATTATAATTTCACAGTGACAAGTTTTGAACGAGGCAGATTTCCCGGTGGACCAAAGGTTCCAGCATGTAATAAAGCAACAATAACGGTTCAAGTGGATACCAAAGAAGGTATAGCAACAGTTAAGTTTGACCTACTATTATTTCGCTCATTAGAATGGCGTATTTCTGATTTCTTTAGATGTATTGGTCAGAAGAAGCACGGAGAGAAACTTACAATGGATTGGAATAAAGTGATTGGTTCAAAAGGTCGTGCTCACTTTAAACAAAGATCGTACACAAATAATCAAGGTGAAGAGAAGTTTACGAATGATATTAGTCGTTTCCTTGATTACAAAGAAGAGTTCTTCGTTCCATACGAACTACCTTTTTAAGAGGTGATGATCTCAATATTAAAAACTTTTGGAGGTAGCTTATGAATAGCGTAATTTATTACGGTCAGACTTTTGGAAACCTCACTGTTTTAGGTATTTCCCTTATACAAAGAAAAGGGCCCAACCAAAGGCCTATCTATATATGCAAGTGTTCCTGTGGAAAGGTCGTAGAACTGAAGGAACATCAACTTATTTCAGGACATAACAAAAGCTGTGGGTGTCTTCATAGAAAATATGATTCTTCGATAAAAGGAAGATTGTATGAAATATGGAAGAATATGCGAAGAAGATGCAACGATCAAAGAAATAATAGATGGACTCATTATGGTGGGAAAGGAATAAAGATATGTTTTCAATGGAATGATTATCTAAATTTCAGGACATGGGCTTATTCCAACGGTTACCGTGAGGATTTGACCATAGATAGAATCGATGTTAACGGCGATTATTGCCCAGAGAATTGTAGATGGGCGACAGCTAAAGAACAGGCTAACAATACGACAAGAAACAGATATATCCAATATAAAGGCAATAATTACACAATGTCAGAATTGGCAGTTTTATTGAACCTTTCATATTCGACACTTCAACACAGATTGGATAACAATTGGCCTATCGAAAGAATAATTTCTCAACCACAACGTAGGAGGCATTAAATGGATAATTTACTCGAAGCTTTAAAACAAATAGATGTATCGACAACAACATATGATGAATGGCTGCACGTAGGCCTCGCACTCAAATCTGAAGGATATGACTGTTTGGTATGGGATAACTGGAGCAAGAATGATTCAAGGTATAAAGCTGGGGAGTGCGACAGAAAATGGGGGAGCTTTAACGGCTCCTCTAATCCCGTATCTGGTGGAACAATTATAAAGATGGCTAAAGATAAAGGTTGGATGCCTAGTGCCAAAGTAAACGGTGGTTTGATGGAATGGGACGATATTATTGAGTACGATGGCGATGGGATGATTTACGATCCAACAACTGTTATGACACCAAGTGAGCAGTTAATAAAATACTTAGAAACACTATTTAAGGATAACGAACTAGTAGCCTATGTAACAACAGATGTTTGGCAAAATGCTGATGGTAAATGGATGCCTGGTAGAGGTGTATACGATAGGACAGCAAAAGAGCTAATTACACTCCTTAAAAAACATCCAGATGATATAGGTGCAGTTATTGGTGATTGGAAAGATGATAGTGGTGCATGGATTAGGTTTAATCCCGTAGATGGCAAAGGTATTAAGAATGAAAATGTGACTCGATTTACTTATGCATTAGTTGAATCTGATGATATCTCAATTCATGAACAAGATGCTATCTATCGAAAGTTAGAACTCCCTATCGCTTGTTTAGTTCATAGCGGGGGTAGAAGTTTACATGCAATTGTCAGAGTTGATGCAAAAGATGCAGACGAATACCGCAGACGTGTCGATTACTTATACGAGTTTTTAGATAAAAAAGGACTAAAAGTTGATAAAGCCAACCGAAATCCATCAAGATTATCAAGAATTCCAGGTGTCAGTAGAAAAGGTGTTATTCAAACATTAGTTGATACCAATATTGGCAGACGCAACTGGAATGAATGGTTAGATTTTGCAGAAGGCATCGCAGATGAACTACCGCCACTTACATATTTAGATGAAGCGCTGGCAAACCTACCGAAACTACCAGAAGAGTTAATTGAAGGTATCGTTAGAGTTGGACACAAAATGCTTATATCAGGCTCATCAAAAGCGGGTAAGAGTTTCTTACTGATGGAGCTAGCGATTGCATTATCAGAAGGTATGGAATGGTTAGGATTTAAATGTAAGAAATCAAAGGTCCTTTATGTAAATTTAGAAATTGATGCTGCAAGTGCCATTAACCGTTTTTCAGTTATATATAAAGCATTAAAACTTAAGCCTAAGCATAGTCATGACATTGTGATTTGGAATCTGCGTGGTCGTGCAATGCCTTTAGATAAACTCGTTCCTAGACTAATTAGAAAAGTAGCTAATCAAGGTTATGATGCAATCATCATTGACCCGATATATAAAGTCATAACAGGTGATGAGAACAACGCATCAGAAATGGGCGCATTCTCTAATCAATTCGATAAGATTTGTAATGAAACAGGCTGTGCAGCAATCTATTGTCATCACCATTCTAAAGGTTCACAAGGGTTTAAAAGAGCAATGGATAGAGCATCCGGTTCAGGAGTGTTTGCAAGGGATCCTGATGCACAACTTGATATGATTCAACTTGAAACAAGTGAAGAATTTCTCGCAAACTATGCCGATGTTTTAACTTCAACTGCGTGGAGATTAGAGAGTAGTTTAAGAGAATTTCCAAACTTTAAGCCAGTTAATTTCTGGTTTGAATATCCTATTCACAGAGTTGATGATAAAGGTATACTTGCTAAGAATTATGCAGATGGAGACCCTAAAGCAAACTTAGAGAAAAGTGGTAAAAGAAGTCAAACAAGTGAATCAAGAAAAGATGAATTTGATGCTGCATTTGACATCAATAAAGAAGATGATGACACGTGCATGGCTTCTGAGTTATCAGAATATTTAGGTATTTCAGAGCGTACAGTAAGGTCTCGAGTTACTGAATTTAGTGACGAATATGAAACGAAAAGAGGGATCATATCACGAAAGAATGATCCTGGCAAATAGGGAAATTGACAGTTGCCAGCAAAAAATACGACTTCTGGCAGAAAGGGTAAAATCCCCTATCTACCTGCTGGCAAAAAAACTGGCAGAAAGGCCTTATATATAGGTGTTGCCACCAGTACGCTGACGCATGTTTGTAGGATAGGGCTTATAGCCTTGCCCTATCCCAAACAAATGCATCAACGTCAGCACTCGCCTATCTGCAAATAAAAAATTAAAAAAGGAGGCAGTAATGAAAATATTTTTAATTATAGATCCGCCTACAATCACTGCACAGCAAAATAAAGTAACTATCATAAACGGTAGACCAATATTCTACAAACCTGAAAAGTTAATGCAGGCAAGAAGAACAATCATTAAACACCTAAAACCATTTAAACCAGACAAACCAATGGAAGGTCCAATTAGTCTTAATGTGATATGGCGATTTCCAAAAGGTAAAAAGAACAAACACTTTGAATGGCGAGTCACTAAGCCTGATACAGATAACTTAGAGAAGATGTTAAAAGATTGTATGACAGAGGTAGGCTTTTGGATAGATGACGCACAAGTGGTTTTAGAGCATGTTGAGAAGGTGTGGTCAGATGAGCCCACAGGAATCATCATTGAAATAAATATTTTAAGTAAGTTCAAGGAGGAATCAGAATGAGTGTAAAAGATTATCTAAGTAGATACCACCTCATGGAACAAAGGATAAAACGAATGAAAGCAGTGGTTGCAGAGTTTGAACGCTTAGCTGCAACTATTCCTGGTTGTAATTTTGATTTGTTTCGTGTGGATGGAACTAAAAAGAAAGAGGCACCATTTGTTAAGTGGATTTATAAAGCATTAGAAAATGAACAAGAAATAAAAGAACTAATAATAAAACTTCCGGTAGTGAAAAAAGAAATCATATCCACAATTAATGAATTAGAAAACTCTGAGTATAAAAGACTTTTGATTCTTCGATACATTGATTGGTTAAGTTGGAGAGCAATCGCTGATATAATGCTATATTCACCTGCAACAATAAGACGTTGGCATGACAAAGCAATCATTGAAATTAAGGTGGCAGAAAAATAGGCAAGGATGAGCAGCGTTGAGCACTTGTGGTACTGTCAAGAGTGTGATATTATTATAGTGGGAGAAAACCATAAATCACAAGCTCTTGAAGAGATGATCTTCGAGGGCTTTTTTAATACAAGAAAGAGGTAAAGTGTATGCCATATAAACCAAAGAAGCCATGTGCAATGCAGGGCTGTCCAGAATTAACACATGAGACTTATTGTGAAGAACATAAAGCTTTAAAACAAAAACAATATGAAACTTTTAAAAGAGAACCAAACCATGACAAGAAGTATGGGAACAACTGGCGGAGAGTTAGGGATTTGTATGTGAAGCAACATCCATTATGTGAACAATGTTTGAAGAAAGGTAAAATGATTCCTGTTGAAGAGGTGCATCACATCAAGCCACTGTCTCAAGGTGGAACGAATAAGTTTTCAAATTTGATGTCGCTTTGTCAATCTTGTCATACAAAGATACATTATGAGATTGGTGACAGGTAGCGTAGGGGGGTTCATATCCCCACAGCTACTATCTTTTCACCGGGCGTAGACCCTCACACACAAAAATTGGTAATCAAAGGGGGTATTAACCCTTAAGGAGGAAAGCGTGGCAAAAGATGGAACTGCTAGAGGTGGCCAGCGAATTGGATCAGGTAGAAAACCAAAAGCACTTGTAGTTAAAATTAATTCTCAATTGACTTGATATATAACTCCTTTAGAGCGAATATGTTAGTGATCGAAAGGAGCAAGCTTAAAAATGAATATTGAAACAAAAAAATTATGGCAAAAACTAAATAAGATATGTGATGAAACAAAAACTAGCAGAAGCGGAATAAAGTATTTAGTTGATTACTACATTAATTCACTAGGGTGGAAAGAAGATGAAGCTTTAAATTACGCCATTGACTTATTCAATAGTGGTACAATAAGCCAAATAAAAATACTTGGTATGGACGAGCACGAATTATGAATCAATCTTTATTAAATAAACTTAAGAGAAAAATAAAAAAAAGATACTCGCATTGAATTAATTATGATTATGCAGCGTATTTATTTAGAACTAAAATTGGGAGCTAAAAGCTCCTTTTTTTTATTAATTAATTTTAGACGAATTGATATAAGAAAATAAAAATAATTTAATCATTTTAAAAAGAACTTCTTTTTAGTTTAGTGTAAGTGCTAAGTTGAGTTTTATTGTGGCGTTTTAGGCCTCAACGATTTGCTGTGTTCGCTCTTGTTGTGAGCTTTGAAGTATTAGGCATAACAATAAAAAAACAAAAACACGGGCATTATCCGGCAAACTGAGTTCTATCTTGCCATTAACTTGTGAGGAGGTGTGTTCAATGAATGAGAATAATCTAAAAATTAAAGTTAATGAACTAAGAAATGAGGGTTATGGCTATAAGAAGATTGCTAGTGAACTCTCAATGACTGTCAGTAGAGCGAGATATATGTGTATGAAAACACTTGATGAAGATATGCTGATAAGTAACTGCGAAAATTGTGGTTTAAAAATTAAATCACTTGTAGGTAAAAAAAGAAAAAGGTTCTGCTCAGATACATGTAGATATGAGTGGTGGAATCAAAAGCATCGAGAGGAAAAACATCATGGAACGATCTAACTTAGAGAAATATTATTTATCCATAGCACCTATAAAAGAGATGTTTACCAAAAATATTTTATCTAAGGATAATTACTTAAAAGCGGAAGTTTTCTTAACAGAAAAATATTGTATCAAAAAAGGTAATCTTTATCGACTTAATAACTTGACTAAACTCTCTAAAAGAGGGATAGATATGATACCTGGAAAGGGGGTTAATGATGATAGAAAAGACGATAACCAAATTAGATGTATTAGCGAAGTTAGCAAGGAAAACTAAAGTTGCAGCTTATGCAAGGGTGTCTGTTGGTAAAGATGCAATGTTACACTCACTCGCAACACAAATCAGTTATTATAAGAAATTGATAAGTGAAAATAATGAGTGGGAGTTTGCTGGAATTTATGCAGATGAAGCATTAACAGGAACTAAAGATTCAAGAGCTGAGTTTCAACAATTATTAAAGGACTGTAGAGCTGGTAAGGTTGATATGATTATAACTAAATCCATATCCAGATTTGCTAGAAACACTGTAACACTTTTAAAAGTAGTTAGAGAATTAAAAGCAATTGATGTTGATGTTTTCTTTGAAGAACAAAATATTCATTCACTTAGCGGAGAAGGGGAAATGATACTAACATTCTTTGCCACATTTGCCCAAGAAGAATCAAGGAGTGTATCAGAGAATATGAAGTGGAGAATCAGAAAAGACTTTGCTCAAGGTATCATGTGGGGTGGTAAGTCTTGTCTAGGCTATAGGCTTAAAAACAAAAAATTGATTCTAGTTCCTGAAGAAGCTGAAATTGTTAGATTAATTTATCAATTATATATTGAAGGTATTGGTGCTGATACTATTGGAAAAATACTAGAATCAAAAGGAATTAAACCTAAGCATTCAACCAGATGGAATAGATCAACTATTATAAAAATATTGTCAAATTCTAATTACACAGGAGACTTATTGCTTCAAAAGACATACCGTGAAAATCATTTAACGAAAAGAAAGGTATTTAATACTGGTGAACAAGATATGTATTTAGTTAAAAACAATCATGAAACAATCATCAGTAAAGACATATTTGATAAAGTACAAAAGATGAGGGCTAAAAAAGCAAAAACAAATAAACCAAAGTTAACAAAAAAACAATATCCATTTTTAGGAATAATTAGATGTGGTTTATGCGGAGGGGCTTATACACGAAAAATAACACAATATAAAGAGATTTGGCTGTGTTCCCTTTCTAATACAAAGGGAAAGGATAGGTGTTCTGCAAAACAAGTTCCTAACAATAAAATTATAGAAGCTTCAAATTATATATTAAAAAGAGCTCAGTTTGATAAAGATTTCTTCAAATTAAAGGTTAAGTTAGTTGAGGTCATGCCAGAAAATAAACTCATATTTCATTTAAAAGATGGTAATGATGTAGATTATATATGGAGGCCTGATTCAAGGACTAATAGTTGGACTCCTGAAATGAGAGAACAGGCAAGAATTAGAGCACTTAATCAAATTAAAGGATGTGTTTAAATATGGCTAAGGTTACAGTAATTCCATCAACAAAGAACCCTATAACACAACTTCCAATTGGAAGTAGTGAAAAAAGAAAAGTTGCAGCTTATGCCAGAGTATCAACTAATAGTGATGAGCAGTATACAAGTTATGAAGCCCAAGTTAATTATTATAAAAAACTCATTCTAGAAAGGCATGACTGGGAATATGTTAATGTCTATGCAGATGAAGGCTTATCAGGAACTAGTACTAAAAAACGTGTTGAATTCAATAAGATGATAACTGCTGCACTAAATGGTAATATTAACTTAATTGTTACTAAATCCATTTCTAGATTTGCTCGTAACGCATTAGATACAATTTCCTATGTTAGAAAACTAAAAGAAAACGGTGTTGAAGTATTCTTTGAAAAAGAGAATTTGTGGACACTTGATCCAAAGAGCGAGTTAATACTTACAATTATGGCGTCAATCGCACAAGAAGAGTCACGGTCAATTAGTCAAAATGTCACATGGGGAAAACGTGCTAGCTTTCAAGAAGGTAAAGTATCATTTGCCTATAGTTCATTTCTTGGTTATAAAAAGGTAAATGATAAATTAGTTATAATAGAAAGTGAAGCTGAAACGGTAAGGACAATTTATAGGATGTTTCTAGTAAGTGGCAAAACACCAACAGGAATAGCGAGGTATTTAAAATTAGAAGGTATTAAAACACCAACAGGTAAATCAACCAACTGGACCAAAAATACGGTGAGTTCAATTCTTACAAATGAAAAATATAAAGGTGATGCGCTGCTTCAAAAAACTTTTACTGATAATTATCTAGACCATTCATCAGTTAAGAATACCGGTCAAATTCCTCAGTATTATGTTGAAAACAATCATCCAGCAATCATTGAGCGTGACTTGTGGGAACAAGTTCAATTCGAGATTGATAGACGTAATAAAATCGGAGCTAAATACTCATCATCAGATATATTTGCATCTAAACTAATATGCGAAGATTGTGGTGGCTTTTATGGAAAGAAGAAATGGCATTCAAATAGCAAGTATTCTAGATTTATTTATCAGTGTAATAAAAAATTTGGTGACCACAAAGAAAAATGCTTAACACCCCACCTTACAGAAGAAGATATTAAGCTAAAGTTTATCAAGGCATATAATATAACGATGAAAGATAAAAAAAGGGTTATTAAAGACACAAAAAACATCATTGAACTGCTAACCGACACAACTGAACTGGAAGTTGATATTTCAAAGACTGATGATGAATTAGTTGTAATAGCCGAACTAGTTAATAAACTGGTAAAAGAAAACTCCAAAACATCTATTGCTTTAGATGAATACAATAAGAAATATGAAGAATTAAAAAAATGCTACGAAAAGACTAAAGCAAAAAAAAAACATTACTAGAGATGGTGAATAATAATAAAGGGCAGGCACTAAAGATGAAAACTTTTCTGTCAAATTTAACTCATTCAGAAGATAAGCTTATTGATTGGAATAAGAATGTTTGGATGCTGATGGTTGAAAGTGCGTTAATACATAGGGACTCAAGTATTAAATTTAGTTTTCACAATGGATATTAATCCCAAATTACATAAAGAGAAAGAAATACGCCTATATAAAATTAGGTATATTTTTAAAAATGTAATACAGCACATAAAAGCTAATACTTTTAATTAAATTGATTATATATATATTTGTGTTATAATGATTTTATAAACACATCAGTGTTTAAGGAGGATTAATGAAAAAAACATTTATTTTAATCACTTTAATAACATTTCTCTTTTTATCTTATACCGCTTGTTTGCAGTTTAAAGAAAAAGATGTAAGTTTAAATAAACAAATTATTTATGAGGTAGATAATTTGTCACAAAATTATTCAACTAAAATTATAACCCATCTTGAGTTATCAGAATTTATTTACTTAACTATAGAGTTAAATGATACTTATAATTCCAATGAATTTAGTCTTTTGAATAATGACGCTGTTTCTTTAGAAGACCACAGAATAAGAGTAAATGAAAATTATTGTGCTACCAATAATGATTTTCTAAACGTTTATGAAATTATGTTTTATGATGAAATTTCAATCAGTTTATATGCTCCATTTATACAAGTTAAATATCTAGATTATAGAAACTATTTAAAAGATGAAAAATTATATCATACTATGTTAAAAAGCACAGTTGTTAAAAACATTTATTTGAGTGATGATAAAACATATAATTACACAACTAGAAATGAACTACATTATTTAAATAACGAAATTACTTATTATCCATTTTCCAATGCTTTAAATGATGTTAATGTTCCTTCTTCAAAGGAATATCTTGGTGATAACATAAATATTGGTATTCTCGAACTAGGAATTCCCGATAGTTATACTAATTTTCAATCAAATAATGTGTATACATTGGGTACTACTCAAAATTCTCATACAACAGCAGTAATGTCAATCATAGGTGGGAGTTCGGGAATAGCTTCAAATTCTAATCTATATTCTGCTTCATGTCTTGATTATTCTATGTACGAATGCATAAACTGGTTTATAGAGAATAATGTTAATGTTATTAATATGAGTGCTGGAGTATTTAACAGTACGTATACTTCTATTAGCTCTTTTGTTGACTACATAGTTAAAAACACAAAAATATCATTTATAGCGGCGTCAGGTAATAGGAGTGGGGAAATAGGTTCAGATTTTATGATATCAAGTCCTAGTACAGCATTGAATGTTTTTTCTATAGGTAGTTATGACGATAATAAACATATTTCTTTTTTTTCAGGTGCATGGGATGATCCGTATAATGGTGAAATTATAAAACCTACATTAGTAGCACCAGGAGGTAATTTGGTTGGGATACAAAATATAAATACCCCAATTTCAGGTACTAGTTTTTCAACTCCAATTGTTACTGGAATAGTTGCTTTATTGATGGACCAATATCCCGCTTTAAAGAATCATCCAGAACAAGTTATGGCTTTACTAATATCGTCATCTACTAAATTACCAACACAAATTAATGTTTGGGATTCAGATGCTGGTTTTGGATCAATAGATTATGGGAAAGCCAAAGAGACATATGAAAATACAGGATTTTATGAAATTAGTTCAAATTCACCGAATAGTTCTTTGGTTAAGACGGTTAAGATAAATGTTCCTGCTAATAAGAGAGCTAAAATAACTCATTTTGTTTTGTATAATTCACAAACAAGTACTATTGCCAATGATCAGAATATAGAAGTTCCATTTATCTTTACAAAATACATACTAAAAATTTATGAAAATGATACTTTAATTTCTACTTCAAGCGGTGACAGTAATATTATAAGTTTGGAATATGATAATATTTCAAATAGTGATAAAATAATTTATTTAAGAATTTATTTAAAAGGAAATAAAATTGGTAATAATAAAGAGTATGCTAGCTTATCAATTTCTGGAATTGAGCATATTCATGATTATATATATACAGCAATTGATGATGAGTATCATTTGTCTGAATGCTGGTGTGGAAGTGAAATAATTTCAAAGCATAATTTTGTGAGAAATAGAACGTACTTACCAACTATAATGATGGCAGTTACTGCACCAGATTTTATACCATTTTATGTGTGTTCTGTTTGTGGCTTTGTAACAATGAGACCCCCATTACAATAATTTTGAAAGGAAGGCTAACTATGAAAAGAACAATTTCTATAATTTTTGTTACTATATTTGCATTTTTGCTTGTTGGGTGTAATGAACAGGTTTCTGACAAAGTAAAAAAGATTAATTATTTTATATCTACAATTCCAAAAGAAGTATCATTAGATTTAGAAAATTGTATAAATGAGATAATTGATTTATATGATAATTTAAGCAAAGAAGAAATTGAGGATGTAAAAGATTATCAAAAATTATTATCAGCAAAGAACTCAGTTGATGCTATGGTAATAGTTAATCAAATTAATGGATTATCTGAAGATGTTACTTTGGATGATGAAAGTAAATATTTAGCAATAAAATTAAAACTAGATGGTGCTACCCCTTCAGTAATTGCAAAGGTTACAAACAAAGCTTCTTTTGATAGTAAGTATTTGGAGTATTTAGAATTAAAAGAAATTCACGATAAAACTATGAAAATTTTTTCAGCAAGTTTCCATGAAAATTTTGTATATAAAGAAAGATTAAAAATTATTAGAACTGAAGCAGAAGCGAATGAAGTTAATGATTTTTTCATTAATAATTTAAAAAAAGAAGCGATTTTATCATCTTATATTGATAATAGGATTTTTGGAGAATATGCTTTAATTACTGGTTATATTAATGTTTCTATGTATGATGGTCCTGTAAAAATTCAAAATGTTATAAATGACAATAAATCTATTACTGTGGAGATTTTAGCAGAAATTAATAAAAACTATCAAAAAGTAGCTCAGTATCCAAATTTGGAATACCAATATTTTATTATTCAAGTTAAAAAAGAGGATATTGAAGGGTGTACATTTGAAGATGTTTCATTAATAACTAGCGGTAATCAAAATTTAACAAGCACTTATCAATTTGTTAATCATAAGGAATTTATTAGTAATGTAGACTGTGAAAATATACATGAATTTAAAGGTTTATCTAATGGTGAGAAAATAGTCCTGATTGATTCAGTAGAAAGTTTTGATGCTTTGAAAGTTAATCTTTCCAATCCTAATGGTCTTGATAGTCTTAATCCAGCTTCAAGTTTCTTTAATACTTATAACTACATTATTGCGAGTTATGCATATAGTTCTTCTGAATATATTGTAAGTCTTATGGGACTAGTTCAAGAAGAAAGTGAGCTTTCAGTAATTATTTCAGGAAATGCTCCAGAAAAACTTGAGGGTATGTTTGCTAGCACAAAACATAAAGTATTTGTTATTGAAGTTTTAAAAGATAACTTAGAAAAAATAGAAAGTTATGTATTTAAAAATTATAATCTATATAATGGAGAAAAAGGAAGTGTTTTTGACAATCAAATATTGACAGATTCTTATGTCTCAATTGACTATGATTTGATGGATATTGTGGATGATTTGGATATTTTTCCTCATATAATTAATATTAAAAACATTAATGAATTAAGTATTGCTAAAGAACATTATCTTGCTGGTAATAAAGATCATTATATAAGTAATCCATTTCTAGAAAATGTAGCGTTTACTAGTTTATTTTTTGAAGAAAATAATCTTGTAATTTTAAATGTTACTTATCCAACTTCAGATGGGAATATAGGAATACATGAATTAAGAGATTATGGTGCTTATCTAGATTTAAGAAGAACATCTCAAAATTCTAAAGATGGATTTCAAAGCTTTGATTGGAAATATCGAATTTTTGTTATAAGTATTCCAAAAGAATCTCTTGTAACGACTGATGCTTTTTCTCATTCAATTGAATACCTTGATACATTGATAGCAAATGATTGAAATTCAAATAATTTAAATCATTGGGGGACGAAAATTATTGTTAATATTTTAAGGGGTTCGTATTTGTATCAAAATTGGTGTTCTCTTTCATGTGAGAATGTATGGATTGATATAATAAATTAGTTTGTGCTTTTTAATAAACCTTTTATAAAAGAAGAATTAAATATTAGTCAAAAAACACATCTTTAATACGTTTAAATGTAAATTAATAATAAATTTATACTGACTCACGGGTATTAGTGTGAATACCTACAGGTCACCATAGCTATCAATGTTGGCTCATTTCAAAAGAAGTGAGCCATTTTTCATTAGATTCAATATACTATCTGAGTTTTAAGGTTTTTATAAAGATTGTTTATTGTTTTTATAAATTGTTTAATTCCTAAGGATTTGAATTTTTTTATCAAACTGATTTTAAAAATCACATATTATTATGGCGACATAAGAAAAACAATCAAAAATTGGAGAAGATCCATCAAGTTTAAGGAAAAGGGCAAAAAAAAGACGACTTATGTTGTCGTAAAGTTTAGTAATTTTTACTTTGACGCGTACAAAAAACTTTCATCTTTTATAATTTGATATTTTTAATATTTTCTTATAATATTTTTAAATAGTTGTTTTGCACATTTCTTAAAAATTTTTAACTATTGATGATATAAAAATTGCAACAGAGCCTGAACTAGATACTTGGGGATTAACTTATTATCTATAACACCAAAAAGTCAGAGTATGGTGCAATTATGTGATATTTTAAGCATCTACAAATTGGAGTACAAATTATAATAGTACCATAGTTTTTAATTCAGATTCGTTTGGAAAAATTATGATTAGTATTTTTTCATAGTTTTTTCTCTCTTATCAAGTTTTTAGGTTTGTAAATGATTTGAGACTAAAAAGATTATTGTATTGACATCTTTTATTATGTATCTTATAATAAGTTTAACATATGTCAAGTATATTGAAGGTTAACCGAGATATATACCAGTGGCATTATACTTACTATTCAACTTAAATGCTGCTAAAAACAGATAGCAGTTTATTTGTTAATTATCACTTTTATGATTCTAGGAAAAACAGAAGGGATGTAAAAACCTTTTTATATGGTCAAAATGATTATATAGAACCACCAATACCTAATTTTTATCAAGAGAATACAGGTATGCTAGATTGTGTTATGAAATATAATGGTAATAATGATTATAATGATATTTATGAATTAGATTTAGGAGAAAATCCATCGTTATCATTTGGATATTTAGATGCAATTATATATAAGCAAATAAATGGAATGGTAACAAGCCAGACTTATTCAAATTTGAATATTAATCAAGAAGGCTACTATACTAGAAGGTATTCAGCAACAAACTGGGGATCTTATAGCATTAATTTTACAATTGTATTTAAAGTTGGAAATCCTCGCGGTGATGACAGAGTTCCTGAAAAACATATTCATTATAATTACAGTACAAATTGGAAAGATCAATTAATAGGTTATGGTGAAATTGAATATATCAATGGAGTTCCTCAAACTGAGGCTACAGTTCAACATTACACATATGATGCTCAAGGAAACCCAATTACAATTACTAATTTTGTTTATGATAAAACTACTTATGATAGTGCAAATTTGAGTTGGTCTGGAAGAGAATTAACTAATATTATTATTAATCAGAATAGTTCTATTCCTTTATATGAAATAAGATATTATTATAATGATCAAAGTTATAGAACGAAGAAGGAATTTTACACATATAATGGGTCTAGCTAT
>Ga0265294_10001155_pt1 | contig 35806 bp, 36 predicted proteins | sample MunlanPumphouse3_FD_192504 | JGI IMG/M metagenome (GOLD analysis project Ga0265294, IMG submission 192504) | Groundwater microbial communities from a municipal landfill in Southern Ontario, Canada - Pumphouse #3 | ecosystem: Environmental > Aquatic > Deep subsurface > Groundwater | place...
GCGCAGATAAGGACGCAAATTGCGCAGATGTGGGTCTTTTTGAATGTAGAATGTAGAATGTAGAATGTAGAATTGGCGGCGGTTATTTCTAAAGAACCTCAGCACCCCAGCACCAAGAACCCCAGAACCCCCAAACTAAGAACTCCCGCACACCAGCACTAAGAACTCCCGCACTCCCCGCACTAAGAACCCCAGCACTCCAGCACTAAGAACTCCCCAACTAAGAACTCCTCTTTTTACTTGACACACGAGTGATCTCCAGAATTGTGGACAATAGGTTTATTGTATGAAAACTGTAATACTATAAATAGAAATTTAGGTCTCAAAAGAGGTGATGGATGTCCATATTCGATTTTTTCGGCATGATGACCAATGATATAGCAATAGATTTGGGTACGGCCAATACACTCGTTTACAAGAAAAACGGCGGGTTGGTGATCGACGAACCCTCGGTGGTAGCGGTATCCACAGATAGCAAGAAGATTATCGCCATAGGTCAGCAGGCCAAGGTTATGCTGGGTAAAAACCCTGATGAAGTCAGAGTAATCAAACCGCTCAAAGACGGTGTGATAGCGGATTTTCAGGTCACTGAGCTGATGTTGCGCAATCTTATCATGCGAGCCCAGAGAAAGCGTCTTTTGGTGCGGCCGCGGGTGATAGTATGCGTGCCTTCCGGCATTACAGAAGTGGAAAAACGTGCAGTTCGGGATAGCGCCTTGCATGCCGGTGCCAGAGAAGTATATCTGATCTCAGAGCCGGTAGCGGCAGCGATTGGGGCGGATTTACCCATAGACGAAGCCTGTGGTAACATGGTGATGGATATTGGCGGTGGCACCTCTGAGATTGCGGTGATATCGCTCTCACACATTGTGGTTCACAATAGCATTCGGGTGGGCGGAGACAAGATTGATACAGATGTAATCTCCTACTTACGCAAAAAGAACAATCTGCATGTGGGTATTCAGACCGCCGAGAAGATCAAAATGACCATCGGCAGCGCTTATCCCCTGAAACAAGAAATCACTATGGATGTACGCGGCAGAGACATAGTATCCGGCTATCCGGTAACTATCAAAATATCATCGGAAGAGATTCGTGAAGCTATTGCGGAGACTGTAGCGACCATGATTGATGCCATCAAGCGTTTGTTTGAGCGCACTGCTCCGGAGCTTTCTGCTGATATAGCGGAAAGAGGTATCTTCCTTACCGGCGGTGGAGCTTTGCTGAAAGGCCTGGATGAAAAAATCCGCAAGACTGTGGATTTACCTGTACACGTGGTTCCGGATCCTCTGGAATGTGTGGTCAAAGGCGCCGGCATGGTACTGGATGATATCGACCGCTATCGCCAGGTATTGATCAAAAAGATTGAAGATTAATACTCAGATCAGCTTCCGGGAATATTTATAGTGATGCTGTAAGGGTTTTGATAAACAAGACCATGTACAAGAAGTATATACTGCCTGCGGTGTTCATTGTCCTGTCGATTGCGATGTTGATTGGCAGCCCGGAGGCACGCGTGGCTAAGGCAGCCTTCTTTGGGAAAACCCTGTTTTTCCCATTTGTGCATTCGCTGAAGGCGATAGAGAGCAATCAGGCTTTGCAGGAAGAGAATTTTATCCTGCGCTCTCAGCTTACCGAAAGCACGCTGCAAAATCTTGCCCTCCAAAACGAACTGAAGGAATATATGGACGTGGCATCAGTATCATTTATCACTCCTGAACTTGAGTTTGAACTGGCAGAAGTAATTGGCTTTTCAGGGCAATTTCAGGAACGAAACCTGATCGTAAACAAAGGGAAAATGCATGGCATCGCAGCCGGATCAGCGGTGATATCCGGCAATGGAATAGTAGGCAAGATAGTAAGCGTGACAGATAGTTACAGCATCATCCTGCCCTTTTCAAATCCCCGCTTTCAACTTCCGGTGATGGACGAAAGAACCTCTGTGCAGGGTATACTGCAATCCGACATCGCCGGCACGATATCGATGAATCTGGTAAAGCTGGGCTCCGAGATTGCCACTGGTGATACTATTGTAACTTCAAATCTATCCAGATTGTACCCCAAAGGTTATCCGGTGGGGACGATCAGTCGCATCAGGGAATCTACCGACAATCTGTTTATCAGTGCTGAAATCACAGCTTTTACCCTGGTAGAAAACTTAGAACACGTGTATATCCTGAAAGAAAGGAAATAATATGACAAACATACAGAAGAATCCAATCATCACAATCTATGGACACAGCTTTGAACGCATCCCGGTCAAGACTCATATCCTCAGTCCGGAAGACGATATGGAAGAGATCATCCGCAAATATGCCCTTCCTCTGATGAAAGAAGGTGATATCCTTACCATCAGCGAAAGCCCTATGGCTATTACCCAGGGGCGGGCTATTCCGGTGACAGAGATCAAGATAAGCTTTTTGGCCAGGCTGCTGTCTCGCTTTGTAGCCAAAGTGCCATACGGCATCGGCCTTCGCGCTCCATCCAGCATGCAATGCGCCATCGAAGAGACCGGAGTGCTGCGCATTTTGTTTGCAGCAGCAATAGGGGCGGCAGGTAAGCTCCTCAGGCGTAAAGGGGACTTTTACAGGGTGGCAGGTATGCAGGCTGCTCTGGTCGATGCTGCCAGCACTTCGCCGGTACCGCCTTACTCTGAAACTGTGATCAAGGGGCCGAAAGAGCCCGGGAAGACTGCTAAAATGCTGAGCCAGGCTATAGCGTATCCGGTGGCGATCATGGATATCAATGACATCGGTGGCAGCTGGATGATCGGAAGTGGGGGACAGGTAAGCAAAGACTTTATTGAGATGGCTATGAAAGACAATCCTCAGGGGCAGGCAGATGAGCTCACGCCCCTGTGCATAGTACGGCGGAAAACAAGCTAAGAATATGTGGATCAAAGCACTCAAAGCCTTTCTCACCGGATTGCTCTTTCTGTATATACAGATTTTGGCAATGCCGGTTTTGGCGATAGGCAATGTGGTGCCTTTGATCTTGCTGCCCTGGCTGATTGCTACGGTGTGGAAGCATCCGCAAGAGATATCTTTACCTGTAGTATTCCTGATCGGGCTGATGTATGATACCCAATTGCCGGGCACTTTTGGCATGCACGCTTTGCTGTTTTGCCTGCTGGCGGTATTGATCAATATCTTAAGAATTCCTTTTGAACAGGATAGCATAGTGGCCAAATTGATTGCCATAGCCAGCAGCAATATTGTCTTTGCCCTGCTTAGCTGGCTGGGATACGGTCTATCCTGGGGTTTTGACGGCAAGCTTTACTGGCTCAGCCTGGCAGCCTTCTTTTACAATCTCTTCTTTAGCCTTATCATCTTTACACTGATGCAATTGATCAGTCGCCTGCGCCTGGTAATGATAGATGAATAAAACCTCCCGGGTCTTTTTGATCAGCTGCGCCATCCTTTCTGGAATCCTGATCATAGCACTATTCAGATTGCAGGTGATCAAGGGCGGGCACTATAAGAGGGTAGCCGAGAGCAACTTTGTGCGCATACGCAGGCTCACTGCCACCCGGGGCGAAATCTACGATCAGAAGTACCGTCCTATAGTGCAAAACATTCCCTCTCACAATCTCTATCTTACCAGCGGAAAGATCCAAAATATCCCTGCTTTGGCCAGATTTCTCTCACTGCATTTTGATATCACCGTCCAGGAAGTTACCGAAATGGTGCTAAAGCAGAGGTTCCGTACTTATGAAGAGATATTGGTGGTGGATAACGTGCCCTTTGAAAAGATGCTCAGCGTAAGCGAGCATTTGAATTACTTTCCCGAATTGACCTTCCGCATTGGTTCTACCCGCGATTATCTGCATCCCAATCATTTCACCGGCTATGTGGGACGCATCAATGAACGTGAGTATGAACGCTATGAAGAAGAAGATTATTCTATCAATAGCTACATCGGAAAGACCGGTCTGGAGCGCTATTATGAGGTGCTACTGCGGGGAAAAGACGGGCGTGAAGTGGTTCAAGTGGATGCTCAGGGCAGGTCCCTGGGGCTATTTCAGGAAGGTGGCTATATCGAGCCTTTGAATGGGCTTTCTCTGGTGCTTACTATCGATAACGAATTGCAGGATTTTGCCAGCAGGGCTTTTCCCGCAGGCATCAAAGGCACGGTAGTGGTAAGTGACGTGAGCAGCGGGGGGATTTTGGCCTATGTAAGCAAACCGGAGTATGACCCCAATCTCTTTATGCAACGCATTACCCCAGAGATTTGGAATGATCTGAATAGTGAAGACAAACCCTTGATGGACCGTGTGATTCATGCCACCTACCCTCCTGGTTCTGTCTTTAAACCCATTACGGCGGGTCTGGGTTTGCAAAAACAGATCATAAACCGGCATACCAGGCTCAGCTCTTGCATTGGAGGATTTCAGGTGGGGAACCGTTTTTTCCGCTGTTGGGATCACTCCGGCCATGGCACAAGCAACGTTATAGAAGCCCTGATGGAATCTTGCGACGTCTTCTTTTATGATCTTTCTTTGAAGCTGCGTTTGGAAGACTTTAAAGCCTATGTCCTGGCCTCTCATCTGGGCACCAAGACCGGTATTGATCTGCCCAATGAACGGCAGGGCTTTTTCCCTGATGCAGCCTGGTATAGAAAGACTTTTGGTCGTAATGTGGGAATCATCGGGCACAAGGTAAATCTCAGCATCGGACAGGGTGAAGTACTGACTACTCCACTGCAAATGAATGCCTACTATGCTGCGATAGCCAATAATGGCACCTGGATTCAACCGCATTTACTGAAGCAAACCGTGGGTCGGGCACGCCTTACACGACAGCAAGTGGAGCGGATTCAGATCAAACAGCTTCCCTTTAGTCAAAGCGATCTCAAGGTAATACAGGATGGACTTTATGCTGTATGTAACGGCGCAAAGGGCACGGCCCGCAGTGTTCAGGTACCAAAAGCTGAAACTTTTGGCAAAACAGGCTCTGCTGAGAACTTCATGGGAAAAAAGACCCACGCCTGGTTTTGTGGATATATAGTGACCGACAAACCGGAGATCGCCGTAACGGTTTTTATGGAGAATGCCGGAGGCGGTTCGGCTATGGCAGCTCCGGTAGCCCGGCAGATATTTGACTTTTACATGGGTAATATCGAGGATATCAAACGTCCGGCAGTGCTGCCACCGCAGTTCAGGAGCGCTGAGGAATTGACCCAGGATAGGTCTGAAACTCTACAGCAGGATATAGATTCAGAGCCAGAGCCAGAGCCTATGCAGGATAGCAATGAAGAAGTTCAGTCTGATTAACCACAAGAAGTTCGATTTTGTTCTTCTGGGACTGCTGGTGGCGCTTATAGCAGTGGGTTTTGTAGCGATCTTCACCGCTTCTACTACCGTGATTAGCGATCAGGTCATCACCGCCAGTCATTGGTGGAAGCAGATCATATTTGCCGGCATAGCAGGTTTGGCTATAGCTCTTTTATTGAGGCTGCCTATGCCTATTTTTGATATATTGATACTGCCGGCATTTGTGCTGAACTTATTGGCTTTGATCCTGGTGCTTTTCACTCCTGCGGTGAGTGGTTCTCATCGTTGGTTCAGCATAGGCAATGTGAATTTTCAGCCTTCAGAGAGCGCAAAATTGCTCACGATATTGATGGTGGCGCGTTACATTAGCAAGGAGAATCTCAGCGAATACCGGCAAATTCTATATGGTTTTGGCATTATGATAGTGCCGGTGATCCTGATTATGATTGAGCCGGATTTTGGCACTACTCTGGTGTTTTGGGCCAGCTTGATGGCCATGTTTATTGCGGCGGAAGTCCCCCTTTTTTTCATACTTTTGATGGTCTCTCCCGTGATTTCTCTGGTAGCATCGCTGCATTGGCTGGGCATAATTGTGTGGATTGCCATTCTGATCTTTTTATTGATGCGGGCGCGGCTATCCTGGGTAGCGATCACGGTGGCCTGCATTATAAATACCTTCATAGCCCTTATTACACCGGTATTTTGGATGGGACTCAAGGACTATCAGCAAAACCGCATTCTCACCTTTTTGGACCCCACCCGAGACCCTTTGGGCGCAGGGTATCAGATTATCCAATCCAAGATCGCCATTGGCAGTGGTTCTTTAACCGGTAAAGGCTGGCTGATGGGCACTCAAAAGAACATGAATTTCCTGCCGGAGCATCACACGGACTTCATCTTTTCCGTGATCGGAGAGGAATTCGGGTTTGTGGGCTCCATATTCATTGTTTTGCTGTTTTTTGCCTTCTTTGCAAGGCTGATACATAGTGTTATCCAGTTGAAAGTCAGGGAAAGAAAGGTTGCCACTGCGGGTATAATGGCTTATCTTATGTTTCAGACTTTCATCAATATCGGGATGAACATCGGTTTGGTACCCGCTACGGGGATTCCATTGCCCTTCATCAGTTATGGAGGCTCAAACCTTTTGATAAACACCATTTCGGTGGCGGTCATCCTGAAATATTTAAATGAAAGAGGTTTTATTAAATGAGATTTTGGCTTTGTCTGCTGGCGGCTTTGCTGCTCAGCTCCTGTTTTGTTAGTTCGTCACTGTTTTTCACTGAGGCCGATATTGAAGACAGTGTGAACCTTTTATTGAACCCTGGTTTTGCCCCTTACTCGCTATTGGGCCAGGAAGCTCTTCGCGGCTGGAATATACATATAGAGCCGCCTTGTAAGGATTTTGACAAGATCAGAATCGATCCCACTCTTTCCCTGGAGGGAGATACCTCTCTCAAGATTTCAGCTTCGGACCGGGATGTTATATTGATCTCAGAGCCCTTTAAGGTGCGCCGCTATGGCGGATATTATTCCAGAGTGATGATTCACAGCGATAGTCCTTCTCCTCCTCAGATCAGCATGCAAATGATCACTTTCAAAGAGGATGGAAAGATCACAAATCGTTTCAAAAGTAAAACACGTCTATCCGATGGCTGGAATCCCCTCACCGTAAGCGCAGGATTTCTGCGTCCCGGAGTGAGTTCTGCCAGGTTATCTATCGTTATCCCTCCCTTTGAGGAAGGCACTATCTGGCTGGATGATGCTGGCTGCTGGGAAGTTCATGGCTTTAGGATAGATTAATAAAATACTTGACCATATCGGACAGTCAAACTGTTTGGTCAAAACCTAAGTAATCTAAAGGAGATTAACTATGAAGAAATTAACTATCATGCTGTTGCTGGTCATGGTATCAGCATTCCTACTGTTTAGCGGTTGCGGAAAAGACGATGATGACGACAACGGAGACGGTGGAATAAGCGGTCTTCCGGATATCACCCCCGCAAATTACGATTGGGATATCTATTTTCTGGATTATGCTGCCGTAGATTTCAGAGCCGACGAATATATGATCTGGGCAGATTGGTTGGGTAATAGCTCAGCAATATCAGAAGATGATGTCTTTACGCTTGATATCAATGGGGAAACTCAAGAATTCTGGGGAGGAAACTATTTCGGAGAATGGAGTTTCAGTACGATGGCAAATCTGGAGCAAGGTACTCAGTATGACATCGTATTCAAGAAAAATGGTAATACCGTTGCATCCAAAACCCTCAGAATGCCCTATCGTGCAAATGTCAACTTCCCTGCTTCCTTTGATCCCACACAGACAGCAAGTATGGATTGGGAAATGGCAGGAAATAACAAATATCAGATAGTGAGTCTTTATTCCGAAAGTGAAATGGAGGATGAGGACGATGATTGGGAAAAATCTATTCCAAACTCTGCCCGTTCGTTTACCTTCCCGGAAAATGCGGTAGAAGGCTTTGGCCCGGAAACTGGATACGACATGATGCTCTCGCAAGCTAATTTCGAAAAAAGTGGCAGGATTGCCTTCAGCAGCATTTCCTTTGCTGCGGAGTTTTACGGCTATGGAGAACCAGCCAAGCTGGACGCATCCGAGCTACGCAATATTGCAAAAAACATCAAATCAGCAATTAAATAAATAATCTGTGTATTGGAGCTTAAGACGTCCTTTCCAGCTATAAGCTTTGCCTGAAGCTGGGGGCGTCTTGGGCTTCAGATGCATGTTCCAGATTCCCTCCCTTACCCTCATCCACTTTTTTACTGGACAGATCCCGGCAAAGTATGAATCTTGTAATTATATAAAACGAGCAAAGCTCAAACATAAGGACAGGACTGATTATGAAAGATAAACTTTTTCTCATTGATGGAACTGCGCTTTTTTACCGCGCTCACTTTGCTTTCATCCGCAATCCGCTGATCAACAGCCGTCAGGAAAACACTTCCGCGATCTTCGGTGTGATTAATTCTTTTCTCACTCTCATCGATAAGATGGATGCCAAATACATCGCTATCGCCTTTGATCGCAAAGCCCCTACCTTTCGCCACAAAGAGTATAAAGAGTACAAGGCAAATCGTCCCCCTATGCCAGAAGATTTGTCCGCACAATTGCCGGCGGTATTGGAATTCTTTGACCTATTAAAGATACCTGAGATCGGTGCAGATGGCTATGAGGCAGATGACGCTTTGGGCACTATGGGCGAGCTTTTCAAAAAAGATTTTGACATAGTGTATGTAACCAGCGACAAGGACTACTGCCAGCTGATCGAAGAGGGTAGCGGAATCTATGATCCGATGAAGGATAATTTCATGGATAGCAAAGCCGTATATGAAAAATACGGTGTGCATCCTGAGCAGTTCATAGATTATCTGGCCTTGATGGGGGACAGCTCAGATAACATCCCCGGAGTGCGCGGCATCGGCCAAGTTTCTGCCCAAAAGCTTTTGAAAGAACACAAAAGCCTGGAAGATATCTATCAACATATCGATGATGTGGACAAAAAGTACAAAAGCAAACTGATTGAGAACAAAGACAATGCCTTTCTCTCCCAGCATCTGGCGCGCATAGTCCTGGATGCAGAGCTCGTGGTTCCTGCCCGGGATGAACTTTTCTTTGAGCCAGAGCGTTTGAGCAAGGCTTTGCCGTTTATGAAGCGTTATGAGCTCAGAACTTTGCAGCGCAGGATTGAAACTAAGTTTCTCAACGAGAATTGGGAGGTGGATGCTTCGGAGCAGCAAGCTGATATATTTGAAAGCGCTGAAGCCCCGAAAGAAGCTCTTCCTACTAGGGAAAAGTCAGAATTTGAGGCCATTTTAGTGGGTAAAGATCGTTTTACTACCCTGATCAAAGAGTTGGAAAAAGCAGATAAGATCAGCCTCGACACCGAGACCGATTCTTTGGATTGGACAAACGCCGCCCTGGTGGGGATTTCACTGTGCTGGGAGCCCACCAAAGCCTACTACCTGCCCCTGGGACATCAGATGACAGAAAACCTGGACATGAAAGAAACCATCCAAGCTTTATCAAAGGCCTGCAGGGGCAAGACCATCATAGCTCATAATCTCAAGTTTGACAGGATGATCCTGAAGCGTCACGGCTGGCTGATTTCCGAGCCTTTCTTTGATACCATGATAGCAGCCTACGTGCTGGATGCCGGGTATTTCACCTTCTCGCTGGATGATTGTGCCGCCCGAGAGCTCGGCTACCGCATGATGCCCATCACAGAGCTGATTGGCAAGGGCAGGAAGCAAATCACTTTTGATCTGGTCTCGGTTCAGGATGCATGCTTTTACGCAGCGGAAGACGCCTGGGCTACCCTGTCTTTATTCAGGGTATATCAGGGCAGGCTGGAAAGCAGTCGGGCCAAAAAGGTATTTTATGAGCTGGATTTGCCGCTGATGCCGGTCTTGATGCAGATGGAAGAGCTTGGCGTAAGTATCGATGAGAAAGTGCTTTCGAAGATCTCGCATCAGCTGAACATCGAGATCAAACAGCTGACCGAAGAAATCTATGAAATTTCCGGATATGAATTTAACCTGAATAGCACGCAGCAATTGGCAAAACTGCTCTTTGAAGAGCTAAAACTTCCTGCCAAAAAGAAAACTAAAAGCGGATATTCCACCGATAACAGCGTTTTGGAAGCCCTCTCCGAAGATTATGAGATCGCCTCCAGGATCATAGAATACCGGCAGTTAGTCAAGCTGCAAAATACTTATGTAAGCGCCTTGCCCCGTCTGGTGAATCCAGACACCCAGCGCATTCATTCCTCTTTCAATCAGTGTGTGGCTTCCACGGGAAGGCTATCTTCTACAAATCCCAATTTACAAAATATCCCTATTCGCACCAAGACCGGACGCGAGATTCGCAAGGCCTTTGTGCCCGGCGCAGATGACTTCCTGGTCATGGCGGCGGATTATTCTCAGATCGAGCTCAGGCTTTTGGCTCTGATGTCTGAAGATGAAAAGCTGTTAGAAGCCTTTGAACACAAGATAGATATACACAAACAAACTGCGGCTCAGATCAATGGCGTAGCTATTAGCGAAGTCAGTGCTGATATGCGCCGGGCTGCCAAAACCATCAATTTTGGACTCATGTATGGCATGGGGCAAAGGAAACTTGCGCGAGAACTGAACATATCACAAAGTGAGGCCAAAACTATGATAGAGAATTACTTCGCTCAATTTCCCGCCATCAGCAATTTTAAGGCAGAGTGCATCGCCAAAGCCAGAAGCACAGGCCGTGCAGAGACCATCTTTGGTAGAGTGCTGGACCTTCCGGGTATCCATAGCAAAAACAAAGGCACAAGCAGTGAGGCTGAACGTATAGCGGTCAATATGCCTATTCAAGGTAGCGCTGCGGATATCATCAAAAGAGCCATGCTCGGCATCCATGCCAGGATTCAATCCGAGCCTAAAATCCGCATGATCATGCAAGTGCACGATGAGCTGGTCTTTGAAGTTCACAATGATTACGCGCAAGCCGCTCAAAAGCTGGTGCGGGAGGAGATGGAAGCAGCCCTGCCGAAGCAATATCGGCAAAAGATCCGTTTATCTGTGGATATTGGTATCGGTAAAAACTGGTATGAAGCCCACTAAGAGCGGGGGTTTAGCTGCTCCAGAAGATGAGAGCGTTTGCGGATGCGGATCAGCCAGAAGATCACGAAGAAGAGCAGTAGCAGCACTACCGCGCCCACCACAAAGACAAACCAGGGCAGTTCCTTTTCAAATTCCGCAGTCATATACTCGTGGGAATTCCACATCTTGGCGGTGTCATAGCTCCAGTGCAGAGTCTTGGCTTTGAGATCAGAATTTTCAAGCAAGGCATTTGTCTTTACAATCTTCCAGGGCACATGCAGCTTGTAATTCCAGATGGGCTGTCTGGTATGAATCTGGCTGAAGTACTCTTCCAGATCATCGCCTCCCTCAGCGCTACCCAGGGCTATGCGACGTTTGAAGGTGATCTTGCGCCCGGGCTCTTTGTTAAGCGTAATTTTACCCCAGAAATCTGCTGAACCCAGCTGGTCATTCACGTTGTTAAAAGCTTCTATATTCTTGAATTTGAATACGATATCATAGATAACGTCTGCACCCTTACGTTGGACATTATAGCTGATCAGATTGATGCCGGGAAGCTCGGCTTTGCTCAAAATCTCTTCCGGATTCTCGTAAGGCGACCTATATACAATGCGTAGCTTAGCCTTGCCTGAGCCGTCCCTATGCAGCCAGAGCTCTTCATCGTAGTGCACGCATCCAAAGAGCGTGATCAGCGCCAGAATGCTGATTACAAGACGTTTCATCTGATATCCTTCCTCAACTAAGCATTTGTATTAACCTAAAAACAAAATATCGTTCTTTTGGCAAGGATTATTTCATCATTGATGAATATTCCCGCAGTTTCCGCCTCTTTCAGGCCTGATAATCCATAATCAGAACAAAGATAATGCCCGGCTTTTCACGGCAGAAACAGGCTCTTAGCCCAAGGCTTCAATTTAGTTTTAACTCGATTTTAACTCGAGTCCACTCGAAGATTCAAGTCAACTCGAGTTGAAAACGAATTAGCTGCAAGTTAAAAGCTAAGGTGCGGTGTAGGCTGCGCCAAGCTTTTAGCTTGATTATCGGTAATATCAGCTGTACATTCTGTTGAAATATCCCCAGTATCGCTTCGCATCAATATCAGATTCGTCCATTCTTTATTCTGTGTATTATGCCTGTATCTATGGCAAAACTGGCATTCCCCCAAAATATCGAGTCACTCTTTTGATAATGAAATTAATGATAGTATCTTAGCTATCATCTATGCCTATGTATTTCAGTTTATACTTTTGGCAGTTAAGATTCATGATTCCAGCATTAATGTCCTTCCAATCCGAGTCCCATCGGGACGCCATTTTAGATAGCAACCTACAGCTACACAAGGTTATAGAGTCCTGTAGGGACGGCATTTCAGATAGCAAACACCGACCAGTCCATAATCAGACTCTCGTAAAATGGGGGAATGCCTGTATGGCAAAATCGTTGACAAAATATCTGTTTGGGAATATATGGTATTGAGAATAATCTATATTATATGTCATTGAAATATAGAGTATTTGAGGCGAAGCTTCACAGCTAAAACTTCATTTGCCATAGTATAGAAATTCAGAGATTCTCCCTATTGGGAGGAGCTCCAAAAAAATATCAACAGGGAGAACTTATGAAACGCATTCTGCTTGCGTGGACATTGCTGCTCTTGTGTGCTGGGCCCTTATTAGCCGTTACAGGCTTTGGTGAATCCGGCATCTTTACTATCACCGAAGATACCCTGCCGGTTGAGTTATCGTCTTTCACCGTCGTAATTACCGGGCAAAACTGTGTGCGCCTAAGCTGGGTAACCCAGTCTGAAAGCAATCTGCTTGGCTACCGCATCTATCGCGGAACCAGCAATGAACTTAGCTCCAGCAGCATGATATCAGAGCTGATAGCCCCTACAAATACCGCCAGCCAGAAATACTATGTCTATATGGATAAAGAGATTGGCCAAAGCGGAATGTACTTCTACTGGCTATACAGCCAGGAGGTCGATGGCAGCGGCAGTTACCATGGCCCCGTCTCTATCATGGTTAATTTGGAAGGGCAGCCAGGCTTGCCAAGTGTTCCGCTGCATACCGGATTGCAGACTATCTACCCCAATCCCTTCAATCCCAGCACCAATATTCGCTATCAATTGGATGCTCCTGGCCAGGTTGAGCTGAGCATCTACAACGCCCGTGGGCAGATAGTGCAGAGCTTCAGCCGCCATCATGTCAGCCCTGGATACTATACCCTGCTGTTTGATGGCAAAGATTTTAGCGGTAATTGGCTCTCCAACGGTGTGTATCACGTGGTGATGATCGCCGGCAAGCACAGCTCCAAGCAAAAAATGGTGCTGCTGAAGTAAAGGGGGCATGATGAAAAAGATAGTATTTTCGATAGTTCTGGTAATGGTGGCCGCTTTGGGATTTGGTGCTGCTCCGGTAGTAAGTGACGTATATGCTGAACCAGGTGCAGGGAAGGTGACGATTACCTATAATCTGGTTGCCGACGCGGTTTGCGATGTGTGCATGATGGTTTCCGATGACGGTGGCTTGAGTTACAATATTTATCCTACTGCACTTGTTGGAGACATTGGCAATAACGTTTCCAATAATCCCCCAGCTAAAACGATAATTTGGAATCCATCCGGAGATGGCATAGCAGAAGGCACCCAGTACAAGGTAAAGGTGATAGCCAGAGATAATCCAGTGGATAATGCTACTCAGGTTCAGAGCTTTATCAAGGTGGATGGTGGAACTTTCAACAACGGTTCTTCCGATGTGATTGTACCCAGTTTCTTTATGGATAAGTATGAAGTAACGCAGGCAGAATATCATGCCGTGATGGGAAACAATCCATCGAATTTCTCCAGTGTCACAAACGGTCCGGTGGAGAGTGTCTCCTGGTTCGATGCCATAGAGTATTGCAACCGACGCAGTATGCAGGAAGGATTTACCGCTTGCTACAGTTACAATGATGGCACAGAATATGGCGCTAATCCTGCCAACTGGCCTGAGGGGTGGAATACAAATGCCACCAACCACAGCAATGTAGATTGCGATTGGGAAGCCAATGGCTACCGCTTACCTACTGAAGCAGAATGGGAGTTTGCGGCACGGGGAGGTATTTCTGCCCCTAACCCTGCCCATGATCCCTACTACAGTGGCAGCAATAATATCTCTGCAGTTGCCTGGTACAACGATAACTCCGATTCTACAACACATACAGTAGGCACAAAAGCAGCCAATGAACTTGGCCTTTATGATATGAGCGGCAACGTTTGGGAATGGGTATGGGACATCTATGAAGACTCAGATAGGCGTGTGTATCGCGGCGGTAGTTGGAGCAACAGTCATACCTACTGTACTGTTTTGTATCAGGGAGGGGCCTCTGTAACTAATGACACAGAATATGTAGGCTTCCGCGTCTGCAGAATTGCCCCCTAAACTATAGCGCGTTGTCCCTTTTGCCTTTTCAAGTTTCAGGGTAGCAGATATTGTTTTGATAGAGCTTGATAGCAGAGTACAGCAGCTTCTCAGCTCAGCTCCTCCGCAACAGCTTACGGATCACCTGCCAATCCTCAAGATTCGGTTTGAGCAGTGCTGCAAAGCCAAATCCTTCACCCAGGGCAAGCTGAAGCACATACCATATCCCATAAGCGGTATATGAGATGGTAGTGGCCAAAGCAGCGCCATTGATACCATATCTGGGGATCAAGATCAGGTTTGCGATGAGATTCAGGGCAAAGGTGCAAAAGGTGATCCAGAGATGGATATGCGGTTTGCCCTGGACGTAAAACCAGGGTGAGGCAATTCTCGGGATGCAGGCAAAAAGAACCCCTGGCAGCAGGATAATGGTAACCCAGGTGGCTCTGGCAAAAGCGGTTCCATACACGATTGGGATCAGGAAGCTGCCCAAGATCCCGATTAGCGAGAGCATCATACACACGTAAAAGCTGAGCCGGAGTGTGCGGGCAGTGAGCATGCTGCCGTCATCGGTATCCGGCAGATTGTACAGCCGTCCGATGAAGGCGCTGCTAATGGCCGTGGGTAAAAGGAAAAGCAGCTCTGCGATAATCACTGCGATGCTATAGATTCCCAGCTCGCTTACATCTAAATACTGCTTTATCATGATCTGATCCACCCGTAAAAGCAAATAGGCAAAGAGCGCAGACCACCAGCCAAAAGCGCCGTATTTGAATTGCGCTTTCAGGGCAGGCCAGCTTATCATAAACAGATATCTTTCGTGCAGCTTGACCTGGATGATGATGAACCACAGCAACATGTAAACCACCGTGATATAAAAGAAACTCAGCGGGGTAAGCAAGCCCAAAAGCCAGAATAGCACTATAGCCAGGCTGCGCAAAAAGAATACTGCCAGCCCGATATTGTTGTTTTGGATGATCTTTTCATCGCCGATCAGCCAGGCTTGATGATGTGAGGTAAAGATGGTAGAGACCATCAGAAACATTCCGCCGATGATATACACTGCGCTATATGAATCCAGCAAGAGGCCCCATCTTTTGGCCAAGCTTACCAGTATCACCAAAGCCAGGGATATCAGGCCCAGCATATTTACATTAGAGCTGTATATTTCCGTTCGGTCGAATGCGCTTTTCTTTTGAAAATACGTTACTGCCGAGTTGAGCCCAAAATGTCCAAAGCCACCCAGAAGATTGAATATCAAGAGTATATAGGCTACATATCCCTGTCCTTCGGGGCCCAGAGATCGGGCTACGATCACTCCCGTGAAGACCCCAAAGATAATCTTCAGGATCTGGGTGAGGAAATTGTGCCCGATATTTTTGCTATAGCCCATCTACATGGTTTAGAAGATTTCGCTCTGATCCTCTATGGGGCTCAATCCCAGATGCTTGTAGGCTTTGAAAGTTACCTTGCGTCCCTGGGTGGTGCGCTCCAAAAATCCCTGTTGTACCAGATAGGGTTCAAATATTTCCTCTATAGTTCCGGAGTCTTCGCCGATGGCTGTGGCGATGGTCTTGATGCCCACCGGGCCGCCGCGATAGTTTTCGATGATGGTAGCCAGGATGCGTTTGTCCATCTCGTCCAGGCCGGCATGATCTACCTGCAGCATAGTCAGAGCCGAGAGAGCGATATCCAGCGTAATGATGCCATCACCCCTGATCTGAGCGTAGTCTCGCACTCTTCGTAAGAGGCGGTTTGCGATGCGAGGGGTGCCACGGCTTCTTCTGGCCAGCTCTTTGATGCCTTCTTCTTCGGCCGGCACATTCAGCAGTTTGGCAGAGCGTTTGATAATCCTTTCAATGGCCTCATGATCGTAATAATCCAGCCTCAAGACTATACCAAAGCGGTCTCTGAGTGGCGGAGTCAACAGCCCGGCCCGGGTGGTGGCACCCACCAGAGTAAAGGGTTCGAGGGGAATCTTCAGGGTTCTGGAAGAAGGTCCGCTATCCAAAATGATCTCCATTTCAAAATCTTCCATAGCAGGATAAATATATTCTTCTATTACATGCGATAAGCGATGAATTTCATCTATAAAAAGGGTTTCATGGAGGCCGAGATTGGTAAGCACTCCTGCCAGATCGGAAGGTTTTTCTATCACCGGACCGCTGGAGACGGTGATATCCACTCCCATTTCGCGGGCAATGATGGAGGCCAGGGTAGTCTTGCCCAAGCCTGGAGGCCCATACAGCAGCACATGATCCAGAGGTTCGCTCCTGAGCCTGGCAGCCTGTATGCTGATATCCAGCAATTCCTTGATATGATTTTGGCCGATAAAATCCTTCAGAGTCTTGGGTCTGAGTGCCCGGTCAAAATCTTTGTCCTCAGTTTGCAGAGCGGGGTTGTTGATTCTTTCCAGCATAGCTTAGCTTAGGCCAATTTTCCCAAGAGCTTGCGAAATTGCAGATACCATACCATCCAAACTGCTTCCCAAACTATATTGCGATTCATCTTGGATACTCCATCAAGGCGTTCGGTAAATACTATCGAAACCTCTTTGATGTGAAATCCCTTGGTCCAGGCCTTAAAATTCATTTCGATCTGAAAAGCATAGCCATCGGAGAGTATCTTGTCCAGATCGATGGCTTCCAGTACCTTGCGGCGAAAGCACTTGAATCCGCCGGTGGGGTCTTTGACAGGCATGCCAGTGATGATGCGCACATATTTTGAGGCAAAGTAGCTGATCAAAAGGCGCTTGAACGGCCAATTGATGATATTTACTCCATTTGAATAGCGGGAACCTATCACCAGATCGTATTTCTGCGCAGCTTCCAAGAGGCGGGGCACATCATTAGGATTGTGCGAGAAATCGGCGTCCATCTCCATGATGAACTCATAGTCTTTGTTCAGAGCGTATTTGAAGCCGGTTACATAGGCCGAACCGAGCCCCATCTTGCCCGGACGCTGAATCAGCTGCACTCTGGGCTCGCTCTGCATCAGTGACAATACCTCGGCGGCTGTACCATCCGGGCTGTTGTCATCTATTACCAATACATCCAGATCAGCAGATTTGTCTAATACTATGCGGATCAGCCGGGCTATGTTTTCGATTTCGTTGTACGTGGGTATGATAAGTAATGTTTTCATGATCATTTATCCAGATTGTTTTTTAATAGTTGATTTTCAGGCACGTCGCGCAAGGCTTTGGCAGGGCTGCCTACCACGATCTTTGCATTGGGAACATCACGGGTCACCACTGCCCCTGCAGCTACGGTTCCGTCGCTTTCTATTATCTTTCCAGGCAGGATGGTGGCATTGACTCCGATGCGGCTGCCGCTTTTCATGGTAATACCTTTGAAGTGCTGGAATCTTTCTTTGTCCCGTGCCATATAGTTATCGTTGCTGGTTGCCACGCAGGGCGCTACAAAACAGTAGTCTTCCACCACGGAATAAGCGGTGATATAGGCGTTGGTCTCGAATTTATTGCGATCACCGATCCGGACGTAGTTTTCGATAGCTACATTGCGCCCGACGATGTTGAGATTGCCGATTTTGACGTTTTCGCGGATCGTGGCCAAATCTGCGATGAGATTGCGCTCGCCGATCTCGCACTGAACATAGATCACCACGTTTGCTCCGATCTGGCAATAGCTGCCTACTTTCGCAGGGGCAAGGTTATCTGTCAGCTTAAAGATACTGCGGGGAGAGGACAGCGGTTGCTTCCCGATGATAACGTTGTCGTCGATCCGCACGTTGTCCCCGATGATGCTGCCGCTGTGGATTACCACATTGTGGCCGATCAGGCAGTAATCGCCGATAATCACATTTTCCATAATCACGGTATTAAAACCGATCTGGACTTGCTTTCCAAGCCTGGCGCTGCTATCTATATGTTGATTCATTGTACCTCCAGTCATCTGAACCAAGTTTTTACTCGACAAGGAATAAGGCAAGTAAAAAATGACTTTAGACTAAGAAAAGGAAGTGATAAGATGAATAAGTGGATACAAAAATACCTGGATCAGCTCAGCGTGGAAGGCAAAAGCCCGCGCACTATCGAAGGTTACCGCATTGACCTTCAGCAATTTGAAGAATTTCTGGAGAGTGATTTTGCTGGCTGCAATGTCTCTGATATCTCCGCTTTGCACATTCGCGGTTTTCTAAGGTGGCTTTCCGAAAAGCAAGATGTCAATCGCACTCTTTCCCGCAAACTTTCCGCTCTTTCCTCCTGGTTTAAATATCTCAGAATTCAGGGGGTAATAACGCGCGACCCCATGCGCAAGATCCGCCGTCCCAAGTATGAAAAGAAATTGCCCAAGTTCTTTTCAGAAGAAGAAATGCGGGCACTGCTCAGGATTCCGGATATTAGCAGCAAGTTTGGCCTGCGCAACCGGGCGATCCTGGAATTGCTCTATAGCTGCGGCTTGCGCTTGATGGAGCTGGCGGGCTTGAGACTTAGCGATATCGACAGGCGTAAAAAGCTGATCAGGGTAATAGGAAAAGGCAGTAAGCAGCGGCTGATCCCCATAGGTTCACTTGCGCTACAGAGTTTGGATGAATACTTGAAAGTGCGCCCCAGCTTTCTTCAAGATTACAGCTCAGACAAGGTCTTTCTCACCCGCAGCGGCAGGGATTTTAACTCAAATCAGCTGAGGACTATCCTCATGCGTTATATTGATTTGATCGCCCGCGAAAAAGGCTATTCTCCGCATACCATCCGGCATTCCTTTGCTACTCATTTATTGGCCAAAGGGGCGGATATCAGGGCAATTCAGAAAATGTTAGGTCACGCCAATCTGGACACCACCGAGGTCTATACTCATCTCAGTTTGGAGGACATCATGGCAGCTTATGAAAAGGGGCATCCCCGCAGCGGGGAATAGGGCAAGACCAAAGAAATAGGCTGCCAAACAAAGAGGCTGCAGCCAGTTAGCCACAGCCTTGAGCTAAGTTCAATGCATCATGAACTACATTTTTATGATTCTTTTTCGGCTTCTTCGATCTTTTCCATTACCTTCAGGGTCATATCCATGAGGGCCTCAGCGGATGGAAGTTTGTTATAGAAGTATATGTAGGGCTTGCCTTCGTCGGCAGAACTCACGATATTGGGGTCCAGCTCCAGCTCGGCAAGCAGATCAATCTGATGATCGAAGATCAGCTTCTCGATGCCTTTTCCGCTAAAGATCTGAGTGGCTTTGCCGCAATCCGGACAGCGGAAAAACTTCATGTTTTCTACAAAGCCGAGAATGGGAACTTTGAGTTGCTGAGCAAAATTCACCGATTTCTTTACGTCCAGAATAGCCAGGTCTTGCGGGGTGGTAACTATCACAGCTCCATCCACTCTGCCCAGGGTCTGAACGATGGAAAGCGGTTCATCACCGGTTCCGGGAGGAAGGTCTATAATGAGGTAGTCCAATTCCGGCCAATCAAAATCGCTGAAAAACTGCTTGATGAGCGCCATTTTCAAAGGGCCTCTCCAAATCAGAGCACTATCTTCTGAGGATATAAGTGAAGCCACAGAGAGCACATACAGATTTGAGAGCACTTTGATCGGAGCCGGTTTACCGCTCTCGGAGGTAGGGATTGACATTCCTTCTATTCCAGTAAGTTTAGCCACCGAAGGGCCGTGTACGTCTGCATCCAGGATGCCGACCGTCTTCCCCTGCATGGCCAGGCCGTATGCAAGATTGGTGGCAACGAAGCTTTTGCCCACTCCGCCTTTGCCACTCATCACCATGATGCGATGCTTGATCTTTTTCAGGTTTTCTTGAACCTGTTTGTCTTTATCGTCTGCCATTTATCTTCCTTTTTTCAGATTTACTTCTTTTATACCCCTGGTTCAAGGGCATTGTTTTTATATGCGTCATAGGCCTCGCGGACGCTCATCCCGCCTGCTCTGACAAAGATTTTCAGAGGCATTTGTTTCAATATACTTGCAGCGTTTCCGCCGGGTCCATTTCCGGTAATCAAGACATCAGCCTTGAGCTCATGAATCTTTTGGGCAGTTTTGGGGCCGGCACCATGTGCCACCTGCATTATTGCACGATTGTCGAGTGCTGTAAGTTCGTCTTTTTCTTCATCATAGAGCACGATGTAGTCTGTGCGGCCAAAGCGGGGGTCTATCTTAGCGTCCCAGCCTTCGCCGGTAGATGTAAAGATGATTCTCATATATTCTCCTTGATGGTCTGCCAGTATTCCGTGAAGATTGGCAACCATCTTGCTTCGTTTTCTTCTATCAAAGAGCGTCCCATGGCGATAGCCTTATGAAAATCGTCTGCATAAGGGATATCCCCCAAGTGCTGTACTTTGCTCTTATTTAGGTATTTATGGATATCATTGGTTACAGATGGATTGATATCCGCTTTATTGACAATGCAAGCGGAAGGAATCTGAAATTTTGCTACCAGTTCCTGCACTCGCTTGAGATCACTGAGACCGGATTTACTGGATTCTGTGACCAAAATTACATAGTCTGCACCCGCCAATGAGGCGATCACAGGACAGCCGATGCCTGGCGAACCATCCGCTAAAATATAAGGCTTGTCCTGAACTTTGGCTATCGCCTTGGCTTCGCTTTTCACTTTTGCGACCAGTTTTCCGGAATTGTCGGCTCCGATCTTCAGATGCGCATGCACCAGGCTGCAACCATAACGGGTGTCTGAAATCAGAAATTTCCCCACATTTTGATCAATGAGCGAGATCGCATCCTCAGGACAAATGTAATAGCAATAGCCGCAACCTTCGCATTCCAAATCTATGACGCGATAAGTCCCTTCAAAAGGTTCAATGGCATCAAAGCGGCATTTCTGATAGCAAAGGCCACAAGCGCTGCATTTACCTGGGTCTATCTCGGCCAAAACTCCGCTGTAAAAATCCTGAACTTTACTATTCTCAGGATGCAGGATCAGGTGCAGATCTGCAGCATCCACATCACAATCCGCTACCACCAGCTCAGCTTTGGCCAGATAGGCTATAGCTGCGCAGATCGAGCTTTTCCCGGTTCCGCCCTTTCCGGAGATGATTACTATCTCTTTCATGACAAACTCCTTATCTTGCTCAAAATCTGTTCTAAGGCCTGATCTACAGCCGGGACTTTCCGGTAAATTATCTCACCATGTGAGTATAGCTCGGCAATCTCTCTTTGATGAGGGATTTTGGCCAATAGCGTGATTCCTTCTTTCTGAAGATATTTATAAATATCGTTATTGCCAATTCCGTCTCGATTTATCACTACTGAAAATGGCAGATTCAGCTGGCGTACTGTTTCAACGGCCAGATTCAAATCAAAGAGTCCAAAGGGAGTGGGTTCGCTAATCAAAATAACGTAATCCACCGTTTTTACAGCGGATACCATCGCACAGGCAGTGCCGGGAGGGCTATCCAAAAGCTGCAATTCTTTTTCGGCAAAATGCTCATCGGCAAATTCGAGAGTTCTTTCTATCAAAGGTGAAGACTGTTCCAAACCTATATCGAGCTTGCTTTCGGTAAAATCCAGCTTGCCCAGTTGAAGGTGTCGGATTTCACCCAGGGATTGCTGCTCCATCGGGAGCGCTTGCATCGGGCACAATTCGCTGCAAGCATAGCAGGAATGGCACAATGGCGGCATGACCAGGATCATCTCGCCCAGCTTGATCAGGGCATTGAATTTACACCAGTTTATACACTTGCCACAGAGATTGCAGGATCCGGGGTCCCAGCTTGGAATAGCACGTGTAACTTTGTGAGTCTCAGCATCATCGCCCTGGATAAAGATCCCGCCATTGGGTTCTTCCACGTCCAGGTCCATGAGCAGGGTAGTCTGTGTTTCGGCGGCTTTCAGGGCCAGGTTTACCGCTAAAAAGGTCTTTCCTGTGCCACCCTTACCACTGGCAATTGCAATTCGCATTAGTGGTCACAAGGGTTGTCGCCGGATTCAAGTTTGTTCTGTAAATACTTTTCTACCAGCTCTCTAAGGGGAAGCGGACAGGTGCCGCTGATAACCTGAATTCCATTTTCTTGCATCAGCTGCTGGGCTTTCATGCCCATGCCTCCTGAAATTACGACGGTTACGCCCAGTTCGTGTAAAAACCGGGGGTGAGAGCCCGGCTCGTGTGCGGGCGGATTGATGGTTTCTTCTTTGACGATCTTGCCATTTTCGACTGTATAGACTGCAAAAGTCTCACAATGTCCAAAATGTGCGCTGAGTTCTCCAGCTGTGGTAGGAATGGCTATTTTCATATTATCTCCTGAGTTTTTAGTTATATTTTATATTATCGGCAACGGCGACAGTGGCGGCAACCGCGTACAAAGCAGTCTGCCAGAGAGATCATTTTTTGCGATCCACAAGCACTGCAAATCGAAGGCTTTTCTGCATCTACCGGTTGGCTTACGCGATGCATACAGTCTTCGCATTGATAAAAATGCCGAGCCATGCGCACGTCTCCTCCCTCAATCAAAAAGCTGCGACCTTCCACCAGTGCGGTGCTGATTTTGCTTCTGGCACTAAGGTAAATGCGGGTCACTGTGGGGCGGGATACGTTCATCATCTCAGCCACTTCTTCGTGGATTTTCTTCTCGTAATCGATGAGGCGCAGCACCTCGTATTCTTCAAGCTTGAGGATCACCGCCTGACGGTAATTCGCCCTCATCGAAAGTGGGCGAAAACCCTTTACTACCGGCATATCATGCAGGGTCCGTAAAGCCTTGGCACGGGACATACTATCTCCTTTAAATCTTGTGTCACTGAGTTTTTTCAAGTGAACTAATGTTCAATTAAGCCAGCCCCCCGTTTTCTGTCAAGCACGATCTTTTCCTTGCTTAATTTGTCCTTCCGCAGCGCTTATAAAGAGTCAGTGAAAACTTCAATTTGGCTCACTGATTTCTTCAAGGAAAGGTCACTGATTTCTTCAAATGGATTCGGGTGGATAAAAAAATACCGTGGGGAGCACCGGGCGGTGTCCCCACGACTCGGAGGGCATTCTATGTAGGGTCTGTAGGCTGTTTGCATTCTCTGATATCACGCCTTTTTTGTCAAGCATCAATCTGCTATCAGGCATTCCCCCATTTTACGAGAGTCTGATTATGGACTGGTCGGTGTTTGCTATCTGAAATGCCGTCCCTACAGGACTCTATAACCTTGTGTAGCTGTAGGTTGCTATCTAAAATGGCGTCCCGATGGGACTCGGATTGGAAGGACATTAATGCTGGAATCATGAATCTTAACTGCCAAAAGTATAAACTGAAATACATAGGCATAGATGATAGTTAAGATACTATCATTAAGTTCATTATCAAAAGAGTGACTCGATATTTTGGGGGAATGCCAGGTAGTGTCTCAAAGGTTGGTGTAAATTGAGGTAGTGAAATTGGGCGAACTGGAGAAAAAGGTTGAGCCAAATCAAACTCACTGTTTTGATGGTTAAACTAAAAAACAAGGAGAAGATCATGACTCAACCAAAGAGAAAGAAAAATGAAGGTGAAGAATTCGTCAAGTTATTTCAAGAAACGAATCCGGGAGATTTACTAAAAGTGTTTAAACATAGTATACGTTCGATCATAGATACAGAGCTAAGCCGTCGGCTTGGGGCCGATCGCTATGAACGCAGCGAGGATAGAAATAACTACCGCAATGGATATAGAGAGCGCAAGAAGCCATTATCAACATCGATGGGACCAATAACTATAAGGATACCCAAACTCAGACGGGACAGCTTCTATCCATCTGTACTTGAGCGTTATCAGAGAGTAGAAAGAGCTCTGATCAGTATCATCAGCGAGGCGTATGTTGCTGGAGTATCTACCCGTAAGATGAATAATCTGTTTGTTGATTTAGGTCTGGAAAACATCGACCGCAGCCTTGTTAGCCGCTGTTCGTCTCAGATAGATACAGAAGTGGAAATTTGGAAGAATAGGAGACTGGACAGGCGTTATGCCTATATCTGGCTCGATGCAATGTATACCAAGATTAGAACCGAGGGTGGAGTTGTTTCAACTGCGATCCTGATAGCCATCGGTGTCAAAGAGGATGGCCATCGTGATGTTCTGGGGCTGCAACTGGGCAACAGAGAAAGCTATCACAACTGGAAAGATTTTCTACAGAGTCTAAAAGCCCGTGGTTTGGAACGTAGTGAACTCTGGGTCAGTGACGAACATGATGGCCGGATTAAGGCTATAGAAGAATGCTTCCCAGGCCAACTGAGGCAGCGCTGTATAGTCCACTGGATGCTTGGGTGCCCAATCCAAAGTATCAAAGACAGACCTTCCATGGTTAATACCATTGTTAAAAGACCTGGTGGGCTCCCGCACCAAGGAATCATTTGATCTCGCTTGGTGCGAACTTATCAGAGTGGTTGAATCCAAAGGCAAGGAAAAGCTAAGAGACTGGTTGGATAGCACCTACCACGATATCACTGTGTATTTGGATTTTCCTGAGGTGCACTGAAGCCGGATCAAGTGTACCAACTCACTTGAACGGCTGAATCAAGAGCTTAGGCTTTAAGAGAGGTGCATACGCATCTTCCCTGATGAGAAGAGTTGTATCCGGCTAATGGGAGTCATTTTGCAAGGATACTCAGAAGATTGGACGACTGGAAGGATATACATGACAGCGCCTATAGAAAAAATATTAGAAAATCAAGTCAAAGCATTGCCAGGGTTAAAGCTTGCGAGCGACGGGCTGAAGCCCTGCTCCGCAAGCTCCGCAGGGCTTCAGCCCGTCGCAATAAGGTAGCTATAGTGAAATAATACTTGACTAATAAAGAAGAGATGAAGATAATGGAATCAGACGTAAGACAATATATAAAGTGTAAGGAACGAGAACAATAAGAATGTTCTCAAATAACCTGAGGAACAATGAGTTGGAATTTACACCAACGTTTGAGACTCAACTGACTCAAGTCATTGTGCAGCTGCTGGTTAATATCTAAAATGCCGTCCCGCTGGGACTCGGTTTGGGATTGCTGGTGTGTTGGAGTGCGGTTGTTGATTCGGTAACCCCGCACTAAGAACCACTAAACCAAGAACCCATGCACTAAGAACTCCCACACTAATCACCACTAAACCAAGAACCCATGCACTAAGAACTCCCGCACTAATCACCCCCCACAACTCTCGCTCAAGCTTTTTGCCATGTATTCAGAGCGGATTCCCCGGGCTTGCATCAGAGCCAGAAAGCTCTCCAATACAGCAAAATTATGCGGACCGCAATTGTGGTAAAATCCTCGATAATCACCCTTAGGATATGTTAAATCATCGGCATATACAAACTCAGTGGGATGCATATAGAATACCAGAGGACGGTTAGTTTTCTCCAGGATAGCACTGAAACACCGTACAAAATGAAAGGGAAAGGTCCTCAGTAGCCTCATATTTAGCGGTAGAATGCAGGCACTTGGAGGGATTTCCAAAATTGTACCATGCTTGGTGTTGATGCTGAAAGGCACGGAGGGTCTGAAAAACGAAGCAAGATTTCCTACACAGCCAGCGCCGAAATCAAAACGTCTGGCTGGTACGGAAGAATCTATCGTATAGCCCTGTTCACAGAGAATCTCAAAGGTGATCTGCGAGATATTCAGCAGAGGTGCTCGAAACATCACAGGTTGAACGGAGGTTATCCTGGAAACAGCCTCAGTGCTGCGGCAAATCAGCTCTTTTTGGACCTGGTAGGGAGTCTCTGGGCCAAAGTTCTCTTTACTATCCAAGCCGTGATTGTGGCCATGCGTGCCTATCTCATAGCTAAGGTGCATAGCCTGCTGCACTATTTCCGGGTAGGCAGAGGCAAAACCTCCGGTAAAAAAGAGGGTGGGACGTAGCTGGTATTTCTGAAATAAATCAAAGAGCTTTGGCACACTCTTTTCTGATCCCGGAACCCAATCGAAATCCACGCTGAAATGTAGGTAGTTAGCCACTGTGGTTCTCACTTTTTAAGATTAGATAGTCACCCAGAACCACTGCATCCAGTCCTGTGGAGAAAAAGGTTCGAATAGCATCAAAAGGAGAATTTACTATGGGTTCTCCTCTTACATTGAATGATGTATTCAGCACAACCGGTACTCCGCTCAGCCTTCCCGTTTCGGAGATCAGGCGATGCCACAAGGGCAGAATATCTGCCGAGACGGTTTGCGGCCTTACGGTGTTATCGATATGCACAGTAGAAGGTGCGTGTTTTCTCAAAAGGGGAGTTGCCCTGTCTGCCCTTATCATAAATGGTTTGGGAGCGCTGCATGACAGATAATCCGCTTGAAATTCCTGTAGCAGGGAGGGGCAATAAGGACGCCATGATTCTCTGAATTTTACCCTGGCATTGATCTCGTCCTTGACCTTTACGCTATCGGGGCAAGCGATGATGCTGCGGCCTCCTAAAGCTCTGGCTCCCATTTCTGCTCCACCCTGAAACCAACCGACGAATTTTCCCCGAGCAAGCTGCTCTGCCGCTGTTTGGGCAGGATCATCCACACTGCAGTAGTTTACTTTGCAGGCAGCTAAGGTCTTTTGAATAGCCTCATTGCTAAATGCAGCACCATGTTGAACATGCTTTAGAGGGTCTCTTGGGTCTGCACCAAATTGCCTGGCAACCCAGTAAGCAGCACCAATGGCAGAGCCATCATCGGAGGCAGCTGGGTGGATGAATACATTCTCGATCCCCGGAAGTTCGGCAATAGAGTAATTTGCTTTGCAGTTCATAAAGACACCTCCAGCAAGGGAAATGCTCTTCATCCCGCTTTGGTTAAGCATATTTTTTACCACAGCAAGTAAAGCTTCTTCCAGACGGGTTTGCACTGCATAAGCTAAAGCAATGTATTGGGGTAAGAGATAGCGGTTTATCAGCTTTTCCTGGTGAAGAACCTGCTCGTTTATGCCAACCGGGGTCAAATTTGGATCATATTTCGTAAGGAATTTTACCAGAGCATCTGTGTAGCAAGAATGATGGTAATTTCCGCCCATCTTGAAAAAATAAGGATCAAGCTCAAATCCGTCGGAGTTCACTTTCAGGATACTATCAAGGCGTTGCAGCCAGGGATTATCGGCAGCTCCGGCTTCTCCAAACGCAGCCAGACCCATCAGTTTCCCCTCATCGCGATTGGCATGAAATCCCAGATAAGCAGTGAATCCACCATAAAACCAACCCAGAGAATAGGGGACAGGATAGTGGATGATTTTGGTGAAATGTCCCTGCCTGACCGTATATCCCGATACGCAGGATTCCTCGCCATGCCCATCGGCTACCAGAACCATAGCATCTGTAAAACCAGACTGATAATAAGCCTGATAAGCATGACTGAGATGGTGATTCACATACACCAATTCCGGAAGTTTACCTTGGAAGCCGCCTTCCCGCAAGGCAGAATAGACCAGGTTTTGAAAGTTTGCGGGGCGATATAGGTTCAGATAGCTGATCACTTTACCCATCCCATCACCGGCAAGTCTGCTTCTCCCTTTTCTGTTCAGGGCATTATTCAGGGCAGTTGAAGCCAGATTTCTCAGTACCGCAAAAGGATATTTCTGACAATCCCAGTTTATGGCTATCTTGTCAACTTCTGGCATCTTAAATCCGGTGGAGGATAAGCACCAGGCAGTAGCCTGAGTGGGGAAGAGGCCGTGCGAACTTTTCAAACGGTTGAACCGCTCTTCATGTGAAAAGGCTCGCAGCTTACCATCTACTACCAAGCAAGCGGAGGGGTTTTGTCCAAAGGAGTTGAGTCCCAAAATAACCATCTTTAGATATCCACATCAAAACAAGATAAATCAATTTGAGACATAAGAGCCTGAGATTTCAGGAACTGCAAAGCTGGCAGGATGGATGCGGCATAAAAGCGTTTACTTTCCTTTAGCTTTATTCGGGCTTCTTCTCTGGATAAATATCCGTGGCGAATCTGATTGCTGAGATGAGAATCGGTATAAGAAACTCCATACATCTTTTGAAACATGTGTTCCTTGAACACGTTGAATACGCAATCGGTATGCCAGTCTTCCTTTATCTCAGGAGGAATTTTCCAATCCAGATTTGAGGTGATAGTATCTAAAATCAGTTCTGGATCCCATTTCTCGTAGGAATAAAACATCAGCGGACTTACCGATCGATATCTAAACCGTAAGTAAGCAGAATTGGGGAAAACTGCCAGACATCCCAAAATACTGGTTCGCGGTACCCGTAAAAGCCCTTGTGCAAAGCGGGGAGACTGGACGATTTCCCTGGCCAATTGTAAGCCGCTGTGCAGCATGCCCTCCCGTTTATACTGATGGCTGGCATCTCCTTGATGCTTGATGGCCAAAAAGGGAGAATATTCCAAAGGAGTGGATGCCCACACCACATACGGGATCCTGCGGCGGACGGCTATTTGTGAACCTAAGATATGCAAGTGTTTGCAGGCAACGCAAGTCATACCGGCTGCGGTGGAATCCGGATGAGCCAGCCAGGCTTTGAAGTAATGAAGGAAGGATTGGGTGTGAGTATCGCCTGGCAGAGATACCAAGTAATATGGGACATCCAGAATCTCACAGCTTCTTTTGGCATTTTGGATGGCGAAATCCTTGCTGCCGCCATGCGTGTATATAAAAGCCTCTACTTTCAGATGATAATGCTTTACCAAACGGTATAGGGCATAAGTGCTATCTTTCCCGCCGCTTAAGCCTACCAGGCAATCAGCTGCACCTTGATGATCTGCCAGTCCTTTGAATTTATGAGCCAAAATCTGTTCACCTTTTGTTACGTAAGGTGGATAAGCATCTCTGCACCAGGCGCAAACGCTATCTGCATCAAAATCGCTACCCGGCAGCTGATCCGGCATGAGACAGAGCTTACATCTACGCATATTGCTCCTTCTTTAGTTCATAAACACAGGCATTGGTAAGAGGATTGTAGTGAAAGGACAAATTTTTCAAGCCTGCCTTATGGATGGCTGCCCGCACTACTTCCTTGCTGATATGATAGTGGTTTACTCCCAAAAGTACCCTCCCTCCCTGGCTAAGATATTCCGGTAGATCATGCAAAAAACGGGTGATGGTATCGGCTCCATCTTTCCCGCCACAGAAACGTTTTTGAGCAAAGTCATCCTGGAAAAGACCCAGGCGTTTGCCCTTTTCGGTCTCTAAGTAGGGGGCATTAAATACAATCAAGGAATAAACTCCCTGAACGTTTGAAAACAGATCACTACACAGATATTCGATCCCGCTCTCCGGATCATGCTGTTTGGCGTATTCGATTAATTCCATGAAATGATCAACGGCAGTAACCGCTCGGCAGGAAAGCTTGATTTGGGCATAGCGGGAGAGGACGGCATAAGCTCCACAGCCCATATCCAGAAGCTTAGTCTCCGGCTTCAGGGTCCGCTTCAGGCTTCCCCGCAGGCTTAGGGTCGTCCAATCCCAATATTGACCCCAAAGGGCATCGGACGGGCAAAATCCAAAGAGGAGCTTAAGTAACAGCGTGTTATTGCGTAAAGGTGCTATACACTTTGCATAGAGATGGTAACAATTCATAATACCTATCCATTTAATTTAAAACATTGCATGGTTTGTGCACCCTATTTTCATATTTTAAACCTTCAGCTCTGAGATCGGTATCTCCCAAAAAGTGGTATCATGATTCAAGATCAGGGTGCCATTTTTGGCCTTGAGCCGATCATAGATGAGTTTCTTAGCTGCCACGGTATCGCTTCTACAGACATCATAGGCTGAAGTGATCGCAGCTGAAGTGTGGAATCTGGTGGGGATAATATCTCCCGCATAAATGTAAAAACCCGCAGGGCTGTCTATCTGCACAAACTGGCTGCCCACAGAGTGGCCGCCGGATTTTACGCATGTGATGCCTTCTGCGATCTGAACATCTCCTTCGATAAGTTTTAGCTTGCATGTTCCATCCAGGAGTGAAAGCTGATGTTCAAAGTCATAGGCTGCCCGGTTTGTGGTATCCGGTGTTTTTGCCATTTCCCATTCATCTTTTTGGATCCAGTGTGTGGCGTTTGGGAAGGTGAGAATGTCGCGGGCGCCTGTTCCTGTGATAATGCCACCGGCATGATCAAAATGCAGATGGGTCAGGATTATATCGGTGATATCACGATCTCGATAGCCAAGCTCGGCTAAAGCGGCAGGCAAGGCAAAAGCACTGGGACGGTAGATTTCTTCTTGTTTGGCGCTGAGGCGATTTCCCAGGCCAGTATCGATCAGAATGCGGCGATCCTCGGTTACTATCAAGGCCAGATTCAGGTCTAATCTCTTGCGACGCTTTTCATCGGTCTGGATTTTCTTTCCCCAGATTGCATAAGGGAGTACGCCCAGAAAAGCTCCACCGTCTGACCAATAGTGTCCGGCATGAATCTTTAATATCTTTGTCACCGTGAAATCTCCGGATTATTCTTTGGGTTGATTTGGTCTGGGTTTGGAGCGGGGGCGACGCGGAGGCCGGGGCTTGCGATCTGCTTTGGGGGCAGTGCTTGCATCAGGTTTTTTCTGATCTTGTTTATTTCTGGGTACAGCTTTATTGGGAGTGGCTTTTCGGGGTTTACGGGGTTTGTGGCTCTTGCCATCTTTGGATGCGGCTTGGGGATTCTGTTGTCTGACTTCGCTTTCTTTTTGTTTGGAAGAGAAGATTACGATGCGCTTGTTTTCCCCTTCACCTACCGTAAGTGTGCGCAAACCCTTATCTCGCTCTACATGCCGGTGTATGATCCTTCTTTCGCCGGGATTCATGGGCTCCAGGGTGAGAGATTTGCCATGCACTTTGATCTTTTTAATATCGGAGATGTAGCGGCTCAGGAATTGTGCTTCACGGCGGGCTCTGTATCCATCTGCATCCACATAGATGCGTTCGATGGAATGTTCATTTTCAAAGACCCGGTTGATCAGATATTGGATGGTCTCCAGCATGGAGCCATTTTTGCCGATTACAAATCCGGTCTCCACTACTCCTTCGATGGTAAGGAAGAGGGTTTTGCCCTCGGTTTTACAGATTACTTTGCCAAAGCTTACGCTCATTTTATCCAATAAAGTTTCGGTGAAAAGTCTCACCCTGTCATGACTTTCAGGAAGCTGAAAGCGCACCAGAGCAATCTTGTTTGCGAAAAGCCCAAAAAATCCTTTACTGGGCTTTTTTAAAATCTCATATCTGAGTTCGTGATCACTGATATTGTGCTCACTTCTGAATTTGCGGATAATCTCTTCTACGGAGTCTCCGCTTCTATCGATAGTATTCATTAAAGTTATTCCTTAGTTTCTGTGCTTTTTTAGCAGATAATACTGCTGAATTACTGAGTAAATGTTGAAAACAGTCCAATACAATACCAGGCCTGCGGGCATACCCCGGAAGATGAAGAACATCATGATCGGCATCATCCAGGTCATCATTTTTTGAGTGGACTGAGCCGCTTTCTGTTTGTCATCCATTTCTTCCACATTAGCATGTTTGGGTTGCATCATCTTGGATTGTATGATCATAAATATTCCCATAACGATGGGAAGTATCATGTAAGGATCTGGTTCGGAAAGATCCTTTAACCAGAAAACAAAACTTGCGTTGCGCATATCCAGGGAGTAGCGCAATACATTGTAGAGAGCAAAGAAGATGGGCATCTGCAATAGCAGAGGCAGACATCCGGAGAGGGGACTGGCTCCGGCTTCTTTGTAAAGCTTGCTCATTTCTACTTGCAGAGTTTTGGGATCGTTTTTGTATTTGGTCTGCAAAACCTGCAATTGAGGCTGTATTTCCTGCATTTTGAGGGAAGCTCTCATGCTCTTGGTAGTAAGCGGATGCAAAACGATCTTGATCAGGAAGGCGAAGATAATGATTACCACGCCATAATTTGCGACAATGCCATGCAGCCAGCTGAGGAACCAGGCAAAGGCATTGGCCAGCCAGCGCAGCCAATTGTAGCCACGTTCTGCGATGTTTTCCATCTGCGGTCCGTAAGCCTTCAAAAGACTCGCATCGGCAGGTCCGGCAAATAGCACAAAGCTTTGCTCCCAGGTGGGCTTGCCCGTGCGCTGAAAACTATCCACGCTGAATCCCGGATTATCAGTCTCAGAGGATACTTCGCTGCTAAAAGCCCGGGTCAGATCAGGATCGTCTTCCTGCAGGGCAAGAGTGAAATACTTGCTACGTACAGCAGCCCAGTCATAGCTACGAAAACTGCCCTGAGGCGGGTTTTTGCGCATTTTGGCCAGGGTAAGCTTCAAAAGCTCATTATCTGCATAAAGGAAGAATCTGTAGTCCTGCGCTTTGGTTTTGACATTCTTTTCACTATCCGCAATGCCGTCTGTGAGGTCCAGCCTGATCCCATGCACACTGCCTAAATTTTGGATATTGGTGATTACGCCTATGCCATATTGGTCGTCCAGATTGTACTGGCGTAAAACCTGAGGGTCCGCTTCATCTCCCAGATAGAAGCTTACGGCATTCTCCTGGGGATTTTCACTAAAGGCAAAATTGCGCTCACCAAGGTCTAAGTCCTTGTTGCCTTGAGATATTGTAGTGCCCAGAATAGCTCCATTTTCTGGGATAAGATCGACCGGTACCCCTTCACTGTAGTTGTATTCTTTGAGCTCAATAGAAGTGATTTTTGCACCTTTGCTGCTAAAAACTACCTTCAGATAGTCGTTTTCCAGCTCAAGTTCGTGAATTTGGGCAGCCTCGACTATCGCCAAAGTATCTGAAAGAGAGCTCTGAACTTCAGGAATGTCTTTCTTTAGAGTATCGGCTATAGCAGGCTCCTGCTGGAGCAGCTCTTCTTGTTGAGCAAGACTCTGATGCTGACGCTGAGGTTTCCATACAAACTGATCAAAAGCCAGGTATAGCACCAGCATTAAGAGCAGAGCGGTAAGGGTTCGTTTATCCAAAATATCTCCTTAGGGCAAGGGGTCGTATCCACCGCGGCAAAAAGGATTACAACGCAGTATCCGCAGAACGCTTATGCCAAGCGCTTTGAGAAAGCTGTAACGCTGAAATGCCTGATGCGCGTATGTGGAACAAGTGGGGGTAAACCTACAGCTTCGAGGTAAAACTGGTGAGATTACCAACTGGTAAAAGCGGATGAGCAGCATAATCAGCTTTGAAGGCAGGCTAATCAGGCTGCCAAGGGTCATTCGCATTTTTCCAGAATTCCTAGTTGGGCAGACAGTTCAGGCCATAAAAGCTCGGCGGCTCCCTGTCTGGCGATAATATTCATTTTGAGGCCGGAAGGCAAGGCAGAGCTATTTGCTCTTATCCAAGCCCGGACTCTGCGTTTGAGCCGATTACGCTTGACCGCGCCCGCTACTTTTTTACTGATGGTAATCCCCACAGCAGGACCTTTTGGGTCCGGCAGATAGGGAATGTAAAAATTCCTGGTTCTGAACGAGCTTTTCGCGCGGCTAAATTCCATGTACTCCTGATGAGCGGTGATCCAGCGGATCATGTTTAGACAGACAGAGTCTTTCTACCTTTGGATCTGCGACGGGCAATAAGTTTGCGCCCACTTCTGGTGGCCATGCGACTACGGAAGCCGTGAGTATTTTTCCGTGATCTGTTTGAGGGCTGATAAGTCCTTTTCATTTATCTATCTCCTTTAGAATTCATGTTTTTTCCATTAGATTGTCAGTTTTTTGAATAGCTCTAATCAGTCAAGCATTTTCCATGCTTGAACTGGCTCATGATCTGACGGCTTTGCACCGGATGTTCCCGATAGCTATGCACAAGTATCCGGATTCTATAGCTATTATCTTGAAAAGATGATAGATAAACGAAGGCGAAAACCTGAGTTTTCGCCTTATATCTCGTCAATCTACCCTCTTAAGAATATTAGATATATTCTTGCAACTTGGCCATGATCTTGGCTTTGGGCATGAGGCCAACCAATTGGCTGACTACTTCGCCTTTTGAAAAGATCAAAAGGGTGGGAATTGACATGATAGAATATTTGTTGGCTATTTCAGGACTTTCGTCGATATTCAGCTTGCAAATCTTGACCTTGTCTTCCACTTCGGCTTCCAGCTTTTGCATGATAGGCAAAAGAGCTTTACAGGGGCCGCACCAGGGAGCCCAAAGGTCTAACAAGACTGGAGTATCAGACTTCAGTACTTCTGCTTCAAAGGTGGCGGTAGTAACTTCTACTATAGCCATTATACACTACTCTTCTATTACGGCCAGGATGTCACTCTTGGCCAGAATGAGAAACTTGTCTCCGTCAAGCTCGATCTCTGTACCGGCATATTTGCCGTAGAGTACTTTTTCGCCGACCTTTACAATCTTTTGCAGGTCTTCATCATTGCCCACAGCAATAATTTCCGCAATCTGCGGCTTTTCTTTTGCAGTATCGGGTATGATAAGCCCGCCATAAGTCTTCTCTTCTGTGCTTGCGGCTACTTTCGCCACAACGTGATCTTCAATAGGTCTCAGTTTCATAATAACCTCCATAGTGTTATGTAAGATTCCTAATTTATAATAATCGTTTATGTGTTCTTAGCAAACACTTTTTCAGACTGCTAATTTTTGTCAAGTCAAAAAGAATTGGCATTCCCCCATTTTACGAAAGTCTGATGATGGGTATAAAGGATCAGTTGATTTTGCAAATTGGCTCACTGATTTTTGCAAATGGCATTTTTGCACTCGGTTTGGATCAGGGTTTTTGCAAATTGGCTCACGATTATTGCAAATGAAAGGATCAAGGCTTTTGCAAATTAGCTCACGGTTTTTGCAAATGGCATCTTGCTGTAACAATTGAAAGCCCTTAAAGCCACATCTATCTTATGCTATAGTGCAGAAAGGACTTTATTACTGTTGCCATTGGTTCTATGTAGAACCCATAGATCAACAGTCGGGTAACCGAGAAGGAGATCAAGATGACCAAGCAAAACAAGAATCGTAAAGAGCAGGCAGCCCTGGAGGAGATGGTGAAATCAGGCAGCCAGCTCGTATTGATGCGAGATGATGGTTCTGATGAGCCAGTTGAAGCCCTGGCAAAGAAGAACGGGGTATTGAAGTTAGGATCGACCATGCGAGTAATCGAGATGGATAAGACTTTCTTGGATAGTGATGATACTGGTGACGATACGGTGGTTGATGATCCAGACGCAGATGACTTCCACTATAAGAGCTGGTGGAATCAGTTCCGGGGTCCCTGGCTGCAGTCTGAGAAGATGACCGAGGAAGTGATCAAGACCCGAGTCGATGATGCCTGGGAGTGCGGAGACTACAAGGAAGTGATCAACCTGATGGCAGAGTTGATCTGCAGGCTTGAAAAGAAGTAACGAATCATTATCTACCAGATTAACCCGGTTCTGCCGGGTTTCTCTCTTGGGCATCTATTAGAAGGGCAAGGCAAGTAACTGATACTTGGCGAGGTCGGCATCGAAGTTATTCCCGATGGCTAGGGTGATGGTGATCTGGGTGCCTTCCTGCTTGATATCGAATACATAGATGAAGCAGTTGCATTGGTTGGTCAGGATGATGTGGGGTATGACCTCGTATTCCTTACTAACGTTTCTCACTTGTGCAACCCACTATCCGACAACAAAATAGCCAATAATAGAACTTGACAAAAATACCCCGTATCTAATTATGGTAACGTGTCTTACACAAAATATCAATACGAGG
>Ga0265294_10001157_pt1 | contig 35784 bp, 39 predicted proteins | sample MunlanPumphouse3_FD_192504 | JGI IMG/M metagenome (GOLD analysis project Ga0265294, IMG submission 192504) | Groundwater microbial communities from a municipal landfill in Southern Ontario, Canada - Pumphouse #3 | ecosystem: Environmental > Aquatic > Deep subsurface > Groundwater | place...
GCCTCTTATAAGATAGTTTAAAGAATAAAATTTAAAACCGGCCACTTTTTAAAGCAAGCCTTTACTGTAAACTCTTGCTTTAAATCATAATATTTCCGTGAATAGTTACATTACTTCTTTCAAAAAACAGAATTTTGTAGTAAAATTATATCAGGTGAAAAAAATGAGTCAGCTGTTAATTAAAATTATAAAATTATATCAAAGCATGCCAATAAATACTCATTCTAGATGTCGGTTTACACCGACCTGTAGCCAGTATATGATTGATGCAATCAACATGTATGGCTCACATAAAGGAGTAAAGCTTGGTATTAAAAGAATTTTAAGATGCCATCCATTAGGTAAATATGGTTATGACCCAGTAAAGGAGAACTTATGAAAAAAAAATTAAAAATTATTACAATAATCTGTGGATTACTTATCTTATCAGGATGCAATTTATTTAAAAAAGACCAATTTGAAGGTGTAACAATATATACAACTGCTTATACTATTGAATATATTACCGATAAATTATATGGAGAATATTCTAATATTTATAGTATTTACCCAGATGGAATTGAAATAGAAGAATATAAAATTACTAATAAAAAAATAAATGAGTTTAGTAAAGCTAACCTGTTTGTTTATAATGGACTCAGTACTGAAAAACAAATTGCGGCCTCACTTGTTAATAAAAATAAAAAATTGAATATTATTGATGTTTCAAGAGGTTTAGAAATTAAGGGTGAGGCTTTAGAGCTATGGATTAGTCCTTCAAACTGTTTAATGATTGCCCAAAATATTAAAAATGGATTAAAAGATTATATAACTAACACTTCTATATTAGAAGCAGTTGATAATAATTATGAAGAATTAAAAATTGCCATATCTGAAATCGATGCTGAACTTAAATTAATTGCTGAAAATGCAACTAATAAAACATTAATCACCTATGGTAATGCTTTTGATTTTTTAAGCAAATATGGTTTTGAAGTAGTCAATATCAGCAGTGAAGAAGAAACAGCTTCAGCAAATATTAGTAGAGCAAAAAAAGCTTTTAACAATAAAGAAAATAGTTATTTATTTATTTTATCTGGTAGTAATCAAGAAGATGAAGATATCGTTAATATGGTAAGTAGCGGTGCGAGTATTAGAGTAATTAATAAGATGGCAAACATTAGTGATGAAGAAAGAAAAGAAGATCTAGACTATATTACTTTTATGAAAGACTTTATCGAAGCAATTAAATCAGAAGTATATTAAAGCGGCAATTGCTGTTTTTTTTAAATATATTCCCTGATGAGTCATTGACTTTAGTAAATAATTATTGTAAAATCTTCATATGGACATGGAGCAGTACTCAAGTGGCTTAAGAGGCGCCCCTGCTAAGGGCGTAGATCGGGTAACCGGTGCGAGAGTTCAAATCTCTCCTGCTCCGCCATATTTTTTTTGTCTCCTTAGCTCAGTTGGTAGAGCAATCGCCTCTTAAGCGATGGGTCGTGGGTTCAAATCCCCCAGGGGACACCAAATTGGGATTAACACTCATAACAAATATAGTTATGGGTTTTTCTTTTTTCGTTTGTTATAATAAGTCTTAAATTTAGGAGGTTTTATGAGAAAATATGTTGGAAATAAATATACATCCATAGGGATTTGTGGATCTTTTAGAAAACATTATGATATTATTTGTAATACGATAACAATATTTGAAGAAAACGGTTTTGTTGTGACAGTTCCTAAAAAAGATAAAATATTAAAGGAAGAAAATGGTTTTATAATTTTTAATCAAGAGGAGGATTTGGAGGCCCATGAATTAGAAAAAAATTATTTAGATAAATTACCGGATTCTGACTGTGTTTTTGTATGTAATCCAGATGGATATATTGAATCTACTGTAATGGCAGAAATATTTGTTATGCTTATCCAAGGTCAAGAAGTAAGATTTATGTGTGAACCAAATGAAGAAGTTTTAAAATCCGCTTTAAAATCTTCTAATATTAATTCGATGATTGTTTCACCAAAAGAATTATGCTTTTTTCTGAAAACTCATAATGAAGTTTTCAAAAATGAGAGATTGGTCTGATGCTTATGATGAAATTAATAATTTATCATTTAAAAAGTGAATATTGTTTTTATATTATATATAGTTGAATTATTAGCAACTTTAATAGAGTTTATATTAGCTTATTTTTTTAAATAGCATACAAAAGCGCTAAATCTAACTTAAACAACTCCTAAGAGAGTGGTTTTTTTAAATTTTTTACCTTTCATAATTTTAAAAAATAAGATACAATTAAAAAAAAGGAGATAAATATGGGAAAATATTTTGGAACAGATGGAATTAGAGGTAGGAATGAAATATTTACAAATGTAGTTCTAACATGCATTGCGAGTTCTTTAATTAAAACAATAAATAAAGAAAAAGTAGTAATATTAATTGGGGGAGACACTAGAAAAAGCACTAAACATATTAGTGGGATTTTAGCTAAAGAACTTAGTATAAGAGGCGCTGATGTACTTGATGCTGGAATTATACCAACTCCAGCTATTAGCTTTTTAACTAGTAAGTATAAAGCTGATTGTAGTATCATCATAACCGCATCACATAATCCCTATACTGATAATGGAATTAAAATTTTAAATCAAAATGGAGAAAAATTAAGTGATGACTTAATTAATGTTATTGAAAATTATATAGATACTTATAGAGATAACGATATCATTAAGACAAGTGGAAAGATTAAAAATATTCATGAAAAAGCAATTGATGATTATTTAAATCATTTACTTAGCTCTATCTCTAGTGATTTAAAAGGTTTGAAAATCGGAATAGACTGCGCTAATGGCGCAACAAGTATAATAGCTGAAAAATTATTTTCGAAGCTTAATGCTGAATATATACTTATTAATAATAATTGGACATATAATAATGTTATCAATAAAGATTGTGGTTCTACTCATTTAGAAGGAATAAAAAAACTAGTCCAAGATAAAAACCTAGATTTTGGCGTTGCCTATGACGGTGATGGAGATAGATGTTTAATGATAACAAATACCGGCAAAGAAATTGATGGAGATCATATTCTAGGTATTTTATCTAACCATGATAAAAAACAAAAAAAGCTAGTTATCACGGTAATGGCAAATCAAGGTTTAATTAATTATGCTAAAGACAGTAATATTGACCTAATAATAACTAACGTTGGAGACACCCTAGTTTATGAGGCAATGAAAGAAAATAATATTGATTATGGTGGAGAGCAATCAGGCCATATTATCCTAAGAAATAAAAAAATGCGCACTGGTGATGGACTTCTTACTTCAATTGTTATTGGAGATATTATCAAAAAATCTAATAAATCTTTAGATAGCCTTGCCAGTATTGTCCAAAAACTACCACAAATTATTACAAATGTTAAGGCTGATGCTGATGCTAAAGAGTCTTTTAAAACCAGTATAGAAGTTTCTACTTTAATTAGAGAATATGAAAACATTTTAAAAAAAGAAAAAGGTAGAATTAATGTTAGACCATCAGGAACCGAGAACTTAATTAGAATTACAATGTGGGGAGAACATGAAGATTATATTAAAAAACAAGCTAGTGAGCTAGCAAAGAAATTGGAAAGGATTATATCAAAATGAAAGAAATAAAAAGGAATAAATTATTTTCTTTAAATGAAAGCATTACAGGAAAATATTTAAAAAATTTTAATTATCCATATGAAGCCCTACCTCATATTAAAGAATTTATCTTAGAAATAATTAATTCTTTAGATAAAGAAGAATATAAAATAGATAAAAATATTGCGATTGCTAAAAATGCTACTATTCATCCATCTGCTGTCATCCTTGGTCCAGCTATTATAGGTAAAAACACTAATATTAGAGTAAATGCTTTTATTAGAGAAAATGTTATAATTGGAGATAATTGTGTTATAGGTAATTCATGTGAATTTAAGAACACTATTATATTTAATAGTTCACAAATTCCGCATTTTAATTATGTTGCTGATTCAATTTTAGGATATAAAGCCCATTTAGGAGCAGGAGTCATTACTTCAAATTTAAAAGCTGATCAAACAAACGTTACAATTAAATATAATAATAAAAAAAATGATACTGGTCTTAGAAAATTTGGAGCCCTAATTGGTGATAATGCTGAAATAGGCTGTAATACTGTCTTAAATCCAGGAACTATAATCGGAAGAAACTCTACTGTCTACCCTCTTAGCTCAGTAAGAGGATATGTTCCCGAAAACCATATTTATAAAAATGAAGAAGAAATTATTCAAAAAAACTAAAAAAAATAACAGTATTTCATTAAAATCGTTGCGTTTAAGGTAAAACAAGTTAAAAACGGTTGCAAAATCAAAGCTTTTATTATAAAATGAAATAGGCTTTTTGATTGGACCTGTAGCTCAGCTGGTTAGAGCGCACGCCTGATAAGCGTGAGGTCGATGGTTCAAGTCCATCCAGGTCCACCATTTAAATATGGCCCGTTGGTGAAGTGGCTTAACACACTGCCCTTTCACGGCAGCATTCATGGGTTCAAATCCCGTACGGGTCACCAAATGTTAATAAAGCAAAGCCTATCTACTACTTTTGTAGAAGGCATTGAGCTTAAGCATAAGACTTGATAATTCAAGCAAATAAAATTAAAACCTTATAGGTTTTAATTTTATTTTAAAAACTTTGTTAAAACACACTCTAATTCTTTTAAGTTTGTAGGTTTACCTAAATAATCATCAAATCCTGATGATATAAATTTTTCTTTAGAATTAGCTTCCACCTCTGCAGTTATTACTACTATTGGAATTGTATAGCCTCTTTCTTTTAATTTTTTCATTGTTTCTGTTCCACTTATATTAGGCATCATCTCATCCATTAATAATAAATCATATTTCCCACCATTATTTATTTTATCAATACATTCCTGTCCACTTGAAACTTCTTCTGTCTCACAACTGAACTTTTGAAGTAATCTTGTTCTAATGATGGTAATTCTTTATTATTATTTTGAAAACTAAATGTGTTTATTATTTTTTGATTTAAAGTTATTGTAAACTTGCTTCCTTGTCCATAAACACTTTGAACAGTTACCTTGCCACCCATTAATTCTAAAATGTGTTTGGTTATAGCCATACCTAATCCTGTTCCTTCAGTAGTCGTATTACGATCTTCTTCAAGTCTTGAAAACCTTACAAACAATTTATCTAATTGTTCGGGTTTTATCCCTCTACCAGTGTCCTCTACTGAAATTATTAATGTTGAAATATCACTTTTATTAATACAATTAACTTCAAAATTTACATGTCCTTCGCTAGTATATTTAACTGCATTGGTAAGTAAGTTCATTATTGCTTTTGTTATATTAGATTTATCTCCTAGTAACTTTTGAGGTAAATCTGGTGCTATTTTAACATTTAATTTTATTCCTTTTTCTTCAAACTTGTATTCAACTAATTTTATAACATTTTGAAACATCTCGCATGCATCATATTCCTTATCTGTTATATCTACATTTCCTGATTCTATTTTTGACATATCTAGAACATTCCCAACTATTTCATGCAAAACTTTTGATGCGTTTATAATGTCGACCGAATTTTCTTTCGCTTCCTCAATGGTTTCGACATCCTTATTTAATTCACTCAGACCCATAATTGCATTAAGTGGTGTTCGTATTTCATGACTCATACTAGATAAAAAATCTGATTTTGCTCGATTGGCTTTCTCTGCCATATCTTTTGCCACATTTAATTTATTTATCATTTTAACGTCAGGGTTTTCAATTGTATTATACATTAATACAGTAACAATTGTAATTGTTACATTGATAAGTAATAAAGCAGGATTCACTGCTCTTGCAATCATAGTAATAATAACGCAAATAATAAAAAGATAAAATGGATAATATTTTTGTGCAAAAACATTATTATGATTTCTTATTGCTAATATTATCCAAAACAAAACATTCATTCCAACTAAAACAAAAATTGCATTAGTCACCATACCATAAGAATAAACCATATTATTTTGATTAAAAAAATTTACAGGTAATAATATTATTAATAATCCACCTAAACAGAAAGTTATTTTTATCATTTTTAATATTTTTTTACTAGGTTCTTTTTTTGATATGTTATATATGTAAACACTCAATAAAGTTACCCAAGAAAATATTGAAAGCATGAATAGCCTATTAATAATTTGACTAGGAATATAATATTCTTCATAGTTTGAAACAAACATAATAGAACCTAGCTCAAATAATAAAGAAAATAAATTTATTACTACCATAATCCCATATATTTTAGTTTCAATATTTTCAAATCTAGCTTTACTATAATAATTATAAATATTCATTAAGCAAAATATTAAATTACAAAAAATAATTGCAATACCTACTTCTATCATCTCTATCCACCTACTATTCATTATAGCAAAAAAATAATATAATGTTTATAAACTTACCCAATATTTAGCAAATTAATATAAAAACAAATACAAATATAAAAAAATTATAATTTTAAAAAATATTAGCTTATTTTCGAGCTAATATTTTATAAAATCCTTTTATATTTTTATCTTCTTCCATTTTTCTTAAAAATATTTCATCAATTTTTCCATTTGGCGTTAAAGGGAATGTTTTTAATGTCTCAAATTTATTTGGTATATAGTATTCAGGGAGCATAGTTTGACAGATAGTATTTATTTCATCAATTAATTGTTTATATCCAATTTTATTTTCATTTTCTAAAATTATATAAGCCTTAGGAAGTTGCCCTTGTGGTGCATTATGATCTGTTATACCAACTACTTTACATTGTTTTACGTATTTATGAGTTTCTATAACTTTTGCGATAATATTTGGATATATTTTAAATCCATCTGATCTTATAATTACATTTTTTATTCTATCTTCAATCCAAAGAAACCCATCATTATCAATACAAGCAATATCTCCTGTATGAATCCATACTTTGCCATCTGCATGTATCTGAAGAGACTTATTAGTTTCTGCTTCATTTTCAAAATATCTTAACATCCTAGTTGGAGTACATATACATAATTCTCCCTTTTCATTATAATTTAACTCATTATTTTGTGAATCAAAAATTCCCATAGTTCCACCTGGTAAAGGAAATCCAGCGCTACCATACTTTATATTATTGCCAATACATACACTAAAAACGGAATTTGACTCAGTTAAGGCATATCCTGAAGCAATTTCAGCTGCGTTTCTTTCTTTTAAAAAATCACTGCCTTCTTTATGGAGCTGAGGCTCAATCCCAGCACCGCCACAAGCAGGAGTTTTAATAAAAGATAAATCTTTTTGTTTTTGTAAAATTTTGCTGTTTTTTAAACCGCCAACAGATGATGGCACGCCAGCAAAATGATTTGGCTTATATTTCAAAATATTTTTATCAAATGTCTTAGAGTCAAATTTCGGAATCATAACAACTTCCATCCCCATTACAAGGGACATATGTATCATATTAAATCCATATGCTAGCCACGGAGGCATTATATTTAAAAGAATGTCTTTTGGTTTTAAATCTAGTCCTGAGTATTTATACTGCCAAGCCATAGCATTAAAACCATCATGTGATAAAACAGCACCTTTAGGATGTCCAGTAGTTCCGCCAGTATGAACTATTGTTAATGGCATATTTTCCTCATATTCAGGGATATTCACAGTTGGATGTGCACCTTTATAATTTGAATTAACAAAATCTTCGTAGTTAATATGCATGCCATCATTATATTTTATCATCGATAAAATAGAGCACAGTATACTAGCAATATTAAGTGATGTAGGCAATCCCTTAATTGCTGAATCTCTTAATGAGTAATTAATAACTTGATTAACTGTTGTCTGATCAAAAATACTGGCAAATTTATTATTAAATAAGTTTAATGTAACAAACTTATCAGATTTTGCTTCATTTGTGTAATTAATAATTCCTTTAATATGAGTTCTTGGGTCAATCATATTACTTATTGCTCTTAACTCACTTAAAGCATAAAAAAGGTACACCAGTTCTAGGGTAGTAAGTGAGGCAATTGTAACTATTTCTCTACATTTAATTTTTAATTTTAGACTTTCAATAGTTTTGTCAATATTATCAAATAATTGTCCATAACTTACTTTATTATCATAATAATTTAGAGCTGTGTTGTCTAAACGGCTTCCTTGATTTTCTTCCTTAATCAAATCAAGAACAGACATTTTAGGGAAATTAATATTTTTTGCATCTTCACTTTGGTATTTTTGCCATATCATTTCTTCTGATGGCTTTAAATTAGATTTTATCACTACAAAACCTCCTATTAAAATTTAAAGTTATTATAGCACACCTTTAGTATTATTTCTTTAAATTCGACTTTTGTTTGTTTTTTAATGAGAACTGAAAAGTTCTATATGATGTGAACCCTATTAAGTAGACACCAATCAAAAGATTTTTATAATTATTTTAATTAGTTTGTTTTTTTCTTAAATATATAGTACATCCTATTAATCCAATTATTGATATTGTTCCTAAAATTATATAAGCACTAATATTATCAATAGTTTGAGGATTATCTAGTGTATTTTCTGCTAAAGTATAAATACTAAAGTGATTAGTATTAAATATTGCCATACCATTTTCTACTTTAACATCATACTCAGTTTTATTACCATTATCATCAATATAATAAGCAATTAATTTTTTATCTTTAAACTTCTCTGAAATTGGTATTTTTACCTCAAATAATCCATTATCTAATTTAGTAATATAATCTTCTAATGTATTAGAATATAGTTTTAAATCAAATATTTCACTACTAGCAAGATTTAATATCTTACTTATTTTTTCAAACTCTATTCCTTTAGTTAGTCTATCAGCACTAATTAATGTATCTAAAGGAATTATTCCATTATCTGATGATATCGTAATATCACTAACAACATCAGAACTAATATATTTTGGATTTACCATATCTTTTGTACTTCTAATTATTGCTATAAAGTATTCTCTTTCGCCAACTACTGCTTTATAATAATGCCCACCAGCTGCAGCTTGTAAAAAGTGTAATTCTCCGTCTTCATCATTATACGATTCATGATAACCATACTCTTCATCAGTACTTTCTAACCATTCTTCAACTAGTCCACCATATTTAAGTGTAACTTTTTTTGGTCCTACATAATTATCAATTCTAGCTTGAGCTACTGCCATTAATTTATCTTTATCAAGTTCGGTATCATCAGGTACATATATTGCTTGCTGTAAAGTAAAACCCATAGAACTGTTAATATAATAAATGGTCTTATCATATATAGCTTTGGCAATACCAATTCCTGAATCAGTAAATTCTGTTCCACCACCACATCTTAAATCAATATTAAAATTCTTATTATCAATATAAGATTTTAATTCGCCAGAATAATTAATCATATTTGTGCCCTCATTAACCCAGTAATTAATTATTTCTAAATCTTTTACGGCAAACAAATTTTTACCTTCAGGAATTTTATTAAAATAACTATCAACTACTTCCTTAAGCTTTGAATCATAAGTATATTCAAAATTAATCTCGTGATTTTCTGAATCTTTATCTGGTTCTAGTCCGGGGCCACAATTATAACAAACCTCACACATTGTAAAAGCCTCATTACATGTATCTAAAAGTAAATAAAAACCCTCATATCTGCCTATGTTATCCTCAGCAAGTATCGACCATGCCTGTTCCTCATCTTTGGGAGCAACAGATTTAATTTTCATCTTCCCTTCTGGAAACACATCTTTAAACACACTACTCATTTCTTCTGCATTTACATTTATAACCCCAAAGATAGTACAAATAGCTAATATAAATACAGACTTTTTAAACTTTATTTTCACTTTCTCATCTCCTATTATAAATATTACAATATAATCCATTTTTTTGCAATATATTTTTCGCTTAAATAATAAGGAATAATTTTATTTTTTAAAGACAAATATTCCCGTTAACATCAAGATTACTCCTATAAGTTTTGGCCACTGAAAAGCTATCTTTTCAGTACCAAATAAACCAATTACTTCAATTAAATAGGCTATTATAAGTTGGGCAAGTAAAATAAGCATTGTTGCATGAGCTGGTCCAAGTTTATCAATTCCTTTTATCACGGTAAAAGTAATAAATGCCCCTAATATTCCTCCGACTAAATATAATTTATTATCGACATTAAAAACCGTAAGTAAGTTTTTATGCCCCATGAAAAACCACATAATAAGACAAACTAAAAGAGCACTAAAATGGACCCAAACGTTCGTAATCCACATACTAGATGATTCCATAAGCCTGGTATTATATACACCTTGAATACTCATTAATAAACCAGCAAGTATTGCAAAAATTATTCCCACTACTTTATCCTCCTTTATTTTATCATGCCCCAAAATATATTTTTAATTTACTGCTTTTACTGCTATAATATTTTAAGAGGTAGATATGAAAATTAAATGGAAAAATTTATTTATTTTAATGATGATGTTTATTTTTATAATTATATTTATAATTTCACTTATTAATATAATTAAGTGGAAAATAGATAGTAATATAATTGTAAAACAGATTAATGATTTAAAAAATACCGAAATTAAAGAAACTTTAGATGATGATAATACTGAGTTAATTAATCCTGATGAGAACAAAGAAAATCCTTACTGGGACTATATCAAAATGAATCTAATGAGTGTTAATTTTGCTGATTTAAAAACTATTAATAGTGATGTAGTTGGCTGGATTAAGGTTAATGGCACTAATATAAACTACCCCTTTGTTCAAACAAATAATAATGATTATTATTTAACTAGAGATTTTAATAAAAATTATAATGATGCAGGCTGGGTATTTATGGATTACCGAAATAATATAAATGACTTTGATAAGAATACTATCTTATATGCTCATGGAAGACTTGACACGACAATGTTTGGTTCTCTTAAAAATATTATTAAATCTAACTGGTATAATAATAAAAATAATCATGTAATAAAGCTTTCTACTGAAAAAGAAAATACTTTATGGCAAGTCTTTAGTGTTTATCACATAAAGAGGACAAGTGATTATATAGAGACTAACTTTTATGATGATGAAGTATATCAAGAATTTTTAAATATGCTTAAAAATAGAAGCACTTATAACTTTAATCTTAATTTAAACACTCAAGATAAAATTATAACTTTATCAACTTGCTATAGTAAAGAAGAAAAAGTTGTAATGCATGCTAAACTTATTAAAAAGGCTGTTAGATAATTAAACTGCATATAAAATATATTCGGTTGGAACTAAAGCTCCACCATAATATCTTAAATAAAATTTATATTTAGGATTTAAATAAGATAATATTTTAGGAATTTTCCATAAATGATTATTATTATGATAAACACTTATAGCAAGTTTTGGTTTATATTTTTTTATTTTATTTTTTAAACCAAGTAAAGCATTAAGCTCCCCTCCTTCAATATCCATTTTAATAAATGTTACTCGTCCCTTTATATCATCATCAATTTTAACTGTTTTAACTTCAATATCACCCTCTTCTATAACTTGAGTAACAGAAGAGATTTTTTCACTACTAATAAAACCTTTATCATTTATGTTTGTTGCTGCTTTATCTCTAATAATCACATTACTTAAATCAAGTTCTTTAATAGTGTTATTTAAATATTTAATATTATCTGATACCATCTCATAACAATATATTATTTTGTAATTGTTTTTACCAAATGTATTAATATATTTAGCAACAGTATCCCCTGTATAAGCTCCAACATCAACAAATACTTCATTTTGATTTATCTTAATTAAATCTAAATCAAAATACTGACTATAAGTATTATCAAGCAAATTATTAATCTTCTGATCATCAATCATTAACCAGTAAGTTAAGATATTTAAAAGAATAATCTTTGATTTATAGTCACTTAAACTATTATAAAGCCACTCAAAATCTTTTTGATAATTAACAAGCGATACAGCATTCCTTTCTATTAATACTAAATCATCATTATCTAAATCAATTGTCCCCCATAATTTATATTTATTATAATAGTTAGTAATCGATTGATACTTTTTTAAATTATAAGATTTAAGATATAAAAAGTTTTGTTTAATTGCAATAATCATCTTTTCTACATTTCTTTCTTTAATATACTTCATTAAATAATAAAAGTTTTCATCTACTTTATTTTCTTTCATTTACATCACCTTATATATTTTATGTTTTATAGAAAAAAAAGTCAGTTTAATCACTAACTTTTTTGATATTATTTATATCTAGTCTTGCCCAAACTTTATATTTGTTTCCTCTAAGTGCACTTAATACAGCGGTATTTCTTTTTGGTTCAAGTTTAGTTATATAGTAAACTTTATCATACTGAATTAAGCTCTTTCCTTGCCAGTTAACTAGCTTTATTGGCAGAACTTTATCATATAGTTTTAGATTATCATCAGGAGTATATTTTAGTAGTTTATATTTTTTTAAAGTTTCTGGATTTACTACTTGATCATCATAGTAGTAAGTATAAAGAATTGGATTTACTTTAAGACCATCAAACCATACATCATAATGAAGATGAGGCCCGAATGAATAACCACTATTGTTCATTCTCGCTAAAATTTGGCCTTTTTGCACAACATCGCCTGTTTTTACCTTAATACTTCCTTTTTTTAGATGAATTACTCTAGTTGTTAGTTTATCTTTATGCTGGATTTTAACTAAGTTTCCAGCATCTGTTGCTGAATTCAAATTATTATCTTTGCCATCAACAACTAAGGTAACTTTACCGTCTTGGGGAGCATAAACTAATACATCATTTCCCCCATAATTTCTATTCCAACCTAAATCAATTGCCGCATGATTTGGTCGATTTTCGGTTTTATATCCGCTTGTTATCGCAATATAGTTAAGAGGATATTTTAACTTAATCATCTGCATCACCATCTATTATTTCATGATTATGAACATGAGCATCATCGAAAGTTTCTTCAGTTTCTATTACCTCTAAAGCTAAAAGCTCAGCTATTTCTTCTTTAGTTAAACTATTCAATATTTATCACTTCCTTATAATAATTGTTATTTGATATTTTTAATACCGTGCCTAAAAATGTTGTAACAACCGCAATTGTTCCAACTACTTCTTCTCCAAAAGGAAGATTCCAGATTGTTGCAAGTGCAAAATATAAAGAGCCTAAGGCTGGTAAAACAATGCTAGCAATAAATTTTAAAATATCATATAATTTATTACTGATATTAATCACCCTTTCATTTAAGTCCTAATTTTATAAAAATAAAAGTAGTTAGGGTGGTGATAACAACTGTAATAATTACTTTAATCAAATCATTCCATCGGTTTTTAGGGATATTTTCAAGCTCTTTTAATCTAGCTATTATATCAACTATATCAATTCGCATATATTTAATTTCTATGGCTATTTCTTTAATTGCAACAACACTTTGACTAATATTTTTAGTTTCTTTTTCTAAATTATTAATTCGGCAATTATTATTTTTACTTTTTTCTTCAATACTTATTAACTTTTCAAAAATCTTATCATCTTTTATTTTATCACCCACCTAATATATTATACGAGAGTTTTAATATTCGGAGTAATTAGATTAATCTATAACAAGAAAAAAAGATATCTAATTAGATACCTTTGACAAACTAATTTCAGTCTTATCGAGTATTTCTTCATTATCAATAGTTTTAGCTTCAATAATAAAATATAATCCCTCTTCTAATGCTTCTTTGTTTTCTTTAGTAAAGAATCTTTTAATATTGTATGGCTCGGTAATATTAAATGCACTCATCTCATTAATAAGACCTTTTAATGAAAGCCCTTCATCATCAGTTCCAGTTTTAATAACAAATGGTGATAAAGTATTATCTTTAAAAATATAATAGCCAATTTTATATTCAGATACTATTTTATCCTCTTCCATAACATAGTTAATATCAGAACCAGATAATAAGTTAACATCATAATTTAAGCTGATTACTCCATTTAAAATAGTTACATAATCACTTGCTCCGCTAAACATATAGGTTTTGTTTGCATTCATTAAATGATTACAAAACAAAAGTAATACTACTATTATTAAGATTAAAATTATAATTAAAAATTTAACAGAATTAAAAAACTTTTTTAAATATTTTTTAAATTTGTTCTTTTTCTTTGTCTTCTTCTTTTTCATTTACTACACTCCTACTATCTAAAGTTATGTTTAAAATATCTTCCTGATTAATTATTTGATCCGGTAAAATAGAAACATTGACAACTTTACCAAATCCATTTATATTATAACTTAATTTCAGAAGATTAGCTAGATTAATTATTTCACTACTACTCCAACCAATAACATTTGGCATATGGTATTCATTACCACTAGTTAAAAGGAGTATTTTTGTACCATGTATAACTTTAGTATTTTTTAAAATAGATTGATTAATAATAATATCTCCAGTACCAATAATTATTGGTACTAAACCTGATGAATCAAGACTTTTCTTAATATCATCTATTGAAGAATTAATATAGTTTTTAACGGTAACTATTTTTGCTTTATCTACTTTCGATTCATGCTCACTAAGATTTTTATATTTAGCAATTGACTCAACTACCGATTTAGTAATTCTTCCTAAATCAGATGATGAACCAATAAAGTCTTTAACTGAAAAGTAAATTATATATTCTGGATTTTCTTTCGGAAAAACTCCAGAAAATGATCTAATATTATTAAATGTTCCTGATGAATATTTTCCATCGGCTTTGGTATATTGAGCAGTTCCAGTTTTGCCAACTAAAGTAACAGCATCAGTATGATATCCAACACCTGTTGCGGTGCGGTCCTCATTATTGACAACCAAATCCATTAAATCTAAAATTTTATTAATCGTATCTTTACTAGCAACTTTATTTATTTCCGTCTTCTGTCCTTCATAAACTACTTCACCCGTGCTTGAATCAACTATTTTTGAAATTAGATAAGGTTTCATTGTTGTTCCATTATTAGTAAGAGTAGTAAGTGCTTGAATATTTTGAATTGGGGTTGTTGTAATTCCTTGCCCATAAGAGGCACTTGCTAGTTCAGACTCATAAACAAGTTCTAGAGATCCCTCATATTCATTGGGAAGTTCAATTTTAGTTTTTTGATTAAAGCCTAAATTTTCATAAAAATCAGTTAAATAATCGCGGCCTATGCTTTGGCCAATTCTAACTGCCGCTGTATTTGAAGAATAAATAAAACCAGTATCAAAGGAAATTTTTCCCCAACCATAATTGTTCCAATCACTAATTTTATAATCATCAACAACAATATTACCAGATTGATATAACTTATCACCATTATATTTACCACTTTCCATAGCTGCCATAAATGAAAATATTTTCATAGTTGAGCCTGGCTCATATGCATAAGATGTTAAAGGATTACTATAATTTTCAATTTCTAAAACATTGGGATCAAAACTTGGTGATGAGCTTGATGCAATTATTGCACCTGACTTTGCATCCGCAATTGTAAAAGTTGCCCATTCAAGACCTTTCTTTTCCATTTCCATTATTGCATTTTCTAAATACATTTGAATATTAGAATCAATTGTTAAGTAAATATCATAGCCATTACTAGCTGGCTCTATAACTTCCATTTTACCGGCCATTTTATAGCCATAGGCATCTTTTTCATAAGTAATTTTGCCATCGATTCCCTTTAGCATGTCATCATATTTAGATTCAATTCCCATTTCTCCAGCAATGATTCCTTGATCATTTTTTCGAGCATAACCGATTAAATAAGAAGCAAAATCACCATTTGGATAATCTCTTTTAGAATCTTCAATAAAATCAATACCTGGTAAATCTAAGGCTTCAATTGCTTGTTTTTTAAGCTCAGTAATTGCTCTACCACTTGCCCCAAACTCTACTTGATATTTATCCTCATTAAGACGCTCTAGGATATACTCTTCACTAACTTCAAGTAAAGGACTCAAACTTTTAGCAGTTGCTTCTTTTTCAACTACATGATGAGGATTATCAACATCACTTGTTCTTGATTCTGATAAGTAAGCAATAACTGTATAGGACCGGACGTCTCCAGCTAAAACCTCAGCATTAATGTCATAAATTGTTCCTCTACTGGCTCTAATTGTTTTCGATGCGGTTCGGTTGGAAAGCGCTAGAGCTTTTAAATCAATGCCATCAACAGCTGGAGAAACTGCGACATAAACTATTTTCACACCTATTAAAACAAATAAAAGAACAATTACAATTAAAAAGTATTCATTTAATTTTACGCAATTGTTCCCTTTTTTCATTTTTAATCGCCACCCTATTTTATTACTATAATATTATCATTAATATAACTTAACCCAAACTCCTTAGCAACGTCTTGAATATTTGACAAACTAGCTAGTTCATTTATTTTCATCATTAAGCTTTCATTAATTGTTTCTTGTTTTTCTACTTTAGATTTTATTTTTTCAACTTCAATATTACTTCTTGAAAGAATACTTTTTGATAAAACAACTATAAGTGGCGTAAGAAGAGCTAGACTAACTAAAATTGTTATCATAAATTTATCTACTCCACTTAGTTTTACTTTCTTTTGTTTAGCCATAATTAAAGCCTTTCTATTATTCTTAACTTAGCACTTTTACTGCGACTATTTTCTTTAATCTCAGCCTCTGTTGCTACAACAGGTTTATTTACAATTAGTTTAATTTTAGGTTTATATTCTTCTGGTATAACCGGAAGACCTTTAACTAAACTATTAATTTCACTATTTTTTTTAAATATTTTTTTAGCAATTCGATCTTCTAAAGAATGAAAAGATATTACACATATTCTTCCTTTAGGATTAAGTAAATCAAGAGCTGATGCAAGAGCCTTTTCTAAAACTTTTAATTCATTATTAACTTCAATTCTAATTGCTTGAAATATTTGTCTTTCCGGATGATTTTTTAAAAAGTATTTAAGCGGTACTGAATATTTAATAATATTTACTAGTTCAACTGTTCTTGTAATGGGTTTTGTTTTTCTTTCTTTAATAATATTTTTAGCAATTGACTTAGAAAATCTTTCTTCTCCGTATGCATAAAATATTCTTGTTAAATCTTCTTCACTATAATTATTAACAATATCTTCTGCTGTTAAAGTATTTTGTTTATCCATTCTCATATCAAGTGGGGCATCATTCATAAAAGTAAAACCTCGCGTTTTATTATCTATTTGCGGACTAGATAGCCCTAAATCAAAGATAATTCCATCGACCTTAGTGATTCCTTCAGTAGCAAGTGCCTCTTTTAACTTACTAAAGTTTGCATATATGATTTTAAAGTTATTACTAACTTTGGATAATCTTTTTTGACCAAAACAAATCGCATCTTCATCTTGGTCAAAGGCGAATAGAAAACCCCTTCTTAATCGCTTTAATATTTCTTCTGAGTGACCACCATATCCAAGAGTTGCATCAACATATATTCCATCTGGATTAATATTTAGACCATCAATAGTCTCTTTTTTTAAAACACTATAATGTTTCATAAGTTCCTGATGCGAATAAATTTTCTGCTATATCAGATAAGCTGTCTTCATTAGTTGATAAAAATTCTTCCCATAAAGTACTTGACCATATTTCAAGTCGGTCATTTGCGCCGATTATAACGCATTCCTTTGTTAAACCGGCGTAACTAACCAGTGGGGAGGTAATGTTTATTCTTCCTTGTCGGTCGAACTCACATTCAGCAGCGCCTGATAGAAAGAAACGAGTAAAATTTCGAGCATCTTTATTGGTAAAAGGTAATTTCTTTAGACGCTCGACAATTTTGTTCCACTCAGTACTTGAATAAATAAATAAACATTTATCAAGACCACGAGTTATGATGAATTTTTCTCCTAGCTCATAACGAAACTTACTAGGGATAATAAGACGACCCTTATCATCAATGTTATGGTGATATTCTCCCATTAACATAAAAATCCCCCACTTTCTTCCACAACATGTCACTGTCCACCATTATCTTACACGATAAAGTTAAAATAAGCAAGAGATTTTTTAGGATATAGGCACTTTTTTCATCGATTGACATTTTTTTGACAATTAAAAACAAGAGATTTTTCTCTTGTTAATCAATTTTAGAAAATTGAGAATTATATAACTCTGCATAATGACCATTTATTTTAAGTAGATTAGCATGAGTTCCTTTTTCAACAATATTTCCATCTTTCATTACTAATATTAAATTAGCATTTTTAATTGTTGATAATCTATGAGCAATAACAAAAGTAGTTCGCCCTTTCATTAGTTTATCCATCGCCTGTTGCACCAAAACCTCGGTTCTGGTATCAACATTACTTGTTGCCTCATCCAAAATTAAAAATGGGGCATTAGCAATCATTCCTCTGGCAATAGTAATTAACTGTTTTTGACCTGCGGAAATGCTTTCTGAATCAATTATTTGATGATCTAAACCGTTACTTTGAGTTTTAATAAAATGATCAAGACCTATTTTTGTACATATATCTTTAATTTTAGCATCAGATATATTCTTATTATTATAAACAATATTTTCTCTAATAGTTCCTTCAAATAACCAGGTATCTTGAAGAACCATAATAAATAAGTCGCGAACATTTTCTCTTGTTAAATCACGAATAGAAATTCCATCAATTAAAATGTCGCCTTCTTCTATATCATAAAATCTCATTAGTAAATTAACTAAAGTTGTTTTACCAGCTCCAGTTGGACCAACTATGGCAACTTTTTGCCCAGCTTTAACTTTAACACTAAAGTCTTGGATAACTAATTTTTTTGAATTATATCCAAAGTTTACATTTTTAAATTCAATGTTTCCTTTAACATCTTTAGCTTTTAAAGTTCTTTTTTTATTTTTAGAGATAAATAGTTCTTCTTCTTCTAAAAATTCAAAAACTCTTTCACTTGCTGCACCCGCACTCTGAAGCTGACCTAAGCTCATTGCGATTTGACGAAGTGGTCCAGAAAAAATTCTTACATATAAGATAAAGGCCATTATTACTCCAAACGTAATAATATTTTGGCTAGCAAGAACTGCACCAACAATACAAACAGCAACATAACTAAAATCACCGGAGAATATCATAATTGGTTGCATAATTCCTGATAAAAATTGACTTTTAAGATTGGCTTTGTATTCTTTCTCATTATAAAAATCAAATTTTTTATTTGAACTTTGTTTACCATTATATACTTTTACTATTGTATGATTAGAATACATCTCTTCAATATGACCATTTAAATCACCTAAAGCATTTTGTCTTTCAATAAAATATCTTTGACTTTTTCCTAATATAAATACTATTAAAATAAAACCAATTATTGTTGATAAAATAGTGGTTATCGCCAGGATTAAATTTGTATAAACCATCATTATTATAGACCCCAGCACCAGTGCGATAGCATTAATTAAAGATACAATGTTATTTTGTAAAACTTGATTAATAGCATCTACGTCATTAGTAATTCTTGATAATATATCTCCATAACTATGATTATCAAAATATTTAAGTGGTAATTTATTTATTTTACTTGATATATCATCTCTTAAATTTTTAGAAAACTTATTTGAAACAGTAGTCATTGTTAAACCAACTATTAATGTTGTGCCTGAGGCAATTAAATAAATTAAAAATAAAATAATAACTATTTTTTTAACTTCATAGAAGTTTATTTTAGTAGTTAAACCAGCCGATATAACATCAGTTAGATTACTTATTTGATTAGGGGCAAAAATTGAAATAATTGAACCAATTATTGATAAAAGCGTGCAAAATATAACCGTGCGTTGATATTTCTTGCCATAGTTAAATATTTTCTTTAAAGCTGCTGGCAAGTTTTTTGGTTTTTCCCCAGAAGAAACTCTACCTCGCATTCCTCCTTTTCGGGAAATTCTTATTTGATTTGGATTATTTTTCATTCTTTAAGCTCCTTTTCACTAAGCTGAGTTAAAGCTATTTCTTTATATACCCTGCAAGTTTTTAGAAGTTCTTGATGAGTTCCAAGGCCAACACTTTTTCCTTTATCTAAAACTAAAATTTGATTAGCATTTAAAATCGTCCCAATCCTTTGTGATACTATAATGCAGCTTGCTTCTTTAGTATGTTTTTTTAATTCTTGTCTTAATTTTAAATCGGTTTTATAATCAAGAGCAGAAAATGTGTCATCAAATATATATATTTCTGGTTTTTTCATAATTGCTCTAGCAATCGATAATCTTTGTTTTTGACCACCGGAAACATTAGTTCCACCTCTGGCTATATACGAATCATACTGACCATCTAAATTTTCCACAAAGTCTTTAGCTTGCGCTATTTCAATTGCTTTCTTTAATCTATCTTGAGTTTTTTTAACATTGCTGGTTCCATAATTAACATTTTCTTTAACCGTTCCACTAAACATTCCCGCCTTTTGAGGAATATAACTAATTTTATTATTAAGAAATGATTGTTTATACTTTTTAACATCTATATCATTGACCAAAACTGTTCCTTTAGTTGCATCGTATAATCTTGGCAATAAATTAATTAAGGTTGACTTTCCGGAACCAGTTGATCCAATAATAGCAAATGTTTCTCCTTCATTTACTTTAAAAGAAATATTTTGCAGCATATATTCATCAGCATCGGGATATTTAAAAGAAACATCTTTAAACTCTACAGTACCTTTAACTTTACTAGTATCCCTATTAACATATCCATCTTTAATTTTAGATTCAGTTTCTAAGACTTCATTAATTCTCAGGGCTGAAACACTGGCCCTTGGATAAAATATAAAAACCGAAGCAAGTGACACAAAAGCCATAAGAATCATCATTGCATAAGTTGAGAAAACTACCATATTACTAAAAATATTTAACTTATCTGCACTACCGGCTGAACTTATTAAATAAGCACCAATTAAATAAATTCCCACAGTTAACATTTGCATTACAAGGTGCATTACGGGTTGCATAGTAGACATCATTTTTTGAATAAATGTCTGAATACTTGTTAAGTTGTTATTAATGTTTGTAAATTTATTTTCTTGATAATCCTCAGCATTAAAAGCTCTTACTACTCTAATACCTAATAAATTTTCTCTAGCAATTCCATTAACATCATCAATTGCTTCTTGAACCTTTTTAAATTTTGGCATAACAAATAAAACTAAGATAATAATATAAATTAAAATAAAGAAAACTGAACCAGCTGTGAGTAGCATCCATTCCCAGCTTTTATTGAGTACTTTAAATATCGCCCAAATAGCTAAAAGTGGTGATTTTATTAAAATCTGAAGCCCAACTGCTAAAAATATTTGCACTTGAGTTAAGTCATTAGTCGTTCTCGTAATTAAACTATTAGTAGAAAAAGCTTTAATTTCTTCCATACTAAAATCCCCAACTTTACTAAACAATAATTTTCTTAAACGAAATGCAAAAGTTGATGAAACATAGGAAACTAAATAACCAACAGCAATTGCTCCAGCAAGGCTTCCTAAAGCACACAAAATCATAAAAAAACCATTTAGCAAAATATCTATAATCTTAGAACCCGGTGTTTGTACTAGTTTGGTTATTTCTGCCATGTATTCTGGAGATTTTAAATCAAGCCAAACTTGAAACACAACTAAAAGAACAACAACTAACATTAAACTTATTTCTTTTTTATTTATTTTTTTTAATATTTTAAACATTTTTCCTCCTCTTGAAACAAAAAAGAAGTTTTTAAGAACAAAACTCAACCTCTTTATTATTATATGTAATACATATTTCATTATCTAGCTCTTCTTTAGTTACTGGGTCATATACTGGTGTTAAATATTCTTTTAAATATAAATCATTTAATGTAATATCACCTTTACAATCTTCAAGCAAATAACACTCAAGGGCGGTTTCTTTTATTTTGCTATAAACTACATGATATAGTTTTTCTTCATGATTCTTTTCCGCCTTATAAGCAGATATTCCTAAAATAAGAACACTTATTCCGGCAATAAAGTAAATAATATAACTTAATTTAATCTTCTCCATAGTACTCCTTTATAAACTTATTTCGATACTCAAGTAATCGGTCTTCTTTAATTGCATTACGCACATTTTTAGTAATATTAATTAAAAAATTAATATTATGAATTGATAATAATCTTGCTCCAAATGTTTCATTTGCAACTAGCAAATGCCTAATATAGCTCCGAGTATAGCTTTTACAAGCATAACAATCACAAGAATCATCGATGCTAGTGAAATCTTCTTTATATTTTGCATTGCGCAGATTTATTTTACCATATTTTGTATAGGCATGTCCATGACGAGCAAGACGAGTGGGAATAACACAGTCAAATATGTCAACTCCCCTAATTACTCCTTCAATTAAATCAATTGGATCTCCTACTCCCATTAAATATCTAAGTTTATCACTAGGCATATAGGGGGTGCTATAGCCAATTGCTTTATACATTTCTTCCTTTGATTCATTATCATTAGCTACTCCGCCAATTGCATAACCATCAAAACCAATTTTAACAGTCTTTTCAGCCGAATATTTTCTTAAATCTTCAAAATAACCACCTTGAATAATCCCAAACAAACTTTGTTTTGGATTATTATGAACAACTTTACCACGCTCCGCCCATCTCAAAGTTCTTTCAATACTTTTTTTCATATATTCATAACTCGCAGAAGCTGGAGGACATTCATCAAAACTCATCGCTATATCACTATCAAGTTTATTTTGAATTTCAATTGATTTCTCCGGAGTTAAAAATAATTTATCCCCATTAATATGGTTTTTAAAAGTAACACCCTCTTCAGTTATATCTTTAGGATTTGCCAAACTAAAAACTTGAAAGCCACCACTGTCAGTTAAAATCGGTCCATCATAATTCATAAATTTATGAAGACCGCCAGCCTTAGCAATTATATCCTCACCTGGTCTTAGCCATAAATGATAAGTATTAGCAAGTATGATCCCAGCACCTATTTCTTTTACTTCCTCTGGGGACAAAGTTTTAACAGTCCCTTGGGTACCAACCGGCATAAACATTGGAGTCTCAAACTCTCCATAATTGGTTTTTACTTTCCCAAGTCTTGCCCCAGTATCTTTTTCGCATTTAATTAATGTATATTCAACCTTCATATATTTCTCCAAACTTGTATAACAATTATAACATTTTAATTAAACTTTATAAATAGATATTTACTACATACTATCTTTCAAATATAAAATGCACTTAAATTTAATTAAGTACATTTGAATTTTTATTAGAATTTCTTCCCAGACACAGTTAACTAGAAAAGCTCATATATTTTTTTATTCTTTTACACTCCTTATATTAGACACACTTAATTGGAAAAGCTCGCTCAAAATTTTTCAAATTATTTTTACTACTCGCCCCCAACGGCAGGCCGAAACGAGTTGCGGACACGGGCACCGCCATTCGTATTGTAGAAGCCGAAGAGGCCAGCAGAGGTACCATCGTCCCAATAACCACCCCGATAGAACCAGGGATAGGACGTGTGCGGTAGGTAAGAATAGTCCCCGTACCAGCTACCTGCTCCATTTCCTTCCCAGGCTGTTCCATTATGCCTAGCAGCACCATAGCTTGTTTCATATACTGCATCTCCATATATAGTAGTATCATATTCCATACCATAACCTTTATATAATTCTTCTGTTGTATATCTACTAATATATTTAGCTGGGATATTCGTTATTTCAGTGGTATTAAAACCACTTGATGCAGGAAGATTATTGTAATTCCCCATGACTCTATCCCATGCTCCTCCACTCATATCATATACTCCATATATATTATGAGTTGTACTTGCTTTTACACCATGTGTAGTATTGTATACTACACATGTAGGTTCACTATTTGCATTTACACCGGTTCCAGAACAACCTGTCCGATACTGGTTAAAGGCATTATTCCATATCTCTTCTTTGTCTGCTCCATAAGTAGATTTAGAAAGGTATGTTACTGCACCCCATTCTATATTGGTAAGCATATGAGGGTCTACTTCATCTTCGTCCCAGCCATAAGCTGGATTACTTTTCATATTTAATGTAGCATTATAAGCATTTGATACATTTATACAGCGCCAGCTTGTTGCACCTGGTAAAATTTGCACTGTTTTATTTGTAATGATATTATCCTCTGAATCACAAGTACCTGTTATTGTTGCTACTCCAACGTAAGTTGGTTCATATTTCGCTATCCAAAAGCCAAGTTTTGAGCCTTCTACATCAAAAGCTGGATGAAGAAAGTGATTATCTGATGTATTTTTGGTATCAGCATTATATTCTTCTGTTGGTTTTATATTTGTGCTACTGTCATTATCATTTGTTGTACCTCGTAAAAATTCGATATCGATTGTCCCGGTTGTACTTGAGTGGTAACCATCAGTTATTTTATATGCATATCTTGGAATCCATACCCAGTATGAGCCATCAGCTGTTTTTGCATTAGCCCACTTTTTAGCATTATAATCATACCAATCTTCATCATAATTAACTGGAGATGCTTCTTCATATATCTCTTTCTCATCATCCCAAACCCATTTTACTGGAGTCATTCCCGTAAATAAGACAGGTCGATTTACTCCTTTTTTTTCATTATAAGGACCTTTAAAATAAACATTACATACTGTTTTTCCTGAGTCTGCGCCAGTTATATCTAATGTCCATTTGGTTCCATTCCAAGTTGCTGTTCCCTCTGCGTTTGATTCTTCCTTGTTTGTTTTACATTCTACTGTTGCAATGAAATCACTGGTTGTTGGAAAAGTAGTTGATATATCTCCATCGATAATCGCTGCAATCGTTACATCTTCGTTATATTCATTTATTATTTGATTTTGGAGTGCTAGGGTGCTATGGATATATCCAGCATTTATATCAAATAATAAATAATATCCGTTATCAGTATTATTGGTAATACCTAATCTTACTATTTTAGATTCACTTGCTGGAATTTCACCTGTTACTGCATCAGTTGTTCTTGATGAATATTCAACTAATAAGTTTTCTGGTGTATCTATTAGAGAATCACAATCTTCATTAGTGCATACTTTATAGATTAGTTCATATTTTGAATCTACTGTATTAAGTGAGTCTATTATAATATTTGCTATTGTTTCTTCATTTGCTGGAACATAAATAGTTGTTGTTTTAGTTCCATTTATTACTAAGTTATAATTCATATCTGCATCTTTTAAAGTTGATACAATACTTAATAATACTATGCAAATACAAGTAGCAAGTATTATAAATTTTTATAACAAAAGTTATATTTCTTAATCATTTTATCAATCCTTTAATTTACTATAGCATATTTTGTCGTCTTTGGGAAGACATACTTTTAAACTTATATTTGAAATAATTAGTTTAAAGGTTGGTAATAGATATGATAAGATATACAAAAGAATATTTATCTAATTTAGTTCGAAAAAATATTAGGAAATATCGCAAAGAAAAAAAGCTAACTCTTCAAGAGTTAGCAGATAAAGTAAATATGTCGCATGGTTATATGAGGGATTTAGAATGTTTTAAATTAAATAAAACCCCATCTCTTGAAACGATTGGTTTAATAGCAAATGCTCTTCAAATAGATATTAAAGATTTATTTATTGAGTAAATACGTTTTTTAAAAGAACAACATATTCAGATTTTTATAAGTTACAATAGATAACTGTTGGATAGTTTCATTAAAAATTTTTATTTCTCCAAATACTAGAGGATTATTTTCATAATCAGTATCAATATTTATTTCCTCAATTATTGAATAATAAGATAGTTTTTGACTTTCGTTAATATTAATAGTGGGTAGTTATGTTATGATTTCCATATGTAAATGTGCAGCTCTTTCATATACTGTTAATTCCTGCCACTTATTCTCATAATTTTCTTTAAGTTCAGCCATTTTTATTGGAACCAAATCAGGTTTTATAAAATCTATTTCTTTACCACTGGAAATTATCATGTGATTTTCACACTCTTTATAATTTCCAGCACCATCTATAACACCACTACCAATTATAGTTGATGGAGCCTTCTTATTGTATTCAATATATCTTTATCTTCGTTAGTAATATCAAAAATGACACCAAACTCATTTAATAAATATTTTATATATATTTTTTTCATTTCTTCGCTAAAATTAGTTATTGTATTATTTATTTTAACTAAATCAAATATTCTATCAAGCATATTTTATCCTTAATTATTTAAATTAAACCTACCAAGTTTTTTTAATCATCAAGAAAATCTTTAAGTTTTCTAGTATTTTTAGGGTGTCTCATTTTTACTAATGCTTTTTGTTCTTGTTTTAAAATGGGAGTTTTAGAACAGCCAAACATTTCAGCAACTTCTTCTAAGGTTTTTCTATGTGCATCATCTAAACCATATCTTAATAGAATTATTTGTTGCTCACGGTAAGTTAAGCTTTGTAATGCTTCTCGAACAATATCAACTTTTAATCCAGAAATAACATCATTGAATAATTGTTCCTCATCTGTTCCAACAATATCTTCAATAGTCATTTCATCGCCATCTTTGTTATGTCCAATAGGTGCATCTAAACTCATAACACCACTATGTTTATTACTCTTTTTTATTTCCATTTTTATTTGATTATCAATTGCTATAGATATGTATGTACTAAAAGCTTCAATAGGTTTTTCAACATTAAACTTATTAATTGCATTAATCAACCCAATAGTACCAGCTGACTTTAAATCATCATATTCTACTCCACTATTTAGATGTCTTTTAACAAAACAACCAACGAATCCCATGTTAGATGCCACTAATAAATCTAATGCTTCTTGATCGCCTGTTTCTCGATAAAAATTAAGTATTCTTGAAGTTTCTTCAAGTGTTAATCTCTTTTTTGCCATTTTGCATCCTCCTTAACCTTAATTATTTCCTTCTTCTATCAAGTTTCTTTTGAAATCCAAGTTCTTTAGCTTTTGCACCAATTGCTTTAGTAGTTCTACCAAGAGTTTCCGCAATTTCTGCATAAGTCATATTTTGATAGTTTTTTCTTAAATACTTTATTTCATTACCTTTCCAAAATTGTGGAAGTCTATAAGCATAACCAATATTTCGTAATAGATTAGTTACTGCCCATTCGCTTCTATCTATTTCTAATGCAATAGTTTGATAATCTTTTCCACTATTAAACAGATTTTCAGCTTTTACAATTTCTTCTTCAGTCCATCTTCTATACCATAATGGATTTTCTTTTAAATCTCTAGCTCTTTTTTCTACTAACCATTCAGGCTCTAAACCTAGCATATTTCTTTCTACTTTTCGGCTGTCCCATTCACTTTGATTATTCTCTAAAAACTTCATAAGATCGTCCCAAGTAACAGTCATATAGCTTTTTTCATTTGTTAATTTTGTTAGTGTAATATTTAATCCTAAATCAACCCAAGTTCCTGTAATTCTATCTCGTGTTATATCTAATAATTCACTAATATCAGAAATAGTTATTTTCTCATAATTATTAGAAATCATTGAACCTAATCCCATTCTAACAGCCTTAACTTTTAAAGAAAACACACTTCTTTGCATTTTCTTTGCTATTAATTCAAGTGGTTCATAACCCCATAAATCTTTAAACTCTTGTTCTTCATCTTGTGACCATTTTCTTCTATCTTGAATTAAAGTAATTCCTAATCTTCTAGCTTTCAAATAAATAGCATTTTCAGTTTTTCCCATATTCTTAGCAATATCTTTATAATGATATTTTTCAGCTAATACTTTTAATGTATCAATTTCTTCTTGTGTCCAATCATTTGAAGTAGGTAATTCTAACCCATTAGCTTTTGCTATGCCAACAACTGCATCCCAAGTACACCCAAATTTTTTCTTCATACTATGAGCCGATTCTTTTCCCCAATTATCTAAAATATATTGTATTTGTTCATCTGTAAATTCAAACTTCTTACCTCTCATTTTCTGGTAACCTCATTTACTAATTTTTTAGGAATATTTTTTGTCATAAAATTATTATTAAATACTTTTATAACTTTAAATATTTCAAAAAGTATTTTTGTCTTTTCATTAAAACAATCTTCTGTAATACCTAACCGATTAGAAAAAAATCTTTTATGAATACTTTGCCATGTTTCCAAGTTTCCTTCACCTTCTAAAACTACCAAATCTTCGGTCATATCTTTGAAACTTAAAATTTTATAATCAACGATCTCAATCAGACATTTATCTTGCTTTAAAGAATTCATTATGATACTTTTTTCACCTACTTTAGACTTTTCATTATTATATAAAGATGAAGTTGCTGTTTTACTTTTATTAATAACCTTATTTAATAATTCATCTGATTTCTCACCAAACATCCATCTTTCCATTATCCACTTCCTCTTATTTAAAAATAATTAATTCATGTTGAGCTCTCGTGCAGGCAACATAAAGTAAACTTTTTTCTTTTATATTAAAGCTTTTTTCATTTAAGATTATGACACCGTCAAACTCTAGTCCCTTTGCCATATATGCTGGAATTACTATTATTCCTTTAGTAAACTCCTCGCTTTCATGAGTAATTAAAGATAGTTCATCTTCTCCTAGTAAATCAAATATCTCTTTAGCTTCATAATCATTTTTACAAATAACAGCAATTGATTCATATTTAGATTTTAACCTTGTTATTGTTTTTAATAAATTAATTTTAATATCTTTATTGTATTTTTCAAACTTAATTTTTTCTTCACTATCTTTTCTTATCGCACTGACATTATTAAGATTAAGTATTTTATTTGTATATTCAACAATATTTTCACTTGATCGATAGCTTTTGTTAAGTTCAATATATTTTCCCTGAAATATTTCTTCTAATTCTGATAAAGATTGATATTTATAATAGGGATTAATTGTTTGGTTAACATCCCCTAAGATTGTAAATGAACTTTTTTTAAATATTTTATTTATTATTAAATATTGTAACTTATTATAATCTTGGGCCTCATCTATCACCACTTGTTTAATAAATGACTCATATTTAAAGCCTTCTAATAAACTTTTTATATAAACTAGTAAAAGTGCATCTTCATAATTAATAATCTTTTTATTAATAAATTTATTTATTTCTGCTTCAGTTAACTTAATTTTACAAAAATCACTTTGATAAAAACCACGATATATTTTTTTATAATCTTTTTTAAAGTTAGCTACTTCTTTTAATAATCTCTGATAAGTAGGAGCTTTCTTTTTTGAACCATTATAATTATTTTCACTTAGTTTAGTTCCTATAGCTTTGATTCTTTGAAATATAGGAAATGAATTATACCTATCTTTTAACATTTCATTTAATTCATCAGCAGAATAATTATAAATATCACTTTCGGTGATGCCATCTGTAAATGATGCTTTTTCTTCAAAGCTTTTTATATAATTTTCCACATCTTTAATAATAGCATCGCTTTGTTTATATTTTATTAACTCATCATTTATTTTATTTCCTGAATAATAGCGCGCTAAAAAGTCAATAAAAGATTCTACTTTTCTATATTCTTTAATCATTTTACTTAAATAATCTTGAAAAGTAGTTTGCATTGTATTTTCTTCGCCTAGCTCTGGTAAAACATTAGAAATATATTCTGTAAAAACATTATTTGGCGAAAAAATTAAAACATTGCTAGAGGTTAAATTTTCGATTCTATATAATAAAAATGCGATTCGGTGAAGAGCAACACTAGTTTTACCAGAGCCAGCTATTCCTTGAACAATTAGATTTCGATCTTTTAAATTTCTAATAATGCTGTTTTGCTCCATTTGAATAGTATTAACAATATTCTTCATTTTTTCACTAGCTTTATTTGCTAATACTTCTTGCAGAATATCATCATCTATATTTATCGCACTATCTAAGACTCTAATTAATTGTCCATCTTTTATTTTATATTGTCTTTTTTGTTTTAAATTACCTTTTATAACACCACTAGGTGTATTATAAGAGCATATCCCTGGTTCATAATCATAATATAAACTACAAATTGGTGCTCGCCAATCGCTTAAAATATTTTTATTATCTTTTCTTAAATGAGTAGTTGAAATATATATTTCAAAAACTTCTTTATTTTCATCTTCAAAGATAATTGAAGCAAAATAAGGGTTTTTTTGAATTCTAAATAGTTTTTGAAAATAAGTGCTTCTCCTAACTAACATCATTGCTTCAACTTCATCATCAGTCATTATTTTACGCATTTCTGATGCATCAATCGAGCCTTTTTGATCCCAAGCAAATCTTCTAAACTCAATTATTTTTTGCTCAGTTCTCATTATTCCCTGACCCAAATCAGAAAGCACTTCTTTTAGAATTTTAGTGATATATTTATGTTTCTTTTTTTCATATTCAAGACTTTTATCATCAATCATATCTCTTACCTCCAATTATTGCTAAATTTTATTATAACTTAAGAGAAGCTTATTGTCCATGATAAGCTAGCAAATGGTAATTATCTTTCAATAACTCTTGGACTACTAATATTTCCTGAAGTATCTTTAATCCATATATAATGTTTTTTAAGTGCTAAGAGTGAGACTACAGTTTTTTCCGATTTTACTTTTGTCCAACAAATAGAATTCAAATTAGGATTTGTCTTTGTAGTTTTGATGCAATAAGAATCAATATCTCCTGAAGTAACTAATTCAACTTTATTATTTATTATTTCCAATGTTTAAATCTTGGCATTTAAATTTTCATCTATTTTAGTATAATATAAATCACTCCTGTTATTATTAGGTAATAAATTAATAATAATTACACTAACAAAAACCCAAATTATAACCGCACTAGCAATAATTAATATTGAAGTTTGATCTTTCTTTTTCATTTTTTACTCCTCCTTAATAATCCTTAAATATTTTTTTATATATTGGTTTTACTAATTCACCAATTATAAACATTGACAAACAAATGATAATAGTTAATAACACATTTTTAAATCCTAAATCATCTACAATAAAATATTTTGATAATCCCGAACTTAATACAATAATTTGAACGATAATTATTCCAAAAATTCCTAAACTCAAATTTTTATTATCAAATATCTTAGAATTAATAACACTCTTTTTAATGTTTTTACAAGATAAAGCAAATAATAATTCATGGGTTATTAAAAAGATAAATAATAATGAACTAGCAACGTATGGATTTTGAGTTTTAACAAAAAAGATAAATAATCCTAACATTAAAATTGATTTAAATATTGAACCAAAAATAAGCCTAGCAGTCAAGAAAGGTGTAAAAAAACTTGTTTTTAATTTATTTGCTGGAGAATTATCCATAATATCATCATCTGATTTTTCAAAGGCTAACATAATTGCTGGAATAGAATCCGTAATTAAATTAATCCATAATAATTGAAGAGTATTAAATATTTCCATATTAAGGAACATTGATATAAATACTAATATAACTTCAATTATATTTCCTGCTAGTAAATATAGAATGACTTTTTTGATGTTGGCATTTATTCTTCTTCCTTCTTCGACTCCATCAACAATTGTTGCAAAGCTATCATCCATTAAAATGCAATCTGCAACTTTTTTTACAACTTCGGAGCCAGTAATTCCCATTCCGATTCCGATATCTGCTTTTTGGATTGCTGGGACATCATTTACACCATCACCAGTCATAGCTACTACACACCCTTGAGATTGTAATGCCTCTACTATTCTAAGTTTTGTATTTGGCGATATTCTCGCATATACTTGGTAAAGACGCACAGCATCTTTTAATTCATTAGCACTCATTTTATCAACAATTTTTCCTTCAATAGCTTTATTATCACTGTCAATAATATTTACCATCTTAGCAATTGCAATTGCTGTATTAATACTATCTCCAGTAATCATAATTGGTTTAATGCCTGCTTTTATACAAACGTTAATAGCATTAGGAACTGTTTCTCTAGGGGGATCCATCATCCCAACAAGCCCAATAAAAATCATATTTTTTTCTGGATTTTCAAAATCAGATGTTTTAAATGAAAAAGCTAATAATCTTAATGACTCAGCTGATAGCTTTTGTTCAATTAAGGTAATCTTATCTTTAAATTCCTGAGTCATCGGGTTAATTTGTTCATTTTCTAAATAATGTGAGCAATTATTAATGACAGAATCTAAACTTCCTTTTGTAAATCCATATTGTTTTGAGTTATTTTCACAAACAACACTCATCATTTTTCTTTCTGAATCAAATGGGTACTCTTTAATTCTGATAAATTCATTATTATTTAAATTAATACCTTTTGTTTCTAAATATTTATAAATTGATACTTCGGTTTCATCACCTATATATATATCATTATTTTTGACAACATTATGACATGAACTGGTACAATACTTTAAAAAGTCAGCATTATCAATTTCTTCTATTTCATTATATAGTTTTCCATTGCAATAAATGGTCTTGACAATTATTTTATTTTGAGTAATTGTTCCAGTTTTATCTGAACAAATAATATCGGTTGAACCTAACGTTTCTACTGATGCCATTTTTCTAATAATAACATTTTTCTTAGCCATTTGAGTCATTCCCAGTGAAAGTATTATTGTTATCACTGAGGACATGCCCTCAGGAATAGCAGCTACTGCTAACGCTATGGAAAGCGTAAGAACATCAAAAAAGTCATTTTTCATAAGTAAACCTATTATCATCATTAATATAATAATAAATAAAACAATATAAGTTAAAACTTTACTAATTTGATTTACTTTTTTTTGCAGGGGTGTAAGCTCACTTTTTTTATCCAGTAAACTAGTAGCTATATTACCTAGTTCAGTATCCATACCTGTTGCACAAACAATTACTAGTGCATGCCCATTTGTTACATTGCAACCAGCATAAACCATATTCTTTCTTTCATACAATTCTTTTTCTTTTTGTATATCTTCACAAGTTTTTTTAACTGATTTAGATTCTCCAGTTAAAGTAGATTCATTTATTTCTAAACTTTCAGATTTTATAATTCGGGAATCTGCTGATACATAATCTCCTGCTTCTAACTCAATGATATCACCAACAACTATATTTCTTACATCAACTGATATTTTTTTACCATCTCTTATTACATAATTATTTGTTATAAACATTTTATTTAATTCTGCTATGGCAACAGCTGCTTTTTTTTCTTGAATAAAGCTTAAAATGGAATTAATAATTACGATAATAATTATTATAATAGAATCAATATATGATTCGTTTCTGATATATGAAACAGCTGCCGAAAACAATGAAGCAAATATTAATAAAATAATCATTAAGTCATTAAATTGACTAACAAATTTTATAAAATTTGATTTTTGTTTTTGTTCAGCAAGTTTATTTAGACCATCGCGAGCTAATCTTTTCTTTGCCTCTTCTTCACTTAACCCTGTAACATCCGAAGAAAACAATGTATATAAATCCTTTGGAGTTTCATTATAAAAACGATTTCGGTTATTATATTCTTGTCGAGTGGACATATTCCAGCTTCCTTTCTTATCGTGAAATGCAGACTTATGCCCCTCACGAAAGCCGTACGTGCGCTTTTCCCGCATCCGGCTCTTCATATAATCTTTACTTATTGCCATAATGAGCGTTTTATTTTAGGTGTTACTAGTGGGTTAAAATAAAACACAGTATTCATTTTCTCCCAGTTCCATTTACTCTTCTGACTTTTACGTTTTATACTCTTGTACAACATTTGTTTTACTAGATATATTATCTTCAACATCCAAGGCATGTTATCACTTATTCCATAATAATTAAACATACCTATTAATCTTCTATTTTATTTTCTTGATTAGAATGCTACATGGTATATGTTGATTATTATTAATGTAGTCTTTAATAGCTTGTATTTTTGCCTTTCTTGCTTGTTCTATGTCCGCACTTATAATATCCTTCAATTTTACCTAACTGGATCTAGGTCAAGTTTAGGACACGAAAGTTTTCACATAATTATACTTTATAATAAATAATTTTTATATTTTTAATACTAGATAATACTATTTTATAAACATCGCATCTCCAAAAGAGAAAAAACGATAATTATTTTTAATTGCTTCATGGTAAGCATTTAAGATAATTTCTTTTGATGAAAAAGCACTGACTAACATTAAAAGAGTACTCTTTGGTAAATGAAAATTTGTTATTAAACAGTCAACTGCTTTAAATTTAAAACCAGGATAAATAAAAATATTTGTTTCACCACTTAATGCAGTAAATTTATTATGTTTTTGCATTATCGTTTCAAGAGTTCTAACCGTTGTTGTTCCAACAGCAATTATTTTTTTATTATTTTCTTTTACTTTATTTAAAGTATCAGCTGTTTCTCTTGACATTATATAGTATTCGCTATGCATCGCATGTTTTGTAACATCTTCGACATTAATGGGTCTAAAAGTACCAAGACCAACATGAAGAGTAATATTTACTATTTGAATTCCTCTTTCTTTTATAGAATTTAATAATTCTTCCGTAAAATGAAGTCCGGCAGTTGGAGCAGCAGATGAGCCATAAACTTTAGCATAGACCGTTTGATAACGGTCTTTTTCTTCTAACTTCTCATGGATATAAGGAGGAAGTGGCATTGTGCCAAGTTTTTCTAAAACCTCCATCAGAATACCTTCAAAGATAAGTTTTACGGTTGTAATTCCTTCATTTTTTATTTCTAGGATTTCTGCTTTTAATGATGCGTCTCCAAAGCTAATTATTGTTCCTGGTCTTAATCTTTTTTGCGGTTTAGTTAAACATTCCCAAACATTATCTTCTATATTTTTTAAAAGTAGGACTTCAATAACTGCTCCAGTTTCTTTTTTTATACCAATTAACCTAGCTGGCAAAACTTTTGTATCATTAATTACTAAAGCATCGCCTTCATTTAAATAATTTATAATATCTTTAAATGACTCATGAGTAATTTCACCAGTTTTTTTATCTAAAACTAAAAGCTTAGATTCACATCTGTTTTTAAGTGGAGTTTGAGCAATTAATTTTTTGGGTAATTTATAATTATAATCTTCTGTTTTGATATTTATCACTTCCTTTTATTATCTAACAAAACAGCTATAAAAGCTATTTTATTATGTTAGGCTTTTTCTTTTCTATTTTTGATAATTCTTTTAAACTCTTATTTGGAGTTGGTAAATCTTCTGGCATTGCTGCTCCCATAACAGCAATAGCTTTTCGGACCTTTGAACCAAGCAGTTAAATCCAAAATGGTTATTCACATTGTTATTACTCATTGAGCATGCAACTTGAGCTTTTTCAATTACCTTATGAAAATATCGCCATTCTTTATATTCTAAAGATAGTTGAAATTCTCTCTTCTGAATTATTTTTTAGTTTATTCATTTTATACCATTCCTTTCTTTTTTTAATTAATAATCTTCTTAAAATAACTTTATCACGGAAAAAAAATATAGTCAAACAATTGTTTTTATTGTTTTTGAATTTTTCATAATTTCGCTGAAATTACTGGATATGATAGATTTTTTTAACAATTTAGGATATAATAAAAAACAATCGTTTTAAGGAGGATGTTTTAATATGGTAGATGACTTTATTGTTGCAGTAGGACCAAATGTTAACCAATTAGAAATAAACAATTATTTAGCAAGTGTATATGATAGTAAAGATAATACTATAAAAACTTGCTAAAAAAAATCAAGAGTTTTTAAATGTTTTTTTAGAATAATATTATTGCATGACAAAACAGACTTATTAATGAGTTTTTTTAAAAC
>Ga0265294_10001159_pt1 | contig 35744 bp, 44 predicted proteins | sample MunlanPumphouse3_FD_192504 | JGI IMG/M metagenome (GOLD analysis project Ga0265294, IMG submission 192504) | Groundwater microbial communities from a municipal landfill in Southern Ontario, Canada - Pumphouse #3 | ecosystem: Environmental > Aquatic > Deep subsurface > Groundwater | place...
TCTGTTCAGAATTCCTTGTTTCTTCTGATCCATTATTGTATTCTCCTTGGTTGTTATTTATTCATCGTGAATAAATTTGGTTATAAGAAGTATTCGGGAAATTTCTCACGCATGGATCTACGTCTTGTTGCTTCAGCCTCTGCTCCTTTCAGAGTTCTGTGTTTTGTGCGGATGAATCCTCCTCCGGCTACCTCATAGGCAACTACCCCTCCGTATCGTTCTGTCCATTTATGTCCTGATGTTATGTTAAAACAGGTCCGTGTTTTATAGACTTCGATAATGCGTATCTCATCCATTGTATCGTCTCAGCCGTTTCATTTCATGGAATTTGATAGCTTCCTTGATAGCATCCACCATTTTCTGTGCATAATATTGTTGATTTTCATAACGCTTGGTCCATTTCATAAAGAACGAATAAAATCCAAAAGTCACACCGTCTTCACTGTAAAGGCAATAGGGATTCCATGCAAAACCTATGAGTATGCATTTATTGCAGTACAGTCTTGTTTTGCTGCTATTATTGGCCATTGCATTAGCACAGGCATAGCATTCTGATACCGGCCTATATACCAACCGTGCCTGTTTGCGGAAATCCCAGAATGATTCCTTTTCTGTTATTCCAGGAGCACACATGAACTCCCAGTGGTAAAGACATTTATACAGAGCGTATAGGTCGTGCCTAGTCTTTTTCTCTGCTCTCCTTATATTGGACAAGTTAGTATCATCACTATCACATTCATTGATATAATCATAGTCAGTGCTCATAATATAGTCTCCACTTGTATCAATAAAGTATAGAACTTTCCAGATTGGCCCATAACATCCGGCACCATCCACTGCCGGATTTTGCCATCCAGATCCTTCCACGTCCTCTGCATAAAGTACAAGGTCCACTGCCATCTGTGCTGAGTGCTCCGAATCCTTTGCAGCGTGGACATGTCTTTACCTCTGCACTTTCCACTATGTTCTTGGAGTAATTGTATACTTTCACAAGACCTCCAATTGTTTCATAACTGCATATGTCTTCTCTGTGTATGAGCGAGAACCAGCGTCGATTTGCGGGGCTTCACCCTGCCGCCCTGCTGTGATCCATGCAGCATAACGGACAATGGAACCATCGCGTTTTGAATTTCCCATGAATGCATTGTAACAGCAGGATACCGACCCATACTTGTTCTTTGCGTTCGCTTCACTCACCCCGTTGGCAATCATCTTTTGGATGATCTTGTCCTTGGAGACTCCTTTGTGCAATCCCCGTACTACGATTGCATACGGGGAATTCTCAGGGGTGCTTCGTGGTCCACGAGGACCGCCTTTCTGTCCAGTGCCTTCCTTCTTTGCTCTTGCTTTCTTCTCAGGCTTCAGGGACAGCTTTTTGCCTTGCACCATGCAGGCGGTTATGACACTCTCTTCCTGTGTGCATGCTGTACACGTTCCTGCTCGCTCAGTGGTCTTTCCTTTACAGATGGGTGATCCAAATGTCCTGCATGTCGTTTTGATCTCTCCAATTCCCTTAACGTCATGCGTAAAGGTTACTGTCTTCTTTGTAAACTTTTTCATATTTTCTCCTTTATTCATGGTGAATAAATCAACGTCCCTCTTCCCTTGCGATGATCTCACAGAGACGTTTTGTATATGCATACACATCGGACACGTTGTCAGGCATATCCACAAAGAAGCGGACAACCCCCTCGTCGAAACTGCAATGGATTACGGTAATGGTCAGTATAGCGATGATAAATTTCTGCATGAGCTTCTCCGGTTAGAAAAGGAATTTCATTTTTTCCAGTTGTTTGAGGCAGTTTTTGCACGTTACCTCGTTTACATTCCCTGTTGTTTCCATCCTCACGGCTACTTCCACATCTAAAAATCCTCCTTTAAAAGATCTGCATATTGGATAACAAATTCCAGCATTGTTGAATAGGCGGACGCTCCGCAGATGGATTGCTTTACCTTTTGTATGGCCACTCATATTCAATCTCCTTTTCCAAAACATAGTTGAATGTTTCTACAATATAATCTTGCAGATGCCACCGATCTTTTCGGCGTATACCTGTCACACCTATATCAAAGGCATACCTCAAACTCGCAGTGATGATTACTTTGATATTTTCTGACCATCCATCATAGTAGCCACCATCATTCATATGGTGATATGCGGTCAGAAATACCAATTTTGTAGCACTGGATTTCTCCAGATCAAGTGTAGTTCCTGAGTCGAAGCCGCTTCCTGACGGAAATTCAGCACGAACTAGCTTTTCGATTGCGTCTTCAAATACATCAGCAACATTAGGATATTTGACAATCCAGTGTTTGTAGCTGCTTACAAAATTTGCCAGAATTCTATAAATCGGTTTTGCTTCCATCATCTTCTCCATAGAGTTTGCGGGAAATTGGATCATTCTTGATAAAAGCCATACACATATCTTCACAAAAGATACGAGCAGCTTCTACATCCTTTGTCCAAAATTCTACGAGTATCCATCCATCATGCTCATAAACTGAGCCACCTTGGAAAAATGGACGAACCTCTTGCTTCCTCTGATACCAATAGTCATCCATATGATTACTCATAAGTACCCGGCGCAGCCACTTGTGAAACTGCACAGTGACATGCCCTTCAAGTGCAGGCATGTTGTGGTATGGATGATCAGGACTGAATTTCATTCCCTCATATTCGAGACATTTACTTCTCATGTTTTTTCTCCCATTTCCGATACACATGGAACGTATATGTACAACAATCACATGCCAGCACACCATACTTGCTTGCATCGTGTGTGTGGCAAAATCCTTTATCTTCCCCCACATGAACCATATTCCATCCGATATGATCACCGTTCCATGCAAGGAAAGCTGCCATATCCTCATCTGTAAACGTGTCAGTGTCGCCATAAGCGAGCGCGCATGCCCAAAAATCAGGCAACATCTCTTCAACCTCTGTCAAAATACGATTCATTTCTCCTCCTTTTTATTCATGGTGAATAAATTAACATCTTCGGCGCGTTTCTAAGGTCCATGAGTTCAGGTCTTCCAGTAATGAGTGGAACATCTCTTCCAAATGAGGACTGACCCGTTCCACTGGAATCACCTCTTCCACATCTTCAGGAGACACCCATCGTTCCATTGAGAATATATGATTTGTACTGATCACCAGTGCCAAAATCATATATCCGGTTTTGTCCTTCGGATCAATCTGTACTATCGGACATACGCGCCCATGGCACTTTGCAAACTGCAATGGCCCTGTCTGACCCTCCCTGTACAGGAAGTAATCCCCAAAGCGCAGGGTAGTGGATGAAAATCCACTAATTGATGAATTGATACAGCGGATTTTCCGTTTGTCCCTCTTCACATCTGATCGCAGTGTTTCCATTTTCAACATTTGTGTGCCTCCTCAAATTTATATATCTTCTACAAACTGATATGTTTCTTTTTTACGATCATACACAAGGCATTTTGTACGTAACCAATTTTTCCGCTGATGTTGCACAGGGTCATTTGGATCTGCTCCGCGTATCCGCAAGTGTGTGTAGTATGCAATGGCACGTTGGATGCAATCAACCATCAAATAAGCATGCCCTCCATTATTTTCAAAGAATGGATAATAAGCTGAATTGCAGTCATCTTGCTCACACCAGCACTCTTTACCTGCGGACCAGCTATAAGTTGTTCCGGGCATCCATGCAAATCCGGTGAGTATGCAATTATTACAATCTTCATCCTCTCCTCGTTGCATATTTTCATAGAGGTTCTGGCACGCCGCACACAACCCGTATATCTTAGGCTGTTTAGTCATTGTGATATATCTGATTTTGCAGGAACAGTTAGACTTACAATGGCAGGGCTGTTCATTCAGTGCCTTCCACATATACAAGCATTTGTGGAGCGCATATAATGCATGCCGATACCTTCTCTTTCTCCGTCCAATGTCACGTATTTCTATATCTTTCATTATATTTCTCCTTTATTCATGGTGAATAATTACTGCAGATAAACTCTCCACTCTCCAAACCGAGTGACCTTCCAGATTTTCAGATCCTTCCGGCCAAAGATGAAGCGGGCGAACTCGCCCGCTGCTTGTAGAGACGGGAAGGAGAATGTTTTGTTATTCTCTTTCTTCCCTCCGGTTCGTTCCAATACATCAGAAATTACTTCCATTATTTCACTACCTCCGGGGTAAGTTCCATTGTTACATTATACACAATGCAGTCAGCATCGGCGTGGATGCACTCCAGCATTCCATTATGTAGTCTCTGGCAAATTATGTAGTCTGGATCTCCATGGAATATGTAGACAGAACTCCCGTCATCATCAGGAAGATTGCCTACATTAGACACTTGGAACAGCATAGTTGCGTTGGCCGTTGCGTCTGCCGGTGTGAAAATTGCCCCCGGCCGTAGTTCGTGGCATCTTCGTACAATGCTGTTTTTGATGAAATTAAATTTAATCATTTCCATCCCCCTTGTGAATTCTTTCGTAAACTACCGTTGACGGATCACTGAACAAACGAGATCCCTTTACCTGAATAATCCGAAAACCGTTGTACTCTTTCCTCCTCTGTAAATGTTCTTCGCAATGGCGAATCATACCATCCAGCGAGTACCTTGCATCCAGAATGTATTTACTTAACGACCCAAGGGGACATGTGTCCCCTATAAGCAACTCTGCATAATATCTCATTTTATTCACCGTGAATGAATATGTTCCAGAATTTTACACAACACTTCCCCTTCCCTTGTTACCGGGGCAGGGCCTCCATATGTGCGCGCCTTATCATAACACCACACAACATTTCCTACAGGATTGATTCCAAACCGCTCCTGTACTTCCCTTACCCAATATATGGGCAAAGCCACATCGTAGACTTTATATTCCATTAGCTTTGCCACAGTCGATATGTTGGTCTGCGTATACTGTGCCAGATCCAACGGGTGCAGCTTATGCTCATGGCAATACTGCAAGACGTAATCGTCTGTTACATACTTTTCCACTACATATGCAGGAACAACAAACATATTTTCCATAACTATCTCCTTTTGGTTACGGGTTTATTCATCGTGAATAAACCCTGAGTTCTACGATTTCAGGGTGAAAAATCATTTCAACAGTCAATCCACAACAGCGGAGATCATCCGCCAATTCCTGCGCCTTTTCCCTCCTTACCCATAGTGTTTCTTTCATCACAACCTCCTTGGAAGCATACGTTCCAGAGATATGACTACGGTTATATCATTTTCCCCCAAGCAGGAGGATTTCCACAATCACTTCCCATGTCTCCTTGCACAGCAGACATAGGTGGTGCTTACCGTTCGTTTTTCTTCCACAAATTTTGCAACGACGCTCTTTCATGCTCTTCTCTCCTTCTGATTTTATTCACGATGAATGATTTTAAACTTCAAATTTCAACGTCATGGTATTTGCACCAGAAGAAATGCTGGTACGTGTACCTATAATTCCGAATCTGCTCTTCGGAGATATAGTATTCCTCCTTGTTGAATTTTGGACAGAATGCAAGCAGAGCCTGCACGAAACCGTCCTGTTTCGGATGCTCCACCAGCCATGCCCAGAACTCTGTCTCGTTCATGGGCGTGTCTCCTGCAATGAACGGCAGGATTTCACCGTCTGCCAGTTTTTTCATATCTCCTCCAGAATTTTGTGGTCATCCCGCTCAGACAACAGCTTGAAGGAATTCTTGATGCTATGGACCCTTCCATAGCATGCCTGTACTGACCTCCCCAGTACATTTGAGATTTTTATGTAAGATACACCTCTGGCATACATCTCTATCAGTTTCCACTGATCCTCACTGGACCAGCGTTCACCAGACCTGTCCATACCACCTCCTATATTCTTTGGAACATAGTGTAGAGTTTATATACTCCATCGTAATTGTATAGGGCCACTAAATCACCATCGGCCCTTTCAGCAATTATGTAGAACCGCTTATTGAGCCAATTGTACACCCTGTCATTTGTAATCTGCGGGAGAACATGCCTGTCAGAAAAGCGGTGATGTACTCGATCAGAACAACGCACCCATTCAACCGCTGCTTCCATAGGCACATCGCACGCATACTTTGGAACATAGTCGCGGTGCTCCAGTATGTATGTTCCCGTATCCCCAATTTCAAATTCCATACTCCCTCCTTATTATTCACCGTGAATAAATTCGATTTCGTACTCCTCTGCGCACGGTTCCCACCGTTCACGCATTTTTTCAATGACCTCCTCCGGAACCCCATGGATATTTTGGAAATTCCCAATTACATGGACAATAGCATATGGGATTCCAAGATCCGCTGCCATGTCCATGTACGGCTGCATTTCCCATGCACGGGTGAATGTGTTGGATACGATCACCGCTGCTCCAATATTCAGGGCATCGCGGCATACTTGCTGGCACCATTCGTGTGCCTTTGTAATCTCCTCCGGATTGTAGTTATAGTTGCCAGATATGTCGGTGAAGAACATATCCGCCTCTACGTGAACACACATATAGTCCATACCCTTTTTCAAGGATTTGGCATATGTGCTTTTGCCGGAACCCGGCAATCCTCTGATCAGAAACAGCATGGCTATAATACCTCTTTTTATTCACGATGAATGAAAATCAGTCCCTAATTATAATGTCTCGTGTGCTCTTCTGGTTGTTATATACCGCAACAGCCAGTATTTTACCGTTGCGATCCATAAACTGCACAGTGGAAGTCCCCTCCAACTGTTGGAACTTCCATTTTTTATCCTTTGCGAACAGCCAGTCAGCAAACTGTTTATCGTTCATCTCAACTTTCTGCATAATATCTCCTTTGTTCTGGTTGATTTAGATTCATTCACCATGAATAAATCTTGGATGAAGTAAACAGAATCGAAAATATAGAGATGTGCAGTCCCTATATTTTCTGTTCCAGCTACTTCATCAATTCGAGGTACTCATCGAATTCGCCCTTTTCTCCATTTGGGTCAATATAATATATGTACCCATTTTCATACTTGAGATTGAACACATACAGCATCTCCTCGGGTACGAAATCGTAGTCACCACAAAATCCGTTGCTGCTATGCTTCATGGCAGCGTGCACGTGCCGCCTGATCACAGCATCTTCCACGCAGGAAATACCTATGCAGAGCTTCCTGTGCATCTGGGATTGGGCCAGAACCCAATCCCTGTTATCTGATCTGGCAGCCCGATATGACATTGTGAAGATATCATACGATATTTCCTCGTTTTTTACGATCATCTCAAGGTACTCTTCCTGTTCTTTTTTGTAGATCAGCATGGCAGTCTCCTTTTTCTTGGTTTGTGGATTCATTCACCATGAATAAATCCGTTGTGGAATAAACAGAAGTGAACCGGCAAGCCACAAATTTTGCAGATTACCGGCTCACGTTCCGGTTATTCAATACTGGGGATGTGTCCCCAGATAATTAAAAATCTTTTCCGGAACGCAGAAGTACTTCGTCTTCTGCTTGCTGCAATTTACCCTCTTCTGCTGCGTAATGCGCAGTAACTCCTCTACCTCGATTCCCCGAGTCAACAACTCCTGACTCGGGTTGGCGCAAGAGTTGAATGCCCGCAGGATGCAATCCATCTCATCCTGCAATTTATATTCTGCCTGAATGAGCAGATGGATTGCAGCGGACGACAGACATGTTCTCATGGTCCCTCCTTTATTCACCGTGAATATTTCTCTTCGTCGATCAAAATGGTGCTATCTAGCACTATTCCATTCTTATCGACATGTATCATGGCGCAAGACCCGCGCATTTTGCGGGCCTTGTCCATAGCTCTTTTCTTCTGGTCCTCCTTGAAGAACCAGATACGATTATTTTTTATTACCTCGTACTCGATCATGTACCCTCCTTTTATTCATGGTGAATAAATCTGAATCCTGAACAAGATCGGCAATACAGGAAGTGTGGAAATTCCCTGTATTGCCTGTCTCAGCCGGGATTAGAGCTTGATCCCCATTGCCGCCGCACGGCGGTAGTGGACACCAGTGAATTCAGGGGTCCACTTCTCCGATTTCGGAGTCCACGTGCTCAGATCTACGTTGGTGTAGCACCAGCCACACCCGTGGACAATGCACACATCACTTGGAAAATCTTTCCCCATGACTTTCCTCCATTTCTCTCCGTCCCACTCTGCACAGAGGTCGGCAATCTCTGCATACCAATCGGATACCTGATCCCTATCAGGAGGACAGGGAATTTCATATATGTCAATCTTGCCCTTTTTGTACAGCCGCTCAATCAGAGCGCGGGGAGTTTCCCCATGGAGTGCACCAGCTTCTTTCCGCCAACGCTCCCAAATTTCATCCCTTGCTGCATCTGTGCACAGTGTTCTGTGCATAATGAAACAGATATCTATCTCTGTTCCGGTGGAGTAGTTCCATGCATCATTGTACCAGTCCTCTCCGGACCAGTACCATTCGATCAGATTGTCAGCGGTACAGGGCATCCCTGCAATCTCTTCTAACTGGCGGATAGCAATACCTCCCATGCGGCGGACATCGCATGCCGCTTCAGTAAGGCCACCATCAGCGGCCAGCCAATTATTTTCAACCTCTGCTACAATCGCTTTGATCTCGACGATAGCTGCTGCGAACATGGCGGTGTCGATGGTCTTCTTCATGGTAATTCTCCTTGCCCTTCATAGGGCTGTGATTGGTTGATTTATTCACGATGAATAAATCTGTTATGTAATCCCCTCTAGTCGGGGCAAGGAACTCTTTGCATAATACATCTACAAATTTTTGCTAGGAAATTTTCATTCAAAGTGCATTTATTCACGATGAATAAATCGTTCCACAATCTCATCAATTTTCATCATTTTCAGCTTTGGAAAGTATACATAAAAATTCCCAGTCTGAACCCAATGAAAATTGCTGAGACATAAAATTTTATACCCAAAAATCACCCCATTTGAAGGGCAGGAATCGTCCTTGGAACATCACAGAAAATCCCTGCCCTTCCCCTTATGGATTTATTCCCGGTGAATAAATCCGCCGCCCTTAAAAAGAGGTCGCTAATCTCTAGTCAAGGTTTGATCAGGCTATACTTTATTTGTGAATAAATTCCACACACCACACCAACTTTCCCAAATTTTCCAAAGAAAGCCGTTCCGGATATTTTTCAATTTACCCGAGGGAATTTACACAATTCAGCAGCATGCGCCGAACGCACCTGTCAATGCAATGGTTCGCCCTGATCAGCCTTTAAAACCCCATCACATATCATCCTCAAGGTGATCCTGTACAGCAGAAATAACGTACAATTCAGAAAGACAGCAGAAAAGACAATCTACCAACTAAGGCAGACTTGCATTACACGTCAACCCGCAGAAATCGCGGATAATATAACCTCCCTGAATACTGGCACACTGCCCAGTAAAACCCGTGCCAAAAATCGGCTTTACCAGTATTCAACATCTAAAAGAGGATCAATCTTTTCTCTTCCTAAATTCCCATCATTCCCGTCTACAGAACTCTCTGTTACCTGAGAATGGTCCCCGTCACACGGGGCAGAATGCTATTAAGATCAAAACGGTCAGAAAGATATAACCGCCCACGTTCCATAAAAGAACATGTTATAACTTTTTATTCACCATGAATAAATCATGGATCAAAAAAGAATTCACAAATCATTCTCTGCCCGAAATAAAATCCCCGACAGAGAATAATTCAAAAATTCTTAATGCTCCCCCCCGACAGTAAAGATTAGAAATTATTCAACTGCGCCAATCGTTCAGTCTGCACAACCTTTACAGACTGAACAGCAGAGTAACCGAAATGAACGGCTACTGTGCAAAGAATTATAACCAGAGCAATAACTAATTTTTTCATAATTCCTTCCTTGTAGAGTTAAATGTTTTTTATTCACCGTGAATAAATCTTTCTGAATCTTTTCATTCACCGTGAATAAATCTTCTCTAAACTAAATTTTCTCTGTTCTACCCTATGGGAAAGCAGGGCAGAACAGAAGGCAAAATTCAAGATATAAACGCCCATAATCGTGGAAGCGTTCAATTCCTTTTTTTGTGTGAAGAATGCAAAACTCAGAAAATTTTCAAAAATCGCGTTATTGCAGAATAAGCGTTTTTTCTCGATTTTCCTTATAACTTGCGTTATATTTTTTATTCACCGTGAATAAATTCTGCATGAATAAATCGCATATAACGTATGCGCACAGATATAACGCGCACAATAAAAGTAATCCGGCCGAACATCCCGACCGTCTTTCTTTTGCTTTGCATTGTTCACTTTCTCGTTTTTTCCTTTGCCGTTTTTTGTTCACCGTGAACAAATCCGCTCTACTTTTGCTCTAGTCGATTTGTTCACCGTGAACAAATTTTCTTGAACAATTCCGGCAGGTTATAGGTTTATATCTTTTCCCTGACAGACGGCGCGGAAAAGATATAAACAGCAAAAGGAAAAAAACGATTGTCAAAGAACAGGTAAAAGGTAAGTTTTCCCTTGTTTCATCTTTCCCGACTGGCGCCCGAAAAGATGAAAGAAAGGAGCAGGGGGAAAACTTTCCCCCTGCTAACCTTGACGGCGGATTAAATAATATCGTCGATGCTGACAGGCACGTCTTTCTTTTTAACTGTCTTTTTTTCGACAGTATTGAGCGCATCCGCGAACAATTTTTGCTCATCCGCCGGCAGGCGGACGATGAGTGATAACAGCCGATTAAATTTCATTTCGGGAATTTCGTAGACTGTAACGTCGACAGTTTCAGGCTTTGCACGATACAGCCGTTTGATGGTAGCATTGACAAGCCTAACAACATTGACGGGCACGCGGGTATACAGTGCTGAATCCTCCTTGACGTAAAAATCACCATTCTTTGCCCACTTGCCATTTTTTGACAAGATTGCCGCGCAAGTGATAGGTTTTTCCCTGTTAGCCATAGGCCAACAGGGAATATACCGATAGATTTTTGCGGAAATCTCCTTGATTTCATCCGCCGTGTAGCCAGCTTCACCGGCCGGCGCGGGAATGCCGAGCATCTCTGAAAATTCGTCAAGCGTTGCCGATGCAGCAGCCTGTGCTGCTGCAAACCTGTTCGCCAGCGTGACAATTTCAATGTTCCGCGTTGCTGCTGCTACAATAATCTGCTCTGTCCGCGTCAAAGGAGCGGGAGCGGTCGGTGCTACGGTCGGCGCGGTCGGAATATCTTTCTTTCTAGTCCGCCGTGCTTTCTTGTCGGTGTTAGCTGTTACGATTGCGGTCGGTACGTTTGCGGGTGTGGTGTTTGTGTTCATGTTCATTTCCCCTTGCGCTTGTGCGCTTGTGTGCTGACCGCTCTACCTTGCCACTATTGGCAGGGCTGGCGCGCCAGCTAAAAAACTATCTAACTATTAAAGAACCATATAACTATGGTTCCTATAGACCATATCTAAAAAAGAACCACAAGGGTTTTTTCGTTCTTTTTTACTCTTTTTCGCTTGTTTTCCTATAACATACTGAAAACATTACATAAAAAAGATATATCTTTTTTTCTAATAAATAAAATAGTGGATAAAGTTCAAGATATATCAATTAGATGAATGTTTTCTTATATCTTATTGATATAATTAGCTTTTTTCCTATATCAATTTTATTTATACCTTAATGGAAAGGATTCTTAAAAATAGCCTATAACTATATAGAATCATTCAAAAAGTTATAACTTATTGATTTTATTGCATTTCGTCTGTATTCAACAGAAAAAACTTTTTCGTACCAAGGCACGCGACGGCACGCAAAAGCAAAATAGACGGTTTTTTGTTCGTTTTAGAGTGGTGTCAAAACATTGAAAACAAGAAAAATACGCTGTCAAAAAAAGGACATTGACAAACAGACATATACCACAAAGTAAGACATTCTCTTTTCCCTTGTCGCCGTGCATGGCATCCTTTAGACCAACGAAACACAATTAGTGTAAGCGAACAATGGAAGGGAAAACTAAACTTTTGTGGATGGTATAAAAATGGAAGGACAGACAAACAATGGAAGGGAAAACTAAAGGAAAAGGAGCGCACCGTGTACCGGTTCGCCTCGCCGTGCTGCACCCCATGGCAGGCGACCCCGGGGGGCCGTATATCCCAAAGTTGCCGCAAATATAAAAAACGTCTTTTAAATACTTATGTATGCATATAGGTGTACGAGTGCACGGATGTATCTACTATGGTCACGACTATCTGTTAAAAAAACTATAACAGAATTTTTGTAAAAATTATATCTTAAAAAGTTATAACTTTCTGATGAATTATTCCCCTCTTAAAATTGTATTGGATAACTAGGTTCAAATCCTGTGAGGATTTTTTCAAAAATAAAAGTTATATCTTTTTGCATATCATTTCCTATATCTTTTCCTATATCTTTTTTGAGGGGGCAATTTCTGAGAATTTAGAAAAGTGAATTCCAATTTTAAAAAATTCAAAAATTCAGTTATAGGATTTTATGCTGTTATAGGATTTATATAGGATAGTCCGTTCAATAGAAAGAAATTGACTTTTATATTGGAGATGTATTATCATAGTACTTCGGGTTCAACTATTGGAGTATTCAGATTCTGCTATAGGGGGCGAGATGACATTTTATATTAAGGTAGGAAGGAGACAGAGTTCTATTTCTATTCAGGATCAGATTGTGGCCTTGTGGTTTATTATGCATTATCCGATGAAAATGAATGATGGAGATTATAATACGATTTTTAAGGAAGCCCGGAATTTTGTTTTGCCCTTTGTCCAGAAGAGAGTGGATCGGGATAAAGGATTGAGTATCAAGGGATTATCCAAACTTATTACGCAGAGGATGATCCAGTCTATTATGGATCAGAAAGATGCTGCAAGATATAAGAAAATCCTTAATACTGTCCGAAGAGATTAGGAGGAATATATGAAATTCAGAAAACATGCAAAAACTCCCGTCCGGAATATCCCCCGACATACTGCACAGGAAGAAATCCCTGATATCCCTATGCCTACGCGGAAGCTGAAACCTGTATATGAACGTGAAGAAGCTCCTATCAGGAGGCACAAAGTCCGCTTCAAGAAAAAACGATGTGCTTTTATTAAGGAAAATGGAGAACGCTGTAAAAGTTATGCATCTGGAAAAGGCACTCTATGTATTCATCATGGAGGATTACGTCCTGCACAGGGATTAGATCCGATTCCGTTTTCTCAGTATTCGCACGGAGTGAATACTGTGTTTGATCCTGCATATCATCCTCTGAAGTTCATTGAATTAGCCAAAGATGGAATGTCTGATGTAGAAATTGCTGCTGAATTTGGAGTAGCTTTGGATACAGTTATAAAATGGGCAGCAGATATAAAAGAATTCAATACTGCCTATGCCATTGGCAAGACTATGTACGAAGCTCACTTCCTTCGTGTAGGGAGCCGGAATCTACTGAATGACCGATTCAACACACCGCTCTATAAATATATCACCATGAACAAACTGGGATACTCTGACAAGGTAGAGAGTAAATCCTTCAATACTGCTGTGCATGGTGTTCTTTTAATCCCTTCTGATGTTTCTGTAGAGGAATGGGAAAGAGAAAATATCCAAGCTGATTTGGAGAAAAAGAATGATACTATCATCGACATGGAATAACGAAGAGATATTGCTCATTGATAGTGTTTGGCTTTTTCGTGTTTTTCGTACTGCTTTCAAGCGGTACTATTTTCCGTCTATTACACCAACCGGCATCATTGCACGAAGAAACTGCCGAAAGAAAACCGAGGAAGAAAACAAGAGATGGATTCGCAATAAAGTAAGATCCAGAAACAAGAACTGTAAATGCAGGAAATGGTTCACTGACAAAGAACGTAGGACCAGCAATATCGCCAATATGCATATGGTACATGCATATGCGGCCCACAGAAAAAACTCCGAAGAGAAGCCAAAGAAAAAGGCTACTTGGAAACCAAAGAAGATAGAATACAGAGAGCGCATAAATGACTATGCGGGAGTTCTCCGTATTGATGATGTATCAAAACTCAAAGCGGTAGAATTATGTCTAGGAGATTACAAGTAATTTGGAAACCTTGGCCCGGAGGACAAGAACGGGCATTGAAATGTCCTGTTTGGGAAGCCCTATTCTGGGGCAACCGTGGCGGTGGGAAAGCGCAACCTATTGATTCTGCGTTGTTTTCTTCAGAAAGAGATACCACAATGGGGGACATCAAAGTAGGAGATCTCGTTTACGGGGGAGATGGTCTGCTCCATCGTGTTAATGGGGTGTTCCCTCAACGGGAGAAGAAGCAGGTATTCGTTGTTGTTTTACAAGATGGTAGACAGGTGCGCTGCAGCGATGATCATCTTTGGAGTGTTCGCAACATACAGAAACAGCACAAGGTACTGTCTGTCAAAGACATGCTCCAACAGGGCATCAAATATGATAAACCTAAAGGCCCAGAGTACAAGTTCAAAGTACCGAACTGCAAACCTGTCAAGTTTATGAAGAAGTCCTTGCCGATAGATCCTTACATACTGGGATGCTTACTTGGCAATGGAACCTTGACCACACTAACCCCAAAGATAGCAACTGATGATGAATTCATCCTTGACTACTTCAAGAAGCATCTGCCAAACTTTGAAATAAAGTATGATTCGAGCACAAATAATAACTATACAATCACTTCTGTGAATGGAAAGGACAAACACCTTACGAATGTGTATAGGGTGCGCAATGAATTATCGTTTTACATTCGTCAATTGGGGCTAGATATTGCATGTAAGCAGAAATTCATTCCCTCAATCTACAAGTTCAGTTCTACTCAGCAGCGACTTGAATTGATTCAAGGGTTAATGGATACAGATGGACATATTCTGAAAAGTGGGCATGGTGAGTTTACCAATACCAGCGAACAGCTTATTGACGACATGGCATGGATTCTACGCAGCCTTGGGATACGATGTAGGAAGTCTATAGACAATAGAGAAGGTGAGGAACACAATATAAAAGGAAGTACCTGCACACGTGGAAAGGTATTCCGACTATACATCAACACGGACAAACAGATTGTAAAAACTCCTCACAAGTTGAAATTCCTGCAAAACAAAAAGACTGATCAGAATCAGGACTATGTATCCATAATTGAGATTATTGAAACAGATCGTTATGTGAATATGCAGTGTATTTCTTTAGATTCTGCTGACCATACATACCTTACAGATGATTTCGTGGTCACGCACAACACAGATACACTGCTGATGGATTTTGCCAAGGGAGTTGGTGTTGGCTACGGAGCAGATTATCGAGGATTGCTGCTTCGTGAGGCAACCACTGAGTTAAAGGACGTTATTGCGAAATCCAAAAAATGGTTTCCTCGCTTATTTCCCGGTGCCAAGTTCAATGAGCAGAAATCCATTTGGACTTTTCCTGATGGTGAGACTTTCTGGTTTAACTATGCCCGTGTCATAGATGACTATGATCAGTATCATGGGCATGAGTATCCTTGGATTGGATGGGAGGAGTTGACGAACCATCCTGTGCCTGATGTGTATTTGAAACTGATGTCCTGTAACCGTTCATCAAATCCAAAGATTGTCAGCAAGTACAGAGCTACCTGTAACCCCAGTGGTCCCGGCCACCAGTGGGTTAAGGATCGGTTCATCAATACAGTGAAAGAGCGGCGTGTATACACAGACAAAGATGGGATGACACGCACTCATATATTTGTTGATCTTGAGGATAACAAGTCCTTGCTCGAAGCTGATCCGCATTATAAAGCAAAGCTCATATCCATGACTGAGAATAATGAGATGCTTCGTAAAGCATGGGTACAGGCATCATGGGATCTTGTCATTGGTGGATTCTTCTCTGATGTATGGGATACCAAGATCCATGTTCTTGATCCATTCATTATTCCGCATACGTGGAAAGTGCAGCGTAGTTTTGACTGGGGTTCTTCGCGTCCTTGGAGTGTAACATATGGGGCCACATGTAACGGAGATCAACCAGAAAATTGTCCTATACATATACCCAAGGGTAGTGTTATAATAATCGACGAAATTTATGGATGGAATGGAGAGCCAAATAAAGGAGATATGGCAACCACTGCAACCATAGCAAAAAGAACGCTTACCCTAGATAAGCAATTGGAGCGCATGCACAGGACATACGATCCATTTATGAATAATTATGCAGGAATAAAGGTAAGGATTGGACCTGCTGATAATTCGATCTGGAATGTTACTGATGGTACTTCTATCGGGGCAAATATGGGCAAGCATAAACTGTATTGGCAGCGCAGCTATAAAGGGCCGGGGTCACGTAAAGCTGGATGGGCATTGATTCGGACAATGCTGGAAGCTGCAAAGAAAGGAGATATGGAGCAACCCCATCTGTATTTTTTCCCAAATGCAGTTCATCATATACGGACAATTCCACAACTGCAAAGAGATGCAAAAAATCCTGATGATGTTGATACGACCGGTGAGGATCACTGCGGTGATGGTACTCGTTACCTGTTAAGTAGGAAAAAAACAACAATGAAAAGAGGAAAGGTAGGCATATGAAAGTTACCGGCACTGACTTAAAAGCACAGGCAGCACACACTACTCATCCAGACTATGAGACACGTCTTAGAGAATGGAAAAAGATGCGCACATGTATGAAAGGTGAAGCTGCTATCAAGGATGAGGGTGAAACATACCTCCCCCGTCCGTCTGGTATGAAAAATGAGTATGCTGATGCCTATAATGCATACAAGGAACGTGCTCATTTTCCACTAATTTGTTCCTACGCATTGGCTGGTGTTCTTGGAGTAATTATCACCAAGATGCCAGAATTCAATTTCCCAAAGGAATTGGAGTACTTGCACAAAAATGCCACTAAGGATGGGCGTAATATCCAACAGTTGTTCTTGGATGTTATTGTTGAGATCTTTCAGACAGGTCGGGTTCCGCTTGTTGTTGATATCATGCCAAACACACGGGAGTTTCGTATAGTACAGTATCGCGCAGAGGATCTTATCAACTGGAAATCGTCTGTTATCAATGATGAGAAGAGTATTGCACTCGCTGTGTTGGAGCAGAAGGTATTCGATGATGAAGACATCTTCTCACATTCTTCGCATAAAGTATATCGTGCCATGATGTTGGATGCTGGAGGGAATTACATGGTGCAGACGTATGACGAAGACTCTCATTTGCTGGAGGACGAGACTGTTAAGCCAAAGTATATGGGAAAAACTTTGGCTCAACTGCCCATCTCAATTGCTGGAAGCATCAGTAATAGTCCGGACATCCAACCAATCCCGCTCATCCCTGTAGCCAATTGTTCAATCCAGATCTATAGGAAAGAAGCTGACTTGGCAAATAGTGAGTTCCTATCCTGCAATCCAACACTGTGCATTACTGGAGCAGACAATGATGAGAACACCCCGAACGTAGTTGGATCTTCGGTTATGATCGTTCTCCCAGACGCGCAGGCCCGTGTGTTCTATACCGTGACAGACACAGCAGCATTGCAGCATATCAAGGGGCATATTGACGATTTATACGAGGAGGCTATTCGGCACGGTGTTGCTATTCTTGATTCTCGCAAGGGTGTGGAAGCAGCAGAAGCACTTCGTATTCGACAGGCTACGCAGTCATCTTCTATATATTCTATATACCTTTCTGCACTGAATGCTATCAGGAAGTCAGTGGTGCTCATGTGTAAGTGGGCAGGATATAATGAGGAAGATGTCATTATAGATGCACCATCGTCATTGACATTCGGTATTCCGGATGCTACTATAATGCGCGAATTAGTGGAAGGGTTCACTATTGGAGTATTCCCGTTGCCAATCGTACACAAGTACTTGGTTTCTTCCGGACTGCTGGATCAGACCATTTCCTATGAAGAGTACGTGGAACTGATCAAAGAGAATGAAAAACTCAAGAAGCAGTTGAAATTGAGTAATACCTTGGATGGCAAATCTGAAAGTAAAAATGAAGATGGAAAGGAGGGTGATGATGTAAACGCAAGAGGTGTTCCAAAAAATGTTGATGTATCCAAAGAAGTTATCGAAGATGTAGAAGGACAGCAAAACAAATAACGCTCAGAGAGCAAACCTTTACTTTCTCCAGAGGAGATTATCATGGATTTTTCATTTATCGCAGACGAAGAACAACGCGCATTGGCAATTGCTGAGTACGAGAAGAGTAAGAGTGAACTTGAGTCTACTTGGAAGAAGCAGATTGATGCCAAGATCGCAGAGGCCACTACGGGGCTGAAATCCAAAAATGACGAACTGCTTGCGGAGAAGAAAAAACTGCAGGAGAAGTTCAAGGGGATCAAAGATCCGGAAGAGGCATTGGAGGCATTGCGCCTTGTTACCGAAAATGAGGATGTTCGTCTCATTCGGGAAGGTCGTCTTGATGAGGTTATTGAGAAACGAGTCAGCACGCTGCGTTCTGACTATGAAGCCAAGGTAGGCGAATTGTCTTCCACTTTGGAGCAGGAACGCACAGGACGTGCCAAGTATGAAGAGATGTTCAAAAGCAAGATGATCGAGGACACTCTGCGAGATGCAGCACTCGCCGCAAAGATTCGCCCTGAAGCTCTTCCGGACGTTGTCATGCGAGGCATGCGTGTATTTTCTCTGAGTGAGGACAATGCTACAGTGGAAGCACGCGATGGTCGTGGAAAGCTGCTCAAGAATGCGGATGAGAAGATCCTTACTCCTACTTTGTGGATTGATGGATTGAAATCGACCGCACCTCATTTCTGGCCTGAGTCCGAGTCTGCGCGATTTGATTCTGGTGGTGGGGATCTTGATGATCTGGAACGTGCCATGAACGCTGCTGCTGATCGTGGAGATACGAAAGAGTATCGGCGTTTGCGCTCGAAGTTGAGTAAGGGCCGGGGGAAATAACTTTTCACTTGCAATTTCTTCCAGTTATATTTAATATAAAAGAAAATCGCTCCAGTGGAGCGGCACAGTAGTTTGCTGACCTAGAGGGTCGAGACAGTGAAGTGTAATCTGTACCGACCCTCTAGTTGTTAAATCTTGTTGGGCGGTACATAACCATCCAAACCGTAGTAGGAGATTTAACAATGGCAAACATCTGGGAACATCCATCCAAAATTGCACAGGAAGCACTGCTCCATCTCGAAGACTCCCTTGTTATTGCGCCACTGTGCGCCATGGACAAGACTGCGGAGTTTACCACCCGCGCCAGTGGTTGGAAAGTTGGGGACACTGTGACCTTCCGGACTCATGGCGAGTACAACGTCGATGAGTTCCAGACCACCATCGCTACGCAGAGTATTCGTTCGTCCACCCGTCCGCTGACCATCGAGAAACATTTCGACATCTCTGTTGAACTGACTGCAAAAGAGCTTGCTCTGGATCTGGACAGCTTCTCCGATCAGGTTCTGCGCCCTTCCATGTATGCTCTGGCAGAGCGTTGTGATACCTATCTGGGCACCAAGATCCTTCAGGCCGCTGGTCTGTATGTGTCCGATGATCTGCTCGCTTCTGCTGCTGATGTTGCACTTGCACGGAAGGCGGCTATCATCCAGCAGTTGTCCATGAATCGTTACAGTCTCGTTGACCACGATCTGGAAGCAAAACTGCTTGGCCAGACTTGGTTCAACCAAGCCCAGACCCGTGGACAGGAAGGTGTTGAAACCCTGAACACCGGTCGCCTTGGCCGTACCATGGGCATGGACTGGTTTGCATCTATCGCATTCCCGACCAATGTGGTTGGCCATACAGCAGGCGCAGGCACTGCACTTGTCAACAATGGCACTGGCGGCAATACCAACAACCAGATTGGTGCTACCACGTTGACTATTGATGGTGGTTCTTCTGGCGTGTTCAATGCCGGTGATCGTCTGCGTGTTGCTGGTCTTCGTCGCCCGCTTATTGTCAAGACCACCACCAGTGCACTGAATACCCCTGTCACTTCGGTTGAGTTGGTTGATCCCATCACTGAGATCGTTCCTGACAATGCTGCAATTACCGTCATTGGTTCTGGTCAGTCTCTGATCTACCATGGTGCTATCTTCGATGACAAGGCACTTGGCGTTGCATTCCCGATGCTGGATCTGCCTGAGTCCGAGTCTGCTGGTATTGCTTCTGCAAACGGCATCAATGTTCGTATTGTCAAAGCATACGACATCAACACGAAGAAGACCACCTTCTCCATGGACTTCATGTGTGGCGCGTTCATGCTTGATCCACGCCACGTGACTCTGCTGGCCGAGTATTAATAGACAGCAGTTATTCCAAGAATTCTGAAAAGGAGATTTGACATGATTATGTATAACGCCGAAGGCGTAGAGGCTACTGTACTTCCTGAGCAGATCGAACCTATGCTCGCTACTGGATGGAGCAAGACTCCTCCGAAGAAGGAAGCCGTTCCCACTCCCGTCAAGGCAGAAGCCGAACAAGCGGATACTGGTGAGAAAGAGGCCGATCAGCAGGAGTCTGTTGAGACGGACACTCCCCGGAAGATCACCATCAAGAAGAAGAGTAATTAACTGCCATGGCACTTGACGCTACGATTGGCGGATACACTGCCAACTCATATGTCACAGTGGAAGAGGCTGACGCATACTTCTTGGATCGGATACATTCTGAAGATTGGAGTGTATCCGTTCCAAAAGAGCAAGCCTTGATCACTGCTTCTCGTATGCTGGACTGGTACTTGAAGTTCAAAGGCTACAAAGCTGATGCTGAACAGGCCATGGAGTGGCCAAGAGTTGAAGTGACGCTGAGTAGCGGATACGAAGTGAGCAGTACAATTATTCCAAAAGCAGTAAAAGTTGCCACTTTTGAAATGGCATTGGCAGTACTGGCCGAGGATCGTTCGTTGGATGATGATCTTGCAGGTCTTGCACATGTACAGGCAGGTCCACTGGTAATCAAAACAGCACAGGGTATCCGCCCCGCTGCAAAATCACCAGTGCCCGACAGAGTGAAAGAATCACTGCGCGACTATATCCGGGGTAGCGGTATTAGCGTAGTTTGGCTGGAACGAGCATAATGGCACTGAAAGATACTTTCCAGAAGATCCCGGTAACGATATTCAAGGTGTTCAAAAGCCTTGTGCGTGGGGTTTCTTATGTGAAGACGGCAGATGATGGATTCACCGCCCCGGTGGTAACTGCTGTGCCAATGGACGCATTGATCATTTCTACGACAGGGATTGATGTCACCCGCCTCTCGTTCTATCATTTGATTCAACCTTTGGATAAACTTTGCTACCTGAAAGGAGTGGATGTCTCATTTGAAGTTCAGAATGGAGATCGTATTCTTGATGGTACTGATGCATTTGAGGTAAAGGCGTTTGATGTGGATGCGGCAGGTGCACTGTACACACTTCTGGTAAGAGGAATCCTCTGATGAAACTGGATAAATTTGGACAGCGCATTCTCGAATCCCGCAAACGATTGAATATCAACATCTACACAAGGGTGACTCCTGCTGTTGCCAGTATTGCGGATGATCTGAAATTGCGATCTCCAAAAGATTCAGGTCAGTTTGCTGCTGGCTGGCAAGTGCTTCGACACTCAACCATTACTCGCGGCGGTGGATACAAATTCATCATCACCAATTCAGGGACAAACTACGGTTACTATTTGGATACAGGGGCAGAACTTGGCGGACCTCCTTGGTACTGGCCACGTGACGATGCTGCTGTAGCTGATGGTGCTACGTCGAACTCTGGAAAGTTGATATATGCGAATGGACGTGTGTGGGCTGGTGGTCGCACACAGCCTGAGAAGCATGTAGTGGGAGGCATCATTGATCCTGTTCTGTTTGACACTGATTCAGAACGTGCAACGCGCAATCAGGATAAATTAGTGGAAGCAGTCGCTATTGCGGTCATGGAGTCGTTATGAAAAAACGTGTACTCGCATTAGCAGAAATCAAAAGACGTATAGCTGCAGCAAAGACTGCTCTGGGGATAAAGACCTTCAGGCATAATGTGCGCACTCCAATCCTCAAAGAAGATTTGGTAGCACTACTGGTGTTCGATGGGATTGATGAGATTGTGGAAAAATCAGCACGAAATGCTACTGGTTATCCACAAAAACGCATTATGGAAGTTGCTCTGGAGATCATCCACTTGGCAGATCCAGCAGTTAGCATATATCAGAGGTACAACGATGTGCGTGCAGTCGTGTTGGTTGATCCATGGCCTGTTAAGTTGGAAAATGGATCTCCTGATGGGATGACAATGCTATCAGAACTCCGTGCAGAAGGACCATCCGGTTATGGATTACCGGATGTGGAAGGGATTAGACTTATTTTGGGACTCAGTTATACCGATGACGGTACAATTTAACAGGAGATTTACTCATGGGAGCCGAAAACTACACTCTCGGAAAAGGCATCGTTTACTTCAACCGCAAGAATATGTCCACTGGTTTGTATTCTGGTGAGCGTGATCTTGGTAACGCCCCTGCCTTCTCGTTCAACATCGCCATTGAAAAACTGGAGCATTTCAGTTCGCGTGGTGGTCTGAAAGCGAAGGATAAACTGGTCATTTCGCAGATGACCCCTTCTTGTTCGTTTACTCTGGACGAGATCAGTGCAGACAACCTCGCCTTGCTGTCCATGGCGGACATTGTATCTGTCACCCAAGCTGCCGGGACTGCCACCAATGAGGCCGTAACGGCTTATCAGGGCAAACGTGTGGCTCTGGCCAAGCGTGCTGTGTCTGATGTCGTTGTTACCAACGTGGCCGGTACTACCACATACGTCAATGGTACGGATTACCTGCTCGATACTACCCTGAAAGATGCTGCCATTGGTCGTGTTTACTTCCCGGTGGGAAGTTCCATTACTGATGGCACTGTTGTGCACATTGATTATTCTTATGCGGAAACTACCTACAAGGAGGTTCGTGCCTTCAAGAATACTCAGGTTGAGGGCATGCTGCGCTTCGTTTCGGATAACCCGGCTGGTAAGCAGCTTGAGGTTCAGATTTGGCGCGTATCGCTTACTCCCTCTGGTGACACTTCCATGATCGGTGATGACTGGTCCACACTTGGATTCTCGGGTGAGGTTCTGAAAGACGAGTCTGGGCATCCGAATTCGCCCTACATGTCCATCATCATGGACTAACAGCCAGCGCAGCACGCAGTAAGAAAGATGGAATAAGAGTGGAGCCACATGCAGTGGCTCCACTCTTCAGTATCAACCAAAGAAGAAGGAAACAACCATGGCACGCAAGGTACGCAGACTCAAACCCGAAACTATTTCCAGCCTTTTCTCTGTTTCGCAGGTTTCCATTGGTGATGAAGAAGTCACCATCCGTCCATTGGCATTGATTCAGTGGATTGAACTCATCTCCAAGGTCAATGCAATGACCGACAAGTTCTCTGAAGCCGGTATCAACTGGACAAACTATCAGAGCAACGAATCCCTCGTAAAACTCGTTTCCATCATTCTGAGTAATTTCCCTGAAGTTCTGGAAAATGCAACTGGCATTGCACAGGAAGACTTGGTGGAACTCCCCATCGAAGTACTTGTGGATCTCCTCTCTGCTGTGATTGAGATCAACATCAAATCCAAGGACGTGTTCCTAAAAAACTCGCAACGCTTAACCGAGATGTTCAAGGGCCTCGAAAAGACGAGTTTGGTGGAATAGAATTAGCATTCCAAATGCTAATCTCGCATGGTCACTCTTGGTTAAGCATCCAAAGTTATACATTAAATGAGATTGGAATATTCCTGAAAGCGGTTCTTGTAAAGGAGGAACGAGACAGAATAAGCCAATTCTCATCAAGCTGGCTTTCTACGCATCTCAATCATAAGGGGTATGAATCCCATATGAGGGATATGCAGAAGGAGTTGCAGCTACTTTCATCCAATACTGTCCGGAAGCCCGGAGAGCTTACACAGGATGAGCTTGAGTCTGAATGGAAGAGGTTCGCAAACGCAATATCTGGAGCGAGATAAGAAATGGCCACGCAACAAACACGCACATTGAAAGTTGAGATAGACATCACTGGAAAATTTGATGAGAAGTTACAGGGTCTATCCGAAACTATCACTTCCATACAGAAACTCGTAACTGATGTAAAAAGCAGTATTTCAGGCATAGGCACTGCTATCAATGCGATAGTGGTGCCTAAGTCGTTTTCAAACCTTGTAACAGATATCGCTAAACTTGGTGCTGTCAAGATCCCAAACCTTGAGGGTTTGGCAAAGGGTTTTACCAGCCTTGATAAGATCAAAGGAAACATCCCTGATCTGCAACCTTTTGCTGATGAGCTTCAGAAATTATCAAAGGTAGGTACGCTTCCTAACCTCCTTGCTATATCCAAGGGATTCGAGGGTTTTATAACGATCCTTGGCGGCAAAGGAAAGAATAAGATCCCTGATTTATCCAAATTCAAAAGTGAACTGGACCAGTTTGCTGGTATTTCACTTCCAAACTTGGGACAACTTGCAAAAGGGTTTGAGACTCTGTATGCGTTGTCTGCGAAAGAGGGTGGGACCAGCCTCAAGACTATTGGGAAAGAACTGCGTTCTCTCCAGAATATAAAACTTCCAAATTTTTCACAACTGGCGAATGGGTTTAAGACACTCAGTGAGTTGGATTATTCTCAGACAAGTCTTTCCATTATCAAACGTGAGTTGCAGTCTTTAGAGAAGATTACACTCCCAAATTTTGGACAGATTGCTAACGCATTTAAATCACTGAGTGGTTTAGATCATTCTGAGAAGAGCCTTTCCCTTATTAAGCGGGAATTGATGTCTCTTCAAGGCATTAAACTTCCCAATTTTAGCCAGATTGCAAATGGATTTAAATCCTTGAACAATATGTTTAAGGAAGATGCTACCAGTATCAGCTTAAAGAAATTTGCCGATGAACTAGCACATTTTGCAGGCGTAAAACTCCCCAATTTCGGACAGATTGCTTCTGGATTCAAGACTCTTGCGGAGTTAAAGACCAATATCCCTGATCTGAAGCCATTTGCAGATGCTCTGGGAGCATTCAAAGACATTAAACTTCCGAATTTTGGACAGATTGCTTCTGGATTCAGAACCCTTGCCGAAATCAAGAATATTCCAAATTTGCAGCCTTTTGCCGATGCTCTGAAACCACTTATGCAGATGAGTGGCACCCTTCCTAACTTTGGACAGTTCTCCAAAGGTATGCAGGAATTGGCAAAAGATACACTGCGTATGGATCTTGTTGTTCAGCGACTGTCTACCCTTGGGCATGTGCTCCGTAGTTTCAGTGGATTGAATGTCAACATCGACATGAAGAAGATTGCGGACGGTATGGTGCGTCTTACCGGTGCCATTGCTGTTCCACAGGCCACAATCACTAATATTAATGAACTTGTCACTGTTGTAAAGCGGCTGGATAGTATAAAGATTCCAAACATTGAGCAGTTGGCTGATGGGCTTAGGAAATTTAAGACCATAGATATAGGTGCTGCTGTATCAGGACTTTCGGCACTTGTGCCGGTAATCCAACAATTTACCAAAGATATGCATATTCCTAATCTGCTGCAATTTGCGGTTGGGTTGGAAAAAATAACGAAAATCAATGTAGCCACTTTCAAAGATAAGCTGATTGAGATGAATAAGGCCATAGCTGACCTTGCAGCTAATGGTAAGCTGATGGATTTTTCAGCATTTGCACAGCAGGTGGATAAAGTATCCAAGGTTCTTATAGCGCAGGCGCAACATAATGCAAAACTGGCTTCGCAGATGGGAACCACTTCCAGAGCCGTGGCTGAGGCTGGTACGGTTTGGGATAAATTCAAAGCAAAGATGAGTACGTTCGTGCAGTACAGGGTAATCTCTGATTTTATCAATGGATTACGTGACTCTTTAATGCAGATTATTCCAAATATTATCAATTTTGATCAGTCCTTGAAGGATTTGCAGGCTATTTCTGGAGCTACCGGTTTGGAAGTATCCAAAATGTCTGATACCATCAAGACCCTTGCTAAAGATACAAGATTCTCTGCCGGAGAAGTGGCACAGGGCCTGACAGTTATTGCGCAGGCAGGCTATTCAGCAGCAGATTCCATTAAGATGATCAAGTCTATTTCTGATCTGGCTACCGGAACATTGTCTGATATGGCCTCTGCTGTGGATCTGACCACTTCAGTAATGACTGTTTTTGATATTGATGCGAGAAATACAGCACAGGCTGTAGATACACTGGCTAACGCAATAAACCTTTCCAAGTTGGATGTAGATCGTCTGAAAACGGCATTCAACTACATTGGCCCGGTTGCGGCTGATGCTAATATATCATTCAATGAAGTTGCTGCAAGTATGAGTTTGCTTGCCAATAGTGGACAGAAAGCATCCACGATTGGTACTGGTCTACGGAATGTGTTCTCCTTGCTGCTTTCCCCCTCTGAGGATCTGCAGAGAGCAGCAACTGAGGCAGGTATTGCGATAGAGCAGCTTGATCCACGAATTACCCCGTTCACTGAGGTCATTCGGAATTTGAGTCCGATTGTCGGTGATGCGCAGCATGCATTGGATCTATTTGGAAAACGAGGATCTTCTGCCGTCCTTGCACTGACTCGGAATGTTGGTGAGTTTGACCAGATGCTAGGCGTTATTGGAAAATCAGGAACTGCTGCAGCCATGGCAGCAACACAGATGGAGGGCCTTGGGGCATCTTTCAAGAATCTGAAGTCACGTGTGGAATTACTTGGAATTGCACTTGGTGAGAATGGTGTTACGGGACCATTGCGGGTACTTATTGATATCGGACGTGTGCTTGCAACAGCAACAACCGCTATGATTGACACCGCATTTGGTCGTTTGATTATTAGTGCCGCTGCACTAGCTGCTACTTTGGGAGCACTTGGTGCAGTTCTTGCCGGTATAAAATGGCTTGGATCAACGACATTGGTTCTGGGATTTGCGAATGCACTAAAGCCACTTATTGCTGGATTCCAAACTGCCATGGTGGCGTCTGCCGGAATGACCTCTGCTATCACTATAATGGGAGTGGCATTTAATCCATTAGCATTGGCCACATTGGCAGCAGCGGCTGCCCTTTCCATTTTTATTTCGTCCGCTAGAAATTATGGAAAAGAAATGACAGAGGCTGTTAAAGCCTCCGATAAGTTTGCAGACATTGCAGAACGGATTAAGTCATTCAAGGAAGCCACTGCCAATATGGAAGAAGGCAGTACTGAGTTCAAATCAAGCATAAAATCTTTCCGGGATGAACTACTTGCATCTGCTAAGGACATGCCATTTTTGGCAGCGGAGTCATTACAGGCAGCGAATTCCATTGATGTCCTGAATGGAAAATTCATTGATGGTGGTGCTGCTGTTGAGGCATACCAACAGAAGATGAAGGGGCTACAATCTGCCAAGTTGGCAGAGGCCGCAAATATATCAGTTGACAGTATGTTGGAAGGTACTGATTTTGGTTCCCGTTTCTTAGACTCTACCAAGGGTGTGTTTGATACTCTTGGTATCTTTTCCAAGCATATGCTCAACTCCGCTGCGAATTCTCTGATGTTTTGGAGAGAGGGGCAGTTGGAAATGTTTGAGGATTTCACAGCCAAGTTGGGCGATAATTGGAAACGAGTAAAGCTGGGCGACACTATTGCGAAGTCTGTTTCAGAGGGAAAATTGTCCTTCAAAGAAATGGGCGATTACATTGAGAAGATGGGCGTGCCTATTACCGCGCAGGAAAAACGTCTGAAGGCAATGTATGGAACATGGAGTGAGCAGTCCGCTGGCGTATTACGCAATCTCATGGAGGTGAATGGGGTTACATTATCACATCCAGTAGAAATGATCGAACAGCTTGGAAAAGGGGCAGATTTATCAAAGGCTGCATTAGATGGTGTTGTCTCCATGTTCAAGCAGATGCAAGATGCAGATACTTCTGGCATTGATGTTTGGACAAAAGATTATAAAGGCATAGAAAATGCTGAAGATGCTGTAAAGAAGTTGATGGGTATTTATGGACAGTATAAAGATCAAATTGTCACTACAGGTGAAAAGGAGCAGCAGGCGGCGGCAGTACGACTGGCTGGATACGAGAGAGAGCGATTTGCAATAGCCCAGAAGAAAAAAGCCATTGAGGATACATATAAGGCCGAGTTGCAAGCTGCTGGCGGTGATTCTGGGAAACAATCACAGGCGCAGATCAGGCAATTGGAATCTTTGAGGCAACTGGAGGAGCAGCGTAAAGATCTGAATAAAAGGATATATGATGATGAAGCTGCACACTCGTTGAATAGCATCCGCCTTGCAGAGAATGCATACAACAAGACTATAGAGTTGAATAAGGCCAAGTTCAAAGAAGGCTCTACGGCATTAGCTTCTGCAAATGCTACAGCATTGACAACATTCAAACAGGCAGTAGATAAAGCAGTCACTACGGTTTATGAACCAAAGGAGATCCTTACAAGGCAGAAAGCATTCCACGAAGAATTGGAAAGCTACTACACCAAGTATACTGCCAGTATTCAAAATCAAGCTACGCGGAATGAGATTAGTCAAGTTGAGTCCAATATCAGAATCCTTGCATCTGAGGAATTGAAGTGGAAACAGATTGCAGCAGAAGCAGAGGATGCGTATGCAAAAATAGCAGCATCGGCAAAGAAAGGAGATCCTGAATTTGATAAAGCAAAAGCAGCCATGGATGACTCACAAGCCAAGGTTGCTGAGGCTGAGGCTAGGAAATTAGCTGCCATTCAGGATATGCGTTATGCCGAATTGAAAAAGATACAGGATGCTGAGATCTCGCAGCATGAAAAGTTTAATGCACAGCTCCTTGCTGTAGAATCGTTGCGGCATGCACAGGGGAAGACCACTGATCGCCAGTATCAGGATATTCAATTCAATATCCAGAAGGCACATTATGCCAAGATGATCAAATTGGCGGAACAGCATGTTGCTGATTTGAATGCGCGTGGATATCGTCAGGACGATAAGGAATATCTGGATGCTTTGAAGGATTTGGAAAATGCAAATATAAAATCCAATGAATTCATTGCGCAGAATACTATCGACATGGCAGAGCGGGCAAGGGAAGATGCACAGAAAATTCGTGACAGAGAGTTAGCTGATATCCAGAAAATGGAGCAGGTCAAGCTGCATGAGATAGCTGTATCTGAAGCAGCGGGCACGCTCACCATGGAAGAAGCTGAGAAGCAACGATATGCCACGGCTGTCGAATACTTTGAGAAACGCAAGGCTACTCTTGAAGGACAAAAGATAGAATTGCAGACTTCAGAAGCCGGTGTAGATGTTGATGCTGTTGAAGAAGTAAACAATAAGCTGAAAGAGTTGGATGCTGATCTTTTGGAATTCAAGAGCAAGAATCTTGAAGAATATTCCAGAAAGCACCGCAAGACTGAGGAAGAGATTGCAGAGTATGTCGGTAAAGATGGAAAGATTGCAAAAGCAGCAAAGGAGATTGCGACAAAACGAAAAGATGCGGAAGATAAATTAGCCACAGATATAAAACGCATTAATAAGGATCTAGCCGATAAGCGGTATGACATAGAGTTGGATCTTGAAAAGAAGCGCGAGGATATAAACAAGGAACGGGTAGAGAACGAGAAAGCTACGGCTGATGCTATCCGTGGAATAAATTCTACTACCATTGATAAGATTGACAAGATCAGACAGCGCAGTATGTCTGACAGAGAAAAGGAACAGGACAATGAGCGCATAGCCGCAAAGAAATATGCCGAAGGCGTAAAACTCATTGCGCAGGCTGAGAAGGAAAATGATCGTGGAAAACTAGAAGCTGGAAAGCAATTGATCCAACAGTACAGCGATCTTGTTGCTGAACGTAAAAATGACAACGAAGCTATTAATGGGGTCAAAAAAGCGGAACAGGAACTTGTTAAAGCTGCAAATGTAGAGAAGAAAATTAAGGATTCTGAACTTCTCACTAAGCAGAAAGAAGCTGAAGCTGATGCCACCGATAAGATTGCCAAGGCTGAACGTGAAGGTAAGGATGCAAAGGCAAAAGTATTGGAAGATTATACAACGGAGAAGAAGAAGCAAGCTGATCTGGATACAGAAGCACTGCAAAAACTTGATAAAGAGCTTGGAAAGCTGCAAGAGAAAGATGCAATATGGAAGTCTATCCTTGAATCTATGAGTAAAGCCGCTGGCGGAGGGGATACGACTTTAGCTGCAACACCGCCTGCGTCGAAAGGGTACGGTAATACTGCATCCACTACAGGAAAGGTTGCTCCCAAGGGTACTGCACAGGTTTCTGGCGGCAAACAGACCACAAAGAGTGACACAGGTACAGGACAGATTGTCGGTGATCTTGGTGAGGCTAAGCAGGCAGCTACTGAAGTAGGACAGCAGCTTGGCAGTTCCATAGTAGATGGGGCTGCTAAGGGTGGTGAAGCTGTTGGTGGTATGTTCAAACGCATAGAAGCTGACGGGACTGTGGCTTGGAGCAATGTCCAAGCAGCACAGGAACGTGCCATTGACCCATCCATCACTGCCAAGTGGGGTGAAGGTGCTGTCTCTACTATTGAGAATATTGGCGGACAGGCTGTACAGGTTGTCCGTGATCAATATGGACAGTTACTTGAGATATTTGGAGATGGTGTAAACATAAAAGTTAATCGTGATCCAAATTCGTATGATCCAGCTAAGGAAATACCTAGTGAGGTAAACACCACTGTTAAATCCAATACTGCAGAGGCTGTAAGCAGTATCCAGAGTCTGCAGCAGGAGTATGAGTCCCTTATCACGAAGGCTGATGGTGTGATTCTTCTTCCTCCTGACTCTTCTGCAAACGTGGAAGAAATAAAGAATAAATTTGCTGAGTTGTTTGCCGTTGCTTCTGATGTTACTCCACAGCAACGTATTCAGGATATGATCAATACGCTTAACTCAATGGGAACCCTCCCCTCTGATACGTTTAGGGACTATCAGCAAAAGATTGTAGAGGCGGCTAATGCCGTGGGTGGACTTGTTGTTGAGCTTGATACTCTTGGTAGTAGGGGTTCCACGTGGATTGAATCCACAAAACTTGTTGATCAGTTTGGGAATGAGATAAAAGGATTGTCGGATGATATAAAGAGTAATCCATTTGAGTTAGGTTTTTCCACCGAACATGTCATACAGGGACTTGATAATCTCAAAGGATTAACGGATACCTTCAGAGGCACAGTTGAGGAGCCGATTGTTCCAACATTACAACCAGCAGGTGTAAAGCAGTCCTTGGCCGAGATTCAGGCAGAGAAGGACAAACTCAATGAACCGTTAGCCCCAATGGCAGTGGATGTCACTGGCAAAGAGAAGATCACTGAAGCTGTTGACGAAGCTAAGAAGATTGAGGATGAAGAAGCCACATTGGATGTTGATGCGAATACATCCAAGGCTGAGGCCAGTGTCGATGCTGTATCTGCAAAAATAAAGGATGTGGAAACAAGTATTCCAATTGATGCCGATACTTCAGGGGTGGATAGTGCACTGGATGCTGTTGCGGCAAAGACGAAGGATATGCCAGCAGTTGAGGTAGCTGTCAAATCTACCACTGAGTTGGATGAAGTTATCAAGAAATTGGAAGAACTGAAGAATAAAAAAGTGTCCGTAGATTTTGAGGTGAAGGGCAGTAAAGAGGTCATTGCCACATTGGAGGCTATTGATAAGGCTGAGAAGTCTATAAATATAGCAGTAAGTGCCACAGTTGTTGGACAAGAACAAGTTAATGCGCTGCAAGAGGTTCTTGCCAAGATAGTAGACAAGACTGTAAAGGTCACAGCAGAAGTGTATGGTATGGATAGACTTGCAGCACTGAAGACTGCTATAGATAATTTGCGGGACAAGACCATCACTGTGACTACAAATTATGTGACGAATAAAGCAGGAGGTGGTCTTGTAGCTCTTGCTACAGGTGGGCATATTCAGGCATATGCTGATGGCGGATCTGTCTTTAAGCGTCTATCCAATAGACTCATCACTACTGGATCTGGAACGAAAGATGATGTTCCTGCTATGTTGATGAAGGATGAATTTGTCCATCGTTCTGCGGCTGTTAAGAAGTATGGTGTACGTTTCATGCACATGGTTAATAGTCTGCAGTTCCCAAAAGACCTTGTTCCACAATTTGCTAACGGTGGATTGGTTGGCGATGCTGTTCAGTATTTTGCTAAGGGCGGACAGGTGATGTCACTGGCAAAGAAGAAGCTGTTTGAGATGCTTGGTCTTGGATCTGGAGTGAATATAAATGTTGGCGCATTCAATGTCCATTCTGAGATCAATAAGGTGGCTGAGGGTATAACTGATCCTATTGGAATCAATGCACTGTCCGCAATGACCAAAAGTTATACTGATGCAGTAGGTGGGTTTGCTGCTGGTGGAAAGATTGATACATCGGCGGTCATGTCACAGGCTGAGTTGAATAAACTCACACTCCAATATAATACACAGATAAATGCAGCCAAGGCAGCAGGTAATGATGAAATAGCCGCTATTTTGGAAAAAGAAAAGCAGGATCTTATTAATCTTGCAGAGAGTCTCGCATCTAAGCTCAAGGAACTCAAAGATGAGTATGAGACACAAGTAGAAGAGCGCAAGACAGGACATAAGACTGAGAAGGAAGAACGCGATGCCGCATACCTTGAAGACAAGGAATCAGGGGAACGAGATTACAAGGAGCAGGTAGAGGATGACAATCGCGGGTATGCGCGTGATGAATTTGATTATGCTAAGGAACAGCGTGAAAAGATAGAGGATTTTAATAAATCAGTCGTTGAATTGGATGAGGAACTTGCTAGTTCCAAGGATGATCATGCTTCTGATTTAAGTGAAGCTGAAATAAAACTAGCCGAACTCAAAGAGAAGGTCGCTGCGTACAGGAAGCAGCTTGCTTCAAGAACTGGATGGTACATGTCGTGGGATGGCGTTTCTGATAAAATAGATATAGAGACATTGATCAGAGATTTCCATAGCAAAGAACCAAAGCCACGAACCACCTATCGGCGTGTTTGGGACGGCAACATAGTGGGCAATGGTAATGCATACGACATATTAGGTCCGGGAGGATCGCGTGCCATATGGGGACCGCCTGATGAGAAAGCGGTAGCAGAGACTCTTGCAAAATGGAAATCAGAATATGAGAAGCCATTGAAGGAAGCGCAAGAGAAGTATGATGACCTGAAAAAGAATACCCCGGAAGTAGAACATGATAAGAAGCTGGGGGAAATCACGGTCGCTTTCGCTAAGGACAAAGAGGATTCTGATCTATCCAGATCTCGGTATTTGGAAGATAAAGAACTGGCTGTGTTCCGCAGGGATCGTGCATATAATGAGAGCCGTGCAGAGGCAGATGCGCAGTACAAAGAAGAGGCAGCAGAGGCAGATCTGTCATTGAAAACTGATTTGGATGCATACAAGGTGCAGTATGAAGAAGCAGTAGGGGAAGCACTGAAAACAAATAAAGATGAAGTTGCACAAGTAAAGACTGATGCGGCAAAGGCATTGGAGGAAGCAAAGCGGAAATTGTCCGAAAATCTTGGGAAAATGAAGGACGACTATTCCGCAAATACAACCAGTATGTCTGGTGGGAAAGCAGGCGCAGCTAATGCTACTACTTCGGGCGTAGCTGATTCAGTATCTGTGCAAAAGTTTGGCATGTCCATAGAGGAATTATTGAAGCGTCTTGGAAAAGGCATGCTGCGCTTTAATACAGGTGGTCTTGTTCCATTTGTACGTGGGGCTAAACGCGGGGCAGACTCCATTCTTGCAAAGCTGACTCCTTACGAGTATATTATAAGAGAATCAGCAGTAAAGGCACTTGGAGTACCTTTCTTGGATGCTATAAATAATCTGCAGATTCCTGCATTTAGTAATGGTGGCGCTGTTACCGAATCCAGTTTGAGTTCATCTATGTCCAAAGTAGTGCATGCTCTTGATCTGACATATAATGGATCGAATATTGGGGAATTGACAGGGGATCAGATGACAGTTGAGGGCTTCATTGAGGCGCTGAACATGGCAAAATTGAGGAGTTGACGATGGCTGTTTACGACGATTACCATTATAAACTGTATACGGCAGTGCCGCAGTCTGTCTTTACTGTTGATCTTCCAAAAGATTTGCAATGGACTGATGAATTTACATGGAATGCAGTGGAACAGAGTGTAGGATACAGCCTAACAGGAAGTCTACTCATTGAGGAAGGAGTTAAGCAGAAGGGCCGCTATATAACCCTTGCTGGTATGGACAATATGGCATGGATAACCAGAGAGCAGGGGACTGTTTTGTTGGCCATGGCCAACTCAGCAGGTTTGATTATGAAGTTGGAATTTACAAATAGACTGGCACCTTTTGATGTTCTCTTTTCATACGATGTCATGTTTCGGCATTTTGAAGCACCTGCGGTGGATATAAGGAGAATCCAGCATTGGGATCAGTATGAGACTGGTGCTTATTATATAGTCAATTCTATCAAACTTATGGAAACACTTCCTTACGGAGTATGAACATGGCAGAGATTAATAAGACAGACATTCAATTTAAAGCATCGCAGCGTCTTGATGATACAGAGCAGGGCGGCGGGCAGATGACATCGGTTGTGATTGAATCTGGTGCCGTCAATAATTTATTCCCTGACATATCCCGTCTTGATCGTGTGTATGGGCGCGTGTCTCTCCGTAAGGCGTACATAGCAGTGAATACTGAGTCGCGTGTTACTTACTATGGTGCGCACGCTGTACTTACCCAACAGGTTGACGATCCAAACGTATCCGTTGCTTTTTATTCTTCAAAAGATTGGTTTGATACACGCGAAGAAGCAAAGAATAGAATGGAATCCTATTTGGTTAAAGGTCCGCAGTATATGGCCGCACTGTGGGGAAGTCATTATATTGGATCTAAAAATCTCACACTATTCACGAATGTGGATAATACATCCCCTGTCATTGGAGAGGTTATTGTCCTAGTGCAAAATGAGGGATTGGCCACTGAGAAAAAACAATATCTGAGGATAACGGATTCATCGTCTGAGATCCGCGAGTTTGTATATGTCAGCACTGGGGCGGTATATAAACGCCTTATCATATTTTTATCTGTCAGTGATATGTTGCGGTATGACTTTGCTGGGGAGGAAGTACAGTATTCTGGAGTATACACAAGTACTGGAACTAAGATATATACAACAGTAGCTGCGGACGCTTCACGCTATTATGGAGTTGCAAAGCTGGTAGAGGCTGCAAATGTCAATGAGCTACAGGTTAAAGTGGACTCAATAAATGCGAAGCTGGTTCCATCTGCTCAGTCTGAAACAGCGATTGTGGACGCTGGCGCAGGCACACTGATTACACCACTTGTCCAAACGATGAACCCATTAACGTCCATTACCCGCAGCATCTCGTATAGTATTTCTACGGGGGCCAAATTATACATCGGAGAAGGCATACTGCCGGGGACATTTGTATGGTCTGGTGGATATTCCCTTGTTGACGATGGTATGGGGAATATTTTGAATGGCAGTAATATTGTTGGTTCTATTGAGTATACCAATGGAACTATTATATTTGGAACAATGACAGGGACACAAACAGGGTCTACTGGAACCGCGACATACGTTCCAGCAGTAACCCCAACAGAAGTTACAGATACAGGTGCGATTGAAGTACAGGCGGCAAATCGAGGGTTTACTTACGTGTATAATTGCGAACCCTTGCCGAAAAAAGGAACCCTCCGCATTGATTATATGTCGAGTGGCAAATGGTATACGTTGAAAGACCGTGGTAATGGATCACTAGCTGGATCTGATCCATCTATAGGTTCTGGACAGGTGAATTTTGTCACAG
>Ga0265294_10001160_pt1 | contig 35742 bp, 62 predicted proteins | sample MunlanPumphouse3_FD_192504 | JGI IMG/M metagenome (GOLD analysis project Ga0265294, IMG submission 192504) | Groundwater microbial communities from a municipal landfill in Southern Ontario, Canada - Pumphouse #3 | ecosystem: Environmental > Aquatic > Deep subsurface > Groundwater | place...
TTATCGCTATATACACTAGTTTCAACATGGTTCTTCGTATATGTTTTTGTTGCTTTTACTGATTTATTATTTGAAAGAATTATGATAAATTCATATGCATTTGTTATATTAAACCCATTTGCTGGCATAGGGTTGCTTTTACTCCATACTATAATATCGACAATCTTATCTGAATAATTTCCAATAATTTTAAATACATCCTTTTTGTTATAATAATTTTTTTGTATATTCAAGAATAAAACATCTGATATTTTTAACGACATCTCTATTGTTTTTTCTATCATCTCATAATAATTACAATTAGCATCGTCATAATTATTATATTTGTCGTTTCTTTTTCTATTATATGGTGGATTTGTGAATACTAAATCAACCCTAATACCACGCTCAATCAGCTTATCCATTTCTTCAAAACAATCTCCATTAATTAATTCAATCATCATCTCTCCTATTTGTTTCTTCTTTTATTGTGAGTCTAATATAATTAAATATGTTTTCCAAGTAATCTAGGTCGTATTTCAATTCAAGTAAACGCCTATCGTCTATTTTTTCAATTTCTTCTGTATCGTTTAAAAGAAATGTCAGCTTTTCGATTATATTATTGTTATTCATCATTTTTATTATCCTCAATTCTTTTCTTGGCTATATCAAAGTATTCTTTGTTTAGCTCAATACCGATAAAGTTGCGATTAGTATTAACACAAGCATCTCCAGTAGTTCCGCTACCCATAAAAGGGTCTAATACTATATCATTTTCATTAGAGCTCAATAAAATATATTTAGTAATTAATTCTATTGGTTTTTCTGTTTCATGACCATAATTCTTAGGTTGTTGGTAAATTTGTATTTTTTTATAATAGTCGATATCGCTTTTTCCAAATTCGTTTGTTATTTTATTTAATGCTCTACCTTTTCCGTATATTCTGATAACGTAATCAATATTACTAGTATAAAATTTAGAGCTAATCATACCTTTTTTTTGCCTGTCCCAGACTAATAAATCATAGTTAAATTTATTTTCTTGTGCCATTTTAAATATGATACAATTTGTAATTTAGAGCAAAAGAAATACCCATTAAAGCTACCATTAAATATTTTTTTTGACAAATTCAAAAGATTATAAATATTGGTTTCGCAAAAATCATTCATTTTAGTGTTAATATAGCTATCTTTTTTATAAGCACCTGTATTTATTCTTTTGCTTTTCATACCACCTTTAACATGTAAAAATGGTGGGTCGGTAATTATAACATCAACCTTGACATCATGCTTAATTAATTTCTCCAGTTCTTCAAAACAATTACCATTAATTAATTCAATCATCGTTTCTCCTATTTGTTTCTTTTTTTACCGTAAACATAGCATTGTCTAACACGTCTTCTAAGTAGTTTAAATTCGCTTGTAATTCAGCCAATTGCATATCATCTAAATATACTGGTTCTTCAATATTATTTAAAACAAATAATACGGTATCTATAATATCCTCTTTTTCATTCATTATTTTTACTATCCTCAATTCTTTTTTTAGCTATATCAAAGTATTCTTTGTTTAGCTCAATACCGATAAAGTTGTAATTAGTATTAATACAGGCATCTCCAATAGCATTATATTCAAGTAATTTACACATTATTTCAAAACAACCACAGTTAATCGATTCAATCATTTTTTTTCTCCTTGCAATATTTTTTTAACGCATAAGTAATAGCTTAGAATATCATTATTTTTTAATCATACCAGAATATTGCCTTTCCGTTTTCTTTATCTATTTCATATATAGTTTTAAGTTCTTTTATTTTTATATTTTCTTTTTCTAATTTTAATTTTTCCATCTGCTCTTCCATGTTTCCTAAAACGTGCATTTCAATTAAATCTGTCATTTCTATAAACCATGGTGGCTCAAAACTGTTATCTTCAATGTTTTCCATTAATTTTTCAAGCCTTTCCAATAGTTCATTAATCATTTTAATTTTTAGAAATTCGTAATCTATTTCGATTGAAATTTGCTTATTATGATACATTATTAAAAAAAGATCTTCTTCAGATATTTCTCTTGTTTTCATTTTTTTTTCTACCTTTCTAATGTAATCCATTCAGAATGGGGTAATGTTTTTAATTGTTCACAAAACGCTCTCCACTCTGGCAATCTATGGAACTTTCGTTGGGAATAAATTGTTTTAAGTTGGCGATAATTTGTAGTGAGCCTAGCTGTTAGTTCAAATCCAGCAGGGTTTGAATAAAGAATTCTTAAATACATTTCCTTTAAAGTATCTTTATCTTCCCCATTTTTTACCGCAATATTATATTCGTTGACAAGTTCTTTCATTAATTCAATAGCTTTTGGGTGCACATATGAATTATATTGTTTATCTAAATTAAATTTAGTAATTCTGTGCATAGTTGATTGGCTACTTACAAAATATAGAAAACGATACCGTTCAGCCTCTACCCACATTTTGTTAGAGCACGTTAAGTCAAATTGAACATTGATTCCAGTTAACGCTTGATCATGACCTTCCCCTTTTTCAGACATTGCTAATTTATTGACAGTATCTGTAATTTCTGAATTTAACTTTTTAATATCCGTTGCCATCGGGTATTTGGACGCCATTATGCTTTCTTCCAATCCATAAACTTTTAAATTTTCTACTCTCATTTTTTATCCTCCATAATTTGTTTATAATCTGTTATTCGTTTTTTTGTAATGTCAACATATTTTTTTTCTTTTTCAATTAAAATATAATTTCTGTTTGTCTTAATACAGGCAATTCCAGTAGTACCAGATCCACTAGCATTGTCTAATACCGTTTCACCTTCATTTGTGTATGTTTTAATCATATACTCGCATAAATCTACTGGTTTTTGTGTTTGGTGAAAATTTCCACGTTCAACCACGCCGAAATTCAAAACTTGTTTTGGATAACGTCTTCCATCTGAACCATTCCTATGCTCTGCACCATCTAAATAAGAATTATATACTTGCGATTTGCTTTTTTTAGATTTTTTCCCGCTTTTTAAACTAGAATATGGTTTTCCGTATGTCCATTGTGGATTATAAGTACATTGTTTTTTATAAAAAACCAGAATGTCTTCCTTGTCACGCATAGGTTGTTTCTTTGCGTTAAGATGTCCCGTTCCTTTTGGTTTTTTCCATACCCAATCATATTTAAACATTTTTATATTGCTTGTTATTAAAATACTTGTGAATGGTTGTGCACCAAATAAGACAATAGCTCCTCTATCTTTTACAATTCTCTTATATTGTTTCCATAATGGTTCAAATGGAATTACTGTATCCCATTTACAGTTCGTTGTTCCATACGGCAAATCACACAAAACCATATCTATTGATTTGTCAGGTATATATTTCATTAATTCCAAACAATCTCCTTGATAGATATCATTAACTTTTAATGTATTGTTATGTAGCACGTTTATTTACCTCCCTTTTCTTTATAAAACAATTATACCATATATACTAAATACTGTCAATGCTTTTTTTTATTCTTTATAACATTTAATAAAAATACATTTGCAATCGTTATTTTTTTTAATCCTATCTTGTATTCGCTATTACGCTTGCCTTTTTATTGATGTTGTTTTTTAGTTCTGAAATATTTTTTCTATTAAGTTCGAAATCTTTTTCTTCACATAAAGATGTTTCTAGTTGTCTATATAAAGAATAATCTAAAATTGTTTGATACAAATCAATTTCAATAGATGATGCATAGTCAAACTTTATACGCCTTTCTATTATATTCATTAAACTTTCAAATTCCATTATTTTTTCTCCATTATATATATTTTTTCTGTTTCATTATTCATTTTTAAACTATTCTTTTTTCTTAGGGTTTTCTACGTTAGATAAAGTCTTAGTTGGTTTTAGATATTTTAAATTTTCAAGATATTTTAAATTTTCAAGATATTTTAAATTATCAAGTGTTTTTAATCTTTTTAATTCTTCTATTTTTTTGTTCATCTGATGTAACTCTAATACTAAATGATCTTGCATTTTATTTCTCCTTATTTTTTTTTCAAATTTTATAATTTATTATTTTTTCTACCCAAAATAATAACAGTTGGTATTACCAAAAACAATATTACAGAAAAGAAATTTCCGTTTCCATATAAATTAACTACAACAAAACCTAAAAGATACAAAAAGCACACTGATGCCATTGTGAACAAAATAGTTAAAGTCTTTTGTACAATTTTCATTTTTTCACCACCTTTAATTGATAAATCATTTTCTCTTATTTTTAAAATGTTTACTACTGGAATTATCACCAATAATATTACCTCAAAAATACTGCCAATTTTATACAAATTAATTACCATAAAACCTAATAAATAAATAAGTACTGTCGTGATAATAGATAATACAATTGTAGATATATTTTTTAAAAAAAACATATTATTTTTTCTCCCTATTTTTTTTTATCTTTATTATCATTTGAACATACTCTTTTAAATATGACAACAGTCGGAACTAATAAGCACAAAAATACGGCAAAATTAATACCCCTAGAATAAAAGTCTATAACTAGATATCCTAACAAATAAATAATCCATATAAAAGCCGTTGTAAACATAAATATTGCAATTTTTTTTAAAATTTCCATTATTTTCCTCCTAATAATTATTTTTCTGTAAATCAAAAGTCTTTTTATAAATATCAATTGTTCTTTTACAAATCTGTTTCAAATCAGACATATCAAGTTTGCCACTTGGAATACGGCTAATCAGTATTCTTAACATTGCCTCTTCATCAATCTTACAGCATGAAGAATTTAATTCTTCTCTTACAGTTTTTAATAGGGCTCTTTTTGTCACGCTATAATAGTCATCATTCGTTAATTCATTTGTATTATCTATTTGCTTGTATGAAATTCTTAAAAATTCTTTTATACTTTTAAAATTATTTTCATTATTCATAGTATAAAATTTTAAACGAAAGCTTAGTTTTTTTATCAATAATTCAATATTTTCATCGTGTTTCATTTTTTTTCTCCTTGAAGATTGTATTTTTTTGCATTTATAATTTTATCCCTGCCTACTGAATAGTTATATTTTGTCATCCATTCTTTAAGTACCTGATTCAGTTTATTTTCTAATTCTTGTGTTTCATCTTCTTTCGAATAATCAAACAAAGCACATTCTTCTACGTATGGATAATCGTCAAGAATATCAAGCTCTAACGCTTCTAATAAAGTATAAGCACAAATCTTTGGTTCAATTTCGACCGATTCGCCAATAAAAACAACTTTTGCGTCTTCGTCTTCTTCTCTTGCATCAATTAAACATTCTTCGACCGAGTCTAATTCATAACTGAACATATCTTCTCCATTAAAAGACCAAGCATATTTTTCCATTTATTTTTTTCTTCCTTTCTATAAAACTCGAAATGACAATGCGGACAACTTTTTATCAGAGTCTTTCCATCACAACCGTATGAAATATATTTTATACCATTACTACGTATTTCATAATTCTGATAAACGTTTCGTTCACAATTGTCACAAAATCCATCGAACTGTTCAGATTCTGGTGTTTCCAACTTTTCCCAAACTTTTCTTTGCTCTTTTGCACACTCATATATTTCGTCACCAAACTTTTTTATAAACATTGTTTCAGCACCTTTCTTTTTTTTTATTGGGGCTTATCTTTTGACAATATAAAGACACAGATTACGTTAGTCCCCGTTTGTTTTTAACAACTTATGTACTTTTATAAAATCAAACTCTAATTGTATTGAGCAATTCGTTATATCGTATTTATTTAAAATATTAATTTTCATACACGCCATTTCTTCAAAAATATCTAAGACAGCTATTTCAACATTTCTTGTTTTTTCATTAAATATTGATTCAAAATTTATTTTTGGTATTAGTACGGTATATTGCTCATAAAAACTTTCGGCATAATAGTACCTTTCCATAGCTTTTTTTAAAAAAACTTTAAAAACTTTTCTATCAATGCCATTTAAATCATAATATTCTGATATTTCATTAACATTATTTTTTACAATATCTTTTATTTTTCGATTCATTCTTTTCCTTTCTATACTCTTATTTTATTGTTACATTTATTATAACATATATATTACGAAATGTCAAGCGAACTAATATTTATTTTTACACCCTTAAGTATATTTTTTTAAATTTGTCATTCGTATTTAATTATTGCTAAAAAGATAAAAATAACAATAAAAGCACAAAGTCCAAATTCTACATACATTTTACTGGCATACAAAGTTATTGTAGTAAACATTAAAGTATAGAAGAAGATAATTCCAACAATTGTTAGCAAAGTTGTAAGAATGTATTTTAATAGTTTCATTCTACTATACCTCTGTTCGTTATTTTTCTTAAGATTTCTGAAAAATCATCTTCTATTCTCTCTTTTTCTGTTATGAAATCTATGTTGTTATAAAATTTATGAAATATGTCGTATGAAATTAGATCAGCTTCTTCTTTTGTTTGATTTCTTCCATATGTTTGGTAGTCTTCACCTCTTGTTAAAAATATGTTAAAATTGTTATGCGAGTCAAAAACAGCCTTTACTAGTTCGTTTAATTTTCTGTCTACATAAGTATCTTTGTTATAAATAATATTTAACAACAGCGGTGAATCTGTGATAATAAATGACAAATTCTCATTTTTTATAATTTGATTAATCCTATAGTTTTGATTTGCGAACATAAATATCTGGTCACTAAGTGCTGTTTCATTGTTTTCATATGTTTTATCCTTTGCGAATTCCGTAACAAGTTCGCACTTATACCCAATAGTTTTTAGTTTATAGAATAGATATGATGCGACAGTTGATTTACCAGAGCATGGTGCTCCAAAAAGGTTGATAATAATTGTTTTGTTTTTCATGCTTAAACTCTCTTCCTGTATTAATACATATTTTAAATAATAAATCATAGGTAGTTTATAAATATAGTATCTTTTTTTTAACCACCCCCTTCTTTTTATCTATATCAATTATACCATACATGACAAACATTGTCAACAGTTTTTAAAAAAAATCTATCATTCTTTTTTTTCGCTAATTTTGTTAATTGCGTGTTGTTGAATTAAGCCAACGCCAACCCAATAATTTATGTCGTATCCAAGGACTGAAGATATTTTTTTTGCCAAACTATTGTCAACTATTCTTTCACCTTTAAATACAAGCTTCATATCTTCAATATTTATTTTTGCTCTTTCTAAAAAATCAAGGAATTCAATATCTTCAAAGATAAGTTTTTTAAATATTTCTATTTCAACATATCTTTCTGCATCATTTCTTTTTGGTGCATAATTTTTCCATTTATCTTTTAATGGTTTTAATTTAATTTTATTCAATATTTCAAAGTTTTTATTTTTATTTATTTCATTTAAAACCTGTTCGTCTGTCACAAGTAGACCAAAGTCAGCATCTCCGATTATGCTATTAGTAAAAACAAGTGCATAGTTACATTTTTCAATAGAATCACCTAACTCCACAAGACATCTTTCGTTATCAAAAGAATCGATGTCCTTGTCATAATCTATACTTGTCATAAATTTTAACTCATGTGAATAGAAATTTGCGTAAATATCTGCTTTTCTCATTTTATTTTTCTCCCTTTTCTAATATCTTATATTCTAATAATGTAAAATATTTAATACCATTATTACCATATCTTGATTTATATTTTAAACATTGTATAATATCCCCTTCGTTTATTTCTCCATATAATGACATTGGTGGCTTTGTTCTGATACGTTTACTTGCATCATAACCTCCTTTTAACATAACTGTAAACATGCCTTCTTTGCCACTTCCAATTGATTTTGTTATTATCCTAAGCCCGAATGGTTTTTGTCCTTTTTGCTTAGCAAATGCAACTGATTTCACATAAAGTTTTCGTCTATCTTCTTCTAACCCTGAACACATACTAATATAGCCCAAATAATCGTTCTGTACTTTTATTTTTTCAAGGATAGAATATTCTTCCAGATGTTCTTGTTTAATAGATTTCTCAATTAGCGGAACAATTGTATCGAAATCTATATTTTTGTAAGATTTAGAGCTACTACCGCCTTTATTTAACCCATTAGAGTGTTCTTTAATCAATGGATATAAAAAGCTATCTTCGTCTATTTTAGATTTAGATACAGATGAAACTTTGCAATATTTAAAAAATGATAAAGTTTCTTTTATTTTCATAAGTTCTTTTGCGTTTCCAAAATCAGAAAAAAAGTCAAGTTGAATTAGTACGTCTAGTTGTCTTTCGTTTATTTTTGTATTTTTATTAATATCCAATAATAAGCTTGAGAAATTTTTATACATTTTACTTCCCATAGAATACAAATCATCTGCAATTGTGTCATTTAAATATTTTACAGCCCCTATACCTTTGTAAATAGTATTTTCATCTTTGTTAAAAAAATACTTAGCCTTTGAGTAACCGAATTTAATATTTTTTAATTTTATTTTTTGCTTATTTGCATACTGCAAAATAGCTTTTAGTTTTTTTTCATTTCCAGAAAATATGTTTAAGGCAGATGTAATAAATTCTAGCGGATAATAGTATCTTAAATATCCACACATATAACCAATACATGAATATGCATCTGAATGATTCCATGAAAACGCATAAGCAGATGCATCTAAAATAACTTGTAAAAATGGTATAATTGCCTTTTCGGCGTCTTCTTTTTTTACGTTATAATATTCCCCAGTATATTTAACAAATCTATCTTTAATTTCTGGCAACAATGTTTCTGTTCCCTTTTTTTTCGCAATTGCTCTTCTCACGTTATCTGATTCAGCATCGCTATACCCACAAAATTTAGATAAAAACTTCATAATATCTTCTTGCATAACTAATCTTCCCATTGTTGTCGCCAAGAAATCATTCAGAATATCAAGCCCATTATCATAAAATTTACCATCTGCAACATCATTACGAAAACTAGCCCCAGCTGGTCTGATAAGCCCATTACCAAACGATAACCATTTCAGCATACTAAAATCTTTGTTATATTTTTTTGCTTGTTCAATGGTGCTATCTCTCATTAAGTTTGATAAATATATTTCTGCACTTTTAGATTCCCATTGAAATATCAGCGTTGAGTCTTCTTTGATACTTTTCCATACATCTTTATCGTTTAAATCAACATTGTCTGGTGTGATTGGTTCAAGCCCAACTAATTTACACGTATCGTTTAATAACCCAACATTTTTAAGCCCCAAAATGTCAAGCTTAACATACATTAGTTCATCGATTTCTTTCATGTTTAAAGATGATACAAAATATGGTGTTGTTTTTAAAGATACGTAACCAACAAGCTCTGATATATCAAGATCACTAACTAGTAAAGCAGATGCATGGCAACCTACAGCTGTAATAACTCCCAATATATCTTTTGTTCCTTGAATTATTTCTGGAAACTCTTTCTTGAATTGCTCATTAATAATTAATTTACCTTCATCATCTTCGTTGGCATCCTTTGAAATTTTATTCATATACGAGGGTGTACACTTTTTATATTTAAAATACTCCATATCTTTTTCTTTAGTTCCGCATTTCTTTTCTTTTAAATATAGATTATAATAGGCACGTCCAATATCTTTAAGCCCTCCCTTTAATTGAACTGTATGAAATGTTATAATCTTTGTACATTTTAAATTTTTCGTATTCATATGGTCTCTTAATAGAAACTCTTCAACTTTATTTTTATCCTCTTCTGAATAATCTGTATCAATATCGGCGTTTGTTACTCTATCTGGATTCATAAATCTAAAAAAGTTTAGTCCAAATTTTTTGCTATCAATATCTGTTATTCCCAATGCATATGCCACAATAGAGCCACCAACAGAACCTCTTCCTGGTCCGCATTTAATCCCCATTTCCTTTTCGTTATCTCTAAGGGTTTCTTGTAATAGCATAAAATCAGCTGATTTTGTTTTTGTATATACATCAAGTTCAGTATCTAACATCTTCTTTAAATCTTCCCATTTGTATCTTGCATTTAAATATGGATGCTTTCTAGCTTTGCTGTATACGTGTTTTCTGAAGGTTTCGTCTGGATTGTCGTACAACTTAGGGTACTTAATTGATTTATCAATTGAAAAACTTTCTACCATACTAGCCATAACATTTGTGTTTTCTATCGCCTCTAAAAAAACACTCTCTTCTAAAGCGTTTTGTTGTCTATATGCTTCTACTAACTGGTTATAGGTTTTAAACACTAAATCAAAGTCGTCTTCGCCATCAAAAGTAACAGATTTTGATATTTGTAATAGTTTTCTATTTTTTGCATCTTTTTCTGTTAATGAATGAGTATCTGTCCCAGCAATGAGTCTAATTCCTGTCTTTTTAGACAAATCATAAAGGTACTTATTATATTCAATTTGTTCTTTACAATTATGGTGCTGTATTTCCAGAAAGCATCTATCTTTATTGACACTAAGCCATTCTATCATTTTTTTTGATAATCTATCATATTCTTGTTCTGCTAATTTTTCGACATCTTCACTAACATGTGTTTTTGCGAGATTTTTTTTAATTTTTTGTATTTTTCTATCATCTTTATATAACAAATTACCAAGACATGCTGTTGTAACAATGATGTTGTTTGATGTGCTAAACAATTCTTCCATAGATATTCTAGGCATATAGTAAAAATGGTCTTTTTCAAGACCCTTTTCCACAACGTCATTTTCTTTTCTACAATAAGACTTAGATACTAAACCTGTCAATTCTTTCATTCCTTCAAAGTTTTTCGCCATTAAAACAATGTGGTAATTGTCTCTAATTTTGTTTTCATTATCTAAACCGCTTGTCATATAGAACTCACATCCATGAATATATTTCATTCCAGCTTCTTCTATTTGTTTCTTTTTAAAATACCATCTAAAAATATTCCCATGTTCTGAAAATCCTAAAGATTTCATTTTACACTTTTTAGCCATATCAATATAGTCTTCAGCTTTTGTTACACTGTCTATATTTGTTGTTCCGTTACTGTAATCACTATGTAAGTGATAGATTGTGTAATTTTTCATTTTTTTCTCCTTTATATTTTAAAAAACCCTAACATAAGTATACCTCACGTTAGGGTTTTTGTCAAGTGCATTTTAATAAAAGTGCATATTATGTTTTTAAATAAAGATTGTTTTAAGTTTTCTTTATGCTTAACTGATTATTTAAACATGTATACAACAATTATAACATTTTGTATCAATCACAACCGCTAAAACAGCAATCATCATTTGTGCAATATCCACACCCACCTGCGGAAACATATGTTTTTTCTCCACATTCTGGACAAATGCTCATTCCATTATCATTGTCTTCGTGTTCTACGTCTTGTTTATCCTCAATATACTCTTGTTTTTGTTCAATAATTTTGTGTTTAACAATATCTTTTGTATTTTTTGTAAGGTTGTCATTATTATATTTAACATTTTGTTTAGTGCTTTTATCAACATTATTATTTTTTGATTCTAGATTGCTCTGTGTCTCTTCGTACATACTCTTGATAGCAATCATTACAGCAGATGCACAACATTGACCTTTTGAAACGTCATGTTTAGATGCTCTTCGAGATGCATAACTTGGACATACTGGAGAACTTTTTGCTTCATCTAAGATTTCGTCTAATGTGCCACCTAGTCTCATTGCATAAGAAATCATACGAGATCCAAATACCATCCATGAATTACAACCACCTTTAGACCCTTTGTTTAAGAACGTTTCACATAGTTTTCCAGTTTCTGGGTCAAAATAACCTTCTGCATGTAAAGTACCACATCCCGTCATAAGCTTTCTTTTCTTGCCAGATAAAGAATCATTTGTTTTGGCGACATATCCACGTCTATCTTCTTTTTCTAAAAATGAATTTCTATCAATCGTTTCACCTAGTAATGATTTTTCCATTTCTTCTTGTTGGGCTCTGGGTAGATTTTTATAAACAGTATAAATGTCTTTGATAGATTCTTTTACAAGGTCTTGTTGTTCTTGTTTTGTATATTCGGTTTTTTTATCTTCTTTAACAACATTTTCCTTCTTGTGTTCCTCTTTTTTTAATATTCCTTCTCTTTGACAATTTTCTCTATAAACTGTAATGCCCTTTAGTTTTTTAGTCCAAGCGTAAACATACAAATCAAAAATATTTTCTACCGTGGTATTTTCTGGTAAATTGACTGTTGAGCTAATTGATGCGTCAATATGTTCTTGCCATACACTTTGCATATCAATACGGTCATGGTAATCAATTTCTGGTGCTGTTACAAAGAAACCTGGTAAATAACTCTCGCTTTGAAGATTATTCGTTTCCATATATTCTTTTACAATTGGTGTATATACTTTATAGTAAGTATCCTCTTTTTGCAATGAAACTGTCTTTCTAGTATATGAATTTGCAAATACTGGTTCTAATCCACCAGAGATTCCAAGCATAGTGCTAATACTTCCTGTTGGTGCAATTGTTAGAATTTGACTATTTGCTAATCCTTGCATTTCTACAATTTTCTTTGTTCTTTCATCTGTATTTTTAATAAAAAATTCTGAATTTAATACTGAATCTTTATATTTTGGATATTTTCCAAATACGCCTGTACAATTAGCTGATGTTCTAATCGCCTCATTTGCAATGGTAAAACCTACTTTATTTGCAATTTCTAAAGATTCTTTACTTCCATATTTAACCCCACATTTAATAAGCAAATCCGCCCATCCCATAACGCCTAAACCAATTTGTCGCCAATCATAAACTGTTTTTCTCTGATATTCTAATGCGTGATAGCCGATACCTTCATGTAGTACTTCGTTTAAAAAAATAACACCTTGTCTAACTGTATCTTTTAATAATTCATAATCAATTTTTTCACCTTTATTAAGAAAAGGATTATACATTTCAGATAAGTTAATAGCACCTAATAAACAAGATCCTCCACTTGGAAGGGGCTCTTCAGCACATGGGTTGACTCCAGAATATGAAAAATCTTCATCTTCGCTTAGTAAGTTCCAGTCCTCAATTCTGCTCCAAAATAAACATCCAGGTTCTGCTTGAGCATGATTAACTTCGGCAAGTCTATAAAAAACATCTCTTGCATTAATAACTTTTTCAATATGGTCGTCTGTTTCGGATCTATAAAAATGTAATTTATAATCCTTATCATCAATAACCGCTTGCATAAAATCATCAAATACTCTAACTGAAATATTTGCTTTTGTTATGTTTCCAGATGTTGCTTTTAATTCAATAAATTCTTCTAAATCTGGATGATCACATGCTAAACTGATCATCAAAGCACCACGTCTATTACCTTGAGAAATTAAGCCACTAACAAGCGAATAAAGAGAACAAAAGCTTGTTGCACCACTTGTGTTCTTTGCTGAATTGTTAATTTTTGCACCATCTGGAGATAATTTACTAATGTCAATACCAACTCCGCCACTATAACTAAACGTTTTTGCCATATCAGAAGCACACTGAAAAATGCTTTCAAGAGAATCTTCTGGTTCTTTAACAACATAACAATTATGTACAACAGCCCCATTCGCCACATATGTGTGATCTGTTTCTACTGAAAGATTATACACTGTAACGTCTTTTTCATCTGTTACTTTAATTGCGTTAATGTCGATATATTCTAATTTCTTATATGGTAAATCTACTTTTAGCTTATCTGGACTTAGACATGTTGAGCATTTATGTGGTACAATATCTTGTATTTCTTTCCATCCACTATCTGTTAAAAACTTATGATTAGGAGTACATTTAATTTTATCAAAAAGATATAACGCTTCGACTTCATACATTTCACCACTATAACTGCGTGACATTACCTCTTCAACTTTATGATATTCTCCACTGGCTGTCATTACCATGTCTCCGATTTGAACGTCTTCAATATTTTTCAGCCCATGTGACATTTTAATTTTGGTTCCAGATACAAAACAGTTACTGTATGTTACTTTTTTTTCTTTACCAAGTCCACGATTTGCTAAAATTCTTCCCGCTGGCACAAAGGTTTTATCCATAATAGCTTGTGCAATTTCTTTATTACCACCAGAAACTCTTTTAATAAAGTTGTCAAAAGATTCGTTTCCATTTTGATATTTATTTTTCCAAATATCTTGTCCAATTTTAGTAGAAATCCATTCGTTTAATTCCATATATATGTCTCTCTTTCCATTTTTTTTACACCCAATAAAACACGAGTTTTATTGCCAGTTTTACGTCATTTTATGATAATATTTTGTCATTTATGACAATATATTACCCTTTTTTGTCATTTTTCTCCATTATTTCCCTTTCTTTTTCTATATTTTTTTTATATATTAATTATACCATATATTTGATTAATAGTCAAACATATGGTATACGAAATTAAGTATTATTTAATTATTTAACACCTGTCGAACCAAATCCACCTCTATTTTTGCCACTTAAGTTTTCTACTTCTGTAATAAGTATTTTTGGCATTGTTTTTACGATTCTAAATTGGCAGATTCTATCCCCCTTTTCAATAAACGTTTCTTCTGATGCAATCACAGGGAATCTCCACTCATCTGAATTTCCGCTATAACTATTGTCAATGATTCCAATACTATTTGTTTGGATAATTTTGTATTTTTTAAATGTGCTACTTCTAGGAACAACGTGTGCCTCATACCCATCTGGTAATTTCATAGCGATACCTAGGCGAATTGCCTTAAATTCCCCAGCTTTCATATTAACAGATTCTGCTGAACGTAAATCAACCCAATCACCATTTTGAAATTTTTGTGGTAAAGCAACATCTCCAATTTTTTTTACTTTAATTTCTAACATATATTTCTCCTTTTATACTGTATATTTTTTTGAATACAAAAAGTCCCAAACGTCTTTCCCTTGATCTATTGGCGAATCTTTTTCTTTTAACATATTCCATTTATCTGTTATGCATTGCACCTTTGTAAACTTCATTAATTTTTGTATATTTTTATCTGCTCTTATATCCACACCTTTGTCATAAGCAAAAACTACAGGCACATTTAAACCAATAAGCAACTTTAATTGTTCTGAATTCAAATGACTTGTCAAAGTCGCTACACAATTTAAATAACCATAAGCTTCTGCAACCATAACAGATTTTGCACCTTCTAAGATAACAATTTCGTTTTGTTCTAAAATATAACTTCTGCTTTGATATTCCCAATACATAAAATCTACACCACCAAACTTATTATATGGTAAATATTTTGGTGCTCTACCACACAACGTCCTACTGCATATACTTACTATATTCCCATAGCTATCATAATATGGAAAAACCAAAGAATCATCTCTAAAATTATATTTTACTTTATGGTCTTTTAAAACCTTTTCTGTCATTCCAGCATCTAACCATGTTTTCATTTTTTTCTTATTATATCCATAAAAATCCATACAGTCTGAATCTAATATCTTTCTTCCTTCACTTTTTTTTGCTTTCTTTTCTTTAGGCGTATATTTTTTTATTTCATTTAATATACTTGGTCTTTTATGATAATCTTCATCGTCTTTTATCCCTAAAAAATCCATAAGAATATTTAAAGCACCTCTAAATCCAACATTATTATATGCTTTTATAAAATCTATTGTATCTCCAGATTCGTTACTGCTATAGTCAAAAAATCTTTGCTTCTCAACATTAACAGAAAAAGATGGGGTATTTTCTTCTTTGAAGGGACTTAAGCCCCAAAGTTCTCCATTTTTCTCTTCTAGCTCAACGTACTGAGATACATATTCAGCAATATCCACATGCTCTAATACTTCTTTATAATCCATTTATTATACCTCTATTTAAACACTTAAAAAGGTGCTCCTTCACCATATGTAGACTCTGGGTCTACATGTTGATTTTGTGATTGGTGATAGTTTAATGTATTTCCATCATATTGTATATCAATCCACTCTTCGTCCGTTTGTTGTTCGCCATTTCTATTAAATTTGACTTGCATTCTTGTGTTTCCACAACTTTTTCCGTCTTGTATAATTTCGCTATTTGTTTTTCTCTGCAATGTTACTAAACTAGATGTGTTTCTGGCAATATTTTTACTCAATGCTACACTTCCATCTGGATTCATTTGTACAGCACCAAGTCCAGGAATCTTTAAACCGCCACAAATATCGTTTTTAATCATATCAACTGTTTTACCCATAGATTGAGAAACTTCATAGGCGTTTCCAGAAGAAGAATTTTTAAAATAATCAATAACAAGCAAGTCTAATTTTTCAATTGCGTTACATCTTTTTACAAGTGTCATAATTTCGGTATCATCAAATGTTGGTAAATACTCATGATAAAAGCTAAAGCTTTCAATAATATCGTTAGCCTCGCTTATTTTTCTTAGTCTTTCTGGGTCTTTTGTTCCATTTTTTACTTCTCCAAAAGTAACACCAGAAATATGAGCAACCATTCGCATATAAAAAATTTCATCAGATAATTCACTATCAATAATAAGTATTCTTTTTCCTTGGTTCATTAAGTGGACACTTGCACTAAGTAAGAACGCTGATTTTCCTACTTTTTGTTCAGCCCCTATAATAACCAATTCTCCCTCTTCTAATTGTACATACTTGTCTAATTCAGGAATTTGCATAGACATTGATTTTATTTCGCCACGTTGTCTTTTTGCTAATTTTTCTCTAAGTGGTTTTACTTTGTATTTAAACTCCTTAACCTCTTTTGTCATAGAATAATTTCTACTAACTTTTTCTATTTCATCATAAACATCGCCCAAAATATTAACAATATCATTATTAAAACAAGACGATTCACACAGTTTTAAAGTTTTTAATAAATTCCTTCTTAGTGCTAAGTCTTGAACTGTTCGCTTAGACATATTAAAAGCTTCAATATTCCTTGATGGTAATAATTCAGAACCTTCAAAAATTTCATTAATTATTCCAATATCTACATTTAAAATATTATCTGTTTTAGCCTCAGCAGAAGATAATGCCCCAGATATATCAATTGGTTTAATATCAAGCTGTGAACCATCAGATATGAGTTTTTCAAAAGCCCAATAAATAGCTTTGTTTGTTGTATCGTGGAACTGTCTATATGTTAAACCTTCAGCCATAAAAATTAAAGAAGGTTTCTTTATTATGCTAGTTAAAATCGCAAATTCGGCGTTTGGGTTTTTTAGCTCCTTTTCGCCTCTTAGTATTAAGTCATCCATTGTATTATCACCATCTTTTCATATTAAAATACTTATCTTTTTTACGTATAGCAATTATGTTTTTTTTTATTGTTTAGAATATGGGCATTCATTTCTTAAATCACACAAGTTCTTACAATAAAAAGCGTCTGATGTATTCGGTAGCCACATTACTTCACTTTCAATATCTTTTACTGTATCAGATGCCCAGTCTAAAGCTTCTTTAACAATTTTGTCCGTAAGTTCATACTTCATTGTTGTGTTTATTCTAAACTGATTAAACCATACCTCTTTTACTTCTTTTTGCCATTTATGTTCTGCATAAATTGCATATAACGCAAGTTGTCTCCTATATTTAGCTTGTTCTTTTTTTGATTTAAATTTTCCTTTTGATTTATGATCAATCACATATAAACAATTATCTTTTTCTGTTACCAAATCAATAAAACCATTAAAGATAAAATTTACATCATTATGTTTTAATAGTATGTCAAAATGTTCTTCAATACCTAAGACTTCCATATCGTCCCACCCATTAAAGTCTTCAAAATAAGCCAACCCGCTGTTGTAATATAAATCGGTAAGATCTTTTTCAAAAAAGCCACCATCTTTTTTAGGAATAGACATCGAGATTCCATCACCACACTCTTTTTCAAACCGTTCTTTATATTCTTTAGCTAAATCTTCTTTTTCTAATTCTTTTCTAGAAAACTCTTCCAAAATAGCGTGTGCCATTGTTCCATATGATGCAAATGTATTTCCAACACCATTTTTTCTGTTGTTATAATGTTCATTATATTGATATTGACAGGTGTGATAGGTAGATAATCTACTAAAAGAGTATCTACCAATCCCAGTCAAGTCTTTAATAACGGCATCTTCAAATTTTATACTCATCGTTCCTCCTTAAAAGGGTATGTCATCGTCATCAATTTCTTCTTGTGTTGGTGCTATATATCCGCCACTATTATATCCTTGTGTATTATTGTTGTTATTATAACCATTATTATCATCGTCATTATAAGTAATTTCATCAATATCAATAATAATTACCTTCTCCCATTTAGGGTAAGTGTTCTGCCCATCAGCATTTATGTATGGTGCTCTTGTCACATAAGCCATTTTCATTTTAAAGGATTTGATATTTGGATTTTCTCTAACCTTGTCATAAGCATTCCCAACAAAGCGACAGAAAAAACTTGAATATTTCTTACTACCGTCTTTTTGTTTTTCTGGCGAATTAATTGAGCCATCTGCGTAACTTCCTTTATCACTGTAATTTGCTGTTTTGAAATAAACGTACTGTTCTTGTAACCACATATTTAATACCTCATTTTTTCTTTTTATTTTTTTTATGAATTTTTCCAATTTAATATAAACTACATTAAACCTACAACAATATTTAGAGCATTTTTAATATCTTCTTTTTTTGTAATCTTATTTACGTTTCCAGTCGGCTCTACACCCTTTAGGGCTTCAATAACTTCTTTTCTTTTCTTGCTATCATTCTTTGTATAATTTGCACACGCTGAAATTAGTTCGTGTTTTAAATCATCTTCTGGTTCTGCTTTATCACTGCTAGTAGTGGTTTTTTTTGCTTTTGGAGCTTTTTTATTACTAGCCGTATTTCCATCATCATCAACCTCTCCAGCTGTTCCCGCTATTGCATTTAAAGAAAATCTTCTTAGATATGTAATAATGCTACCAATATCTTGAATATTTCTTTTGGGTGTCTTTCCTGTTAATGATGGGAATGCGATATATGCCCCACTTTCATGAAATAAAACAGTTTGAATTGTTACCAAATCATAGTTGTTTGGTTTTTGATTACCAAACGCTGTTTCCGAAACGTTATATTCAACCATTGGCACTTGAATAATTGATAAACCATGTTTACCCATAGATGGTCTAACATGATTCAAAACTTCTGCTAGCGTTGCATATTTTGAATTAAAATAAGGATTGCTTGCATTGTTTTCTGGATTAGTAACGTCTTCATAATATTTGGACAAAGACATAAACATCTTTGCTTTTTGTTCTTCAGACCCATTAATAATAATTTGTTTATTATCTTTTACATCAATGGAATCTTGCTCAGAAACTTTAATAATTTCACCATTATCAAAATTCAGTACCTGTGTACTTTTATCTTTATTGTAAATAGGGTCTTCATTTTTTTCTAAAGCAACTACCTCGTTTTCCTTTTTATATAACTTATGTTCAGTCTGGCTTTTAGCAAGCTTTTCTGAAACAACTTTATTTGTAATGGTTTCGTTTTTTTCAGCGATTTTATTTTTTTCCATATTTTCTCCTTAATTATTTTAAAAGTTCTTCGATAAGTTTTGTTAATGATGTATTTGTTGATACTGTATAATCACTCAAAGGTTCATTAAAAATCATGTGATAAAATTCTTTGCGAAAAACATCATCCTTTTTATCTTTATTTTTTTTTGCACCATTAGCACACGTTTTTTCTTTATTGACAGGCGGTCTTTCTTCTGATTTATTTCCATTGGGGTATGTTTCTTTTAAGGTCATTCTATATTCTAGTAACGTCATAATAGAGTAATTAGCCATATCTCGTAAAGTATCTTCTAGTGTTTCAAATTTTGGTAATTTTTCAGTTTCCGCTAAAGTTAATGCCCTATTTAGTTTATGTTTAATCTGATATAAGCATGGTGCGAGTCCATCTTCTTCAAAAATCTTACCAAAACTATCACCATATTCATTATTTTTTTCAACATATAATACAGAAAGCTCTTCACAAATTTTTTTAAACTCTAATAATTTTTTATCCATTATTTTCTTTACTCCTTTTATAAATAAATATTCCACAGTTAACAATAGTTTAATATTCTTAGATTTCAACCACCCCCTTTACTATGATATAATTATACCACATTCAATAAACTTTGTCAAGTATTATTTTTTTTATTTTTTGATATCTTCAAATTCTACATCTGTCACTTTTTTTTCTGTTTCTTCTTCATTCTTATTTTCCTGTTGTTTTTTTTGTTGTTCTTCTACCATTTTGTTTAATTCATCAAATTCACTCTCTGTTAATGGCATTTCTCCTACAAAATTAAAAGAAATGTATGTTTCTTTTTGAGAGCTTTCACTATCTCTTTCCTTTACAGAAACCCCAATAATGCCTGTTGGCAAAATAATTCTAGAAATACCTTTTTCTTTATAATTAAAAGCCTCATTTGCTTTTAAAGAATATCCTACTTCTAAAGTATTAATTGGCATTTCTAAGATGTAGCTACAAATACCTTCTTCTAATTTCGTGTAACTTAATTTACAATCCATGTTTTTTTTCTCCTCTTTTTTTTGTTATTTTTTTTTATTAACTTGATTTAGTAAAGATTTTTTTATATTTTTTACTTGCTTCTCTAAAAACTCTGTGTCTTTAGAAGATTCTTCAATTCTTTCATTGAACTCATTTAGTACTTCTATAATTTTTTCATTAAGTTCATTCGAGAATCCTAACTCCTTAAAGAATGAATACGCAATGAAGAATATACTTCCCATATTTAAAATTGTTATTGATGATATAATTACTAAAAATCTATCCATAGCCCTCCTTTATATTAAAAATAGTGCCAGTTTTACATATAAACCTCTTCTATTTTTACTTTTGTAAAATCTGGAAAACCAATATCGTCTTCCACAAAACCAACACATAAGTTTCTTACAATACCATTATCTTCTAAATAACATTCATCAGTAGCTAAAAGATTAAGGGCGTCCTCTTCGCTATAAGCACTTAAAACAATTTGCACACTTGATTCTTCTAAATAACCGCTAACATGTTTTGTCGGAATTGTTAAAAGATACCTTCTTTTACTTCTCATAAACATATAACCTTTCTTTTATAACATTAGCTAATATTGCGTTCTAAGATAGCTATTTAATACATTTTTTTCGCTCTTTATATTATTTTGTTTATAACTATAGCTTAAAACTTAAATTCTTTCACACCATTCTCTTAAAATTTCATAACAAATCCCTGTTTCTTTTCCAATACACTTTAATCTAGTTTTTTCAAAATTACTAAAATTTACTTTTTCACCATCACATTCTTCTGCCCATTGCTGGTCAGCAAGCCCATCATAATAGCCACCAATCCTTTTTAAATATTTAATCTTATTAAAAACCAACATTTTCGACCTCCTTTTTTTATCTCTATATATATTATAACATATATACCATAAATACGCAACAATTGTTTTTATTATTTAAGAATTACTTAATTATTTCTTCATCCAAGGTTTAAATTTCTTAATTTGTTCTACCAACTTATCTGTAGTACCATCAAAACAAATTGCCCTATCATCAATATTTACAACAGATGATGGTTTTTCAGAAACAACACCATCTACAACAATGTTATTCTTTTCTAAATAGTTCTTTACAGCCATAATTCCAGGTCTTAATTTACATCTAGAACTATGTACAACAACTTTAAATCCATCTTTTCTTAGATTTTCAATTACATCTCCAATTCCTTCAACAACAGGATCTGGACAATTTTCCAACCCTTTCCACCCAGAAACATAGCTATGAATAACACCATCAAAATCAAAAGCAACAATTGGTTTATATTTTTCTTTTGAATTTTTACAACTCATAACCATTTCTTTTGTAAACATAAATGGTGAAATACCAACCTCGTTTTCAAACCCAATATACATTAAATAATCGTCTTCACTATCTTCTACATCTTCGAATCCAACAACTTTTCCAGTGCAATTACACAACTTTTTCATAGATGGTGTAAAGTATTCTTTTCCAAATACCAGACAATCATCTCCGTCAACAGAATCAGCAGAACCAAGCAATTCACTATATGAAAGCACTTCTACAACATCGCCAATATTAATATCTTTTTTCATTTTATAACTCCTTCTTTAATACATATACACCAATAATATATCCATTATTAACCAAAAAGTCTAATGGAATTTCAAGCCCATATGAATATACTTTTGTTTTATTATTTCTTTTTCTTGAATAGTATTTTGAATTTTCTGGTATATCAAAACCAGAATCTCTCAAATATTTAATATCTATCATATAGGCAATATTGTTATGCCCATCAACAACAGTGAGAAAAACAATATTTTTATTACTATACCAACCTTCATAATTTCCATCTTTTTTCTCAATCGTATATTCTAAAAATACATTTTTGGTGCGATACATCCAATAGTCAAACACTAGTTTTCCAACTTTTACAGAACCATCACTATCTTCTATAAGTAATTCATTTTCAGAATCTTTAATACGTGTACAGCGGTGGAATTTGAGATTTAAATTACGTAATAAATCATTCGTTGAATATTTTTCATATTTTCTAATATCTTTTAGATTTCTTTTTTTCATTCATCAGTTTCTATCAAAAATTTTTTATAAACCTTGAGCGAGTCAATTTTTTCTATAGCTTTAAAAATAGCATCGTTATATCCCCTTCTATAATCAATAGATGATTCTATGACACTTGGTAATTCATAGATAGAAGACAGTACATCTTCTTTTTTTAGTGTTTTCGTTTTTTTAATTTTCATTTTTTTTCTCCTTTATTTTTATTATATATACATTATAACATAAACATACCCAACTTTGCAAGCTATTTGTTAAAATAAATTAATTGTTAAGAATTACTTAAGGCTATCTTTTACATTTTTATTACCATCTAATATTTTTAAAATAAATTCTTTAATAAGATTATCTAAGTCTTTTTTATCGTATTGAAATGGATTTGAAGTAATCAATTTGAGTGCATAATTATCATAATCATGAATATCTTTATAGCTTGGTTCTAAGTTTCCAAAAGGACGATAACCAGTACATATATAAAAAATATTACCATCATAGTTAAATCTATAAATATCCGCTCCCCAGCCATGTTTACCACTTGTGAACATAATTGGCTCTTCGCAATACAATAGATTTTTTAATAATCCAAACCCTACTTTTATAACAATTTTTCCGCTATGTATTATATTTTTTCTTGATACCTGTATTTTTATTTTTATTATCTCCTTTCTAATATATATATTATAACATATGTATATAAAAAATTGCAAGCTATTTATTATAATATATGCATATATTAAGAATTATTTAAGACTACATATTTATACTTATTTCTTTAAACACATTTTATCATTTTCGTAACTATTTACAACGCTTTCAGCAATCATACATAGCCAGTTTGTATCGTTGTTGTTTAACTTTGAAAATAAATCACAGCCAGTGTTACCATCAAAGCCTTTCGTTGCATAATAATATTTTGTTTTTTCTATATCTTCACATTTTTTTTGAAAAAAAACCAATTTCTTAGATAATATATCATATTTATAATCAGAAATAACATTTTTATTAAGATTATAGTATATGATAGAATGTACAATAACTTCTCTTTGCAAATGGCTTACAAACTCTATTATATTTTTTTTATTTTTTTTATACAAGCTTGTTAAATAATCTTCTGAATCATGTTCTTTCATAGCTCTCTCTCTCTATCTTTTACAGCCCCAATAACTTAGGTACTGAGGCTGTAATTTTATCAATATTAAATATGTTTTTTAGTCGTTTTAACTAATTCCATTTTTTCTAACACCGAATCAAGTGTTTTGTTCATCTCTTTGATTTTTTCTAACGCCAAGTCTAGTTCCTTCGTGTCAACATCAATACCAATACTAAGGTTTGAAATATTTCTATTTTTAACTCTTTTGTTGTCTCTATTTTCGAACTCATCCCTTGTGCAAGATGAAAGATAGCCGTCTTTATTTTTAATAATATAATCATCAATATTAATTTTTTTACAACCATCTTTTGTTTTAATATATAAAGCATCATCAAAACTAATATCTCCAGATGAAACCACTTCAGCAACCCATGTTGGTGTAGTTCTTGAACCATAATCTCCATCAAAATATTTTTCATAATTAAAAGTATTAATTAAATCTTTGTATTTGTTATCCATTCTATCTCCTTGTTTATCTATTTTTTATTCGTTCCTAGTACATTACGCTTATCTCTATCTTCAACTCTTTTATTTAGTGCCATTAGTGCCTTCTCAACATGCAATAAAGCTTCTTTGTTATACTCGCTATTAAAATCTCCTTTCTGAAAACATGTTAGTCTGTGACGAACGATTTCTAATAAATCACTATCAATAACCCCACTTTTAGATCCAGCGGTATTTCTTGCACCGTTTTGAAATTGAATTTTCGTACATTGTTCTTTTTTGCATTCTTTTTCTTTTACTGGTTTTATAATATAGTAATGATTTGCTCCTCCAGCACCTTTTTCATCTGCAAAAAAAACAGTATTTAAATTATTTCTTTGCTGAATTGTGTTTAATTTAACCATTTTTTACTCCCTTTATTTTTTTTTGTTTAAGATATGAAACATATCTTCTTCGTTACTTTCTTTTTTATCGATCAACCTCTCTCTTTTTGCTTGCAAAAAAGATTCCGTTGCATTGTCTAATTCTCCTTCTTCACCCAAAGCCCCAATTAGATTGTAGATATTATGTATACATGATTCTATCTTTACAATTTCTGTTAGTATATCAGATATATCACCAATGTTTTGGTAAATTATATACATCGTTTCGTGTAAATGTGAGCTATTTTCTTTCCAAAAAAAATCTTGTTCAAAATTTTCAAAAAAAGTATCTAAAACACTGTATTTGAGTGTTGAAAACTCATTAACCCTAATAAGTTCTTGTATTAACATTTCTTTAATAACATCGCAATTTTTCATTATTTCCCTTTTTTTTGACTTTATTTAATTAAATCGCTCTACAATTCCTTTAACATATTTTGTAAATCTTCAATTGACATTCCTTTTAAGCTCTCCTGTTGTTTATCGGCTAAAATAGCCATGATTTCCTTTTTCTTTTCTTTCTTTTCTACCATATTTTTTCGTTCTTTTTGTTCTTCAACTTTTTTTGAGAAAATATATTTAATAATCTCAATTTTAGTTTCAAGCTCCATATCTTTTTTTGTTTGTTGGTGCAATAATCCTTCCTCTTTTTTGTTTTTAAATTGTTTATTTAATTCTTTAAAAATACAATCAAGTTCATCTACGGATAAATCCCATAATTCCTCAACAGAAATCAATCCCTTAAACATAAATCTCATCTTAGCTCTTGTGGCGGTTTCAAAAATATTATCCATTATATACTCCTTTAAAATTTTAATCTAATTAATCTTTCACTTTTACCAATAATTTTTACCAACAAAGAATCTCGTTTTGTTAATGAGAATCCAACTCCAGATAGCTGATTTTCCGAATTTTCTATTCTTAACTTATCTCCTAGAGCTTCAAATACTTTTCTGTGCTTAAGTAAACTATTATTTAAAAACTCATTATAAAAACCATTAGGTCTTTCATCATTTAAACATTTGTCAAGCATAAAAAACACATGCTTATTCCCAATATTACCACTTTCATTCCAATAGTTAGGGGAAAACATCATTGTTGACACTGGAACGAAATGAAATGTCTTAACCCCCCATACAGTTTCTGTCGCTCCTTGACATTTGTTTAGTTCAGCAAGGTTTTCAATTGTAAAGACACCATCTTTTAAAAAAACATTTGCTATTTCAATAGTTCTGCTTTTTTGTTTGTCGCAGTTAAACGTATATATTTTTCCATCAAACTCAATTTCAGCAACAAATCCACCTTCACCTCCTCTATCTGAAAAAACATCTACATAAAAACTATATTTTCCTTTGTGCATTTTATTTTTATCTTCCCAAGAAATGTTTTCTACTGCTGGAGTCAAATCTATTGGATCAATAATATCAACATCTAACACACCAGTATCTCCTGTGATTCTTTTGTCAATATAATTTATTTCTTTTCCGTTTGGTGTAATACAATGAGCATCTAAATCATCTTTGTTAACGTGACCATCATTCCATTTAATAGAAAATCTTAAGTCACCATCAACATTTCCGCCCATTTCTCTTACTTTTCGTTTTAACGAACTATCTGCAACGTTATTTTTATAAGCCCAGCCAAAACTATTGTTCCATTTGAACATATTTTCACTATTTTTATCTACAGGACATGTTAAAGACACCATATTATTCTTATGTTTATTCTCAAATAAAACACTAATTTTATTTGTGGTTTTTAATGTATTTTCGATAAATTCGTTTATATTCATTTCTTCTACACGTGAAAACTTATTTGGATCAACAATAACGTCATCTAACATTTCTTCAAAAATATCACAATTTTTATTTTTTGTACCTAATGTTTTGTCTATAAATAAAATATTATTAATATTTACATCTTCTTTATTTGCATATCTTCTTCTAAGTGAATCTGTATATCCTAAATCATCTATTGTTTTTTTTGCGTTTTCTAATGTTTTTTTTGTAAAAATTCCTTTTGGTCTTTTATAGTTTTCTGGAGCGACAATACTTTCATACTGTGATAAAGCATTATCTAAACAAACACCATTTGTTAAATCCAACAAAAGCTTTCCAATACTAGAGTTTTTAATTTTAGCGACAGAGTCATTAACTTTTGTTGAATATTCCCATGCAAAATTTTCTTTTAATTTATTTGATTGTAACTTATCATATTCTTTTTTTAATTCAAAAAATTTAACCAATGTTTTTTTAAAATCTAATCCTCTGTATATTGAGTTGTTTTCCACAAGATATAATACGTCTTGAATACTATCAGTAGATATTTTTTCTAAAGAGTTATAAAAAGCATTTCTTTTTGAGCCAAATTCACTAATTCTTTCATTTTTATTTACGTTACAAAATTTGTGGGGCAAATCTAAAAATAAATGTTCAAACATAATAATATAATCGCTGTCTTTAGATTGCGATTCGTTGGAGTCAATTCCAACTCTTTTGGTCTTTGATATATATACATCACAAACTTTGCTTGATTCTACATATTCGGACATTTTATCTACAACTGGTTGAAAAATATTACTACCAGTATCAAAATCCCATATACTTTTTAACTTTCCATTTTTTATAAAAACAGTTCCACCTATATTTTTAATAAAACTTTTACATGCATTACAATCATATTGTCTATTTGTTCTATATACTTTGTTTGTACCCTCTGGAAAACTATTAATATAAATATCCCAAAGTTTATTCTTTTCTATATCTGTTTTAAACAAGGCTCTTTCGTCCTTTTCTAAGTTTTTAAAATTTAGTTGCATTTTTTTTACAAAACTTGTAAAATCGTTATTCATTTTATACCCTTTCTGTTAATTAATATATTAATCCCACTGTTTTAGTTCTAACAAAACAACTTTAATAGCATCCATTTCCTTCTTTACAAAGTTGGAGAAATCACTTTCTCCGTCACACAAAGTTCCTTCGTCAAACAAATACCTATCCTTTAAAATATCAATGGCTTCTTTTAGTTCCATTTTTTTTACCTCCTTTTTTTTATTTTTTTTAACTTAAATATATTGTACCATATATATGACAGATTGTCCAATTCTTTTTTTTATAAATTAAGAAACATTTAATAAATATTATTTTTTGAAAAATGCAAATAATACTTATTAATATTAATCACTTCAGAATTATCTATTAGTTCTCCAATATACACTGTGATTGGGCTTTCTTTACAAGCCTTAACTATCCCATACTTTATCAATATATATCTTCTTGCATTTTCAAACGCTTCTTCGGCACATCTATCAACGCTACCAACAGGTGTAAATTTTTTATCATCAAAACTATAAACAAACTCCATTATAACACCTATTTCCAGTTTAAATTATAAAAAAACAAGATACCGTCTAGATTTACGACATTTTTCCCATTTTTTAAAGACTCAACAATGAAAGCATTTAAGTTTTCTTTAGTTTCGTCAGCTACATAAGAGTATGTATAATTTAAGAACGCTTTATCAACACTTACAAATTTTCCTTCTTCGAACTTTAGAAAATCACCACAAAATTTTGATACATTATAATCTGTCACTTGTGTTTGATTTGTTTCCTCGTTATTCATTTTTTTTCTCCTTATAATTCGTTTTAATAATTAATAAAAGTTTTTACAAACTTTACCAATTGCACCAATACCTAAATGTTAAGTTTTTTCATATATTCACTTCTAAACAAGATTTTTTTTATTTGTTATTATGAAACGCTCTATTCATGTGCATAAACGTCTATCCCTGTAATTTTTCTAAAAATCTCTGCATCAAAATTAGGTATAGACTTAATAACTCTTTTTTCACGATCATAGAGTTTATTCCATAGGGATTGATTATTTTCTTTTTTACCGACATTTTTTAAATAAGAATTTGTTGTTTTGTATTCTGGGTGTTCTATTTTTTCCTTATCTGTCATGCTGTCAACAAAAATTAGTCTGGTTGGGGTATCTAGTATTCCGTTTAACAACATTTTTGCATCTGATTTTAACCAATCATAATATGTCCAATCAGAAGGTTTATCGAACATTGTTATTTTTTGTTCTAAAGTATTAAAACAGCCACATGAAAAATTCGTAATGTTCCAATCGCCACTATTAAGACTCCCAACGTTATGCTTACCGCTATTTCTAAATCCATAATTGCAACTTCCGCTATTATGATTTCCATAATTGTAACTACCACTATTATAATCTCCATAATTGTGACGCCCGTTATTATAATTTCCAATATTAAATACGCCACTGTTATATTTCCCGCTATTAAAATTCCCGCTATTAAAGTCCCCGTTATTATTATTGCCACTATTAGATATCCCATTATTTTTACTTCCAGCGTTGACAATATAAAGGACTTCCTCCCAAGTGATTTCTTTTTCTATATATATTTTATTTGTGCAAGATTTAAGGCCGTTTTTATCTTTGTCAATTTCTCCTAATGCAATAATTTGTGCAACTTTATTTTTAGGATCAAATGGGTAATAATTAAAACAGTTTCTCAGCTCATTACAAAAATGAAACCCCTTATAACAACAATCTGGTGTAATTTTTTCTTCAAATATTTTTCCAACCTTATATTTAAAACCCAGACAAGTCCAGTCTGGATTAAACACCTTAAAACCATTAACTCCTTTTATAATATTTTCCATCATATCCTCCATTTAAAACTTCGTTTTATTAACAATTGACTTATATTTTTTTTTCGCCCACCATCCAGATTTTTCGAATCTTTTTCCAATTTCAGTCCATCCTAAATTATCAAATATTCTAAGCTTTATAATTTCACGCTCAAAATCTGTATACTTTTGTAAGTCACGCAATATTGTTTCTCTATATAAATATAGTTGGTGATAGCATTGTTCTATCATTTTATTAAGATGATTTCTATATGCTTTTAAATGTTGGCACTTTTCTGAGTAATAAAAAGTGTTACTATTAAAAATCTTGCTTTCAAATCTGTTTACTTCTTCAATATCTAAACTAATTTCTTCTAACATATTATTATATATTTTAATATTCGTTTTTAGGGCTGTCATTATTTATCCTCCTATTAATATAGAGACAATAGCCTATCAATATCTTCTGGTTTATGCCCATCATACTTAGGTGCCTTATCTATCTCTTTTATATTTTCAAAAAAACTCCAATATTTCAAATTGTAATGATATGTATAGTCTCCCTCGTTTGTTTTTATTCCAACAATAAAACTATCATCAAACATTGACCCATCATAATGTTTTTTTGATTTCCAAGACTTATCTTTATGTGCTAACTGTAAAGCTAAAAACAAAATCATTCTATGATAATACAGGTCATTAAACGTGTGCCAGCCATCACTAATACCTTTTGAGCTCCAACCGTCTTTTTTATATTTTTTAATTCTATTATTAATATGAAATGTTCTAATGCTATCTTCTTTTTCTTTATTAGTATCCATTTATTTAGACTCCTTTATACCAAATTATTGCGTTATTATCTTCTATTTTAAAAAATATATTTACTATATTTTCTTTCTTACACTTCAATTCTTTTTCCTGTTTTTTTGTTAATTCTATTACCTTATAAAGGATTCCATCTGTCATTTTGTTAAAAATATAGGAATACTCTTCTTTTGTAAAATAGGGGAATATATATTTTTTGTCAATAATTTTATCTCTAATTTTTTCCAACCTTATAATAAGCTCATTATATAGATTAATATTTCCTTCCTCAATAACAAAATCTTTTTCATAATATATCATAAAAAATAAATCATTTTCTGTTAATATCATTTTTTTGCCCTTTCTAATTTTATACTTTAATTTCTACTCCATAATTCGCCAATAGGAACTTTTTTTTGTATTGTTAACGCCATTAAACTCATTTCACAAACTATTATAAAACAATAGCATTAAAACTAAATGTATTATTTAAAATACATAAACAGTTTAATTTTTCATTTATTTAATTATTTTTTCTACCTCAGAATCAATCCTAATGATAACTTCTTTTAGTTCGTTTTCTTGTTTTTCCACTTCTTTAAATTGTTTATTAAGAATGTTTTTATATTTTATAGTATGCGTGCCTTCATTAAGATATTCGTTTGTTTGTTTTATGGATTCTTTTTTTTGGGCAAGATTTCTTAATTTTTTTCTGGCTTTATCTTTGTATATTAATAAATATAAATATGTATCTCCATTTTTATTACTTAATATTTGTTCTAACACTATTTTATTAAACGTCACGTTTTATTCTCCTCTTATTTTACTAAATCTTCGATTTTTACAGTAACTCCTTTCATTTTACCAGTGTCATAATAAGTGTCAGTTGAAAAAAAGAATAACGAATCATCGTCTGGATCAAACCCGATAGACACACCGTCATCGATTAAAACCTGTCTAAGTGTTTTTAACGTTGAACTTATTTTCTTTTTTGTTTTAGCATTCATTTTTTTATGCCTCCTTATTCATATGAAATAATAATTTCGTTAGATAATGGTGTAAATGAAATCTCTTTATCATTTTCAAGTATATATTTATCTTCTTTTTGTTTTGCTAATTTTCTAATTTGTTGTTCAATTTTATAAACTATGCTAGCTTCTTCTTGGTTTGGTAAATGCCATGGTATAGCATACTCACCTTTAAAAACTTCATCTTTGAGCTGGGTAAGCTGATTAATAATCTCATCATATAGTTTGATATCAACATAACCATAACCCTCATTGATTGTGATGTCTTTTTCATAGTATACAATAAAAAATAAGTCGTCTTTGGTTAGTTTCATCTCTGTTTCCTTTCAATCATAGTTTAAAATAAGATCACCATTGTAATCAAGTCTAAAAGTTTTATATAGCTTACTTTTAGCATGATCTGTCATTGCTTCTTTAAGTTTCAGTTGCTGTATTTTAGCATTATTCTTAATTTTGTGTATTAGTTCAGTTGATGCCACGTCACCATAATCTTTTAAATACCATGGTATTTCCAACATATAGGTATCTATGATATTTTTTAATATGTCGCACACGTCGTCAATTATCTGACGCTGTGTTACGAAATGAACGGTATCGTCTATTTTAAGTTCTTTGCCATATGCTAATGCTGTAATAATATCGTCTCTAGTTAATTCCATATCTCTACCTTTCTTTACTCATGCTGATATAATGGTTTCATTTCTTTTTCAGCAATCCCCATTTCTCTAATTTTTCTCCATTCATTTTCTTCGTATTGAAAACCCCATTTATCACCGTATACCTCAAACATCCTTTCTCTTGCTTTTATAAACGATTCTGCATAAATAGGTTGGCACTTTCCCTCGTTTAGTTGACCACTACCAAATGTAAAAAAATACAATCTTTTTTCTTTCATAAACATACACATTTTTCTTTATTTTTAATAATTTTTTTTAAAAAGTCTTTTGCATCTTTTTCGCCATCTTCAAATATTGAATCTTTTTTTGGGATCATATCATGAAAATTATCAATCATAGAACTAATTTCTTTGTAACTTGTTATTTCTTTTCCATTATATGCCAACTCCTGCGATAACAAGTTGTATGTTAAAAACCATCCAGTAGAATATTCGTCAATACATTCGTCATGACCACGATTTAAAATCTCTTTTGACAACTGGTATAATACATACCATTTATTCACCATTTTTTTCTCCTTTTTTTTACTTTTTATATCTATAAATATATTTATATGTTAAACATATACTAATAACCATTACAAACACAACAAAACTATATCCTTCGATATATCCTTCAACACCAACATACATAAAAAATCCAACAATCAATAAAACAATAATGTTGCACAAAATCATATATACTTTATCTTTAATTTTTAACCTCTCTTTCTTTTAATAAAGAATAAAAAAATATTATATTAATATAATACATTTTTATTCTTCGCAATATTAATTACATATTAATTTCTCTCATTTTTCTAAACCCATCCCTAACACCACGTCTATATTCTGCACCAACGTTTTTTCTACCTAAAATATATTCATACATTAAGTCTTGTAACTCTCTATAAGTAATACTTGTGCTTTTTTTTACGTTTTCTTTAACGTAATTAATAGAGTTGTAATATCCGATGTCATATTCGCTTCCGACACCATTATATCCACGCAATAATCTTTTAGCTTCTTCTACCATATCCGAACACAACAAACCAATTTCAATTTTCATTTTTTTCTCCTTTTTTTTATAAAACACAGTAAACACAAAATTCCTACTCATATATTAATTATACCATAAAACAACTAATAAATCAACAGTTGTATCAAATATATTTATAATTTAATAATTATTTAAGGATTTTATTCTTTTGCACCAATAATTTCATTAATAACTACATTTTTACTTGAAATATTCACAGTAACGTATTGTTCATACTCAGAACCTTTTAATAACTCTTGAATTTCTTCACCTTTTAAAATAATGCTAGCCATTACATCATCAGACATTTTTTTCTCCTTTAATTTTCAATCGCACAAGGCGTATTTCCGCCAGTCATAATTAACACTTTTATATGTTCTTCTTTTCCAAAAATATCGTCTATCATTTTTTTTATAATTTTCCAATTCCCCCTTCCATCATCACAGCCAATCTTATATTCAACTGCTAAAGTCCAATAATCATTTTTTGTTGCAAAATATGTTGCGTTACACACTGTCCTTAAATATAAAAAACATTGTTTAAGCGACAAATAATCAGTTTCTATGTCCCAATCTGAATTAATTGGATATTGTGTAAATAAATTTGCAACAAGCCATTTCGCCCCAGCAACACCAGTATGTGAACCAGAGTGTTTTTGAACCTCAACTATCTGAACAGTCCCAAGCAAAGAATCATTGAATTTTCTTTCTTTGCATAGCTTATTATATTCTCTGTGATAATTTATAAAATCTCGTTTTAACTTTGCACTTAATTTTCCATCAAATTTCCCCCTATAACTAACATTATTAAGAATCATATCAATATCACTTTGATAAATACGTCCAGTTCTATACTCTACCATGGTACCTTCCTTTCCTTTTTTTTACCACAAACCATTATTTGCAATTTGCTCTTGATAATTTTTATCTACCATTTGTACATATCTTGCCGTCATTTGTGTGCTTTGATGACCTAACATAGTTTGGATATTCTTAATATTGGTGCCGTGAATTGATTGCAAAGTTGCCGCAGTGCTCCGTAATTTATGGCATGATATATTCTTTTCAATTTTAGCCTTTTTGCAAATACGACCAAGTTCTTTGTTTGTGTTCGCAACATCCGTTGCAGAGCCTTTATTACTTGTAAATAACAAATTTTTACCACCCGTTTTTGAAACAACTGCTGGAACTCTTTCACCATCTTCATATACGACATCACCATTTCTGTCTAAAAAACGCTCCCCGTTATTGTCAAGTTTTGGCGTTTTTCCTATATAATTATTTATATACTTAAGACATGTCTTTCCAACTGGAATATATCTCGTTTCTCCACGTTTTGCATTCGTGATAAAAACTTTTTCACCCTTTATATCGCCCATTTCTAAATTTACAACCTCACCAATTCTCATTCCAGTACTAATCATAAGAAAAAACATTGCTTTTTGTCTATTGTTATAACAATTTTGAATAAGTCTTTTTGCCTCATCTTCGTTTAAAAATGTCATTGGCTTCACAGGAACCTTTTTAAATCTCAGTCCTTTTGTTGGATCTTTTTTTATAAAATCTTCATTATATAAAAACTTATACAGCGAAACTACTGGTGCTGTATAACTATTTATTGTGCTATTGCTTAAACCTCGTTCTTCTAAATAAATTCTATAATTTTGTATGTCGCTTTTTTTTATTTTTTCTAAATCATAATTGTCTTTAATTTTCATTTGTTTACAAAACTCATTAAGCCATTTTTCATACATTACTTGCGTTTTTTTTGCAGATCCATTAGCTCTTAGATCTTCTAAATATAGTTTTACATCAGTTACTAACATTTCGTACCTCTTTCTTTTATTTCTTTTCTTACTATACATATATTGTACCATATTTAAATTATTTTGTCAACAACTATTTTATTTTTTTTATTTTTTAATTAAGAAAATATAAAAACTGAAATTTAACCATATATATTCCCAATAATCTTACAATCATCCTTTATGATGTCAATATTTACGTATTGTTTATTCCCATAGAATGTTTGTGCTAACCACTTTTTTTTATAAAAGTGTATAACATAAGTTGTATCTTTGACTTTTACAACATCTCCTTCAAAAATTCTGGTATTATTTTTGTCATAAGCACCAGTAAACTCACTTATTGAAGGCTTACTAACAATACATGTGTCGATAACATCTTTATTACTATAATATAACCATTTGTTATTTGATTTTGCACGCCCTCTAAACATATTTTCTTTCATTAATTATCTCCTCGTTTTTTATTACCATAACACTATTCTACCATATACATTATTATATGTCAAGTGTTTTTTTAAAACTTTAATGGTTTTAGTTCTATAGTTTTTATCTCTTTTTTATCGACAACCTCTATATGTTTTTCAATCTCTTTTTTTATCGCTGAATAATTACATCTCATTCTTTTTGGGTATTCAACAATAGAAACAAACCCGATTTTTTTTAATTTCTTTACTGATTGTTCCACTATGCTTTCGCCTTGATCAATTCTTTCTTCCTCACGATATTGTAAATATTGTGCTATTTCTAAATTTGTGGTTGAAATTGTTTGTTTATTATAAAGTTCACGATTTTTATTCTGAAGGTTTATAATATGGTTTAATACTATTATGTCTGTTGCGGATAATTCAACTCCCCTTATTTCTCTCATTAATACAAACATGTAGGAATTGATTTCTGTGTTATACTTTTTTAAATCTACTTTCATTTCTCTTCTCCTTTTACCCCTATCCCCACATTAAAATATTATAGTATAGGGGCGTTTTTTGATTTTAAAAAAAATATTTTTATTTTGATTTTTGTTTTTGAAAAATTACTTTTATTTTTGTTTTTATCTTTTTTTTTTGCAACAACCGCTAATACTGTTTTATAATTCTTACGACCATATATACCATATTTATAGACATACATACCCTATACGTTGTACGCATATACATATATACATAGAAAGAAAACACAAATG
>Ga0265294_10001161_pt1 | contig 35737 bp, 33 predicted proteins | sample MunlanPumphouse3_FD_192504 | JGI IMG/M metagenome (GOLD analysis project Ga0265294, IMG submission 192504) | Groundwater microbial communities from a municipal landfill in Southern Ontario, Canada - Pumphouse #3 | ecosystem: Environmental > Aquatic > Deep subsurface > Groundwater | place...
TCGGATTTATTGATTTTTTAAATTTTTTTAGTGAAGCTCAACAAAACAATGTTCGTACATATATAATGCAATTAATTAATCTTGATTTTGATCCTTATAGTGAAGAGAGTATTTTAGTAAGTGATATTGGTATTAATAGTGGTAAAAAGAAGATATTTTATAGATGTTTATTTCAATGCGAAAGCGTTGATAAAATTAAGCAATTAGTTTATCTAAAGTCTACTAGATTATTGCATACCCCTTTAATAACTAAAAGATCAGGTAAAAAGGTTGGAAGACAAGATATTTATCAATTAGGTGTTATAAAGAAAATGTATGATGAAGGTAGATTTAATAAAGGATCAATTCATTTATTTAAAATTATATTAAAACCAAATACTTTAAACTACGTTAATCATTTTGCTTTAAGAAGATTAATTATTAATCATATTTATAGTTTTTTAAATAACGTTAATGATTATTTCTATTTTAGTGGAGATTCGCTTGAGTTTAGTGTAATTGATGTTAGACAAATGAATGAATATCAAACCGCAAAATTACAATTTGAAATGTTAAGACAGGTGAAGAAATTCTTTGAGATTTATGGATTAAGTAATGTTTTTGAAGCTACTTTAGTTAGTGGAAAGATTAGTGATTTACCATTTTATTATGATGATGCCTATAAAGTTTTATTAGATTTATATAAATCATCTACTGTTTCTAATAATAAGATTGTTCTTTATAAGAGTGAAAAGAATGATGAAGAAGTTGTTGGAAAAACTTACAAAAATGAGATTGAACGTATTATAAAAGATAAATTATATAGTATTGAATTTTGCCCAATAGTTCATATATCTAATAAAAAAGTTTTAGTTAGTGGATATATGTCATATGTAGAATATCGTTCAAGTATATTTAGTAAAGATAAAGATATCTTCAAATATACTCATGATTTTAATATGTCTAACGAATTAATCAGTGGAATAATCCGTAAAGGGGTGCCGACATTCTTATCACAAAAAGAAAATGCTACTCAAAAACTTACTATTTTAGTTTCAATTCATGATTTAGATAATGCTAAAAAAGCAATCTCTCATATAAGTGGAAGTAATAATTCAAAGATTATATTTATGATTAATTCAAAAGAATTAATTGATATTGAGGATGATGATTTCTATTCAAGACAAATTGCTCAATTTAAAGAAAATGGATTTGAATTTGGTGTATATATGTCCGTTGGTGATTATTTCTTAAAATCAAAAACTTATCTTCAATTTGATTATTATTATGTAAATACAAAAATTGAAAATAATGCTAAACAAGATAGTAGAAGTTTTATAAATGCACATAGTTTATTAGACAAGCTAGTTAAATTTAATAGGCCTATTATTGTTATTGGTTTAACTAGTATGCAATCTGTTGAATTACTTTATAACAGTGGAATTAATATCTTCTGTTGTGATGCAATAAGTAAAAGGAATGTTATGCTTTTACCTTTAGATAAAAAGCAAGAGAAAAAATTATTAGAAATGAAACGTAAATAAGGAGATGTTTTATGGAAATTAAAAATAAAGAGATTACATCAAGAGATGATGATTTTGCTCAATGGTATACTGATGTTTGTAAAAAAGCTGAATTGATGGATTATAGTGATGTTAAGGGTTTTATTATTTATAGACCTTATGGGTATGCAATTTGGGAAGAAATTCAAAGTTATTTAAATAAAGAATTTAAAAAAACTGGACATGAAAATGTTTATTTACCTTTGGTTATTTCTTCTTCTCAATTTCAAAAAGAAAAAGATCATGTTCAAGGATTTGCTCCTGAGACATTAATTGCCACTATAGGTGGAGGTCAAACTCTTGATGATCCATTAATTATTCGTCCTACAAGTGAAGTTTTATTTTGTAATCACTATAAAAATATTATTCATTCTTATAGAGATTTACCAAAACTTTATAATCAATGGTGCAGTGTTGTTCGTTGGGAAAAGACCACACGTCCTTTCTTAAGAGGAAGTGAATTCTTATGGCAAGAAGGTCATACAATGCATGCTACTGAAGTTGAAGCTAGAGAAGAAACATTAAAGATGCTTGATATTTATGATAGATGTGGGAAAGATTTATTAGCAGTTCCTTTTGTTAAAGGAAGAAAAACTGAAAAAGAAAAATTTGCAGGTGCTAAAGAAACATATTCAATTGAAGCATTAATGCATGATGGAAAAGCTTTACAGTGTGGAACGTCACATTATTTTGGTGATGGTTTTGCAAAAGCTTTTGGAATTAATTACTTAGATAAAGATGGGAAAATTAAAACACCATTTCAAACATCATGGGGAGTTTCCACTCGTTTATTAGGTGCAATAATTATGGTTCATGGTGATGATAATGGTCTTGTTTTACCTCCATATGTTGCTCCAATTCAAGTTGTTATTGTTCCAATCCAGATGGCAAAAGAGGGTGTTTTAGCAAAATGTAGAGAAGTTTATAAGACACTTGAAGATGCTGGTATTAGAGTGAAACTCGATGACAGTGATCATACTCCAGGTTGGAAATTTTCTGAATATGAAGTTAAGGGCGTTCCTTTAAGACTTGAGATTGGTCCAAAAGATATTGAAAATAATCATGTAATGGCTGTAAGAAGAGTTGATAGAATTAAAAAGACCATTGATTTTGATAAATTAAGAGAAGCGATTCCACAAGAATTAGCTGAAATACACAATGAGATGTATAAGAAAGCAATGACTAATTTATTAAATAATATTACTGAAGTTCATACTTATGAAGAATTAAAGAATGTTGTAAATAAAGGTGGCTACGCCAAGATGATGTGGTGTGGTGATAGAGAATGTGAAGATAAGATTAAAAACGATTTTAATGCAACAAGTCGTTGTATGCCTTTTGATCAAATTCCATTTGATGATAAATGCCCAGTATGTGGGAAAAAAGCAAAGTACGTTGTCTATTTTGCTAAGGCTTATTAGAACAAAAAAAGAGGAATTCCCTCTTTTTTATTATGGTTATATAAATGGTATTCTCAACTATTAGTGAAAACGTTACAAAAGCATTAAGTTCAAGTTCCTTGTGGGGATCTATTTTAACTTGTATAGTTTTAATATTTGTTGGATTTTTATTAAGAAAAAAAGATATTTTAAAAGATGGTAGTGAAAAAGTACTAACGAAAATCATATTAAAAGTAGTGCTTCCTTGTTTAGCTTTTATTGGCTTTATGTCAGATTGCAGCCAAGCAAGTTTTATGAGTGCTGTTTTTACTTTTTTGTTTTCCTTATTTTTCTATTTAACTTCAATACCTTTATCAAGATTATTAACAAAATTTATAAAAAATGATACTAAAAGAAAAGTTGTTGAAATACTTTTAATATTTGGAACAACAACATTATTTGGCCAACCTATTATTAAATCCGTATTTCCTGAAGCAATGAATGATTCAAATGTTTTTGCAATTGTCTTTAGAATTTTTCTTTATACTTATGCCGCTATTTCTATTGAAAATGCAGGTAACAAAAGTGACCCTGAAAACAAATCGAGCCCCCAAATGAGTAAGATTTTTAAAAAAATATTTTTAAATCCTATTATTATTGCTACATTTTTAGGAGTTATTATGTGGAGTTTGCAATTAATCCCTGGGTCAAATACTAGTAATTGGTGGACTGTTCTAAGCGGAGAAAATTATTATGTTTTTTGGCGTTTAGATATTGTTGCTCCTTGGATAACAAATTGTATTTCAGCTATAGCAAATTTATCTGGGCCTTTAGCTTATCTTGCAATTGGAATAACTCTTGGTGGAGCTTCTTTTAAGAAAGCAATGAAAGATAAAGATGTTTGGATTTTTTCTATTATTAAAACATTTGTATTTCCAATATTATATTGTGGAGTTGCTATTGGTTTATATTATCTATTTAAACAATTTGGTGGGGTTGTTTTACCAACAGCAAATTCAATAGATGCTATTACTTTAATGCTTGCAGTTCCTCCTAGTGTTGTTGCTACTTCTTTTTGTATTAATTATGAAAAGGAAAAGGTCTTTGCATGTAATTTTAGTCTTGTAGGTAATTTAATGTGCATCATAGCTCTTCCTTTTTATGTTATTTTATTAACAATATTGAATAGTGTTATCTTTGCACTTTAACCTATTGACAAGGGTTTATACTTTATTTAGAGGCAAAAAATGGAAGATATATTCTTAGATGCGTTAATTGATAGTTTAAAGGTATTTGGATTCTGTTTGATAATTTATTTTATCTTCTCTTTTTTTGAAGAAAAATTATGCAAAGTATTAGATAAACATACAAAATTAGGACCTTTATTCGGGTCTTTAGTAGGAGTAGTTCCTCAATGTGGAGTCTCTGTTGTTGGTAGTGATTTATATATTAAAAGACATATAAGTATGGGGACTCTTGTTGCTATATTTATTGCGTGTAGTGATGAAGCATTGCCAATTCTTTTTAGTAATTTTGATAAATGGTATGTTGGTTTTATTTTAATTGGAATAAAAATTGTATATGGATTTATAATCGGTTTCTTAGTTGATTTATTTTATACAAAATCGAAAAAGAATGTTGAAACTCATCTTGAATCTTGTGATCATCATGATGAAAAAGTTGATATTGGTTGTTGTCACCATAAAATAAATGATGAACATGAATCGAAATGGCATGAGCATTTAATTCATCCATTAATACATTCTTTAAAAATATTTTTATATGTATTTATTATTAATATTTTATTTGGTTTATTAATTTATTATGTTGGTGAAGATAATATATCAAATTTCTTAATAACAAATAGATATTTAACTCCTTTATTTTCCCTTTTAATTGGATTGATTCCAAATTGTGCAAGTAGTGTACTTCTTTCTAATTTATATGTATTAGGAAATCTTCCTTTTGGTGCATTATTATGTGGATTATGTGTTAATGCTGGATTAGGTTTATTATATTTATTTAAAGAAAAAACTATCTTAAAAGAGAATTTTATTATATTGGGTATTTTAATAGTGGCATCCTTAATTATTGGTTATGCTTTTATTTTTATTAGTATTTAGTTTTCTATTTTTAACTTCTAAATTAATTTCTTTAAATTTTGCTTCATCAATATTATAAAACTTCATATATATTATCCAAATAATTAAAAACAATATTGCAGGTAATATGTAAGTTAAGATTTTATATATCATTAAATGCGAGTCATAATCTGAAGAAGAAATGGTATTCATAATTGCAGTATTTACAGCATTTACCACATCAAATCCTGTATTAACTACTCCTTGAGCTTCATAATCACCTATCTTTTGATTAAGATCTGATAAGCCACTAAATGATAAAAACATATAAAAGAATCCAGTTTGGAATGCTCCTGAATATTTAACAAAAACATTTTTTAAAGCCATGAATTCTTTATCACGTCTTTCGTTTGTAAGATATTCATTTATTTCTGGAAGAATGTTTGATGATAATAAAACAATAGCGTTTATTTGACCTTGAAATAGAATCATAATGAATTCAATTATAAAGAAGTAATAAATCATTCCTCTATTTGAGAAGATAAAATAAATTAATAGATAACAAGTTATAACTCCCATTGTAGAAATGGTAAGAATCTTTTTTCTAGGCAATTTTTTATTAATTAGAGGATACATAAATTGAGAAAAAGAACTTGCAAGGCCATATACAATAGTAAAGATAAAACAAACTCCAGTAAATCCACCTGATGCTAATAAAGACCCATAGATAGGTTGATTTCCATATCCATAGGTATAATAAAATAGATTAACAGAAGTACCCATTACAATAAATTGAGCAGTAAAGAATAGTGCAAGCATAATAAGTGAAGCACGTGAATATTTATTTTGTTTAAGAATTTTAAATGTATCAGTAAAATGAGATTTATAATTAAATTCAATTGGTCTTTCCTTAGTTATGAAACATAATATTAAGGAACTTAGTACAAATAAAGCAGCAATAACTGCAACAATAATTCTAAGAGTTAATTTAGCTTGTCCTGCGCTAATTGCAGGAACTATAGAAGCCAATGCGTATGTACCAATAGCAATAAATATAGCGCTAAAAGCGCCATATTTTGCTTTTACAGATTCTATAGATGTTAATGAAGTAAAGAAACCCCAATAACCAAAATCATTAATAGAAAAACATATTTCAAAAAAGAAATAATAAATTAAAAAAGTAACAACAAATGCCCAACCAGATAATGTATCAAAAAACATTAATAAAAAGAAAACCATTGAGGAAGCAGCACCAATAAAGACATATGGTCTAAAATTTCCACTTTTTAGTTTTATTAAATTTGATAAATGAACCATTAATGGAAACATAAAAGTTGTTCCAACTGTTTTAATAACGATTAATCCAATAGTAATAACTAAAAAATAAGTATTAAAGTTTGGATCAAGTGGTAAATCTGTTCCATATTGAATAAATAATAGTAAGAACAAAGATATAAATTGAAAAATTGTATCTTTAAAGCATCCAGCTATAGTTAGTGGAAGCCAAGTAGAACGTGGGGCTTCATCTCCAGTAAAAGTTCTTTTACTCCAAAAATTCATAAAATTTATTATAATCTTTTTCTTATTATGAATACTATGTAATTCAAGTTTTAAAGCACTTTTTCATTTTTGAATGATTTTATTGTTAGGATAAAATGGTTTGCTAGTAAGTCATTTAAAGCAAAATATACTATTTTTATTAGTATCGATTTTTAATATAAAATATTGTTAATTTTATACTGTTTGTGTTATATTTAATAGGCAACCATGGAGTAATACCCAAGTGGTGAAGGGGCTTCCCTGCTAAGGAAGTAGATCGGGTAACCGGTGCGAGAGTTCGAATCCCTCTTACTCCGCCATTGGCGTTGTATCCGAACACTGTATGTTTATCATAACGGGTTCGGTGTAACATTCAGGATGGATAGCCGTAATAAGGCTATCAAAATTCCGAATGATAAATAGTCGCTCAGAAATGGGCGACTTTTTTAGTTCACAGCTAGTTATAAATGTGTTATAATTCTTCAAGAAAGGTCGATATATGGATTGGTCTAAATGTATTAAGAAATTAAGAAACAACTTGTTAGTTACTCAAAGCGAATTAGCTAAAATACTTGGGGTTTCTTTTGCTTCCATTAATAGGTGGGAGAACGGCCATCACGAACCAACTATGTCGGTAAAAAGAAAAATCCGCCAACTCTGTCTAGAACATGATATTGATATTAGGAATATTTAAACTTATGATAAATAAAGAACTAAAAAAATTAACATATATCAGTTTGTTTAGTAGCGCTGGTGTCGGATGTTTTGGCTTTGAAAAAGCCGGTTTTAATTGTATTGCTACAAACGAACTAATCGAAAGAAGACTTCAAGTCCAAAAGTGGAATAATAAATGCAAGTATAATTCTGGATATATTTGCGGCGATATAACACAAAAAGAAACTGAAAATCGATTACTCGACCAAATTGAATTTTGGAAGAAAAATGAAAACATAAGCGATGTAGATGTTTTGATAGCTACTCCACCATGCCAAGGAATGTCAGTAGCGAATCTTAAAAAGAAAAGCAGCGATTTAAAAAGAAATTCTTTAGTTGTTGCCTCCATAAAGCTAATTAAAATTATTCTCCCAAGGTTTTTTATTTTTGAAAATGTTCCTGCATTTATGAAAACAATTTGTACTGATGTCGATATGATTAATAAACCAATTGAAGAGGCAATAAAACAAAATTTATCTGATAATTATGTTTTCTCTTATCAGGTTTTAAATTTTAAAAATTATGGTTCGAATTCAAGTAGGACAAGAACTTTGGTTATTGGTATTAGGAAAGATATTGAAGAAAGTGCAACTGGATTAAATTTTTTCCCAGATTTTCGAAAAGAAAAATCATTACATGAGACAATAGGATATCTCCCTAGTCTTAAAACTATGGGAGAAATTGATTCAAATGATTTTTATCATGCTTTTAGAATTTATGATTCCAAAATGCGTCCATGGATTCATGAGTTAAAAGAAGGACAAAGCGCTTTTGATAATATAGATCCTTTAAAAAGACCCCACCAGATTATAGATGGGAAAATTGTTCAAAATGTTAAGAAAAACGCTGATAAATATACAAGGCAGTTTTGGAATAAGGTTGGACCATGCATTCATACTAGAAATGATCAATTGGCTAGTCAAAATACCATTCATCCAACCGATGATAGAGTTTTTAGTATACGCGAGCTGATGATTATGATGTCGATTCCCGAAGATTTTAAATGGTGTGAATATTCCTTGAATGAGCTTAACAAAATGAATATTACTCAAAAAAGAAAAATCTACAAAGAAAACGAAGTTAACATTAGACAATCTATAGGAGAGGCTGTTCCTACACAAATTTTTTATGAAATTGCTTTAAAAATAAAGAACTTTACTAATTTAATAGATTTGAATGATCTTGAAATTAAAAAAAACATCTCTGAAAATAATCTTTCGAACAAAGACTCTTTGGTATGCTTTGTCAGGATAAATGCAAAAAAATATACCTTTAGAACCATTTCAAAAATAGTTGAACTTGCAAACGCTGAGAGAAATGAACAAGAAGCCTTTTATACTGATGATTTTTTAATTGAGCAAATAATTCCGTGTCTACCTTCTTTTGATAACAAGACAGAGATAAGAATTCTTGAGCCTTCTGTTGGATCCGGGAACTTCATCCCTTTAATTTTTGATAAATATAAGACCAAAAATATTATTATTGATGTGGTAGATATTGATGAAACTGCACTAGAATGTTTAAAGATTACAATCAAGCCTTTTCTAAAGGAAAACATAAAGATTCATTATATTAATGATGATTTTTTGCTTCATAAATTTTCTTCAAATTATGATATCGTGATTGGAAATCCTCCTTTTCAAAAATTGACCAAAAAAGGTCATTTGCTAAGACAATATTTATTAGAAAATTATGAAAAAAACATTTACTCTAAAAACACAGCTTCTTTCTTTTTAGAAAAGTCATTAACATTAGCAAGCTTTGTTGGATTAATCATGCCAAAAAATTTATTAAATACACCCGAATATAAAGAAAGCAGAGCAATTATTGAAAAGCATAACATTAAATGTATTTTAGATTTTGGAGAAAAAGGCTTCAAAGGAGTTTTGGTTGAAACACTTTTTATAGGCATATTTGCTAATTTGAAGACTTGCAATAATAAAGTTCTCGTTTCTAGTTTGACTAAAGGAATCAATCTTTTTCAAAATGAGGATTATATAACGGATTGTAAATTACCTTATTGGATTATTTTCAGAAACAAACAGTTTGATGAAATGTTTAATATCATGCATTTTAATATTTTTGTGTCTTATCGAGATAGACAAATAACCTCTTCAATGGTTCATAAAGAAAGAAAACCTGGTGATATCAGGGTCTTGAAATCACGAGATATTTCTGATGATGGCAAAGAAATTAAAAGTATTGTTGGCTATGATGATTTTATTACGACTGAAGAAGCTAAGAAATGCGAAGTATTCAAGTTTTTTAAAAGAAAAGATGTGTTTCTAGTTCCAAATTTAACATATAAAATGAGAATAATTAAGAAAGAATCAAACTTTATTATGAACGGATCGGTTGCGGTTTTAGAGTTAAAAGAAGGTGAAACCTTTACATCTGATGATTGTGCTTTAATTTCCACCGATAAATTTAGAAATTTCTTACAAATAGCTAGAAATTATCAAACTCGTTCTTTAAATATCGATGTAAATTCGGTTTTCTTTTTAGGAAAGGCGGTCAAATGATTTATGAATGCGATGCAAGTAGATGAGAGTTTTATTAAAGAATTTTTAAGCCATAGAGACTATGACTTAAGAAAAAGTGGTTATGGTAGATGGATTGACCAAAAATGTACTCCTGATGTAATTACGATTATATCTGATTGTATATTGAGTTTTGTTTTGAAGAATGCGTCAACTTCTTTTACTAGTAGAGATATTTGGCATTCTGATTATGCAAATAAAAATGTGCTAGCAATTTTTGGTAAACCCCTTGTTGAAGACTATAGTGCTAAAAATGAATACGATAAATTCTTTCAACAACCAATGAAGCTTTTGTCTTATGCTGGAATTTTATGTGAAAGAAAAAGTGGGAATGAAAATATTTATACTATTTCCAACCAATTGTTACTTGAGTATTTATCTATTAGAGAAAAAAACAGCATTATTTTTTTGAATCTTTATATAGAAAAAGTTTTGAAGGACTCAGATCATTTTCTCTCGTTCGAGTTGTTTTTTTCAGATCCAAATAGAGAAACATATTCAAGTTTAAAGGATAGTTTTGAAAGATTTACAAAAGCTTATACAAAAATTACCGGAAAAACTGAATCTGATAGAATATTTACTAAAGTATTAAATCCTCTTTCATTTTCACGACAAACAAATGGAACGGAAAGAGGAAGAATTTCTAGCAATCCAATTACTCTAGATATGCTGATGTATAACAGGGAAAATTTTAGAGATATCAATAATGGCAAGCCAAAAGGAAAAACAAGAAAGAATTATATTGGAACTACTCCGCAATTGTATTCAAAAATTGATGCTTATTTGAATTATCTTTCTGAAAAAGCAAAAAAATATGTTGGCGAATACAATAAAGAGAATAATAATGGCTTAAGTGAGATAGATGTTCCAAATGAAGTAAGAGATTTTGCCCCTGCCACTCAAAAGCATCACATTTTTATGAAAAACGAATTCCCAAATTTAGCTGGACTACCTGAAAATATTATTTGCCTTACCCCTAATCAACATCAAGCATATGCGCATCCTAATAATCATACTTCAGAAATTAGCAAGCGTTATCAATATATTTGTTTACTTTCTAAATCTGATACTATTGAGAATTCTTATGTGCATCATCTTGGGCTTTATGAATTTGACAATTTTCTTAAAGTTTTAGCTGAAGGATTAAGCGATAATACATATTTAGATGTTCCAAAGAATAATTATTCTTATCTTAAGTTGAAAATTAATGCTTCCTATCAAACAATTTAATATGAGATTAGAAAATCCTAGCAAAGTAAGAGACTGGAATCCCCCAGAGAACCACCACGGCTTTGTCTACGTCTATGTTGGCAAGGATGAAGGCGTTCCTTTGTGGGAACTTAGAAAGCCAACACCTGACGAAAGGATATGGATTGTGGAGAATTACATCCGCCGCCATTCCAACCAAGTAATCAAGATTTCTTTTTTAGCGTCCAAATTAGGCGTGAGCGATAGGACAATTCAGACTATTCTAAGAGACCTTGAATCAAATGGAACAATAGGCTCCAAAGCATCCATCGATGAACTGAACCGCCAGACCGGGAACGTTTATTGGTGGACCGGCAATGACGACCCCATAATAGGAAGCCCAACTCTAGAAGACCTCTACAAGAAGAAAGATGGATATGGTTTCCGCTCCTTCACTTGGGATGATTTCAAGATGTATGAGAGCGAGGATTGGCTTGATAGGGTTGACCAGTATTTCCAATACATTGAACTGCTTGATATCAAGAAAAGACTGAAGAGGAAGCGTGATAGGAGATATAAGCTTTGTCTACGCTCATTGAGAAAGCTGAATGTCAGGGATAAGGACGAAAACCTTGTTTAGGCTGATTCGTTTTATCAATTAGTCAACATAAAGCTTTGAAAAACACACAATATTTTTGCCCGAGATAATCGGGCTTTTTTGATTCAATTGTAACAATTTAAAAAATTATGTGAACTTTGGGGGTGAAATTCGGTATTTGTTAGTGTAGGGAGATATTTTTGCTTGTCAGGCCTTCCTACACAATCAAAGGAGGATTGTTTATGGAAGAAACGATACTAATGGAAAACGGAAATCAGACGGCTTTTGTGCCTATAGGTTCGGATACAAAGCCATCGTTTTCCCTAATGGCGTCACCCCGAAAAGAAGAGGATAAGGCATCGTCTAAAGACCCCGAAATTTCGGTTTCAAGGCAACAGGATAATGATGTGTTGCAAATTGCAGCACATCAAGCTTCCGAAGTGTTCGGAAAGTGGGAAACCCACATTACGCGAAGGACACGAAACACATTCACGGCGGAGGAGAAAAAGAGCCTTCGTTCAGTCGCCTACCAGTTCGGGACCGACCTTCTTCTGAGGATGAGCACCGACAAGGATTTTATGGATAAAGTTCACGAGGATATTGAAATAGACCATTTCTATAGGGATATGCTTACTGACCGCTACAGGAGAAAAGAAAGCATATCGCCGTTAGTTCACGAAATGGTCGGACTAAGCCAAACTCTTCTTCAAAGGGTCAGTGATGTAGCGGTGAACAATGGGAAGAAGGATTTAAGACTTAATAAAGATGGGATGAATGAAGAAATCAAGGCGATTATGTCAGTGGCCTTCATAGGCGCTGAATCATTGATCAGCAAAGGAGGATGCATAAATGCTTAGCTATACTTTCAAGCAAGACCCAGAGGTCGCAAACAAGGCGGTATTCTATCTAAGGTACTCTAGCGAGAATCAGACCGAGAATTCAATTGAAGGCCAAAGAAGAGAGTGCGAGGAATTCGCCAAGAAACACAATATCGATATCTTAGGCGAGTATGTGGATAGAGCCAAGACCGGCACAAATGACAACAGACCAGATTTCCAGAGGATGATCCACGACTCTTATAAGAAAGTCTTTGGAAACGTGATAGTTTGGAAGTCAGATAGATTTAGCCGTGACAGACTTGATTCCCTTAAATACCGAAGGGAATTGTTCAGCAACGGCGTGAAAGTCCTGTCCGTCACCGAGCCTAACATCGATGGCCCTATGGGAACTTTGTTCGATTCTATGAATGATGGGATGAATCAGCTTTATTCCGAGGAGCTTTCAGTTAAGGTGAAGCGTGGGCAGAATGAGAATGTCATCAATGGGAAGTCATTAGGTGGACGGAGACAGCTTGGCTACAGGATTGTTGACGGACATTATGAGATAGATGAGAAAGAAGGCCCTATCGTTCAGGAGATATTCCAGCTTTACGGAAATGATGGACTTTCCATACTTGCAATAACACAAAGGCTTAAGTTTGAAGGCAAGATGAGGAATGAGGGATGCGAAATCACCCATAACTGCATCGAGAAACTTATCTCATCTGAAAAGTACCTTGGAGTCCTCAAATGCCAAGGCAAAAGAAACGACCACGCCATTCCACAGTTGGTCAGCCAGGAACTGTTCGATATCTGCCAAAAGCGAAGAACCAAGAGAAAGCACAAGAATTTTGCTATGCGTGGAAAAGAGGAATACTACCTGAGCGGAAAAGTATTCTGCTCTAAATGCGGAGCACCGTATCTAGGAGAGTCAGGAACTTCAAAGAACGGAAAGCTCCATACCTATTACAAATGCAACGGAGCCAAGCATCATCACTGCGATGCCAAAGCCATCCAGAAGGATGCCTTAGAGGAATCAGTCTGCAATGCGATTCTAGGCATTATGAGGAATGATCAGATTTCTGTTGAACTTACCAATTATATTTATGGTCAGCAAAGCAATGAAAGCCCTGAGATAGTCTCTATGAGAGACAGGAGAAAGGAAATCGATTTCCAAATTGATAATTTTGCTAAGGCCATAGGAATGGGTATCATCACTGAAACAACCAAGAGTACTTTGCTGGCTTTGGAAGCTGAAAGAAAGCAATTAGATGATGAACTATCAAGGCAATCAATCAGGCTTAAGTTTTTCTCAAAGGAAGAAATCAGGTATGCGATAAACGAATTGTCGAACTATGATTTCACTACGCCAAAGCAAAAAAGAGCCTTGCTGAATACGTTTGTTAAGAACATAGAAATAGACGAAAAAGGAAATATTACTCTCCAGCTCGACCTTTTCGGATATCTTCCATCTACGAAATTCACGATTGATGACCTTAAAAATGTTCGAATAAACTCGCCATTGCTCCGCCATTAAATTGCAAAATAAACTGGCACGTTAAATGTGCCAGTTTTTTTATATTTTATTAATATAAAACATAATAGATATTAAAAGATATTTTATTTTGGTATAAAATATAGATATTGTTTTTCAAAGGAGAAATATATGAAAAAAACAGGAAGAGTTCTTTTATTAATTGGTGCCATTTTATTATTAGTATTTGGTATATTAAACGCAATTAGTTTAATACTTACTTTAATTGATGGTACATTCACTGCAGATTGGACTGCAAGTATTATGAGTATTGTCTGGATTGCTGTTGATATTATTGCTGGTCTTGCTGGTATTAATTATTTTAGGGGTAAAGGAGCTTTTAAAGGTCTTGCTCCAGTATTTTCTTGGATAGTTTTAGTTTTATTTATTATTGATTTAGTTATGTCTATTATTAGTATTGTCCAAAGTGGTTTTGCTGGATTTGCTTCTATTAGTACTGTAATCTATGGGGGCATTGCAGGGATTTTATATGTTGTTGGTTATTTCATGCAAAGAAAATAACTATGAATAATGATTTAAAAGATTTACAAAAATTACTCGATAAAAGAAGAAGGCTTGCAAATGCTGCTTCAATTATCAGTTATGATTTAGAAACTATTTGTCCTAAAAAAGGAATGAGTTATGAAAGCGATACTTTAACAATGCTTTCAAGTGAGATGTTTAAAATATCTTCATCTAAAGAATTTAAAGATTTAATTGTTAAGTTATATAAAGAGAAAGATAGTTTGGAATATCTTGATCGAGTATATGTTGAAAAAGAATATAAAGATTATTTAAAAGAAAAAAACATTACTCCAGAGCTTAATTTAAAAGCTACAAATATTTATAATGAAGCATTTGTGAAATGGATTGATGCAAAGAATAAAAAAGATTTTTCTTTATTTGCACCTTATCTTAAAAAAGTTGTTGATGTTTCAAAAGAATTAATGAATACACGCGAAAATAAATTATCTAATATGTATGATAATTTTATTGATGATTTTGAAGAAGGATTTACTACTAAAGATTTAGATAAATTCTTTGCTGATTTAAAAGCAGGGATTTTAGAATTACTTGCAAGAATTAAAACAAGTAAACATGTAATTCGTAGTGATTTCCTCACTCGTTTTGTTCCTATTTATAAACAAGAAGAATTTTCTAATTATCTATTAGAAACAAATGGTTTTGATTTTTCTCGTGGTGCTATAACTACTACTGAACATCCATTTACTGATGATATTGGTAAAGATGATGTTCGTGTTACTACCCATTATTTTACTAACTTATTTATTAGTAATATATTTTCTGTAATTCATGAAGGTGGTCATGCTATTTTTGCTCAACAGCAAACTGATGAATTATTTAAACATAATCTAGACAATAAAATGAGTATGGGTATGCATGAATCTGTATCAAGATTTTATGAGAATATTATTGGTAGATCAAAAGAATATATTCATTTAATTTATCCTAAGTTTCATGAATTATTTAAAGAAGAATTAGGTGACGTAAGTGAAAACGAATTATATGAAGGAGTTAATTTAGTTACTCCATCGCTTGTAAGAACTGAAGCAGATGAAGTTACTTATTGTATTCACATTATTATTCGTTATGAAATTGAAAAAGAATTGATTAATAATAATTTAGATGTTAATAAAGTCCCTGAATTATGGAACAAAAAATATCAAGAATATCTTGGAGTATCTCCAAAAGATGATAAAGAAGGTTGTTTACAAGATGTTCACTGGTGCAGTGGATTTGGTTATTTCCCATCCTATGCAATTGGTAATGCTTATAACTCAATGTATTTTGAAAAAATGAACAAGGAAATCGATGTTAAGAAAATTATAAGTGAAGGCAAAATGAACGAAATAATTTCTTGGTTAAAAGAGAATACCTTTAAGAAATCTAATATCTTAAACGATAAAGAATGGCTTAAGGATTTAACAGGAGAAAGTTTATCAGCTTCTTCATTTATTAAGTATTTAGATGTTAAATATTCTGATATTTATAAAATTTAGTCGCTATATTGCTACAAATAGAATATTTTGAACAATTTTAACAACATTGTTGAATAATTAGGCATTTATTACGATGAAAACACGTTTTATCACTCTTTTATGCTTGAATATTTGTAATTACTATGCTATTTTATTTTCATAAGGAGATGTTTCATATGAATAAAGCAGAATTAGTTGTCGCAGTTGCTGACGAATGTGGCTTAACAAAAAAAGATGCTGAAAAGGCTGTTGATGTTGTCTTCAAATTAGTTCAAAAAGAACTTGTAAAGGGAGAGAGCGTCAAGATTTCCAATTTCGGTGTATTCCAAGTTAAACACAGAAAAGAGAGAAAAGGTACTTCACCTGTTACTCAAAAAGAGATTGTTATTCCAGCAACTAAAACCGTTGGATTCAAACCATCTAAGACTTTAAAAGAAGCTGTTAAGTAGTTTAACCAAAGACGTATAATGAAAGGAACTTTTTGAAAAAGTTCCTTTTTTCATATATGATTAATACACTATGGACAAGATATTTGATAAATTAAAAAATATTTTTAAAGAAAATGGATACCATCTTTATATGATAGGTTCTACAAGTCGTGATTATTTACTTGGTAATAAAATAAATGATTATGACCTTGTCAGTGATGCAACTCCAGATGAAGTTAAGAAGTTTTTAGATGTTGAAATGACTTATGCAAAATATGGAACAACAAAATATTATGTTGATGGAAATAAAATAGATATCATAACTTTAAGAGAAGAAGGTAAATATTTTGATCATCGTCATCCTTCATATATTAAATTTGTTAAAGATATTAATATTGATTATAGACGTAGAGATTTTACAATAAACGCTATATATATTGATGAAGATTATAAAGTAATTGATCCAACATTAAGAGGAGTAAAAGACTTAGAAAATAAAGTATTAACTTTTATAGGTGATCCTAAAACTAGAATAGAAGAAGATCCTTTAAGAATATTAAGAGCAAGAAGATTTATTAAGGAATATAATTTAAAAGTTGATGATAATACAAAATATGTATTGGAAAATAATAATGATTTATTAAAATATATAAATAAAGACAAGATTAAGGAAGAAGAAAACAAATACAAAAGTATTTCGAGGTAATTAAAATGACTTTAAATAGATTTAACGCATTAGATTTTGAATATTTACTACTTGAGTTTTATAAAGAGATGAATATTAATGAAAAAGAACTTTCAGTTATTTTAATGCTCGACCATTTGATTTCACAAGAAAACGATTTTATTACTAATGACTTATTAGCTTTAAAAATGAATTTAACTTTAAAAGAAATAGATGAATGTATGACTAATCTTTATAAGAAAAAATATATTGAATTCAATGTTATTGATGGTAAACCAAGTACAAGTGTTAATCCTTTAAAAAAGATTTTATCTTCAAAATTTGAAAAATCTTTATTTACTGATGAAGAGTTTAAAGAAAATAAATCCATGGACGAAGAGAAACAAAGAATATTTGCTGAATTTGATAAGGTATTTTGTAGAGAATTATCTCCAATTGAATATTCTCATATTGAAGAGTGGATTAAAAATGAAATTCCTGAAGAAATTATTGTTAATTCGTTAAAAGATGCAAAAAGTATGAATAAACTTTCTATAAGAACTATAGAAAAAATAATATATCAAAAAACTGAAGAGAATTAATAATGAGTAAAAAGACTGATTTGATATTAGATTATTTTAATGAACTTTTACCAAATGCAAAATGTGAGTTAAATTATAGTAAAGATTATGAATTAATAATTGCTGTTATGTTAAGCGCACAATGTACTGATAAAAAAGTAAATAAAGTTACTGCTAATCTATTTTCTAAATATAAAAGCTTAGATGAATTAGAAAAATGTAGTTTAAATGATATAGAAAACGAAATAAAAACATTGGGTTTATACCAAAATAAAGCTAAATATTTAAAAGGTATAGTTCATGATTTAATTTATAGATTTAATTACAAAGTTCCTGAAAATAAGAAGGATCTTATGAGCTTACCAGGAGTTGGCAACAAAACTGCAAATGTTGTTAGAATTGAGTTTTTTAAAGATCCTGAATTTCCTGTTGATACTCACGTAGAAAGAGTTTCTAAAAGATTAGGATTATGCTCAAATAACGATAGTGTTATGGTCGTTGAAGAAAAACTTAAAAAAACTTTTGATAAAGATTTATGGATTAAGTTACATCATCAATTTATATTTTTTGGAAGATATCATTGTTTTGCAAGAAATCCAGATTGTGAACATTGTAAACTAAAGACTATTTGTACCTATTATAAGAAATAATTTCATCTACAATTGGCAAATAATTTAAAGGAGGATTTAAGCCTCTTTTTATTTTGTATCCTTTTTCTCTTATATATTTTAATGGTACCGATTTTCTATCATTACAGTTTAAGTAATCAAACATATCTTTTGCGAGCAATAAATAACATTCTTGAAGTCTATTAAATTCTATTAATGTAAAAGCTATTCCTTCTTGTTTGATAACTTTTTTAAAATGCTCTAATTGGCAAGGTTGAAAATTATCAATCTTAAAAGAAGTCTTTGAATTCGTAGATTTTGCTTCAAAATCTATATAGTATCCCTTGTAGATTCCATTATAGTCAGTAGTTGAATGTTTAGAAAAGAAAGCTAAAATTATTTTTTTATTATCTTTAGACATTTTGACAATTTTTATTGGAGTTGGTTTTTTATGAATAACTGCTAAATCATTATTTAAATAATATTCATTAGTTTTATTGATTTCATTTTCAAAAGACATTCCTCGATTGGAATAGTTAATTAATTTTCCTTCTTTTGAAACATCAATTTGATATTCTAATATAAATCTTCCTCGATAAATTTTATAAATTCTTTTTTAGTAACAGTGCCATTCTTATTTAAAGTAGAAATGGTTTTACCAATTGGATGAGGAAGTCGGCTGTTATTAGTAAGAACTTTATAATATTCATCAACAAGTTTACTATGGTTTTGTAAGAAACCTTGATACAAAAGAGCTAAGTTTTTAGCATCAAAGAGTGGATCATGGGCATTTCCTTCTGGTTGTATTCCAAAAGTTTTGAGTGCATCTAATAGCGATAATTGCCCACCTTTTTTACCTTGAACATATCTGATTAATAATGCGGAGAAATCAAAATAGTTTTTGTAAATTGAACGAATAAATTTATCATCATTAAGATTATTTATTGTGGCACTTTGATGTAATAAACGCATGTCGAAATTTCCATAACTTACATATTTTGTATTAGCATCTGCACGACAATATTTTTCTAATCTGATGATTGCTTCTTTAAACAACAAACCTTCCTCACTTAACAAGACGTCAGTAATTCCAGTTAATTTAGTAATTATTTTTCCAACTTTATCTTTAGATTTAACAAAACATTTGAATCCAGGAAGGATTTTTTTGATATTATTTTTTTTATCTAAGGTGACTTTAACTGCACCAATAGCAATAATTTCTTGGCTAATTTGTGTCCCTTCGAAATCTAGAAATACAATAGTTTTAGAACCGTTAAGTAATTTATCGATTAATTTCATGTTTTTAATTATAGAGATATATCAAATATATTTCAATTCCTGTAATTGAAGATATTTAATTTTTAACTTATAATAATTTAGTCAAGGAGTTTTTATGAAATTGAAGTTAACTAGTAATGATATTTTAAACAAAGAATTCGATAAAAATGTAAAAGGTTATGATGCTTTAGAAGTTGATAAATTTTTAGACCAAGTTTTAGAGGATTATCGTGTTATTGATGATGTTGTTGGAAATTTAAATCTTCAAATAAGAAACTTAAAAAGTGAAAATGACGAATTAACTAAAAAGATGGATTTAATCGAATCTCAAAAAGAAAAAGAGAAACATCAATCTTTTAGAACAACTTCATATTCACATCTTGATAATCTAGAATTACTTAAAAAAATTAGTGCTTACGAAAGTAAACTCTATGAATTAGGTGTAGATCCTAGTAAAATTAAATAACTTTCAGTCTATGCAATCGCTAGATTTAATCTAGAGGAAAGTCCATGCTTACACATCCTGTGATGGATGTAGTGATTATGCTAGCTCAACAAATAAGGCTAGGTATATGGGAGCATATAACGACTCTTGAAGACCTAAAACTCTGTCATGGTTAACGAGAATAAAGTGCCACAGTGACGAATTTACTTGAAAAGGTAAAATGAAACGTTGGTAAACTCCATAAGTAAGAAACCCAAATTTAGGTAGGGGAAGTTCCTAATGGTAACCGAACTAGAGGGAGCAAGTTGCAAAACTTAGATAAATGATTGCACTCGACAAAACATGGCTTATTGACTGAATACTCACTTAAAAGGAAATGTATATGAAAAAGATTAACTTACCTACAAAAATAACTATTGCAAGAATAGTTCTAGCTACTTTGCTTCTTATTGGAGTAACTGTTTTGTATTTAGTTGATCAATATAATCCTTTCATTTATACATTTAATTTTAAGATCATGGATGGAGTAGTTCTTAATGAAATACTCTTAGTTATTTTTGTAGTTTTCTTAATTGGAAGTTTAACTGATTATTTAGATGGGCATATTGCTCGTAAATATAATATGGTTACTGAATTAGGAAAGTTCTTAGATCCAATTGCTGACAAAATGTTAGTAAATGGGATGATTATATTTCTTGCTTTAAATTTTTGTTCAATTGGTGGATTTGTTAAGTTTCCATTCTTTTGTGTAATTATTTTAGTAATTAGAGATATAATTGTTGATGGTTTAAGATTTATTTGTGCAAGAAAGAATGTTGTTATTGCTGCTAATATTTTTGGTAAATTAAAAACTGTATTAGAAATGGTTACAATCTCAATTGTTTTATTAAATGGATTTCCATTTAGTTTTATAGACTCATCTTGGCCAACATATTTACATATTTCGGATATTTTATGCTACTTAACTACGATTGCAAGTGTAGTAAGTGGAATTATATATTTTATACAAAACAAGGATTGTTTGAAGGAAGATTATGGAAAATAACGAAGAAAAAAAAGTTGATGTTAAAGAGAATGCTGAACCACAAAAGAATGATAATGCTTTTGAATTGTTATTAAAGAAACTTGAAGAGAAAAACTATACTTTAGGTGTTTGTGAATCTTTTACTGGGGGATTATTTGCTAAAGCTGTTACAGATATTCCAGGAGCAAGCAAAGTTTTTAAAGGAAGTTTAGTTACTTATTCTTCTGAAGCTAAAGTAAATGTTTTAGGAATTAGAGAAGAAGATATTAAAGTTTATGGAGTTGTTTCTTCATTAGTAGCTTCTCAAATGTGTTTAAATGCACAAAAATTATTACATTCTGATGTTTGTGTTTCTTTTACAGGAAATGCTGGACCAACTACTTGTCCAGGAAGTGGTGAAGTTGGAGAATGCTATATTTGTGTTGCTATTAAGGATGTATTTAAGAGTTTTCATTTTAATATTGATGGAACAAGAAATGAAGTTCGTGCCAAAGCTTGTTTATTAGCATGTGATATTATTTTAAAAACTTTATAAAAAAATTATTTACTCCCTTCTTGTTATATAGAGGAGTGTTTTTATGGAAAATTTGAAAGATAAAGATGTAGAAAAAGAACTTGAAACCGTGATGGACGATGTCCAGCACTGTTTTGGTAAGGGTTCAGTTATGTGTTTAGGTGATAGACCAAACGTTAATGTTGATGCTTTACCAAGCGGTTCTTTGATGTTAGATGATTGTTTGGGTGTTGGGGGATATCCAAAAGGTAGAATTGTAGAAATTTATGGACCTGAAAGTAGTGGAAAAACTACTCTTGCTTTAACAGCAATTGCTGAAAGTCAAAAAATAGGCGGTAAATGTGCCTTTATCGATGCTGAGCAATCGATTGATCCAACATATGCTAAAAACTTAGGTGTTAATATCAATGATTTAATTTTGGCACAACCAAATTCTGGAGAAGAAGCTCTCCAAATTGTTGAAATGCTTGCTAAATCCAATGTCTTTTCTCTTATTGTTGTGGATAGTGTTGCTGCTTTAGTCCCACAAGCAGAGGTAGAAGGATTAATGGTGGATAGTAGTGTCGGCTTATTAGCTAGATTAATGTCAAAAGCTTTAAGAAAACTAGTCAGTGTTTTAAATAAATCTAGTTGTACAGTTATTTTTATCAATCAATTACGTGAAAAAGTTGGTGTTATTTATGGTAATAATGAAATTACAACTGGTGGAAGAGCATTAAAATTCTATTCAACTATTAGACTTGATATTAGAAGAGTTGAGGCAATTAAAAATGGCCCAAATCTAATTGGGAATACTGTCAGTGTTCGTGTTGTTAAAAATAAAGTTGCACCTCCATTTAAGAGTTGCAGACTAGATATTATTTATGGTGAAGGTATCTCAAAAGAAGGAGAACTTCTTGATTTAGGTGCTAATCTTGGAATTGTTAAGAAAGCTGGATCTTGGTACGAATTATATGGAAATCGTATGGGACAAGGTCGAGATACTGCAAAACTATATTTAAAAGAAAATAAAGATGTTTTTGAGCGTTTAAAGAAAGAAATTAAAACTGGCGAACATGTTGATGAAGAAAAAACTACTGAAAAATAACTAATTTGTTTGATTTATCTAGATAATTCTCTTTTATATTGATAGAATAATTATATGGTATCGCTTGATACTTTCTATACATTTTATTTTTCGTTTCAATTATTAAATAAATATAAGTTGTTAAGTTGATTTTTAGCGAATATATAATGAAAATAGTCATTATTACGATACTTTTTAGATAAAGGAGAATTTTGTATGGAAATTACATTAGCCATCGTTCTCATTATTGTCGCTCTAGTAGTTGGATGTTTTATAGGATTTTTATTTTGTTTCTTCTTACCTGTTTTAAAGGCAAAAAGAGCTAATAGAAATGCAGATAAAATAATTAACGATGCTCAAATCAAAGCAGAACATACTATTAAGAATGCCGAATTAGATGCCAAGCAAACTGTTTTTGATATGAAACAAGAAGCTGAAAGAGACATTAAAGAACGTAAACAAGAAGTCGTATTACAAGAAAACAAATTACTACAAAGAGAGCAATCTATCGATTCAAGAGATGCTCAACTTTTAAAGAAAGAATCCTCTTTAGAAGACAAAGAAAAATTAATTGATCAACAAATTGAAGAAAACAAGAAAAGAAATGGTGTTCTTCAAGAAAAAATTGATGGAATTTTAGTTGAATTACAAAACGTCGCAAAGATGACTGTTAACGAAGCTAAAGATGAAATCTTCAAACGTGTTGAGGAAAAGTATCAAAAAGAAATTGCTCAATATATGAAAACTCGTCAAGAAGAAGCTGAAAATGAAGCTAACGATAAAGCAAAAGATATCTTAGCGGAAGCTATGTTTAGACAAGCTCAAGAAACAACAACTGAAAAAACAGTCAATGTTATTGCTCTTCCAAGTGATGAGATGAAGGGGCGTATTATTGGTCGTGAAGGTCGTAATATTAAAACATTAGAACAAATTCTTGGTGTTGATATTATTATTGATGATACTCCTGAAGCAATTACCGTTAGTTGTTTTAATCCTATTAGAAGGGAAGTTGCTTCACGTGCACTTGATATTCTTATTAAGGATGGAAGAATTCAACCAGGAAGAATTGAAGAAGTTGTTAATAAATGTCAAAAAGAAGTTGATGAATCTATTAAGAAAGCTGGCCAAGATGTTGTATTTAAACTTGGTTTAGGTAATATGAATAAAGAATTAGTCAACTATATTGGAAAATTAAAATACCGTACAAGTTATGGTCAAAACCAATTGGAGCACAGTGTTGAAACTGCAGAATTATGTGGTATTATGGCTGCTGAATTAGGACTTGATCAAACTCTTGCTAAACGTGCAGGTTTATTACACGATTTAGGAAAATCTTGTGATTTTGAAGTTGATGGTTCACATGTTGAAATTGGTTCAAGACTTGCAAAGAAATATGGTGAAGGTGAAGTTGTTATTAATGCAATTGAATCACATCATGGAGATGTTCCAGCTAAATTTATTATTTCATATTTAGTACAAGCCGCTGATACGTTAAGTGCAGCTCGTCCAGGCGCTAGAAGTGAAACACTTGAAACATATGTAAAACGTATTGATCAACTTGAAACAATCTGTAAAGGTTTTGATGGCGTATTAAATTGTTATGCTATGCAATCTGGTCGTGAAGTACGTGTTATGGTTATTCCTGAAAAGATTGATGATGTACAAGCATTTAAAATGGCACATGATATAAAAGAAAAGATTGAAAATGAAATGACCTATCCAGGACAAATTAAAGTAAATGTTATTCGTGAATATCGTGCTATAGAAACTGCAAAATAATGAACATTTTGTTTATTGGTGATATTGTTGGAAAAATTGGAAGAAAGGCTCTGTTAAAGAGCCTAACTTTTGTTAAAGAGAAATATAAAGTCGATTTCACTATCGCAAATGGTGAGAATATTACCCATGGTAGAGGAATTAACAAAGTACATTTAGATTTTTTACTTAATCTTGGAGTTAATTGTGTCACTCTTGGTAATCACTATAAAGATAAGATCCAAGTAGTGGATATTCTTGATAATGACGCATTAATTAGACCTTTAAATTTAAAATATGAATTTCCTGGTACAGGAAGTAATGTTTATTTATGCAAAGGTAAAAAGATAAGAGTAAGTAATATTTTAGGTACTGCTTTTATGAAAGAAGAAGTTAATGACCCTTATATCACTATGAACAAGATTCTTGATGAAGATAAGTCAGATGTTAACATTATTGATTTTCATGCAGAAGCAACAGGTGAAAAGAAAGCTTTAGCCTTTGCTTTTGAGAATAAAATTACTTGTTTAGTTGGCACCCATACTCACGTTCAAACAGCTGACAATCAAATATTAGATACTGGTGTAGCTTATATTAGTGATGTTGGAATGTGTGGTGCATTTAATAGTGTATTAGGTGATGAAAAAAGAAGTGTTATTAATCGAATAATTTTGCATGATGAAAAAGCAAGATTTAAAATTTTAGAAGATGATGATTTATTATTTAATGCTGTTGTTATAAAAATTGATGATAAAACAAATAAAGCAAAAGAAATATTAAGAATTAATTTAAAAAATGGAAAAGAAATATGAGACCAATTGATATTATTGAAATGCCAAATCTTGATGAAGCAAGAATTAGAAACAAACCAGTAGAAACATTTCATTATGATTATGTTCCTAATGATAAACTTTTAGCATATTTAAAAGGTAAAAATTATTTTATTCGAACTTATGGTTGCCAAGCTAATATTCGAGACGGTGAATACTTATCAGGTTTACTTGAAAGCGTTGGAATGCATAGGGTTGAAAGCGAAAAAGAAGCTGATTTAGCTATTATTAATACTTGTGCAGTTCGTGAAAATGCTGAAGAAAAAGTATACGGACAAATTGGCGATTTTAAAAAACTTAAAGAAAAGAATAAAGATATAATTCTTATTTTATGTGGCTGTATGGTTGAGCAAAATCATATTATTGATCAAGTTAGTAAGACATTCCCATATGTTGATATTTTCTTTGGGACTCATAATATAAAAGATTTAATGATGTTATTAGAAAAATACATTAGTAATCATCATCGAATTATTTATGTTTCATCTAAAGAGGGGGAAATTGTTGAAGAATTGCCTTCTTGTAGAAGTGAAAAATTTAAAGCTTTTGTTAATATTTCTTATGGTTGCGATAAGTTTTGCACTTATTGTATTGTTCCTTATACACGTGGTAAAGAAAGAAGTAGAGACATTAATGATATTTTAAAAGAATGTAAAGATCTTGTTAATAAAGGTTATCAAGAGATTACTTTACTAGGTCAAAACGTTGATTCTTATGGCAAAGATTTAAATAATGGAGTTACTTTTGCTACACTTTTAGAAAGCGTTGCAAAATTAGGTATTCCTAGACTTAGATTTTTAACTTCCTATCCAAGTGATTTTAAAGACGAAGTTATTGATGTTATTTCTCGTTATCCAAATATTATGAAATATATTCATTTGCCAATCCAAGCGGGGAATGATACAGTTTTAAAACAAATGGGTAGAAGATATAGTAGTGGAGAATATCTTGCTTTAGTTAAAAGAATCAAAGATAAGATTCCAAATATTGCTTTATCTACAGATATTATTGTTGGTTTTCCAAATGAAACTTATGAGCAATTTTTAGATACAATAAAAGTAGCAAAAGAAGTTGGTTATTTAAGTGCATTTACGTTTATTTATAGTCCAAGAGTAGGGACTCCTGCTGCTAGGATTAAAGATAATGTCCCATATTTAGAGAAAGTTAAAAGATTTAAAGAGCTTGTAAAAGAACTTGAAATTGGCTTTGATGAAAAAGCGCAAGAAATGGTTGGCAAAACTTATTCTGTTCTTGTAGAAAGTATAAGTAAAAAAGATGAAACAATGTTAACTGGCTATACAGAATCTTTAAAAACAGTGAATTTTAAAGGTGATATTTCTTTAATTGGGAAAATAGTTAATGTTAAAATATTAGAAAATCATTTATATTCTTTACTTGGAGAATTAGTTAATGAATAAAGAAATTAAAGATAATATAGATAACTTAAAAAGTGAATTAATGAATGATCCTACTATTCTAGAATTTCTCGATTTGAAAAAAGAAGTGGAAAATGATAGGGTTTTAAAGAATTTGAGAAACAAAATTCAGTTTCTTAAAGATTGTAAAATGAATGATGAGCAGAAAAATAATTATAATAAACTATTGGATGAATATAATAAAAATCCTCTTGTTATTAATTATAAAAGAGCAGAAGAAAATGCATATGATTTATTAAATGAAATAAAGGATAATTTAGAATTATGATATTTTGTATACTTGGTCCTACTTGTAGTGGAAAAAGTGCTGTAGCAGAAGAATTATCAAACTATTTAAATGCTAAAATAGTTAATTTTGATGCATTTCAAGTATATAAAGAACTCGAAATTGGCACTGCTAAACCAACTAAGGAAGAATTAGAAAGTGGTAAATACTATTTTTATAATATTCGTCATATAGATGAAATATATGATGTAAGTCAATATCAGAAAGAAGTTCGTAGTTTTTTAGATGAGCATATTAATGAAAATATTATTATGGTTGGTGGAACGGGTTTATATTTAAAGGCCACTTTATTTGATTATCGTTTTGAAGAAGAAAAACCAATGCCTCTTGATTTTTTAAGTGATAAAACTAATGAAGAATTATTTGAAGAATTAAACATAATTGATCCTCTTGATGCTAGTAAAATTGGTGTTAATAATAGAAAACGCCTATTAAGAGCCTTATATATTTTTAAAGAGCATAAACAATCAAAAACAGATATAACTAATAATCTTAAAGATAATTTATTATATAAGAATGTTGTTTTTCTCGCTTTAAATCCAGATAGAGATAGTTTATATAACAGCATTAATAAAAGAGTTGATATTATGTTTAAGAATGGACTTGAGGATGAAGTTCATAATTTATATAGCTTTTATGATTCGAATTTAAGGTCATTACAAGCTATTGGTTACAAAGAATTTAATAATAGTGATTTAAGTAGCGAGGAAATTAAAGAATTGATTAAAAAAAATACAAGAAATTATGCTAAAAGACAAATGACTTTTTTCAAACATCAATTTAAAGATGTAAAATGGTTTGAATCAGGAGAAGAAGCGATTAAATATGTCAAAACAAATTATTGATGATTTTGATGGTAGAACGAAACTATTATTAGGTGAAAAATTTGATAAGATTAAAGAATTCAAATTTGTTATTTGTGGTGTTGGTGGAGTTGGCTCAATAATTCCCTTAACTCTTGTTCGAACGGGTGTTAAAAATATTACTATCATTGATTTTGATAAAGTGGATGCATCCAATCTTAATCGACAAATTGCTTATGATAAAAACGATATTGGATTATTAAAAGTAGATGCTTTAGAAAATAAAATTAATTTATTAAGAGATGATGTTAAAGTAAATAAAATAGAAAAACAAATCGATAATAATTTTGATTTTTCTATCTTTGATGATGCGGATTATGTTTTTGATTGTATTGATGATATACCAGCAAAAATTAGTTTAATTAAATATTGCTATGAACATAAAATCAAAATTATTTCATCTTTAGGAATGGGTAACAGGTTAAATCCTTCAAAAATTATAATTTCTACACTTGATAAAACTTACGGCGATCCTCTAGCAAAAAAGATAAGAACTTTATTAAAAAAAGAAAATGTAGATATTTCTAAAATTGTTGTTTCTTTTTCTTATGAAAAACCTATAATAAAAGATAGAATTATTTCATCTATAGCATTTGTACCTAATGAATCCGGTTTGCTAATGACTAGTTTTGTTTTGTGCGAACTACTTGAAATAAAGGAGGAACAATGATGGAATTGGAAAATATTACAAAAATTGCGAAAAAAGTTGGGATTGGAAGTAAGTATTTGGAACTTTATGGAGATTATAAGGCTAAAATCAAACCAGAATTATATGATACTGTAAAAGATAATCCAAATGGAAAGTTAGTACTTGTTACTGCTATTACTCCAACAAAAGCCGGTGAAGGTAAAACAACTACTTCGATAGCTCTTGTGGATGGAATGGCAAAAATTGGTAAGAAAGCTCTTTTATGTTTAAGAGAACCATCTTTAGGACCAGTATTTGGTTTAAAGGGTGGAGCAACTGGTGGAGGAAAAGTCACAGTTGAACCAAGTGAAGACATTAATTTACATTTTACTGGTGATATGCATGCATTAACCAGTTCAATAAATTTAATTAGTGCTGTATTAGATAACTCAATTTACTTTGGAAATGAATACAATATTGATAAAGATAGAATTCTCTGGAAACGTGCAATGGATATGAATGATAGAGAATTACGTGATATTGATATTGGTTTAGGCGAGAAAAACGGAATTCAAAGAAGAGATCATTTTGAAATTACAGTTGCAAGTGAAATGATGGCTATTCTTTGTATAAGTAAAGATAGAGAAGATTTCATTCGTAGAATTAACAATATTTTAATTGCTTATACACTTGATAATAAACCATTTTATTTAGAGCAACTACACATTACAAATGCAATTATGAAGTTAATGCGTGATGCATTAAAACCAAATATTGTACAAACTGCTGAACATAATCCATGTTTAATTCATGGTGGACCATTTGCAAATATTGCTCATGGTTGCTCAAGCTTAATTGCAACAAAATTAGCATTGAAGTTATCTCCAATTGTTGTAACAGAAGCTGGATTCGCTGCAGATTTAGGGGCTGAAAAATTCCTTGACATCAAATGTAGAGTTGGCGGATTAAAACCTGATTGTGCAGTATTAGTTGCTACTATCCGTGCTTTAAAGATGCATGGTGGTGAAGCTTATGAAGAATTAGATAAAGAAAATCTTGATGCGTTAAGAGAGGGTATTAAAAACCTTGAACAACATTACGAGAATTTAAGAAAATTCCAAATTCCTGTAATTATTGCTATTAATCACTTTGCAAAAGATACTGATAAAGAAGTTGAATTATTAACTAATTGGTGCAAAGAAAAAGGATACACTGTCGCTTTCTCTGATGGATATATTAATGGTGGAGATGGTAGTGTTGAACTTGCTAATAAAGTTATTGAATGTTTAGATACTAAAAAATCTAACTATAAACCAATTTATGATGTCAATGATACAATTGAAAATAAGATTAAAATTATTTCAAAAGAAATTTATCGTGCAGATGATATCATTTTTACTGATCTTGCTAAAAAGCAAATGGATGAAATACGTCGTTTAGGAAAAGAACATCTTGTTGTTTGCATGGCAAAGACTCCTTTAAGTTTTACTGATAATGCAAAAGTTTTAGGGGCTCCTCGTGGTTTTAATATTACTGTAAGAGAAGTTAAACTCTCTAATGGTGCCGAATTTATTGTTGCCTTAACTGGAAACATATTAACAATGCCTGGTTTACCAAGAGTGCCTCAAGCTGTTAAAATGTAAAAATAATTTCGTAGAAAAATATTTAACTCCCTTCTTGTTATATAGATGGGAGTTTTATTTTCTTTAAAAAAAGTATGTAAATCATTTGCACTTGAAGACAATAAACAATTTGAGGCGTTAAATGATATAGATTTTGATCTACCAGAAGTAGGGATGTTTTTTATTTATGGAAAAAGTGGAAGTGGGAAAACCACTTTATTAAATATAATGGAAGGATTATTAAAACCTACATCTGGAGAAGTTTTATATAAGGGTAAAAACATTTTAAAGTTTACAAAAAAAGAAAAGCAAAAATTTCTAAGAGATGAAATAAGTATTATTTTTCAATCTTTTAATTTAATTAATGATTTAACAGTTGTTGAAAATATTAATATAACTATGAAAATTAAAAAAGTTTTTAAAAAGGAATATGTTGATGAACTTATAGAAAAATATCATTTAAAAAATGTTTTGAATAACAAAGCCGGATCTTTAAGTGGTGGTGAGAAACAAAGGTTATGTTTAATACGTGCTTTGATTAGTGACCCTTCCATAATATTTGCTGATGAACCAACTGGAAATTTAGATGAAAAAAATTCATGTTTATTGATGGAGGAACTTAAAGAAATAAGCAAAAATCATTTAATTATTATTGTTACCCATAATATGAAATTACTTGAGTCTTATAATGATGGTTTATTAGAACTAATTAATGGGAAAATATCAAAATACAAATCAATTAATAATGATGATGTAGTTGTTAAAGAGAAAGTAGTTAAAAATAACAATAAAAATTATTCCTTATTTTTAACAATGAAAAATTATCAAAAAAATATAAAGAAAAATTTAGTTGCTCTTTTTAGTGTTGTTTTTACTACAGTTGTTTTATTATTATGCTTTTCATTTAGCAATGGAATTAATAAGAATATAGATAAACAAATAAGATATTATCAAAATTATAATGTTTTTGAAGTATCAAAAATAACTTCAGAAAATATTAATAATTCAAGTTTAAATTTACAAAGAGTAGAAAGAATAGAACAAGAAGATTTGAGTAATATTGTTAAGGAATATGAAAGTCAGATTGATTATAATCTAAATTTCTTTTTTAAGAACATTACAATTAAATTTAATAATGAAAAAATTGAAAATTTAACTTTTCAGCCAATTTTTAATGATAATTTATACGACAATATTTATGTAAACGATGTATTTGCGAGTGACTTTAAAGCGACTTTTAATAAGACTATAAATAATAATATATTGAATTTTGAATTTAACGTTGATTATGAATTTTATAATAAAGAAAACAAAGAAGAATCTAGTAGAATACTAGAAAATTTTTCTTTCTCAAAGAATTTTGAAGTCAAAAAAGTATTTAATGAATTCAAATATTTATCTATGCCAACTATTTATTATTCATTTAATTATTTTAAAAATATTTTGGTTGATAAAAAAGCAGAAACAATTAGTAAAGTACTAAATAAAGAAGTAAATTTTTATAGTTTAGTAAACGATGCAAAAAATAATGATGAAATAACTTCCTATTCTTTAATACTATATTTAAAAGATTTTGAAGATTGTTTAAGTTTTTATAATAATTATAGAAATAGCGAAGAAATACGTGTAAATAACAATGCTTTTAGTGTTATTAATTCATTTAAAGATCTTAGTAATTCGTTATTTAATGGAATAATTTTCTTCATTTTTATAGCTTTATTTTGTTCGGTTTCAATTATTGGTTTTCTCTCTTATTCTAACTATTCATCCAATAGAAAACTCTCAGCAATATTAACAAGTTTAGGAGCTAAAGATAATGATATATTTGACATTTATGTTTATGAAAATATGTTTAATATGTTTGGAGTTATAATAGGTTTTTTATTATCACGATATTTAGTTAATTTGCTAAATAAATATGTATTATCTACATTCTTTTTTAATGGAATGTTTGATTTAAATATGACTCTTTTCAATAATGATTTATTATATTTATTTTTATTTTTGTTATTAGTTGGATTCTTTTTAATATACATCTTTTCTTTGTTGCCTCTTTTAATTTCAAAAAAGATAGATGTTTCAAAGGAGCTAAAAGAAGAGTGAAGTTAGAGATAAAAAATATTAAGAAAATATATGGAGAAAGAAAAATTCTTGATAACATTTCTTTTTCTTTTGGAGAAAAAACTTTTTATACAATATGTGGAGATTCTGGTTGTGGTAAAACCACTTTATTAAATATTATCTCGAGTTTAGACAATAGTTATAGTGGAAATGTTTATTATGGTACAAAATCTTTGGAGAACCTAAAAGACGAAGAAAAAAGATATGAAAGAGCGAATAATATAGGTTTTGTTTTTCAATCATATAATCTATTTGAAAATGACACTGTTTTTAATAACGTTTTCTTAATGGTCGATTCCCAAAGTCACTTTTCCTACCAAAACAAAAAAAGGAAAGTTGAAGAACTATTAAAGATTGTTGATCTTTTATTTGCAAAAGAGAAAATTGTAAAGAATCTTTCAGGAGGAGAAAAACAAAGAGTTGCTATTGCAAGAGCATTAGCTAATTCACCTAAATTTTTATTTTGTGATGAACCAACAGGTTCGTTAGATTCAATTAATAGCGAGAGCATTTTTAATCTTTTAAAGAAAATATCTAATGTATGCACAGTAATTTGTGCAACACACGATATATTATTAGCGGAGAAATATTCAGATTATTCTTTATTTTTAAAAGATGCTCAAATAGAAAAGGTAATAGATAATAATAATTTTATTAACAAAAAAGACAAAATGTTAATGATGAAAGAAGAAAAGAAAAGAATAAAATCTTATTTGTCTTTTAAATTTATATTTAGACATATATTAAACCTAATAAAGCAGAAAAAATTTAGATACATTATTTCAACATGTTTATTGTCACTATCTTTCTTTTCAATCGGATTATCTTCTTACTTAAAAGAAGGAATAAGCACATCTTTAAAAGAATCATTTAGTGAAATAATTGATGACAATACAATAATAGTAAAGAAGAAAAACTCCAGCAATTCCTTATTGGATTACTATTCTGCATCTTATAATGATGTAAATTTGATAGAAAAAGATTATAAGAGTGATGTCGAATATGTAGGAGTAAATTATTTAGTAAATTTTGAAAACTTCTTTAAAAATTCAAATACTTTATATTGTTTAAATAGACCAAACAAATATCGTTTTGATGGCTTTAATATGCGTGCTATCAACGAATATAATTTGGTCAATAATTTTAAGAACGAAGATATTTATCCTTTACTAAATAATTCATTAAATACTGATGAGATAGTTTTGTCTTTTGATTATGTAACAATGAAATCATTATGTTCATATTTGCAAATTGTAAGAACATTTGAATCCCTAGGAGAATATATAGAAAATAATAAATTACTTGTTCAGTTTGAAGTTAAAAATGATGATTGGGGATATTTTGATGTAATGCAATTTAGAGTTAGAGCTGTTATAAAAAGTACTACAAATTCTATTTACCACACAACGAAATTATTTAATGAATATGTTTTTGAAGATGAACTCATGTTTCCTTCGTCTCTTGATATAAATAGAGAAGAAAAATTGCCATGGATAATGAAGAAAATATATTATTTAAAAACAGTTAATTTCCCTTCCTCTTTTTTAAATAAGATTACATATGACAAGAATTATTCAAATTATTTATTTGATAATGATCGATATGAATATTCCCCTAAAACTTGCAATTTAGATACTGTTAATTATACAAATAAAATATATTGTTTTATAACAATTAAAAATGGAATAAACCCTCAAATCCCACTTGAAATAGAAAAATACTTTAATTTATCTAATTTTTATTATTCAACTAATAGTGGATATATTAATCTAGGGACTAGTTTATTTAGCGGATTCTCTGTACCAACTTTTTTTAGTATGGATATAAATAAGATTAATAATGTTATTGATGCTTATTATAAAGTGGAAAAGGAAGATTATGGGGCAATCGATATTGGTGAAGATATTGGTGAAGGTAATGCTATGAAATTTGGTGATAATATTGTTAAATTTTCGAGTTTATATAATAATTCTATTATTGGAAATTATCCACATAAATATAATGAGATTGCTATATCAGAAGGGTTAAGGAGCATCTTAGGTAAAGACATTAATGTTGGGGATGAAATGTATGTTTCAACAATTGTGAGGCAGATTTATAAAGATGATAAATATCAAAATTATTTTAAAACTATAAAACTAAGAATTAGTGGTTTTGTTAAAACGAACAAGGTTTTAATTTTCAATGAACCAGATTTTAGCATTGTCTTATTTAGAGACTTATTTCAAATTTCTTCATTTAGTCTTTTACCAAATGCATTGGTTTATGAATTCAGTGAAAAGCCAAGTGATGAATTAATTGAAAAACTAAGTTCTTCTTTTATAGAATATGAATTTAATAATCCACTTGAGGGCATAGAAAGTGGTATTAATTCGACTTTAGGGTATCTAAATTACGTTCTTTATGCTCTTTCAATAATTACTATTGTTTCATCAATAATATTGTTAATAATTATAAATTACATAAATATAGACGACTTAAAAAGAGACTATTCAATATTATCTGCTTTAGGTTTTTCAAGAGATGAGATATTAAAAATGCACCTTATGAATACTTTATTGCCTTGTTTAGTAAGCCTAATCATTAGTTTTATAAATCTATTATTAACAAACAATCTATTAAGTGAAATGTTTACTTCACAATTAGGTTTGACTACAAATATATCAATAAATTTAGTTACAATTGGATTGCCATTTATTATTATGATTTTAGTTGTTATAATTTGTATGGAATTTTCTAAGAAACCTATAAATAGCATTAATATATCGAAAGAATTACATTAATAAAATATTAAAATTTGAAAAAAAATGTAAAAATTCTATGATAGTTATTTTTTTTAATATATAATAACTTTAAAGTCGTAGACTGGAAGGAAGAAAAATAAATGGCTAAGAGTTCTGGAAAAGTCAAGAAGTTCAACAAAGATAAAGGCTATGGTTTCATTTTAGGTGATGATGGTAAAGATTATTTCTTTTACTATACTTCATTAAATATGGATGGCTTTAAGACTGTTGACGTTGACGCCAAAGTCGAGTTCACTGCCCAAGAATCTGAAAGAGGTTTAAGAGCAATTGATATCGATATCGCTAAATAAAACACATAGTATATATTGTTTTATTTGTGAGAAAGCCATGTAAATGGCTTTTTTTAATGCATTTCTATAATTATTTAATTATAATTATAACTTGTTAGGAAGTAGGTATTGTTATGAGTTTAAGTGCTGGTATTGTTGGATTGCCAAATGTTGGGAAGTCAACGTTATTCAATGCGATTACAAATAGTCACGTTGAAGCCGCTAATTATCCATTTGCAACTATTAACCCAAATGTTGGGACTGTAGCTGTTCCAGATAAAAAAGTAGAAGATCTTGTTAAACTTTTTAATCCAAAAAGAACAATTTTTACAACTTTTGAATTCGTTGATATTGCTGGTTTGGTAAAAGGAGCTAGCAAAGGAGAAGGTTTAGGAAATCAATTTTTAGCAAAAATTAGAGAAGTTGATGCCATAATAGAAGTTGTTCGTTGCTTTGAAAGTAGTGAAATTATTCACGTTGAAAATACAGTTGATCCTATCAGAGATATTGAAATAATTAATTTTGAACTAGTAATGTCTGATTTAGAGACAGTTCAAGGTCGTTTAGCAAAAATAGAAAATAA
>Ga0265294_10001162_pt1 | contig 35716 bp, 37 predicted proteins | sample MunlanPumphouse3_FD_192504 | JGI IMG/M metagenome (GOLD analysis project Ga0265294, IMG submission 192504) | Groundwater microbial communities from a municipal landfill in Southern Ontario, Canada - Pumphouse #3 | ecosystem: Environmental > Aquatic > Deep subsurface > Groundwater | place...
TACGGACACCGATACGGACACCGATACTGATACGGATACTGATACGGACACCGATACTGATACGGATACTGATACGGATACCGACACTGATACCGATACCGATACCGACACTGATACCGATACCGACACTGATACCGATACCGACACTGATACCGATACCGATACCGACACTGATACTGATACCGACACCGACACTGATACGGACACCGACACTGATACCGACACCGATACTGATACCGATACGGATACGGATGATGATAATGACGATGACACCGACACGGATACCGATTTCGAAGAAGAAAAAGATCCCCCCGCAGCTGGCCCAACCCCGATTGAGGTTCCGCTGCCTGCTCCAGCAGCAGCACCGCTGCCTAAGACCGGTGCCAACAACCTGTTGATGGTTCTGACCGGACTCACCTTGATGGGGGCAGGAATTACGGTTAACAGAATCAAGAAATAATCCGGTATGCTAAACACTCTAAGTGATATCATGGTATAGAGACCACCATACTATAGGTGGTCTCTTTCTTATTAGAAAAGGAGGCTGTCTGGTGCGCCATATATTAAGCAAGTTATTAATAATCGCCGGCCTGCTGCTTATTATTAGCCCCTTGTTGAAAACCGGTTACAGCCTCTATATGCAAAAAAACCTGCTCCAGGACATTGAACAGACTCAACCAGCTGTCGATATCAGTCCTGTAGATCCCGCTCTGCCAGCTGCAACGGCTCCGACCGCTCCCAACGTACCGGTGCAGACTCCTCCAAAAATCAAAGCCGTACTGGTGTTAAACATCCCCAAATTAAACCTCAAAGCGGCCGTGGTGCAGGGAGTTACCAGCCGAGATCTCAGTCTGGGTCCGGGGTTATATCCTGACAGCAGTCTGCCTGGAATTAAAGGTAATGTGTCGATTGCCGGCCACCGCAATGTTTTTGGTTCATGGTTTAGACATCTGAATAAGTTAGTACCTGGAGATAAAATAAGCATTACTTACCATGGCACTATTTACAATTATGAGGTAGAAAAGGTCTTCGTTGTTGCTGAAAATGATTGGTCAGTTGTAGCCCCAACCCCATATAAAGCTCTCACCCTAACTACCTGTGACCCCCCTGGCAATGTAACTCAAAGGTTGATAGTCAGGGCCAAACAAGTCGAATAATAATCCCTTATTAAAAGGAAAAAGCAGAGCTCACTGGCTCTGCTCCAAAAGTCATTGCGATTATTGAGGAGAAATTATTTCCCCCTGGCCACCTGGTCTTGAAAACTTATTGACAATTTGCCGCCTTTATAGGTGCCCTTAACCTTATCATCACCGTAATTTTCTGCTACATAACTCCCGGCGGGCAATTCTCCAAACATAGAGTTCGCATCATTTGACATGGTGGGATCAACCGGAATCCAGCCCCGTCCGTCGAGATAAAACTCGGCCCATTGGTGTCGGCGTCCTGCCAGATTGATAGGGTTGCTATCCTGCGCCAATTCGTACCGATCATTCGCATATCCATTCACTACCCGAGCGGGAACTCCTGCCGCCCGGCAGATGGCAACAAATAAAGAGGCAAATTCTTCACAACAACCGCTGCCCGCCTGCAGACCTGCTAGTGCTCCCTGGTTAACCGCAGGAGAACTCATGTTGTAGCTTAAGCTGCTACGAGTGAATTCAAAAGCTGCCCTGGCAATATCGAGATCACTGCTGCCACCGCTGCGTTTAGAAATAAGATCCGCTATAGCCTTAATCCTGGCATCAGAACTCTCAATTTTGGCGCGGGGAGCAAGATAGGGGGCAGGATCATTTAGCAGCTGGTCATTAGCAGTCTGTAACCAGTTAGAACCGTTTACCTTGACAGTATATTTCTGTACCAAAACTGTTTGGGTTCCCGGAGCCAGATCGTCAAAATTAAAAACTCCGATCCGATTGCCATTGTCTGCTTCCTTAATAGCACTGGGTTGACGGGAAAATTCTTCACTGATTATTTCCTGGTAGGGTGAATCAAGCTTGGCCATCAGGGGTACCTCCAGTTGCAGTTTGGTGGCCTGATCTGATCCGGTGTTTTTAATCTGGATGTCATTTTCTAAAATATAGTAATTGTCAGCAGTATCATTATGCAAGCTGGCAAGACTGTTATCAGCTATAGCTATAGATACTTGCGATAATATAAGGGTTAATATTAAAGTTATTAGGATTCCAATACGTTTTTTACCGATAAACATTAGGCACGTCCCCCTTTGTATTGGACGGCCCGTAAGAAAAAGGCAGGTAATTAATCCTCCTCTTCGGTAACCAGGCGATCATAGACGTGCTGTCCTTAGACCCTTGGCTTTGCGTCCCCGCCTTTCGGCGGGTTTGCCTTTATCGGTGAGGGCTTTAAGCCCTGCCGTCCTGATATTATGTAATTAAAAAACCTGCTCAGCAGATTGCCAGGCAGGTTAGTTTCAAAAGATATCTGCTCCCGGCAACCCGGCTGTCATAACCTTGCGGTATTAGACCCGTGGTTTTGCGTCCCCGTCTTTCGACGAGTTTGCCCTTATTCAAGAGACTCCTGTTTATAATTAACCATATTTTGTGAAACTTGTCCAGTACTTTTCTGTAAATTTATGATAATATTATAAACTTTTATGTAAATGTCTTTTATGTTTAACATTTTCTTTCTACAGATTCCAGCCAGAAGAAAGGTTGATGGCCGTGTGCTTTAACAGCAGGGAGTCACTATTTTCAGGTTTGCAGCAGAGCGGCCAGAATGCATCCAGGCGATTGGCATTATCTGGTGGATATCTCACTATAACAGGCCAACACAGTGACTAATATTACCAATTAGCAGCCTTGGTTCTAATCGGTTCCAACATCTGATAAAATTTGTTAAATATGACCGCTCCCCGGTCTGCCTTCTGCCTATCGAATTCACGCAGGTTCGCTGTAGGTCGAGCATTGTTCTCGGTGCTGGCTGCGGGCATATCATTCAATGGCCGGGTTGTTATAATTTGGGAAGCCATCTCTAATTCCCCTACCGGCCTAGACTTCATACGCGGTATCTTTTTACCTCCCTGCCGTTTACAATCCGCTCCCCAATAGATTGCACAATATCCGTAATGAATGCAAGAAAGGCATTTTTCTGTTGCAGCTTGTGCCTTAATCATGCTTTATCTTCACCTCCCAAGTCCATAAAATCTACGATGAGAATACGCCTATTTTTGAAAGTAATATTATGCAATTATGATGCCAACCTTTAGCAAATGATGAATACAAGTAAATTGGGTTTTATAAAGATGCGCTTATCATGTTTGTCACATTAGTGTATTACAAAATGACACTTGTCACGGAATGTGCAACAGGGGTGGTATACCTTAATAAGCTTGAACCACCGCTCATCTGGCCATCAGTCGCTTGATGTGCTCTCATCCTTCTGGATAGCACTCATGTTCTTCTCATTTTATATACACTGGCACCATAAAAATGTATCTGCAAGAATCACCATGCAAAATCGTAGCACTATAAGTTATCTATCTTACCTTATAGATTGTGGGATTAGCACGAAAGGAGGACTTGAAGAAATGCAAGATGTGAATGTATTTTCAAGATTGGTGAAAAAAAACCGTATAATTACCATGTTGTTGTTTATTGGTTTGATTTTCTCACTGCCTAATCTGGTCGGTTGTGGCTCAAAATCGTCTCTGGAAATACAGGAGGAGGTGCGCAGCCAAAGTCAAATCAGCCGCAATTCAGCAGCCGATCTGGGCTCAGCTGAGCAGGCCAATCAACCGCTGGAATCGATCAGCCTGGATCGCAAGATCGTTCAGAATGCCAACCTTAAACTCCGGGTTCAGGATGTCGCTGCCGCAACAGATCAGATCATTGGACTATGTAATCAAAACGGCGGTTATACAGTCAACAGTCATATATATCGAGATGAAGAGCGTGTATATGCTGATCTCTCCCTCAAAGTTCCTCAACCAGAGTTAACCAGCATTATTTCATCCATATCACAGTATGGAGAAATAACTGACAAAGTAATTTCGACCCAGGATGTCACCGAGGAATATTACGATTCTGAAGCCCGTCTGAAGGTGATGAAATCGAAAGAAGAGCGTTTACTCAGCTTGATGGACAAGACTGCTAATATCACTGAAATTATTAGCGTTGAAAACGAACTCAGTAAAACCCGCAGTGAAATTGAAGTTTTAACCGGGCGCCTCCAGTATTTATCTAATGCTACTGATTTTAGCCTGGTTAGAATAGACCTGGAACAGGGTGTGCCCGGCGCAATTAAGGCTCCGCAGGGAACCCTGGGAAAAGCGGCTCAAGGGCTGATTACCAGCCTTAACCACCTGATTAATTTCGCCAGTGATACAGTGGTATTTCTGTTTGTAATCCTGCCCTGGGCAGTGGTACTAGCCATATTATTCGTACTGTTTCGCTATATCTATAAAAAAATAAAACCTCGGTCACCCCAAGAATAAAATCATTAGCATTCTTGCTTTGTATTGGCTCAGTCTATAGAAACCCCACCTATATAGCGTACTTAAAAGGGCGGGGGGCCTCACTTTTTCTATTTTTCAGTTTCCAGCAGGATCATTATTTCTTGCTTTAGTTCCTCTTTTTGATCATTTGAGGTTGCAACTGCTTTGATGTGCAGCTTGACCTGAGCAGGACGCGGCGAAAATACATAAATACTGTCTGCCAATAATAATGCCTCATCGATATCATGAGTTACAAACAGAACTGTGGGCCGGTAAGCAGCACACAGTTCCTTAAACCAAAACTGCATCTTGCGGCGGGTTATGGCATCAAGTCCAGCAAAAGGCTCATCCATGAGCATAATGTCGCTGGTAAAAAGATAAGTACGCAGGAGTGCCGCTCTTTGCCGCATTCCTCCCGACAGCTGACGGGGATAATACGCTTCGAACCCATCCAGACCAAAATCCTGGAGATAGGTTCGGGCGGTATCATGAGCTTGCTTTTTGTCTAACCCCTTTATAATCAGGGGGATGCAAACGTTGTCCAAAATGTTACGGGACGGCAAAAGCAGATCCTTCTGCTGCATATAACTGGCCCTACCGGTACGTCCGGTCCAGTCCTCACCGCCTATCTCAATTTGTCCTTGATCAGGTACAATCAGACCGGATACGATATTCAACAGGGTGCTCTTGCCACAGCCGCTGGGGCCCAGAATGACAGCAAACTCATGGCAGTCAATATTAAGCGATATATTGGACAGGGTATAAACCCTGTCCAAAGTTTTACTTACTTCGCGAACTTTAATACCTGCCAAAGTACGGTCTCCTATTCCGGTAAGAAGTCATTGGTGAAAGCCTGCTCAGGCGCAATGTTTTTGTCAATCAATTGGTTGGCAAACATGAAGTCAGCATAATTCTTCCAGACTTCTGGTTTCATTTCTCCCCAGCGCGGGGCATCGGATTGATATTCCCTGGAGAGATAGGTTTGACTGGCTGCAACCAGATCCTTATTTAATTCAGGGACGCTTTTTATAAGAATAGCCGCAGTTTCAGAAGGATTCTTAATAGCGTAATCATAACCTTTGGCGGTAGCCCGCATGAACTTCTTGACCAGTTCCGGGTTCTCCGCTATTTTGGCTTCGCTGGCGATTATTACCGGGGTGTAATAGTCAAATGCTTTATCCTCATCCCCGAGATTAATATAGTTTAGAGCCATTCCTTTAGTCTGGGCTTCGATTCCGGTCCAGCCCTGGAATATCCAGGAGAAGTCTATGCCCTTCTCCATACTGGCAAAGAAGTCAGCTGAACCTATGTTAACCATTTTAACCTTGCTAAAATCTGCTCCGTGTTTGGCCATTAACATTTTCAATACTGCTTCTTCGGAAGGGGAACCCCAACCTCCATAGGTCTTGCCTTCAAAATCTTTAGGGGTTCTAATGTTTTTGCTGATCGGTGAAGCAAAACCGGAAGTATTGTGTTGAATAACGGCGGCCAGAGCTACCACCGGTATATCCTGAGAACGAGCCACGGTAACCTCCTCCTGGTAGCTTATGGCGAAATCGGCTTTACCTGCGGCGATAAGCTGGGGGTTGCCACCTTCTGAGGGCTGCACCATGTCAACATCCAGTCCCTCCTCAGCATAGTAGCCTTGCTCTTTAGCTGCGTATAATCCACTGTGGTTGGTATTAGGAAACCAATCCAACATAACCGTGACTTTTTCTGGAGCAGCTGGTTGGTTTTCTGCCTGGGGGGAGGAACAGCCTGCCAGAGTTAGCGCCAGCAAACTCACCATAACCGCAATTACAATAACCTTTTTCATAATCAACATCCTCTCATTACATTTATTATTGCCAACCTGAGGTTAACCTACAATTTATTCGATAATTTTGAATTCGCCCGTAACTCCTGCACTTTAACTTTAATATCATGAAAATCAATGTACTGGTAAAAGGGTATACCCTTTTCTCTGCACAGCGGTACCAGATTGTCTTTAGCAAATACTATATCCGCATATTCAGCCGGACATATATCCGAGTAACCGTCTCCTATATAGATACTAATATATCCAGGCCGCAACAGCTTGTGCATTAACTCCGTCTTACATACCCCGCATTTCTGGCAATTCTTATCCCTGTGCAGACACTTTATCCGCCAGCCCTCTTCATATTCCAGATGGTTGGCGTAGTAGGGGATATTTAATCCATAGCCAGTTAAAATCCTCTGGATATAATTATCATAACCATCGCTTAAAATAGAGATCGGATATTCCTGATGCTCAGCCCAGGTAACAAATTCGATGAAACTATTATCAATATCTGCTTTTTCGAAGAAGGCATCTAATTGTTCGGGTTCCACATCCATGAGTTCTAAAGTAAGCTGAGCACATTCTTCGGTCGACAGGGTCCCTGCCTCCCATTGGCGATTAATGCTCTCCCAACCCTCACTGGCAAATTCAGTTACCATGGCACAGCATACATCCTGCCTGGAAATCGTGCCATCGAAATCAATTAAAAACATTACTTGCTTGTTTATGGATCATCACCCTCAATCTTTCCATTCCACCCGAGCTTCATTAACAATGTCTGCTCCCCGCAATCGGTGTAACTCATCAAATAGCAGACTATGGAAAGTTCCGGGATTCTCGCCGGATATTCGGGCTGCCTTTTCACCGGCGATGTTAAATGCGGCTATACTACTGATCGTTGCCAACCATGGCTCAGAGGGAACTGCACCGATGCATGCTGCTGCCACTCTTCCTACCATGCATCCAGCTCCAGTTATACATTCAAACAAGGTGCTTCCGTTGTGGATTAAGGCCAGCTTTTCGTAATCTGCCACCACATCAATGGCTCCAGTGGCAGCTACGACCAGTTGTTGTTTTTCTGCTAAAAAGCGGCAGGCCTCTTCCAGCCCTTCGCCCTCATCCAGGGAGTCAACTCCGCGGGCCTGAGATTTCATACCGGCCAGACTTTTAATCTCAGCCCGGTTCCCTTTTATACAGGTGATTTTTCCGGCACGGGCAATTCGGTTTAATACTTCTGCTCGGCTGGGAATAACGCCACATGCCACCGGATCAATTACCAACGGCCTGCCTGCCTTGGCCGCAGCTTGGGCGGCGTCAATCATCGCCGCTTCCTGCTCACCAATCAGCGTACCCAGATTAAAATATAAAGCGCTGGCTATAAGCGCAAAATCATATGCCTCGCCCGTGTTTTCAACCATAGCCGGTGAAGCACCGCCGGCCAGAATTATGTTGGCCACATCAGTTATGGTGACATAATTGGTTATACAATGAACCAGGGGACTCTGGTTCCTTACCTCATCCCAAATTTCTGCGCATTTCTTTAACATAGGTCACAACCTCTCCACAATCAATTAGATTAAGATTCACTTTATCTCCCATTCCTTCTGCCGACGATTCCAGGGGGTTAACAACCATTCGGCCAGATCTATCACCTTCACAATCAGCAGACTTAATATAGCGATAATCACAACCGCTGCCAGAGCCCGATCCACTCGAAAAGATTTTTGAGCTATAGTCATAAAATATCCTAAACCCTGTTGTGCCCCCAGCCACTCTCCTATAACCGCAGCCATAATACTATATGATGCTGAAATCCTCATACCGGAGAATAATCCTGGCATAGCTGAAGGCAGTTTTACCATTTTAAAGATAACCAGTTTACTGGCTCCCATCGACCGAAACAGGCTTATCAGATCAGGATCAACTGAGTTAAGTCCATTTAAAAGGCTGATAACTATCGGAAAAAAGCAAACCAGAATTACCACCAGGATTTTGGGGAGCATCCCCCATCCAAACCATATTAGAAACAGGGGTGCCAGAGTAATAATAGGTATTGTCTGCGATACTATCAGCAATGGGTACACCGCTTGATTTAACCAGTAAAAATGGTTCAATATAAAAGCGGTGACCAACGCTATAACAATTGCCAACCCGAACCCTAACATCGCCTCTTCCAGTGTGCTGGCCGTATGCTTTAAAAGCAGGGGCAGGGTTTCTTTAAGGGTTTTCACGATTTGCAGAGGACCAGGCAGAATGTAGGCCGGCAATTGGTTCCATCTGACCGCTATTTCCCAAACCAATAACACGACCAGCGCAGTGACATAGGGAATTATTTTATTAACGATACTGGTTGATTTTTTCATCAATAGTCACTCCACTAGGTTTATAGTCTATTTTCACTACTGCCACCGCCCGCGGTACCCCGGCTTCTTTACAGACCTGCAGGGATTTTTTAACCAGACCCAAAAGAGTATCTATATCCCCTTCGATGGTTGTCTCCATCGGGCCTACTACATATTTTAACCCTGAGTCCCGGATAAGCTGGATTACTTTATCAACCAGGGCATAAAGGTGGTCTTCCTCTACCACCGGCAATATTTGCAGGCTCAGATTAGCTTCAGCCATTGCTGCACCCCCATTCATTAAAAAATTTTTTTATGATTAGCCTGAATTCCCCAGGTATTTATTAATCAGGTCTATAGCACAAAATTCCCCACACATGGAGCAGACGTCCTGCGGAACTGGATTACGATCTTGGCGAACTTTGCGAGCCCGCTGGGGATCCAAGGCCAGCTCCATCTGTCTGTCCCAGTTCAAATCCCGGCGCGCTTCCGCCATGGCCAGATCACGAGCCCAGGCTAAGGGTACCCCTTTGACGATATCAGCTGCATGAGCGGCAATTCGTGAGGCAACAGTTCCCTCCCGCACATCCTCCGCGGTAGGCAGCCCTAAATGCTCGGAGGGGTTCACATAGCACAAGAAATCAGCACCCGCCACTGCCGCCAAGGTCCCCCCAATAGCTCCAGCAATGTGATCATATCCAGCCGCCACATCCGTAACCAGCGGTCCCAGAACATAAAAGGGAGCCTCAAAACAGAGGCGCTTCTGCAGTTTTACATTAGCTTCAATCTGATCATAAGGGACATGCCCCGGACCTTCCACCATTACCTGCACCTGGGCGGCCCGGGCTCTCTGTACCAGTTCGCCCAGAGTCATCAATTCCTCGATTTGCGCACGGTCGGTGGCATCAGCCAGACACCCCGGACGCAAGCCATCACCCAGGCTCAAGGTGACATCATGGGTTTTACATATCTCCAGAAGCCTGTCAAACTGAGCGTAGAGGGGATTTTCTTCTTGCCGATGCAGCATCCAGCCAGCCATCATCGCTCCACCCCGACTTACTATACCCAACAGCCGCGGTTGGGTTTTCATTCTCTCCACAATATTGCGGGTTACCCCACAGTGAACCGTAACAAAATCTACCCCTTCAGCCGCGTGTTCCTCAATAACCTTGAATAACTCATCAGCTTCCATCTCCACCACCGGCTTACCCTGTAGGCGAGTTCTGACAGCAGCTTCATAAACTGGTACAGTACCCACCGGCACCGGGCATCTCTCCAGGACTTCCCGGCGGCAGGCCTTGAGTTCACCTCCGGTGCTTAAATCCATAATGGCATCAGCCCCGGCGGCCAGTGCCACCTCCATCTTTTCCACCTCATTTTCCCATTCGGGATAAACCGGGGAAGTCCCTAGATTAGCATTTACCTTAGTACTCAAACCATATCCGATCCCACATGCCTTCAAGCCCCTATGATTATGATTGCAAGGGATGACCACTACCCCTCTGGCTACCCTCTCTCTAATAACTTCTGCTGGTATGCCTTCTTTCCAAGCAACTTCCTGCATCTGGGGGGTGATCTCCCCTAGCATTGCTCTTTCCAATTGGGTCATATTGGTTTCCTCCCTTAATGAACTAAACTCTTACTTTTTATATCATTTATTATCTCAAGCATTTCGTCTTTCCATTTATCTCTCACTTTTGATTACTTCCATAAAATCTCTAATTACCTTAGCCGGGTCACTTGCTGCCAGAATAGATGATATGACCGCAACGCCAGCCGCCCCTGCTTTTAAAAGTGCCGGGGTATTTTGGGGAGCTATACCCCCTATAGCGACAATCGGTATAGGTACCCGGGCAGCTATCTCGGCTACCAGTTCGGGCCCCCCGGCATCGATTCTACAATCCTTGCTAATGGTGGGATAGACTGGTCCCACTCCCAGATAGTCAGCACCGCCGGCGGCGGCGGTCAAAGCCTCCGTAATATTGCCTGCGGAAATCCCTATAATTTTCTCTGGTCCTAGCAAGGCCCGGGCCATATGTGAGTTCAGGTCGTCCTGCCCAATATGCACCCCATCCGCACCGGATGCAGCCGCCACATCCACCCGGTCATTAACAACAAAAAGCGCACCATGCTCATGGCATACCCTGGCCATTTTTATTGCCATATCCACCAGTTGACGAGTATCCCAGTCTTTTTCCCGCAGCTGAATCAAACCTGCTCCATTCTTAACCGCCATTCTGGTCAACTCAGCATAGTCTTGTCCCTCACACAGGGGACCGCCAATAATTACATTAAGAAGCGGATATTTTAACTGCAGCCGGTTACCCCAGTCATTAAATGTGCGGGCGCGAGTCTCCAGGATATCCGGGTCATCCAGCTTACCCGGGAAGAAAGATGCCAGATGGTTTAAGGGGCCCCTGCCTTTTCCCACTGGATATGCGTAGCGAAGGCCGCTGGCTGCATATTTTTTCGCCATGTTCACGGCCCTCCAGGGGGAAGCGCCTCTGGCTATATAAGCAGTCAGGGCAGCGGAAAATGAGCAGCCCGTTCCATGGGTATTAGCAGTATCTATAAGTGGTCCTTTTAGTTGGTTAAACTCGAACCCATCGTAACAAAAATCAATACATTGGCCTTCCTGTTGTATTCCAGTGATAATCACGAAATCAGCGCCCATGTGGTGAATTTCCCGGGCAGCTTTGGGGAGATCCTTTTCATTATCAATATTGAAACCACATAAAACCGATGCTTCTTCCCTATTAGGGGTTAGGAAAGTTGCCTGGGGCAATAATTTATCCCGCAAAGCATCTATTCCCTTATAATCAAGGAGGGTATCCCCACTAGTGGCAACCATAACCGGATCCACTACCAAACAGGGCACCTTATAATATTTTAACCGGTTGACTATAACTTCAATAATATTGTCATCATATAACATCCCGGTTTTTATGGCATCGGCACCAAGATCACCGAGAACCGCCTCCAGCTGTTCATCCACCAGAGTGCTTCTTAATCCCTCCGAGTTAATGACTCTCAGAGTATTCTGAGCCGTAATGGCAGTGATGACACTGCTGCCGTAAACCCCCAGCCCAGCAAAAGTTTTCAGATCGGCTTGAATTCCTGCCCCTCCACCTGAATCAGAACCGGCAATAGTCAACGCTTTTTTAATATCCATCTCATCTCTCACCTGCTTTCCTGACACACGGACACATGGGGACGGTTCTCGTGTGTCAAAACGGCTGACATAGGGGACCAACACAGGGGTATAGTTCTATGTGTCTGTCCAGAATTATTTTGACACACGAGAACCGTCCGAGACCACTGAAAAAGTATCATAAATGTCATCCTGAGGAGCTGCAGGCGACGAAGGATCTCTTTTGGAAGTCCGTAATATTGGGACTTTAGCTAACGAGATTCTTCGCTATCGCTCAGAATGACACGCAAAAGAGTACTTTTTCAGCAGTCTCGAACCGTCCCCATGTGTCAACCAGAATAAAATAGGCCTTTTTACTCCTGAAAGGGGTAAAAAGGCCGTCGCGCGTACATAATAAAGCAATTCCTACGCTGGCATTACCCAGATCAGGTTTACGGGTCAGATCTAAAATCTTTCTCAGCCGAAATATTCAGCTCCCCGATGCACTCTTTAATTAATTCGATATTAATAATATAGCCGGGGGGTAAGGTAACTAAAGCGAAATCCACCCCTGTGCTTCTTGTGTCTATCATTATTAACCTTAAATCCTCGGTGTGCAAGCATATTTTTTATATTTGTGGCAACTCCCCCTCCGCCAGGGCCAGGTTATACGCTGTCATATATATACAATTGGGGTTTATTCCTTGCAGAACCTATTCAGCCAACGAGTTCTGGAAGTGCATGCGTCTTAATGCGCAAGGCTTCCAGAACTCGTTGGCTGAATAGCTCATATTCGGGGGAGCATTAATTTCCCAAACATCCCGTAAAAAGCACTTTTTCTTTGGACATAAATCTTCCCCAATCAATGCTTAGCAGAATTCTTACGCCATATAAAGGCAAGTCAAGAACCGTCCCCACTGCCTCAAATCAAAGGTTGGGCTGACGGTTATAAAACCGCCCCCCAACCTTTGGACCTGGCTGGATCCATTTTCTCAATCAGGAACCTTCCCCACTGGCCTCTATTATTTTAACTGCCATATTTTTCTTGCGGCAATCTTCACAGAGCCTGGCTTCATAACCTTCTATTCCGGTTCGCGCGGCAATATAATCTAACTGTTCCCGGGTAGCAAAGGGTTCACCACAGCGTTCACATTTCACCCGGGTAAAGGTTTTGTTCCAAATAATTCTTTCCGTATCGGATTGGAAGATATCAATAGCACCGGCGGGGCATATCTGCGCACAGGCCGCACAACCAATACAGGTTGCCGAGGCTTCATCAAAGGGCGTACTAATCCGCTTATCCGTTCCTCTATATATGGCCGATATAGCACTGGTCCCAATCTCCTCACATGCTTTGACACATAAACGGCACAGGATACAACGATCCTTGAAATCAGATGAATACTGGAGCTCATCGCTCTCTCCACCGTGATATTGCCGGTACATTTTTTCCATAAATTCACTGCTGGGCGAACTCCTGTACAAAAGAGCCACGATATTTTTGCGAATTTTTTCGATGGCCGGTGTCGATGTCTCAACCTCTATTGCTTCATATATCGGATAGGTGCAGGATGCTACCATCCGTGTGGCAGGCCCGTTCTTAACCTCAACCATGCACATGCGGCACATACCCTGTCCCCCGTAAGCTTCATGATAGCAAAGGGTGGGAATATGAATACCGTTCTTCCTCGCTGCTTCCAGTATTGTATCACCAGGATTCACTTCTATTTCTTGATGGTCTATGCTGATTTTCATTTCTTCACCCCTCCTATCTAACCTTAATAGCATTAAATTTACATTGGTTGACGCATTCACCGCAGCGAATACATTTTTCCTGATCAATAACATGGGGTTCTTTCTTTTCACCACTTATACCATCAACCGGGCAGTTCTTTGAACATAGTCCACAGCCCGTACAGAGTTCGGCATCAATGTAAAACTCGGTTAAATCACGGCATACTCCCGCTGGACAACGTCCTTCATTTATGTGCGCCAGGTATTCGTCTCTAAAATAATTTAGGGTGGATAGTACCGGATTAGCGGCAGTCCTGCCCAGGGCACACAGTGATGCAGTTTGCATGGTTTCTGCGATATCCTGCATGAAGGCCAGATGTTCCACCTTACCCTTGCCCTCGCAAATAGCTTCCAGGGTTTCGCGCAAAGCTTTAAGTCCTTCACGACAGGGTGTACATTTACCGCAGGATTCTCCTGCCAGGAAATTCACATAGTAACGGGCAATTTCCACCATACAGGTCCGATCATCCATCACTATTAACCCTCCGGAACCCATCATGGACCCGGCTCTGGTCAAGGTATCAAAATCAACCTGCAAATCCAGCATGGTGTCAGGGATGCATCCCCCGGACGGACCTCCCGTCTGCACTGCTTTAAATTTCCTTCCGCCCTGGATCCCCCCGCCGATATCATATATAATCTCCCTTAAAGTAGTTCCCATGGGAACCTCTACCAGTCCAGTGTTATTCACTTTGCCTACCAACGAGAATACCTTGGTGCCTTTGCTGCCTTCGGTTCCAACCGCAGCAAATTCTTGCGCCCCTCCGTTAATAATCACGGGAATATTGGCCCAGGTCTCAACATTATTGATTATGGTAGGTTTTCCCCACAAACCCTTTTCCGTGGGGAACACATATTTATCGCGGGGTTCACCTACATTCCCCTCAATAGAGGCTATCAAGGCGGTCTCTTCACCACAAACAAACGCACCGCCTCCCCGAACTATCTCAATATCAAAGGAAAGCGCGCTGCCAAGTATGCCTTGGCCCAGATAACCCCGGCTGCGTGCATTGTTAATAGCTATGGCCAGGTTTTTGACTGCCAGGCTATATTCATCACGGACATATATATACCCCGCTGATGCCCCGATAGCATACGCGCAGATAATCATGCCTTCAATAACGGTATGGGGATCGCCCTCCATAATGCTGCGATCCATAAATGCTCCCGGATCACCCTCGTCGCCGTTACAAATGACATACCGGGGTGAGGCGGTCGCATCCGCACATGCCTTCCACTTGAGTCCGGTTGGGAATCCTCCGCCTCCTCGTCCCCGCAGGCCTGATTTTATTACTTCTTCGATTACCTGGGTAGGTGTCATTTCGCTTAGTATTTTGCCCATAGCTTTATATCCATCTCGTTCGATATAATCCTCAATTGAAGCAGGGTCAATTTCCCCAATGTTCCGCAAGGCTATTTTGTGCTGTTTCTTATAAAACTCAATTTCATGATGTGATTTAATCCGCTTCTTGGTTTTGGGATCCCGGTATAAAAGCCGATTGATTATTTCGCCGGTTTGGAGAGTTTTTGCAATTATCTCGGAAACATCTTTAACCTTTACCTGGCAATAGGTAATATCATCCGGCATTATCTTCACCAACGGTCCTTTTTCACACCATCCATTGCAGCCGGTAGTCTTGGTATAGGTTTTTACCTGTACTTCAGTTGTTGACAACTGTTGCCGCAATGCCTGATAAACCTCCATGCTGCCGTTGGCCAGACATCCGGTTCCACAGCAAACTAGAATCATTCTGCTATCCAGATCAATCGTCTGTTGCATCGGCCAACCCTCCATAGCTCTTAATAATCTCAATAATACCTGATGACGTCACTTTGGGATGAACCTTTTCGTTAGCTACCAAAGCCGGAGCAAGGGCACAGGCCCCCAAACAGTTAACGGTTTCGATCGAGAATTCCCCGTCGGCAGTAGTCTCACCCGGTTTAATACCCAGGTGCTTATATATTTGATCAATCAATACATTGGAACCCTTTATATGACAGGCAGTTCCATCACAGACTTTGAAATTGATACGGCCTTTGGGAACCAAACTGAATGCTTTGTAAAAGGTGGCCATGCTATAAACCCGACTTAACGGGACATCAGCCCTGGAGGCAATTGTCTCCAGCCCTTCCCGGGGAAGATATTTGAACTCTCCCTGTATATCCTGCATCATAGCCATAATATAGCGCTTTTCTCCCGGATAATTATCTAATATTTCAACAATTTTTTCCACATCAACTTGCCTGGCGTTTGCAGACATATTCTGTTGCCTCCTTAAAAGCAAGTTGCCATCTCTTCACAACACATTGGGGGAAAAGATGGCAACCGCATGCATTAGATTAGCTCAATCATTTTTCCGCCCAGGCGGGTTATTTAATTGACTATTTATGATAGCCCAAGCTCAGCTAATTTACTTTCGGTCGGAACTCCGTTTTCATCCCAACCCCGCCCGGCGTAGTATTGGGGGAGCATCATATCCAGTCTATTAACATTGCCCTTGTGCGGACCACCTTTCATGGGTTCATTGAGCAACCTGGACGGCAAGGTATCATCAGCTTTGGTGAACCCGGCTTTCAGATTGAATAGCCGCTCCAGATTCCAAATACGATCTCCGGCCTTCAGCAAATCTTCATCGCTAATATCTATTCCGGTCGCAGTTCTATATTGTTCTGCTACTTCGGGAAGTCCTATGCCAAAAGTTGTGAACAGGCATAACCCAGCGGAGTCAACCACTGCCGTCAGATCCTGGAATATTTTAAGTAATTCTGGCTTGCCTTCAGTCACATCAGGATCAGACTGAACCGGAATCCCCAGAACTTCAGGTGATGTCATATATCCACGTACATGACAGCCACCCCGATTGGAGGTAGCATAACTCAATCCAATCCCCTGTTGACCCCTGGGATCATAAGCAGGCAGTTCCTGTTTCTTAACGGACATGGAGAACTCAGGATGACCATAAGACTCAGCCAGTCGATAGGATCCTTCTGCCAGTTCATCTCCAAAACCTTCACGATAGGCTGTCATTCTGGTCAACTCGACCATGGTATCAGCATCACCCCAGGCCATTTCAGACTTGTTGCGGGGGATAAATCCCTTTTCCAACATCTCCGTAGCACAGGCTATAGTTGCTGACAGCGTTATCGGATCCATACCCAATTCATTGCAGAGGAAGTTGGCTTTACAGATGGCCTCAAAATCGTCAACATCCAAATCCGAGCCATAACCCCAGGTAGCTTCATATTCGGGTCCTTCGCCTATCCCCTTGTATTTGCCCTTGTTTTTAGTCACTCGTCCGCAACCGATTGAGCAGCCAAAGCAGCCCTTATTGCGAATCAGGTGATGCTCGTTCTGGTATTCACCGGAAATTTTCTCGGCATTGGGGAATACTGATGCTTCACTAAAGTTTTTTACCGGGAGCCCACCATGTACATTGAGTATATTTACCAGGACATTAGTACCATAAGCTGCCAGACCAGCACCAGTTACGGGGTGCGCCTTCAATTTAGCCCGGGCATCATTTATTGCATTCATAAAAGCAGGGCCATCAGCAACTTTGACACCCTGGGTACCGCGTACCGCTACCGCTTTAAGATTTTTGGCACCCATAACAGCACCTACGCCCGAACGGCCTGCGGCCCTGTTGTATTCATTCATTATGCAAGCGAACTTAACCAGTCTTTCTCCAGCCGGACCAATACAGGCTACCTTGGCATCATCGTCGGTAGCATCTTTAATCATATCAGTAGTCTCAGGTACGGTCTTGCCCCAAAGATCCTCGGCACTTCTGAGCTCGACCTGGCCATTGTTTATCCATAGATATACAGGTTTACTCGCCTGACCCTCAAAAATTATGCCATCATAGCCGGCATATTTTAGCTCGGGGCCAAAACTTCCCCCGGAGTTGGAAGCAGCAATGGTCCCATTCAGTAAGCCTTTGGTGACCACATTAAATCTCCCCCCGGATGTAGCTAGAGTACCGGTTAGTGGGCCGGTCATAAAGATGATCTTATTTTCGGGACTCAGAGGGTCTACCTGAGGATCAACCTCATCATAAAATATTTTAGTACCCAAACCACGTGCACCTATATAGTTGTGCATATCTTCAGTTTTTAGAGCTTCCTTGCGTATTGTTCCCTCAGCCAAATTAACCCTTAGTATCTTACCATGCCATCCGTACATCTTTAACCCACCTCCTCAAAAACGTCTTTAAACTTAGCCGCGAAGGCCTTGCGTTTAGCCAAACTGCCGGTATTCGCATCCTGATAACTGATGGCTCCGGACGGGCATAATTTTACACAGGCCGGTTCGCCGCCACAGAGGTCACATTTGCTCACTATGTTGGTTGATACATGATAATGAATCGCCCCAAAAGGACAGGCAATTGTACACATTTTGCAGCCGATACATTTAGAATCATCGACTTCCATAGCCCCGGTATCCGCATTCCTCGTAATTGCACCTACCGAACAAACCATCATACAGGCAGAAACACCACATTGCTGGCAAACCATGGGGACTGAAAAGCCAATTTTTTCATAACTGAAGACTGATATACGGGATAATTCCGGATTAAATTCACCTGTATGGGTAAAAGAGCAAACTAATTCACAGGTACGACAGCCTGTGCATTTCTCTGGTTGTACTACAAGTATTTTGTCCATACACCACTGGTTTCCCTTTCAAGGAAACCAGTTTTCACCTCCTTTGAAGTTTAGTTTTTAAGCAGAATCCTGATAATTCCTGATTAATTTTTAGTAATTCCAATCTCAATCTTTCTCTTCTCTCTAATCTTCCAACACCTACTCTTACTCTCGTTTTCCAATCCCCCTCTTTCTCTCAATTCATCAAATAGCAAAGCAATTGGGGCCAGTTTTCCTTATTGCTTATACTGGCCGGTCATGCGGGTTAACCGCGGTACGATTTGCCAAGCATTTATATAAACACAATATTGCAAGTATTGTGCCAACTTAATCATGTTTGATGATTGGCTGAAAGTCGGGCCCATTCAGTTGTGATTGTATCATTGATGTATCGACCTTGTTACAGGTGTGTTTTTCCTCGGCACACCTGTAACAACATTTTACACACAATAAATCTTTCGATAATCTGTCAGAATATTAGAATAAGATATATGCATCCGGGGCCGGGGAATTATGAGGCCTATTGCGTGGAAGGAAGTTCCATGATTTCTATGTCCATGTCCAGTAAATTAATAAACATTACCTTACCACGTAATAAATCTCCTCTTCCCAGTAGAATTTTAATTGCTTCAGCCACCTGCAGGCTGGCCACCATAGCGGGAACAAAGCTGAGTATTCCCTGGTCAACTTCGATTCCCCGAGTGTTTTGGTTTTTCCCATATAACTGTTCCAGCGTATTATCGCCAGAAAATTGCGTGGTTACCTGTCCATACCAGCCGCCAATAGCCCCATGCACCAGGGGTATATTTAGATTACGGCATATATCAGCCAGCATCATCCGAGTCGTAATATTGTCCAGAGCATCAATAACCACCTGTATACCTGTCAAGAAATCTTTACCCGTCTGCTCCTCAAATTTGCGAGGCAGACCGATAAATTCAACTGCCGGGTTAATTTTCTTAACCCTCCGGGCAGCCGCCTCCACTTTACTCTGGCCCAGGTTATCAAATTGGGCATTGAGCTGCCGATTAAGATTATGTTCCTCAAAATAGTCATAGTCCCAGGCAGTTATGCATCCCACTCCCATGCGGGCCAGTTCCTCGATTACATATCCACCCAATCCGCCACAGCCAATGACTGCTACCCTGGAATTAAATAAACGATACTGTTCATCTATGCTTATGGCATGAACGTTACGTTGGTAACGTATCGGCAGAATTCCCTCAGCCAGAGCCTGATCCTCAACTATACGCAGGTTAAAACCTGTTTCTTCCATCAGCTTAACCTGATCTGACCACGCCAATCTGGAATTTTTAGCTCTTTGACAGATAAGTCTGGCAAGTTCTTGCTTCATGTTAACCTCCGGCGACCGGCGGAAAGACTGCCAGGGTATCATCGGCCTGTAAAACGCTGGCAAATTCGGCCCGCTTGCCGTTAATAAAAATGATTCCTATTTCCATTTCCTGGCGGGTAATTGATAAGCTGTCCAGCACCTGGCCAACTGTTGTGCCCTCAGGATATTCACATACCCTGACTTTAAATCGTCCCAGCCTCAGGCTAGCAAAAAGCTTGATGGTAATTATCATTCATAAACTCCCCTTTGGTTAGTCATTGTCATTGAGTTAAGTGGACGGTTCGAGGCTACTGAAAAAGTGCTCTTTTGCGTGTCATTCGGAGCGATAGCGAAGAGTCTCGTTAGCTAAAGGCCCAATATTACGGGCTTCCAAAAGAGATCCTTCGTCGCCTGCAGCTCCTCAGATGACATTTATGATACTTTTTCAGTGGTCTCGAACGGTTCTTTTGACTCCGGATCAAGACTCATCACTCGCCTGACCCACGCTTTCTCTTATTATTTTATCATAAAAATAGGGTGAGGAAAAATGATCATCCTCATAATGTATCTATGCTAAAAGGCCGTCAATCCAATGATTAACGGCCTTTTACACTGCTGTTATGGCTGTCCTTGCCCGGGGGCAGGGACCCCCTTTTGTTCAAGTATTACCTCCTGCATACTTCGAGCATCCTTAATTTCAGGGACGCTAAATTCCCTTCCATAATCAGACATAGTATAACTGGCTGTCAGGTCCATAGCCATAGTCATTGATCCACCCTGGCTTTCCTGGCTGGCTGGTATATCCATATTTAGCTTCATTTTACCAGTCATATCCATGTAGTCATCATAGAAAGTTTCTTTATCAATCCAAATTGTATAGACCAAGTCCAAGTCCATATCTTGCAGCAGCTTTTGCATATCCACATCCTGTTCCATGGCAGGCATTTGCTTACTGAATTGTTGGAAATAATCACTCTTGAAAATGTCACCGCCCATGGTACCCGTTAATACCCAGTATTGTTTATCGTTCTTTACCTGGTCATTGGCAAAGGATAAACACATTCCCATATCCTTAATCTGCTGCATGGCAGCAGCAGGGTCCTGAGCCATGGACTGTTTCATTAGCGCCTGAATATCAAGTCCTTCCAAGTCCATCTTTACCCAACCAATATCGGGCATGGTCATAAACATGCCCTCTTGGTTCAACACCATCTCGGTATCTATAGCCTGGGGAGCTGGAGACGGCGCTGATGGCATATCAATATTCGCCTTCTGTTTCATGTACATTATAAGCGGTTCGGCCTGCAGCCAGGCTTCTATCTTGGAGTCCATTTTCATCTTCATAGTCTGGTCGTCTTGAGCGGATTCCCTAACCGTCATATCGATGTCGCTTTGCACATCTGCTGCCATTTTATAACGTCCGGCCTTTGTAACCTCAGCGGAGGATTTACCCATTAGTTCATCGGCGGTCATACCATCGCGCATTTCATTATAGGCAATAGCAACCGTTCCAGTCTGACCATCCCATTCCACAGCGGCCCCCAAGGATTCATAGACAAAACGCAGGGGTATGTAGGTCTTACCTTCAATAACTTCGGGTGCCCGCAGCATGGTTGCAGGGGCCCCGTTAACGGATGCAGCTGTACTGCCCAGGGTCATCTTTACAACATTGTCATTCTCCACAATATTGATGAGCTCACCGGTCACCGTAACATCACAGCCTAAAGTATTGATTAGAAAATCAGGTGTTACCCTGGTTACGCCCCCCTCCAAATACGGCTCGTTGGCAGGCTGGTAAGACTTGCCATTAAAATCGAGGTTGACTGCCGCGAAAACCGGGGTGGCCATGACTAGAACGATAATGAGGCTAAGTAGAATACTGGTTTTTCGTCTCAAAATGTCTCGCTCCTTCCTTAATAAGTTAAAAAATTACTATAATATAATACGCAAGTATAATTATTATTCTTGCACCTGAAACCTGAGGTAACACATCAAGGTTTAAAAATGATCGTCCCATCGCCTCGTCCCTGCCGGAAAAGGTAATATAACATCCCCGGGCTCCCTATTTTTGTTCAGCTAAAATCCGCAGGTTGTCGAACAACTCGGCTACCGTAATCATCCCCACCCCGCCCGGCACCGCACTGGCAATGCTGGCTTTGGCACAGGCATCGGGATGAACATCACCCCTCATCTTGCCCTTTTCATCGAAGTTTATTCCCGCATCGATTATGATCCCGTTTTCCTTAACCATCTCAGCCGTAATAAAATGCATCCGTCCCAGAGCTGCTATCAGTATATCCGCATTCCTGGTTTCCTGACCTAAATCACGGGTATGGGTATGGCAAACGGTAACTGTGCCATTCTCGGCTGTCATCATCACTGCCAGCGGTCCACCTAAGATAGTACTGCGTCCCACGATGGTTACCTTTTGTCCGTCGATATCGATATTGTGATCCTTAAGCATACGGATAACCGCCTTGGGGGTAGTCGGTTTAACCCCAGGCTCTTTGGTCAAAAGATGGCCCAGGTTGAAGGGGTGAATCCCTTCTACGTCTTTTCGATAATCCATGCTGCTCACAATCAGGTCAGCGTTAATGTGCATCGGAAGAGGTTTCTGTATCATGATACCAGTAACCTCCTGATCATGGTTTAATTGCCCGATTGTCTCAATTAGTTCGGCTTCGCTGATCCCGGAGGCAAAATGCCAGACTTTTACTTCGCAGTCTATATCACGAGCAAAGTTTTTTATCCCGTTAATATATGCAGCCGAAGGCCCCTCATCACCGACCTGAATGATTGTCATGGCCATTTTCCTTTGAGCCGCAGCCAGTTTCAATTCGGCTTTTAATCTATCTCGTATTTCTTTACCATAAATCAACATTCGCGTTCCTCCTGAAAAATTGAACTTTTAATCACTTATAATAACTTTGAAGGCAGCGTTGATGTTAATAAAATTATTAATAAATGCAATATTATCATTAATGTAAAACCTAAAAAGCGGCCTCCAGGTGATTAATGTGCGGCTCGTTTTTCTCTATGCGAATACCAATTACATCGAAACGGATTTCATTGAAGGGCTGGGATTGAGCAGCGAGGTACTCAAGTGCAACTTTGCGTATATGTTCGCGTTTGGTTTTGGTAATCGCTTCTTCGGGAAACCCAAAGCTGGTACTGGTCCGGGTCTTTACTTCCACAAAAATGATGCTTTGGGCCAGCGAACAAATGATGTCTATTTCCCCATAGCGGCTGCGGAAATTACGCTTAAGTATTTTATAACCTTGCTCTTCCAGATATCGAGCCGCGATATCCTCACCTTTATTACCCAATTCTTTTCTCATGTGTTTCTCCTATCTGCGGATTATATGTTTAAAATAGGCACCCCGCTTGCTGTGCGGGCCGGTAACTTATTCAAATAAACTAGGTTGGGCTCCGTTTTTATCTCCCAGCATGGTTTTAACCGGCTCAAAACTACCCCGGTGAATTGGACAAGGTCCCAGGTGCTCCAGGGCTATCATATGTTCCCGGGTAGCATACCCTTTGTGCCGGGCGAAGCCATAACCCGGATAGATGAGATCATAAGCCTGCATGGATTGATCTCGCTCTACTTTGGCCAGGATTGAGGCGCAGGCTATGGATATACTAAGACTATCTCCCTTGATTAGCGGGTATTGTTTTATTTCCAAATTAGGGATACTGACAGCATCTATGAGCAGGAAATCGGGCCGTGGCCTGAGTTCATTAACCGAGGTCTTCATGGCCTCTTTGGTGGCCTGCAATATGTTTTTTTGATCAATACGACCAGGAGAGACGGCCACCAGAGCCCAGGCCAGAGCTTCCTTTTTGATTTCTGTTACCATTTGCAGCCGTTTCTTCTTGCTTACCAATTTGGAGTCATTCACTCCCGGCAAGAAAAAATCCCGGGGGAGTATAACCGCTGCTGCAACAACCGGACCGGCTATCGGCCCACGCCCTACTTCGTCAATTCCGGCTACCAGTCGGTAACCTTCCCGGTAGGCTCCATCTTCGTAATATTTGAGTTCTTTTATACGTTGCTTTTCTCCTTCAATGGCAATTCCCTTCAGAGTCATTAGTATTTAACCCACCTTACTTAACCCAATAATCCGGCCACTGTAATCCCGAGCATCTCGCCTTCCAGTATGGCCTCCCTGAAGCCTCGTACTTTCAGTGCATCACCAATCAGAAAAACATGGGCTGCCATCTCTTGTCCAACCCTAAAAAGTTCATTTCTTGGTTTAAATCCTGTGGCCCACACTACATAGTCAGCTTTCAGGGTTCTTTCGCCTGCGGCAGTCGCAATACGTACCTGATCAGCCTTTATTTCTATTACCTCGGCATCAGTTATCTTCTCCACGCCCGCTTCTTCCAGGCGATCCATCAGTGCGCGACGGTTTTTTCTCTCCATCTCCGCAGCTAGAAATGATTCTTTTTCAACGATTGTTATTCGTTTACAGCTAGCAGATAGAAAATCTGCAACCTCGCAACCAGTAGTCCCCCCCCCAATTACTACTACTTCCTGAGCCTCAAGATCAACCTTGCCGGCTAATACGTCTACTGCCTGCACACAGGTACTATGGTCTCCGCCTTCGATAATGGGATGGGTCGCTTCGGCGCCAGTAGCCAGAACCAAAACGTCAGGTTTAATTCTCATTAGCAAGTCGCGGGTTACATGTTTGTTAAGTGAAACTTCCACCCCGCTCTGGTCCAGCTCTCTCACCATATAATCCCGCCATGCTACAACATGCTTCTTGTGAGGTGGTACAGCAGCCAGGGTCATAAAGCCACCCAGGTATGGTTCTTTTTCATATAATATAACCTCCAGCCCGTGCCGCCGCAGAGAAAGCGCAGCTTGCATGCCAGCCGGCCCCCCCCCGATCACCACGGCTTTCGCTGGTTGTTTTATTTTAGCTTTTTTAAGAAAAATATTTTCCCGTCCAGTAACCGGATTGACTGTACATCTGACTCCCTGGCCTTTAAAGTTGTTCTCTATACATTGGTTGCAGCTTATACAAGGTCGAATATCCCTCACCTTGTCTTGACGTGCTTTGCTTACCCATTCCGGATCTGCCAGCAGGCTCCTGCCTAAAAAAATAAAATCCGCTTGTTTATTTGCAAGTACCTGATTGGCAAACTCCGGGCTGCGTATCATCCCCCCTGTCATTACGGGAATGTTTACAATCTTTTTCACTGCCTCCGCCAGATATACTCGCCACCCTTCTTGATAAGAGGAGGGTTCAATGCTTTTCAGCCCAGATTCATAGGTGCCGCTGGAACAGTTAATTATATCAACTCCAGATTTCTCCAGATTCCTACAGACCTGCAGACTTTCTTCTAATTGCAATCCGCCTTGGGTAAAATCATCAATATTAAGGCGTACGGAAATAGTCATCTCTGGTACTATCTCCTTTATTTCGTTAACTATCTCCAACAGAAAACGCTGTCTGTTTTCCAGGCTGCCTCCATATTCATCCAGGCGCTGGTTGGTTCGAGGAGATAGGAACTGGTTTATCAAATATCCATGCGCAGCATGCAGTTCAACCCCATCGAACCCAGCCCGGCAGGCATAAAGAGCCGCCGCACTAAATTGATTTACAATTTGCTTTACCTCCAGGGTAGTTAACTCGCGGGGCAGTTCCTTCATTATGGAACAAGAAATGCCTGAAGGTGCAACCGGTTGCCGACCTCCACAAAGTGCGCTGGTGGTCTGTCTGCCCGCATGAAATAGCTGAATAAACGTACGACTGCCGTAAGCTTTGATAGCTTCATTGAGACGACTCAATCCCATGACAAATCGTGGATGAGATATTTGTAACTGTCCAAAACCCTCTTTACCAATATCTTCTGTCACGCAGGCTGCCTCAACAATGACTGCTCCTACTCCACCGCGGGCCCGACTTACATAATGAGCGATAAGCGCTTCACTGACCTCGCCATTGGTATAAGCATAATTGGTAGCCATAGGTGCCATTATGATACGGTTCCGTACCCATAGCTTACCTATATAAGCCGGCTTAAACATTTCAGGGTAATTCATGATGCACCGCCTTTATAAAAATTAATTGTATTATATCATAAATGAAGCCTGCGTTAGGGTGCAAGGTGTATGATCAGAAGGGCCAATAATAGTGCGCCCCTGCCGGGCGTACTAAAAAAATTCGGTGGATCATAGATCCACCGAATTTTCCATTAACTAAATATCTGAGGGTTTTGCATAATTCGTTTTTTCATTGTCATCCTGAGGCAACGCCGAAGGATCTCAAAGATTCTTCGCTAACGCTCAGAATGACAGGTTGGATTTTTCCATTATGTAAAACTCTCATCTAAGTAATGGGCACTTGTGGCAAAAGATATCTATCGGTTGCTTTTGCGCCAGATATTCATCGCTTCAGCCTCTTTAATCAGCTCGTCACGGAAGTCAGGATGAGCAATAGCTATGAGAGCTTCGGCTCTTTCCCATGTACTCTTCCCTTTAAGGTTAGCAATTCCATATTCGGTTACTATCATGTGAGTAGCTGTCCGCGGATCAGTTACAATAGCTCCGGGAGAAAGAATAGGCTTGATCCTTGATGCAACTTTCCCTTTCAATTCAATAGTTGAAGGCAGGCAGATAAAACTCTGGCCGTTCTTAGATTTATAAGCGCCTTCCACAAAATCCAACTGTCCGCCAGTACCACTTATATGCCTTGTGCCTACAGTCTCTGCACATACCTGGCCAAATAGATCCGTCTCAATGGCAGCATTGATGGATACAAAGTCATCTATCTGGGCTACCACAAAGGGGTTGTTGGTATAATCCACTGAATAGGATGCCAGGCCCGGGTTGTCATCTAAATAATCGTATAATTCTTTACTACCCATGGCAAAGGAATAGACTTGTTTATATCTATCAAGGTTCTTTTTGGCACCAGTAATTTTACCGGCTTTATACATCATGAGATAGGCGTCGACATACATCTCAGTGTGGACCCCTAAATCTTTCAAATCAGAAGCGGCTACCATGCTGCCGACTGCATTGGGAGTACCACCTATACCGAGTTGAAGACAATTACCATCATACAAGCGTTCAATAATATATTCAGCGATTTTAGCTTCAACCGGGCTAGGCGGGTTTGCGCCTATAGTCGCGATAGGATCATTTTTGCTTTCGATAATATTATCCACCTGTGAAATATGAACGCATTCCTGGTTTCCACCCAGACAGCGTGGCATATTGGTATTGACCTCTAAAATAGTTACCCGGGCTTTCTCCATCATAGCCCAGCAGTTAACAGAACTGCCGCCAAAATTGAAATAACCATGTTTGTCCATAGGTGTAACCTGAATAACCGCAACGTCGTCGGGGACGCAGTCTTTTCTGGTCATCATGGGATTTTCATGGAATTTCATAGGGATATAGTATAGGTTTTTACCGATGTGCTTTTTGTCATGCCCTGCTACATGCCAGCTATTCCAGGTAAAAACCCCGCCATCTGGATCGGCCTCAGCAGTAAAATGCTGATATGCTCCTATATCACAACGGATTTTTACATCCTCAAGTTCGTCTTTTCGTTTAGCCAAAGCTTCATCAAAGTCCCGAGCACAGTTAATTCCAAAGCCGTATTCCACCCAATCTCCTGATTTAACTAATTTAGCCGCATCGGCAGCTGATATTAGTTTACTTTTGTACATTTCAGCAAAACTCATGCCGCAACCTCCTCAATATTATTCAATATTCTATCTAGCTTTCTTTCTCTCTCTACTTAACCAGACGCTCCTTCCATTCACATATTTCGGAATGGAAGTGGATCTTTTCGATAATCTCCTGGGTCTTGCCAAGGTAGTATAGTAAAACCCATCTCTTCTTCGATTTCGATTTGCCAACTACAAAACCTTAGAGTTAGCTAAACCATCACAACTTAACGCCTAATTCAATCCCCCTTTCCATATGAAAATTGGGTCTGTTTAAATCGTTGATCAATACATAATGGTTGGACACAAACTCAATAACAGAATATTCCAGGGTTAATAACGGAATAAAACTGCTTATTTGACTCGTGTCTTCACCTCAAATATTGTAAAATAATCTCGGAAATGAAAAACATCACATTGGTTTTATTAGCGAGAGCAGTCATAATTTACTCGAATGCTATTTACTCATGCAATAAATATGCCTCGTAAGCGAATAACGAACTCGTGGTCTGAAATCCCTACTTATAGGCATTTATGTTGATCGCCTATTATTTCCAGAAAATGTTTTTAAAGCCCGCTAATGCATCGGCGCATTAATTATAATGTCGAATTGCATCGTTGGCGGCTTTTGATGGGAAAGTACTAGGAGCCCAGATTGTAGGTCGGGACGGAGTCGATAAAAGAATCGCCGTAATTGCTGCCGTTATCAGAGCAGACATGAAGATCCAACTTGTCTCAGCCTAGTCTAGACTGATTAGGCCGAGATTTCCTTTGCGGAAATCCTGAAGAAGCGCTGTACAGGTTTTGTCAAGGTCAAGTGCCCCGGCTTTAAGTAAGTGCCCCCTTTTGTGAGCGATTTCTTCCAGTAATTCGAGCGGGGGTTTGTCTGGATCTATTATCTTAAACTTTTCAATCAGAATTACGGGTGCTTTTTCATGCAAAATTTTAAGCAAATATAAAGCCACCTCATACTCTTGATAAGCATTTTCTCCCACTATATTTAACAAGGCCAGCTTGAGGCCCTGTTCCTCATCCTCGACTTTGGGCCACATGAGTCCTGGAGTATCCATCAACTCAATATCATCTCTCACCCGCACCCACTGTTTGCCTCTGGTTATACCTGGCCTGGCTCCAGTCCGCGCCATCTTCTTTCTTACCAAGCAGTTCAGGAAGGTAGATTTGCCGATATTCGGAACTCCTACCACCATAACTCGAACCGGGCGAATCCTTCGACCTTTTTGCAGCATTTCCGCTGCCTGCGGTTGATATAAGGTTTTAATGGCCTGGATTACCTCGCTCAGACCTTTACCACTTGTGGAATCCATAGCTGTTGCCATTAAACCTTCCTCCCTTAACCTGGCCAGGTACATTCGGGTTGCATCAGGTGCAGCTAAATCCATTTTGTTTAAAACAAACAGCAGTTGTTTCCTGCTACTTATCTTTTCCAGGTCTGCATTCCGACAGGAAAACGGCGCTCGAGCATCAAGCAATACCGCCACAATGTCAACCATCTTTATATTTTCTTCTATTTCCCGTTTGGCTTTCACCATATGTCCCGGATACCAGTTTATAGCCATACTTATCACCTCCAGATCAGCATTTCCCAGTATACGCTATAGTTTTGTTAAAAAAAGAGAATACCCCTCGGTATTCTCTCCCTCTTACTATTCTATCGTGAAAATCTTCCTTTTTCTTTAACTCGGGCTTTTTTACCGGTCAAGCCCCTTAGATAGAAGAGCCTGGCTCTACGAACCTTACCTCTTCTGGTCACTTCAATCTGAGCAATCTTAGGTGAATTTATAAGGAACGTTCTTTCCACAGCTACTCCGTAGGTTATTCTTCTAACCGTAAAGTTTTTGGAGAGACCAGTCCCTCTAATCTTCATTACTACCCCTTCATATATCTGAATTCTCTCCCTGGTTCCTTCGACTACTTTCACATGAACTTTTACAGTGTCACCAGGGCCGAAAACCGGGATATCTTTTTTATAATATTCCTCTTCAATTGAGCGAATTATATCTTGCATTAAGTCTTACCTCCTTCCTGCAGGTGGGGCATACACCTTTGCCAATGCAACGCCACCATTATTACAGAACAAGCCTATTTTAACATAGCCCAATGGCGATCTCAAGAAAAAATCTATTGATTAAACCAGAATTCCCCTAATAATCTATCCAAAATTATGGATACTGCACTGCGAACCGACAGATGATTGTAATCACTGGCTCCGGATACAGGTTCAAGAACGTATTCACATTGATCCATTACCTCCTGCGCTATCCCCCAACCAGTACCAAAAAGCAGTAAAAACACTCTATCATCATCGCAAACCTCTGCCTTTAGCTGACGATAACTTATCGCCTCCGGATAGTGATGGGCATCAGTAGCCACCGTACATACTCTCCGTCCTGTCTCCCGGGTAATGGCTTCTATTACGGTCTCCAAGTCTTCCGCCAACTTAAGCAAACGAAAAGCTTCTTGGCGATCACTATTGTATAAGCCTCCATAGCCTTCCTGCCAATAAGCCAGGATTTCTCCAATTAACTTTTGCTGGCTGGCAGATGGATGAACCACATAGAATCCTTCTACATCGTATGTCCGCGCTGCACGGGCAATATCATGCAAATCCAGGTTGGTTATCGAGGTAGTAATAATATCCATTCTTTTATTATAAATAGGATAATGCAATAGGGCTAAGTAAACTTTTGATCGTCTCACCTATCGTTCTTCTCTCCGTTAAATAGTATTTCCTCCAGTAGTTTTCTTTCTTCTTGATCAAATTGTCTGCCCAGTAATAACTCCGGTCTTTTCAATAACGTACGGGTCAAGCTGAGTCTCTTTCTCCACAAGCGTATCTGCTCATGATGCCCTGAAAGAAGTACTTCGGGAACTTCCTGGCCCTGATAAATCCGGGGCCTGGTGAAATGCGGGTATTCCAGCAGACCGGCCTCAAAAGATTCCTCCCGAGCGGAGTTCTCATCACCAAGTACTCCCGGGATTAGCCGTGTCACCGCATCCACTACCACCATAGCAGCTATTTCTCCGCCGCTCAGCACATAATCCCCTATGGATATTTCCTCATCCACCGAATCCATTACCCGTTCATCGATGCCTTCATAGTGTCCACAGAGCAGAATTAAATGGGGCTGTTGGGCTAGTCGGGCCACATTTTCCTGATCCAGTTTTTGGCCCTGCGGCGACAGGTAAACAAGTCGAGAATCTTCCCTTTTTACGCTGGCAATAGCCCGCAACAAGACGTCGACCTTCATAACCATCCCCGCTCCCCCACCATAAGGATAGTCATCTACCTGTTGGTGTTTATCAAGAGCATAATCCCTGATATTTATCGGGTTAATCTCTACCAGTTTCCTGCTGCGCGCCCGTTCAATAATGCTTTCATTGAACGGTGAATTGAACATATCAGGAAAAAGAGTCAGGATGTCAATTATCATCTTTATTCACCCAACAAACCTGGCAGCAATTTGACCTGCATGCGCTTATTAATTACGTCCACCTCACGAACAACCTTTCTAATGGCAGGTATTAGAACCTCTCCATAGACATCTGATTTTACAACATATACATCATTGGCACCTGTTTCCAATATTTCAGTCAACTGCCCCAGATATCCCTTTTCAAGATCATCGACCCTCATCCCGATCAACTGAAACTGATAATAACAATCGTCGGGTAATGGATATAATTCATCGTGAGCAACGTTCACAAACGCATTGCGATATTTTTCCGCATCATCAATGCTTTCTATTTCTTTAAACTTCATCAAAAGCTGCCCCCTGTGGGTAGCGCAGGTCTCCAGGGTTAATTCCACGACCGTATTTCCGGAGCCAATTTTCAGCTTTTGCATCGTTTGAAAACGTTCCGGGAAATCGGTCAAAGGTTGTACTTTAACAGCCCCTTTGTAACCATGTGTTCCAACTATTTTACCAACCTTAATTAATTCTAGGGAATCCACCAGATAGACCTCCACTTATGTCTGTCCACTAATTGATGAAAATTTGCGGTTGCTAATGGTTATCTCATTATCTCTACCGCTACCCTTTTACCGGTTTTGGCTGCTGCAGCTTTAGTAAGGGTACGAATTGATTTGGCAATTTTACCCTGTTTGCCTATTACTTTGCCCATATCATCCGGCGCAACCCTTAGTTCCAGTAGTACTGATTTATCATTTACGGTTTCTAAAACTTTAACCTCTTCCGGGTTATCTACCAGCGTGCGGGCTATCACTTCTACGAGTTCCTTCACTTTGTTACACCCCCCAGCTTTCCTCTCACTACTTGCGGCTTTCCGCAAACTTACTAATAATTCCTTGCTTCTGCAAGAGAGATTTGGCGGTGTCAGATGGTTTCGCACCGGTTGCCAGCCATTTTAGTGCTTTTTCTTCGTCTATCTTAATTGTGGCCGGATTGGTGGCCGGGTCATAATAACCTATCTCCTCGATAAAACGGCCGTCCCGGGGTGTTCTTGAATCTGCTACCACCATACGGTAAAAGGGATTCTTCTTAGCTCCCATCCTTTTTAATCTGATTTTTGTTGCCATGTATTCACCTCCTCGAAATTTCTTTACTTATAATAACCTGACCCGCGGTACGGTCAAAAGACTGTCGGTAATGCGAATCGAGGTGATGTAAGTCCAAGTTAATGTGAAGCTGTTAAAACGGTAATCTCATATTGGGTATCCCCGGCCGTTTGCCTTTCTTGGCGCCCATTTCCGTAAATTGTTTCATCAGCTTGCGTGCATCCTCAAATTGTTTGAGCAGTCGGTTCACTTCCTGGACTTTAGTCCCGCTGCCACGGGCAACTCTTTTTTTACGACTGCCATTCATTATAGTCGGATTGCGCCTTTCCTCTCCAGTCATCGATTTTATAATCGCCTCCAGACGGGCCAGTTCCTTTTCGTCAATTTCGCCCTTCATACCCTTCATATGTTTGCCCATTCCTGGTATCATGCCCAATAAATCTTCCAGCGGACCCATAGATCTAACCTGCTGCATTTGCTGCAAAAAATCTTCCAGGGTAAATTCCTGCTGACGAATCTTTCTCTCCATTTCACGGGCTTGATTTTGGTCGAAGTTGTCTTGGGCTTTTTCGACCAGGGTTAATATATCTCCCATTCCTAATATGCGTGAGGCCATTCTTTCCGGGTGAAATGTCTCCAGGGCATCAAGCTTCTCGCCCATGCCCACCATCTTTATAGGGCAGCCGGTAACTGCTTTAACTGAAAGAGCCGCCCCTCCCCGTGTGTCCCCATCCAACTTGGTCAGGACAACTCCGGTCAACCCTATGTCTTTATTGAAGGCCTCAGCAACATTAACCGCATCCTGACCGGTCATAGCATCTACCACCAGGAGAATTTCCTGGGGGTTTACCAATTTCTTGATATTTTTCAGCTCATCCATTAACTCTTCGTTAATATGCAGTCTGCCTGCAGTATCTATGATGACCACATCGCGGTTGTTATCCCGTGCAAATTCCAGAGATTGGGGGGCTATATCTACTGGATTGGCCGACCCCATGGAAAATACCGGAACTCCAACTTGTTCCCCCAGAACCTGAAGCTGTTTAATAGCTGCCGGACGATAAACATCACAGGCCACTAAAAGTGGTCGGCGTCCCTGCTTAAGTAATTTCTTAGCCAGTTTAGCAACCGTGGTGGTTTTGCCGGCTCCCTGTAATCCCACTACGATAAACACCGTCGGCGGTTTCGATGCCATAAGCAGTTTGTTCTCTGTTTCTCCCATCAACCTGGTCATTTCATCATTAACAATCTTTATTACCTGCTGGCCGGGGGTTACACTTTGCAGCACCTCATGGCCTACCGCTCTCTCGCTGACAGTCGCTACGAAAGTTTTAACCACCTTATAATTAACATCAGCCTCCAGGAGAGCCAGACGCACTTCACGCATAGCCAGCTTTACATCATCTTCGGATATTTTGCCCTTGCCACGTAGTTTTCGAAATACTTCTTGCAGTCGGTCTGATAATCCCTCAAAAGCCATACTATCTCTCCTCTTCTTATAGTAAGCCGCTAATTTCTTTTAAAAGCGCAACGGCCTGGCTTACCTTATATTTATCAACATCCGAGTCCTCCAGGAAGGTTCTCAATTCATCCAGGCTACTGCGGGTGCGTTGGAATTTTTCAACCAGCCCAAGCTTCCTTTCATACTCTTCCAGCAGACTCTCAGCTCTTTTAACCATATCATAAACGGCCTGCCGGCTGGTATTCATATTACTGGCAATTTCCGAAAGGGACCAATCGTTTTCATAATGCATGCTTAAGACATCCTGCTGTTTTTCCGTCAGCAACGGGCCATAAAAGTCCTTAAGCAGTACCACATGACTGATCTTCTCCAGCATCACCCTTCACTCTCCTTGCGTAAAGCAATTTGGCTTTACATTGTTGTATTTTATTCCTTTCGTGCACAGCTGTCAAGTTTATGATCGGCAGCCTGGATAAACTTTAACACCTATTTTTCTTTTCTTTGCCTAAATATGTGAAATGCTTTAAAATGATAATTATTATCACATTATGTGGAAATTAACATCTGTGAAAGGAAGTATATTTGGTACATGGAAAAAATTGCCTTGATTGCTGACAGTGCCTGTGATTTACCTCAGAAGCTGGTCGAAGAGCTAGGAATCAGAATTCTACCGTTGAAGATAATTTATCCAGACGGGGAATATTCCGACCGTGTTAATATACAGCCCATGGATGTATATGACCGTATGCCTGGTGAAATCCCTACCACCTCCATGCCTAATCTACAAGAAATAAAAGCTGCTATCGATGATGTGCGCCGGGAAGGATATACTCATTTACTGATTATAACTTTATCCAGCGGCTTATCTGGAACCTACCAGGCTATGCAACTGGCCGCTAAGGATTTTGATGATATCGTGATTAGAGTCTTCGATACCCTCACCTTATCAATGGCTACCGGCTGGATAGTCCTGGATACTGCTCGCAATATCCTCACAGGATTAAGCTGGGAGAAGGTGTTGGAGAAGCTTACCACGCTTCAGCCCAAGGTCAGAGCTTTTTATGTTATAGAAACTTTGGAATACCTGCGCAAGGGGGGCCGCATTGGTCTTGTAGCCGGTATGCTGGGGGAATTCCTTAATTTAAAGCCTATTATTGGTGTCAATACAGATGGAATATATTATACTCATGCCAAAGTCAGGGGACGCAGCAAATCGATCGAACGGCTAATAGGAATCTTAATGGACAGCGTTGGCAATAACCCCTTTAACGTGGCCGTTATGCACGGTGGCGCGAAAGAAGAAGGGGAGAAATTGTTGGCCAGATTAGCCAAGCTGCCCAACGTTAAAGAGCTTATTTTTTCCGATATCAGCCCGGCTCTGGGGGTTCATACCGGACCTGGATTACTAGCGTTATGTTTTTATAGATTATAGAAACTGAACCGTACAGCCGTCCCAGGGCTGCCAATATCTGCTTATTTAGAAAACCCTCGCAAGTCAAGAATGACTAATTTGCGAGGGTTTTCTAAACACTCTGCTTTTTGCTTCTATCATCAGCGTCTTAGCGGGCCGACTTGGTTACCAGCTTACCGGGAATCCACTGTTCTATGATTATTTTGGCGAAAGTAGCAGCATGAAACGCATATATTGGGGGGATTTCTTTTTGTAATTTATTTCCATTCTCTGTTATAATAGTCTCATTAAAATTTGTCCAAGGAGACTATATGATGTCCAGACTTTTATCAATTCTATTTATCTCCATTTTAATGCTGTTTATATTCCCCTCCACTACACTTGCGCCTGGCAGAACAGCTACTGCCACAGACGTTTTTTTTGACCAGGTCTTTGCGGACCTCGTGGCTGATTATGCCCTCTATACTTCGCTCCTACAAGATGTGTATCCTCTTAAACAACATAATATCTCACTCCATGTCAACAGCCCCGATGCGGCAACTGCCTATCTCGATGAAGGTTTCGCCCTCCCCCTGGCTCAAGCCATAGTGGATTGTTATGTACAGTGGTTGCCCGAGTATGGGAAAGCAGCCATAATCCCCGCTGATTCCATTCCGATAATAACTGCCGCCGATAAACCTTACCTTAAGATGCGGCGGACATCCCCGGATGAAGTTGTACTGGAGCGCATCTACATCAATTGTTATGAAATTGGGGACAGGTATTTATATAAAATTACAGTTCGCCCCCAACAATTGCGTTGGATAGTGGTTGATTTGCAGTTGGATAGAGTTGATCCTCCCGACACTCTATAACTCTACCCAGCAGCAGTGAAAAATCTCCCCCCTTGCGCGCCTTAATTATGGTTTATTTCTAAGGGGGTCTGATAGTATCCCGCCATAAACTTGATGCCGATTGATTTTGGCATCCTAAAAGTAAATAAAAAAGGATTTCTAAACACAAGCTTAGAAATCCTTGTTTTACTATGGTGGGCGATGACGGGCTTGAACCGCCGACATCCTGCTTGTAAGGCAGGCGCTCTCCCAACTGAGCTAATCGCCCTAATGGTGACCCCTGGGGGACT
>Ga0265294_10001165_pt1 | contig 35706 bp, 28 predicted proteins | sample MunlanPumphouse3_FD_192504 | JGI IMG/M metagenome (GOLD analysis project Ga0265294, IMG submission 192504) | Groundwater microbial communities from a municipal landfill in Southern Ontario, Canada - Pumphouse #3 | ecosystem: Environmental > Aquatic > Deep subsurface > Groundwater | place...
GCCGGCTGATCTGCCCAAGAACGCATCATCTGTTCCACAGTGTCGGCAGCAAAAAAGGTGTCGCCGGCATTCAGAAAGCAGAGATAATCGCCCGACGCCAGGGCAGCTCCCTTGTTCATGGCGTCGTAGAGCCCCTTGTCGGGTTCGCTCACCCACTTCATCCTTGCATGCGAAAGGCTGCGGATCAGCTCTACGGTGCCGTCGTCCGAGCCGCCGTCGATGACCAGGTGCTCGAGAAGAGGCCATGATTGCTCTCCGACGCTCTGCAGGGTTCGTTCCAGTGTGGTTACGGCGTTCCAGGTGACGGTGATGACCGATAGCTTATGCATGATACACTTTTATATATTGTTGTACGACAACTGATTGTTCATACAGATGGAGCGCCTTGGTGCGCGCTTTTTCCGACAGCTGTGTCCAGACGGATGTCTGTAATGCCCAGATAATGCCCTGCGCCAGGTCGGCCGCATCCCTGTAGCGGGCGACATACCCGTTCTGCTGGTGTGAAATCATTTCGGGAATGCCGCCGGTATGGAACCCCACGCAGGGGGTGCCGCAGGCCATTGCCTCCATGATGGTGTTGGGCAGGTTCTCCTGCAGCGAAGGGGTCACGAACAGGTCGGCGGCATTGTAGAGAGCCGGCATATCGTCGGGTGTCACATACCCCCGGCAGGTTGCGGGCAGAGAAAGCTGCTGCTGCATCTCCTTCCCGTGGCTGCCCGCGATCAGGATGAGGATATCCTTTCGCTTTTCAGCCAGGATATGGCTGGCCTCTGCCAGATAGTCCGTGCCTTTACGCGGATCAGACGCTTTTGCGGCGGCAAAGAGCAGGATCTTCGCCTCTTGTGGCAGTCCCAGCTTCTCTCTTGCCTCTCTCCTGTCCATAGGCCTGTATTGCGTGGTGTTAATCGGGTTGGGAATCGACAGGATCGGGTGTCCCGCGGTGAGGGGGCTCTTTGCGGCCAGCTCTCTCAACCAGTGACTGCAAGCCACGAAGGTGATCTTCCCGCCGGCGTAGCTCTTTCTTTTCTGTTCAAAAAGATGGTGTGAAAGGTCGTTGTATGCCGGAGCCGACAGATAGGGGCACTGCCCGCAACCGCTTTCATAGCTGCTGCAGCCGGCGGCATGGTGACAGATACCGGTAAAGGGCCACATGTCATGCATCGTCCAGATCACCTTTTTGCCCGAGGCGAGGATCCTGCCGATCTCATTCAGCGAGAGCATCCCCTGGTTGATCCAGTGCAGATGGATCACGTCGGTCTCCTGGAATGCGGGATGTGTGGTCACCGCGATGCCGCTGTCAGCAGTCGATACATCGAACAGGTTCTTGCGTGAAAAGCGGTTGTAGGCAAAAATGCGGCCCCTCTCCGCGAGGAAATTCCATCGGTTTGCCTGATTGCTGCCTACCCGGATCACGTTGTCGTTGTCCGACAATTTTTCCCGTACCATCATCTTTGCCTGGTGGCCGTTTGCGTTGAGACCCTGCATCAGCCGGAAGGCGGCGATGGCAGCCCCTCCCCTGATATCGGAGGTGTTGATGATCAGTATCTTCATGCGAGAATCCGTGTAAAGGCGTCCATATAACGATCGGCCACCGTTTCCAGATTGATCCGGTGTGCGATCACCTCGCGTGATGCTTCTCCCATTCTCTTGCGGCGGTCTGGGTCATCCAACAGGGTGGCGATCTTCTCTGCCAGGTCATCGGCGTCATTCTCGCGGAAGAAAAACCCGTTCACCTCGTGCGTCACCAGATCGCGTTCCGTGCCGTCACAGACCGAACAGATCACCGGCAGCCCGTATGCCATTGCATCGTTGATGGAGAGGCCGCCCATGCCGGCCAGCACGTAGAGCGATGAGACAAGCAGCAGGGCTCCCACCTCCCGTGGTTCATGCAGGGCGCCGGTGAAGCGAACCTTTTCGGCCACCTTCAGCTTCTCAGCCTGCAGCCTGAGTCGTTCCCGTTCGGGGCCGTCGCCCACTACCACCAGTTCTGCGTCGGGATAGCGACTGCTCACTTGTGCGAAGGCATCCAGGAGCAGATCTACCCGCTTCCATTTCACCAGCCGTCCGATATGGATGATGCGCCGGTCGTTCTTCGGCAGAACGGGTGACTCATCCCGGAGCAGCTCCTTTTCCCGAAGCAGCGCCTCGGTATCGCCGCTGTTGCCGGTGACGAACACTTTTTCGTGAGCGATGCCGTAGCCGGGCATCAGCTCTTTCCCCGAAGAAGCATAAGCCAGGGCGCCATCTGCATGAGCGTAGCAGTAACGCCGTATCCGCATCATGATCCACTGCCGTAGATAAAAGAGGGTGCCGCGGCTCACTGTTTTCATCTCTTCGTCGTACGCGGGATGCAGCCTGAAGTAGGAACGTGCTTTGCCGTAGGGCGGCATCTGAAAGGGAATCTCGCGGATGACAAACTGCACACTCTGGCGGCGCAGGGTGGTACGCAGCTGCTGTTGGGTGAAGTACTGCAAGAACCAGGGCCAGCCGGCAATCAGGATGTCGGGTTGCTCCTGTGCAATCACGGTGGGCAGCTGTGGAAAAACCTCTTTGCCGATGCCGGATTTTTTGGTGTGGCTTTCGACGATGCGATAGCAGGCACCGCTGCCGTCGGTTACCTTCACCCCCTTGCCCAGGATAGAGTCCCTGCCGGCAGGGATCACTGCCGTCACCGCCGCTCCCTTCTGCGCCAGCTTGTTCAGCAGTGCATGCATATAGGGGGGGATCCCGCCGAAGAGAAAGAGGAGTTTCATTCAGAGTTCGGTTTTATCAGACAGAACGTTTCTCTCAAACACATGGAGTGCCACCTGCTGTCCCACCTCAATGCCTTTCTCAAGGAGATGCTCTTTTATGGTGTTGTAGGCCAGCAGAGGGTTGTTGTTGTCGCCGCTGAGGTGGCACAGCCAGATGGTGCGCAGCTCAGCGTGGTAGCTGTTGGCCAGGAATTCGGCTGTCTGGCGGTTGCTCAGGTGGCCTGTGCCGGAGGTGATCCTGCGTTTCAGGTACCACGGATAGCGGCCGTTTTGCAGCATCTCCTCGTCGTAGTTGCTCTCGATCACCAGGTGGTTGGCCTGCCCTGCATACCGGGCCACCTCATCGGTGATCATTCCCACATCGGTGGCCAGCGTCAGCTTCTGTCCGGCGAACTCGATGAGATAGCCGGCGTTGTCGTTGCTGTCGTGGGGTACATCGAACGCGGTGATGCGCAGGTCTTCAATCTGAAAAGGCGATCCCTTCTCAATATACCTGGCAGCGCCGTTCAGTCGGTTTCTGATCATGGGACAGGCATCAATGCCGCGGTGCACCTCACGGGTAGCATATACCGGAATGTGCAGCTTCTCGCCCAGGTAACCGGCCGACTTGATATGGTCGTAGTGATCGTGCGTGATCAGGATCGCCATGATGGAGGAGAGCTCTACGCCGTTCTGTGCGAGCCGTTTTTTGATTACGCGGGGACCGAGTCCCGCATCGATCAGGATGCCGTAGCGGCTGTTGCCCAGAAAGTAACAGTTGCCGCAGCTGCCGCTGCTGAGGCTGAAGAAGGAGAATCGCTCCGATGGAAATAGTTCATTCTGCATAACCAGATGCAAAGATAGTAAGTTTTCAGGAAAAAACCCCGAGCAGCTCTGTGAGCACACGGTAGGGTCACGGCTTATCCCGATGGATAAAATCCTCAAAATAACGGGTGATATGCGCATGCAGGTGCACCCTGTCAGGGCCGATCATGTTGTGGCCGTGTCCCGGATAGATAAACAGGTCGGGATGGGTGCCGGCTTTTATGCTCGCTTTCAGGAACTGCAGGGTGTGTTGCATCACCACCGTGGGGTCCTCGTCGCCGTGGATGATCAGCAGCCGCGCCTGCAGGTTACCCGCCCTGTTGAGCAGGCTGCTTTCTGCATACCCTTCGGGATTCTCCTGCGGGGTGTCCATATAGCGTTCGCCGTACATCACCTCGTAGTATTTCCAGTCGATGACGGGGCCCCCGGCTACGCCCACTTTGAAGACATCCGGGTAGCGCAGCAACATGTTGATGGTCATAAAGCCGCCGTAGCTCCAGCCGTGGATGCCCATGCTTTCGCTGTCCACAAACGGCAGCGACCGGAGAAACTCTACCCCTTTCATCTGGTCTTCCGCCTCTGCTGTGCCCAGTCGCCTGTATGTCGCCTGCTCAAAGGCTAGTCCGCGGTAAGAGGTGCCGCGGTTGTCCATCACGAAGACGAGATAGCCTTTCTGCGCCATATAGGTCTCCCAGCCGCCGGAGCCGTAGCGCCAGCGGTTGTTCACCATCTGCGAGTGGGGGCCGCCGTAAACGTAGACCGCTACCGGGTATTTTTTTGCAGGGTTGAAGTCGGCAGGCTTCACCAGCCGGTAATACAGGTCGGTCACCCCGTCGGCCGCCTTGAGGGTGCCTGCTGTGACCGATGGCATCGCATAGCGGACAAAGGGATCAGCGGCTGCTGCCAGACAGGTCGATTTTCCCGTGCGGGTGTCGAGCAGGTCGATCTGCCCGGGATTGTCGTGCGCCGTATAGCGGTCAATCAGGTATCTGCCCGAGGGACTGAGTTGTGCGGTATGCATGCCCGGTACGGTGGTATGCTGTGTGATCTTCCCGCTTTTGAGGTTGACACTGCAGATATGTCGCTCAATGGGAGAGGAGAGGGTGGAAAGAAAAAAGAGGTTGGCTCCTTTTGCGTCGAACCCAATCACTTCGGTCACCTCCCAGCTGCCGTCAGTCAGCTGTTTCAGCATCCTCCCGCGGGTGTCATAGAGATAGAGATGGTTGTAACCGTTTCGTTTGCTTTGCCAGATAAACCGATCGTCCCGTCCTGTTACGAAGAGCACCGGGTTCTCCGGTTCCACATATTTAGGATTGGTCTCTTCGAAGAGGGTACGCTCCATTTCGCCCGTCATGCTGTTGTATCGTTTCAGCTGCATGGTGTCTTGACTGCGGTTGAGGTGGGCTACATAGAGGGACTCTCCGCCGGGGCTCCAGGCGATATTCGTGAGGTACTGCTCCGCCGGCTCCCCTGTTTTCAGAAAGATGGTCTCCCCGTTTCGGGTGTCATGGATGCCGATGGTCACCTCGTGGCTGGTCATCCCTGCCATGGGGTATTTTTCAGGTTTCGTTTCGGACACTCTCTCCGAGGCATCCACCAGCGGGTAGCCGCTTACCATCCGCTCATCCATCCGGTAGAAAGCCATTCGGTTGCCGTCAGGCGACCAGAAGATACCTTTTTGGATGCCGAACTCATTGCGGTGTACCGGTTGGCCGCTGACGATCCCCTTGTCACAATCTGCGGTGACCGCATGTTCCCTGCCCTCGCTGTCCTGCCAAAAGAGGTTGTTCTCTTTCGTATAGGCCAGCTGCCGTCCGGAGGGAGAGAGGTCATGGCCGGCACTCTGCTCCGGGTAGGTGAAAAAGGCGAGCACCCTTTTATTCTCCGGGTCATAGGTGGCAATACCGTCGGTGGTGTGGAGGATGGCAACGGCTCCCCCCTCCTGCGGGAAAGAAAGCCGGTTCACCTGCTGCTGTTCCAGGCCGGGAGCGGCGGTAATCGCTGCAAAGGTGAGCAGCCGCTCTTTTCTGCTTTTTCCTGCGGGATCTGCTATCTCCCAGACCGAGTCGTTCTCAGTGACCATCAGTCGGTTGCCGTACCATTGATAGCGGGCCGGGATGCGGGGAGAGAAGCGGGCATACTCTTTTCCGCCGGGGATCAGTTCCTCTAGGGTGAAGAGTCGCTTTTCCTGTGCCTTCAGCTGAGCGGAGAGGGCCGTCAAAATGAGGAAAAAGGAAATGAGGAATCGTCTGTATAGTGTCATATATTGGTTGCTTTTTGTGCTGTGTTGTGGTCTCCTGCATGTGCTTTTTTGTTGCATGGAGAAGGGGCGACGGTCATCATGCGAAAGATTGTCCCGACAAACGCTGCAGCGTATCGTGGTACTCCTCCATCATTTGACGGACCACCTCGTCGGCAGGCAGGATCTTCCGGATGTGGGAGGCAATCTGTCCGATCTCAAGCTCTCCTTCGGTGAGATCGCCTTCAAAGATGCCTTTTTTAGCGCGTCCCCGCCCCAGCAGCTCGCGGAGCTCATCGGCAGTGGCACCCCGTTCTTCGAGCTCCTGTACCTTCAGAAAGAAATCGTTTTTAATCAGTCGCGTGGGACTTACTTTCTTCAGTGAAAGGAAGGTCTCTCCCTCATTCAGTGTGATGCATCGCTGCTTGAAAGCCTCGCTGGCGGAGCTCTCTGCGGTGAGTGCGAAACGGGTGCCCACCTGTACCCCTTCGGCACCCAGTGCGAACACGGCCGCCATGGCCCCGCCGGTGGCGATGCCGCCGGCAGCGATCAGCGGCAGCTCCGTGGCGGCACGCACCTGCGGGATTAGGGTCAGCGTGGTGGTCTCCTCGCGTCCGTTGTGGCCGCCTGCTTCAAATCCTTCGGCTACGATGGCATCGACACCCGCCTCTGCCGCTTTTCGGGCAAAGCGGGAGCCGGAGACCACGTGTGCCACGGTAATCCCTGCGCTTTGCAGTCGGCTGGTCCATGGCTTCGGGTTCCCTGCGGAGGTGAAGACCACCGGCACCTTTTCCGCTGTCACGATCTGCATGATCTCCTCGATCTGCGGGTACATCAGCGGAATGTTTACGCCGAAAGGCTTCTGTGTGGCTGCCCTGCATTTGACAATATGCTCGCGCAACGTATCCGGATGCATCGAGCCGGCGCCGATCAGTCCCAATCCCCCGGCATTGCTGACCGCTGCGGCCAGTCGCCAGCCGCTACACCAGACCATCCCTCCCTGGATCACCGGATAGCGGATGCCGAAAAGGCTGCATACTCTGTTTTGAACCATAACTCTTTTTTTATATGCAAAGATAGCGGTTTCACGCTGAAAGGAGCTTTTTTTTCCTGTTTCTTCCTCCCTGCTCCCATTTTTCAGAACCGCCGGTGCCATTTTTGATTTTTTTTAGTAGCTTTGTGCGTTGTTGTCCGTTTGTTTCTGCCCGGGCAGCAGCACTTAATTTTGAAAAAGACTCACTGATTTTATGAATGTTCTTCTTCTTGGCTCCGGAGGGCGTGAACACGCTATAGCGTGGAAAATACGCAAAAGCAGTTACTTGAACAATCTCTATATTGCCCCGGGCAATGCGGGTACCGCTCAGTTGGGTACCAACGTGCCCATCGCGGTGACCGATTTTGGGGCGATGAAGCGGTTTTCGCTGGAGCATGACATCGACATGATTGTGGTGGGACCCGAAGATCCGCTGGTGGAGGGGGTTTATGATTTCTTCCGTGACGACGAGGACATCTGCCATATCGCCGTGATCGGCCCTTCAAAGGAAGGAGCAAAGCTGGAGGGGAGCAAGGATTTTGCCAAGCACTTCATGATGCGTCACCAGATTCCCACGGCACGGTTCCAAACCGTCACCTCCAATACCATTGAGGAAGGAAAAGCCTTCCTTCACTCCCTCCCGTCGCCTTACGTCCTGAAGGCCGACGGGCTGGCAGCCGGCAAGGGGGTGCTGATCCTGGAGGATGTGGAGGAAGCCGGCCGGATGCTGGAAGAGATGCTTCATGGTAAGTTCGGGAGTGCCAGCCGTCGCGTGGTGATCGAAGAGTTTCTCTCAGGCATTGAATGTTCTGTCTTCGTACTGACCGATAGCAGCTCTTATAAGATCCTGCCGGTAGCCAAAGACTATAAGCGCATCGGAGAGGGCGATACCGGTCTCAATACCGGTGGCATGGGCGCTGTCTCGCCTGTTCCCTTTGCCGATGAACTGTTTATGGAGAAGGTGCGCACACGGATTGTAGAGCCCACCATCGAGGGATTGCGCCGGGAAGGGATCGATTACAAAGGGTTTATCTTCCTGGGTCTGATAAAGGTAGATGGGGAGCCCAGGGTGATCGAGTACAATGTGCGGATGGGCGATCCGGAGACGGAGGTAGTGATGCCGCTCATCAAGTCTGATCTGCTCGATCTCTTTATCGGCGTCACCACGGAGACGCTCGACCGGAGGAAGCTGGAGATCGACGATCGTACGGCCGTCACGGTGATGATGGTCTCGGGTGGTTATCCGGGGCCGTATGAGAAAGGAAAGGAGATCCTGGGTCTTGATCAGGTGACCGACAGCATCCTCTTTCATGCCGGCACCCGGAGGAAAGAGAACCGGGTGGTCACCGATGGAGGGCGCGTGCTGGCTATCACCTCCTATGGTCAGACGATGGATGATGCCCTGGAGCGTTCCTATTGCAGCCTTTCCCGGATCCGTTTTGAGCGCTGCAATTACCGGAAGGATATTGGTTTCGACCTGTGTAAGCTGTAACATCCCTATTTCCATTCAGATATGTCATCTTTTGTCCGCACCTTCCGGAGAACCGTCGTTGAGGGACGTTTTGTATCGTTCCCTGTTGCGTTGGTGATCATAGGAATGCGGGTGCTGCTGTTTTCTCAGGCAAAAGACAGGCCAATATCCTACCCTGACAGCAGCCATCTCTGGCAGTATCTGGCTCCTTTTTTCTCCGATCCGGTGGTTTCACTGGCGGCATCCACCCTCTCCGTTTTGCTGATTGCCAGACTGATCCACTCAATGAACAACCGTTTTGCGTTGATCCGCACACGGTCGAACCTCCCTTTTATGGTGCCGCTCTTCCTGTTGAGTCTTCATCCCCGGTTCCTGGTCATGTCGGCCGATTTGGTGGCGGTGATCGGTGTTCTGCTGGCTTTCTTTCCGCTGCTGCAATCCTATCAAAAACAGGAAGCCTATCTGTGCTCCTTCCGGTCGGCCATCCTGATTGCGTTCGCTTCCCTCTTCCACATTGGGGCATTGGCGCTTGTACCCCTCTGGTGGAGAGGCGAACGGTCCATGCGCGGTTCTCAGTGGCGTGCTCTTCTCACCTTTCTGTTCGGCATCCTGCTGGTTTATCTCTCCCTTTTCTCAGTCCATTTCCTTCAGGATGATGTGTATGGCTTCCTGCAGCCTTTCCGCTTCTTTTCCGCTTTCTCCGTTCCCCTCCTTCCGGACTATTCCATTACAGAATGGATCGCCGTGCTGTTTGTGGCGCTCTTTTTTATCTCGAACATGATTCTCAGCACCCGGACATACTCCCGGGACAAAGTGCTCACCCTCAAGCTGATGCGGTTTGTGGTCTATTTAGTTGTGTTTCTCCTGCTGCTCCAGGTCATCTACTGGAGCCGGACGCTCTTCTTCCTGACCCTTGCCATCGCGTTGATCTCCTACCTGAATGCCTACTATTTCACCCGTACGAATGCCAGGAGCGATGGATGGCTGGCATCTCTCAACATAGTCGTGATGCTGCTGTTTTATCTCTCTCATTTTGATCCTTTCCATGCGTTCCTTTCCTGAAACATTTCGGGTACTCAGGCTGTTTATTATATGGGATTCATCTGCAGCGGATTGATTTGTACAATCCGGCGTTGGATCATCCGTCATTTGAATGAAGGAGGATTTCAGTTTACCAGCACCGATTTTATTTATCGGTATGGTTCCGGCAGTCGCAGGGGAAACTGGATTGCCCTGATCACGATACACGATCTGGACCGGTCGGTCACTTTCAGCTTCGACATCTGGGAAAATGGTTCATCCAGCCTGGTGGTGAATGACGTGAACAGGCAGTCCATCTCGTTCCGGGGCAATGTCAGGAGCAGGGAAGAGGCTGACAGGTAGTCGGTTGTGTGCTTTCAATCACAAAAAAACTCCGCTCAATTGAGTGGAGTTTTTACGGTGCGCAGGTGGTGATGTGTCAGAACAGTTCTCTCAGGCTTGCCGGGAGATAAAAGGTGTCGTTCTTGTCGATATAAACCACCACCGATCCGATGTCGAATGGTTTGCCGTTCTTCTTCGCCACGGAGGAGAAGGCGGGGATCTCTATTCGTGTTTTGCCTTTCTTCACCATCAGTACGGGGTAGTCGGGGTTGTCCCTGTTGATGGAGTAACTCATGCCTTCAAACACCTTGTCATGCTTCACGAAGATACGGTCCGACAGCTCCTCGAGCGAACAGTCTAACGCGGTCACCTGCTGCAGGTAGCGGTTCAGATCCGTATTCCGTATATTGCCCCTTGGCACATCCCCCTGCGGGTGGTAGGCTGCCAGCAGTACCTCTTCTCCGGTGTGACCGCCGGTAGTGAAGCCAAAGCAGGTGTGTGTGTTCAGGATGTCCCCGATGTTGTGTGCTAAGTTGTCGCTGGTACCCACCTTCATATAATCGGTTTCCTTGTAGTTCTTTGAGGAGAGCAGCTTCTCCAGCTCTTCTTGGGTGATATCAATGCCGGTATACTCTTTGAAGACGCTTTTGATCTTCTCCGGCGGCGTTTTGATCAGGATCGACTCTAATCCGTTGTTGCTCAGCTTGAATTTTGAGACGGTGCCGAACAGCTCTGCAATAGAGAGGCGGTCGTAGCCGCTGCATCTTCTGCTGCCGATAGAGAAGCCGCTGTTGCCGTGGTCGGAGAGGATCACCACGGCCGTGTTTCCGTCGGCTTTGGCAAACTCCGTCACCTTGCCCACCGCCTCATCGAAGGCGAGGAACTCGTTGATCATGGTCGCCGGATCGTTGGCGTGCGCCGCCCAATCCACCTGACTGCCTTCCACCATCAGGAAAAAGCCGTTCTCATTTCTGGAGAGGAGCTCCAGCGCCTTGCCGGTCATCTCGGCAAGGGAGGGTACCTTATCGGGGTTCCTGTCGATATTGTAAGGCAGCGCTTTCTCACCAAAGAGCGCCCATATCTTTCTCTCACCCTTGTAATCGAGCAGTGCCTGCCGGTCGTTTTGGATCAGGGTGGTACCGTTATTGGCAAAATGCTGCCGGATATCGTCGGTGAGGATGCCGTTGCCACCGCCAAACATCACATCGAGGTTCTGATAGGCTATTTGCGGAGCGAGTGCTTTGTAGTTGTTGCGCTTATAGTGGTGCGCGGAAAAATCGGCCGGCGTGGCATGGGGAAACTCGCAGGTGACCACTAAACCCACCGCTTTGTGCTTCTCGATCTTCAATGCCTCGAGGATGGTGGCTGCCGGCTGCCAGGTGCGGGCGGCATCCACCGGGAAGAGATCGTTGTCCGACACCTCGGGGTGGATGGCAATGTTCCCCGTCTGCTGGAGCACCCCCGTGGCGTAAGCCGAACTGGTAGGGGCGGAGTCTCCGATGGGGGCGTTGGAGGAGAAGGTGGTGACGGTGCCGGTGATGTAAGGGTCTATGTTCAGTCGTTCTCCCAGCCCGTTGTAATACTTGAACCAGCGTGCCGCCGAGTAGACGCTTATGGAGGTGCCGTCGGGGATCATCACGATCAGGTTCTTTACCGGTCTCACTTCCGAAGCAAAGAGGGTTGCCGAAGCGAGCAGTAGAAAAAAGAAAATCTGAATTTTACGCATATCTGAAAAAATATAAGATTTACTGAATCAACATTCAAAGATATACAATAGTTGGCGTTTTGCCTGTACCATTGAGCGATTTATTTTTATTCGTAACAATTCCCGTTGCGGGAAAATGGCTTTATTTCACTATCTTTGCCATGAAAAAAAATGAGTATATGGGTAACAGAAAACCCCTGATCCTGGTTACCAACGACGACGGGTATCAGGCGAAGGGAATCAACTCGCTGATGGAAGCGATGAAAGGACTGGGAGAGATCATTGTTTTTGCGCCCGACACACACCAGTCGGGGATGTCGAGTGCCATTTCCACCTCGTTGCCACTGAGGGCCAGGGTTTATCACCGCGAGGAGGGGCTTACTGCCTACATGTGCAACGGCACACCGGTTGACTGCGTGAAGCTGGCGCTGAATGAGTTTGTACCCCGCAAACCGGATCTGCTGGTCTCGGGCATCAACCACGGTTCCAATGCGGGCATCAGTGTCATCTACTCCGGCACCATGGGTGCTGCCATCGAAGGGTGTATCTTCGAGGTTCCCTCCATCGGCTTCTCGCTTTGCGACTTTTCCGCTGATGCCGATTTCTCGGCGACGGCATCGCTGGCACGCAGGCTGGCTGCCAGAGTGATCGGGACAGGCCTTCCACGGGGCGTTTGTCTCAATGTCAATGTCCCTGCCGGCGAAATAAAAGGTGTCCGGATGACTACCCAGACCGAGGGCAAGTGGGTAAATGAGTATCAACCCTCTCAGGACGGTTTGGGGAGAGATGTCTTCTGGATGACCGGTAACTTCGAGAATTGGGAGGCTGACAATGTGGATAGCGATGAATGGGCGTTGGCTAACGGATATGCGGCGGTTGTGCCGGTGAAGATCAATATGACGGCATACGATTTTCTGCCGGAGCTGAAGAAGTGGGAGATTTAGCATTTTGGAGCTGACTGCTGACTGCTGATCGCTGAAAGCTAAAAAATATGAAGTATTATCTGATTGCAGGAGAGGCATCGGGCGATCTGCATGCATCGAACCTGATGCGGTCGCTGTCGCAACTCGACAGGGAGGCGGCATTCCGTTTCTTTGGCGGTGACCTGATGGAGCAGGAAGGGGGGATTCTGGTAAAGCATTACCGCGAGATGGCGTTCATGGGTTTGCTGCCGGTGGTGTTGCATGCGCGGACCATCCTGCGCAACTTTTCCATCTGCAAAAGCGACATTGCCCGTTATCGTCCCGATGCGGTGATCCTGGTCGATTATCCCGGGTTCAACCTGAAGATCGCAAAATATGTGAAGCAGCAGCTGGGCATCCCTGTATTTTACTATATCTCCCCCAAGGTGTGGGCCTGGAAAGAGTACCGTGTACAGTCGTTCAAAAAATATGTGGATGAGATGCTTTGTATCCTTCCTTTTGAAGTGGATTTCTTCAAGAAGCATCACTACCCGGTTCATTATGTAGGGAATCCCACGGTCGACGCGATTGCTCAGAGAAGTCACCGGGAGGAGACCTTCAGCGAGTTTACGGCAGCGAACGGACTGGACAGCAAACCGATCATTGCTCTCCTTTCCGGCAGCCGCAAACAGGAGATCCGTGCCAACATGCCGGCCATGCTGGAGGCAGTGAAGGGATTCGCCGGCGGTTATCAGTTTGTTGTGGCGGGTGCACCGGGAATTGATCCCGATTTTTACAAGCCCTATGAGCAGGGCTTTCCGCAGGTTACCGTGCTCTTTGGAGAGACCTATCGCATCCTGGCACAGTCGGAGGCGGCGCTGGTCACCTCCGGCACTGCCACGCTCGAGACGGCACTGCTCAACGTGCCGCAAGTGGTCTGCTATCGCACCCCGCTGCCGCGACTGACCTATTTGGGCTTCCAATATCTCCTGCATACCCCTTTTATTTCGCTGGTTAACCTGATCAGCGGCCGCGAGGTGGTGAAAGAGCTGTTCGCAAAATTATTCACCGTGTACAATATCCGCAGGGAGCTGCAGCAGCTACTGCATGTACAGAGCTATCGCCGAAACATGCTCGCGAGCTATCGGGAGCTGCAACAGACGCTGGGGGAGCCGGGTGCTTCGGACAGGGCTGCCGCGGTAATCTGTACCCGGCTGCTTTCCTGAGCGGATCCCGTTGTGCCGGGCATGCGGTGACTCCTGCGACAGATCTGAAGCAGATCCCATTTCTCCGCACCGTCGCATGACCGCAGTACTGACCGGAGTCACCCTCTGTCGGGGGACTGCAACATACGCTGAAATATATTTGAAATTAAACAGAAGGATCCGATCATTCTTTCCCCTTTTTTGTTTTCTTTGTAACTTTCTAAATCAACAAGTATGAAGGTAGGTATTCTCACATCGGGTGGCGACGCGCCCGGCATCAACGCCACGATCCGGGGCGTTGGCAAAACAGCCATCAACCACTATGGCATGCAGGTGATTGGCATCCAGAACGGTTTCTCCGGTCTGCTCCATAAAGATGTCGTGGAGCTGGTTGATCACTCGCTCTCCGGGATCCTGAACCTGGGTGGAACCATCCTCGGGACGGCACGCGAGAAGGTGTTTCGTAAGATGATCAACTCACCCGATGAAAGCGACCGGGAGCAGATCAAGCAAGCCTACCATGATCTGGAGCTCGATTGTCTGGTATGCATCGGCGGAAACGGCACGCAGCGCACTACCTGGATGCTCTCCGAGTTGGGGTTGAACGTGGTGGGGATCCCCAAGACCATCGATAATGATATCTACGGTACCGACGTAACCTTCGGCTTCGATACAGCGGTGAACATCGCCACGGATGCTATCGACCGGCTTCACTCCACCGCCAGCTCTCATCGGCGCGTGATGATGATCGAGCTGATGGGCCATCATGCCGGATGGATCACCCTCTATGCGGGCATGGCCGGTGGGGCGGATATCATTCTGCTGCCGGAGCTGGGTTTTAACATGAATGAGGTCATCGACAAGATCAAGAAGCGGATGGAGATGGGGAAGGCCTACTCCATCGTGGCGGTAGCCGAAGGGATCCAGGTGCCCTCCAAAGAGAAGCCGGGAATCTATTTTGCCCGTGAGATACAGGAGCAGACGGGGTTTGAGACACGCGAGACCGTGCTGGGTTATATCCAGCGGGGCGGATCGCCCTCCCCTTATGACCGCAACCTGGGTACCCTGCTGGGGGGACATGCTGTGGAGCTGATCCGTCAGGGACGGTTTGGACGAATGGTGGCCAAGCTGGGCAGTGAGATCTCTGATGTGCCTCTCTCGGAGGTGGCCGGAAAGCTGCGCCTGGTGACACCTGAAACCGACCTGGTGGTGCAGGGCAAAAGAATGGGAATCTCGTTCGGGATACGGTAATCAAAAAAAGGCACTTTTCAGTGCCTTTTTTTGATCTCTTGATTTGTGCCTTCTTGTGCCTGGCAGCAGTCCACCGGTTACGGAGTTGTCTTCGTTTCTTCTTCCGGGTTATCCGGCTCCGGTGTGTCGCTGTGGGCCGCCTCCAGCAGCACCTCCTGCAGTTCGTTGTTCTCCCGCAACTTTCGGATGGCTACCTTGGCCGCCATCTGGTGCGACTCCTTCTTCGAGTATCCCTGGCCGGATCCGACCTCAATACCGGAGACTTTTACGCAGGAGAAGAAGACCGGGTTGTTCTGTGCATCGTAGGAGGAGTCGGTCAGCTCGAAGCATACATCTACCTTGTTTTTCTGTCCCCATTCGATGAGACGTGACTTAAAGTCGACTTCGCTCTTGAGCACCTTCTCCATGTTGATGTGCTGCCGGATCAGTGTCTCGAAGACAAATTTCTTTGTCACACGGTAACCCTGGTCCAGATAGATGGCCCCGATGAGCGCTTCGAGTGCATCGCCGTAGATGTTCGTGTTGTGTGCCAGGTTGCGCGTAGAGGAGACGATCAGCTTGTCGAGACCCAGCTCGATGGCAATCTTGTTGAGTGTCTCCCGCTGCACGATGCGTGAGCGGGTGCTGGTGAGGAATCCCTCCTTCTTGTGTTCAAACTGCTTATAGAGAATATCGGCCACGATGGCATCGAGGATGGCATCTCCCAGGAATTCGAGCCGTTCATTGTTCACCCACCTCCCTTTTTTCGATCGGACGGAAGAGGAGCGATGTGTCATGGCTTCCCTGTAGAGCTCTATCCAGTCGGGATAAAACCCCAACACCTTATAAAATGAAAGATAAGGCTCCTTGCCCTTATGCGGGAGAGCCTTTACTCTTTTGACAAATCTTCTTAACACATTACTTGCTGTATTGCTTGAGAATTACACTTGCGTTATGTCCCCCAAAGCCAAAAGTGTTTGATAACGCAGCCCTTATCTCTCTTTTTTGAGCTTTGTTGAATGTGAAATTTAACCGATAGTCAACGTCAGGATCCTGATCCCCCTCGGTGAAGTTGATGGTGGGGGGGACGACCTGATCCCGGATCGCCAGGGCGATGAACATCGCCTCTAATGCGCCTGCTCCTCCGAGCAGGTGTCCGGTCATCGACTTGGTGGAGCTGATGTTCAGCTTGTAGCTTTGCTCGCCGAACACATCGATAATGGCTCTCGCCTCCGATATATCGCCTACCGGCGTGGATGTGCCGTGTACATTGATGTAGTCGATCTCGTCGGGATTCATTTCAGCATCCTCCAGTGCGTTGCGCATCACTAACTTCGCTCCCAGTCCGTCGGGGTGGGATGCGGTGAGGTGGTAGGCATCGGCCGACATGCCGCCGCCTGCTACTTCGGCATAGATGGTGGCACCGCGTGCCCGCGCATGTTCCAGCTCCTCCAGGATGAGTGCTATTCCTCCTTCGCCTATCACGAACCCGTCGCGGCTGGCGCTGAAGGGGCGTGAAGCGGACTGCGGAGAATCGTTGCGCGTGGAGATGGCATGCATGGCATTGAATCCGCCCACTGCCGAGGGGGTGATGGGGGCTTCTGCACCGCCGGTGACGATGGCGTTGGCTTTGCCAAGACGTATCAGGTTAAACGCATCTACGATAGCGTTGGTGGAAGAAGCACAAGCCGATACGGTTGCGTAATTGGGACCTCTCAGTCCATAAATCATAGAGATATGCCCTGCAGCAATATCTGCTATCATTTTCGGAATGAAAAAAGGATTGAACCTGGGTCCTTTCTCCTGGTTGGTGAAATATTCACCTACCTCGTCCTCGAACGTCTTGATACCGCCGATCCCTGCGGAAAAGATCACGCCGATGCGGTCCAGATTCTCCTTCTCCAGATCCAGTTTGGAATCCTTCATCGCATCCGCGGCAGCCTTGACGGCCAGCTGCGAATAACGGTCATATTTCCTTGCCTCTTTGCGGTCGAAGAGCTCTCCCGGGTTGAAATCCTTTACTTCGCAGGCAAACTGCGTCTTGAAAAGGGATGCATCGAAATGAGTAATAGGCCCGGCGCCACTCTTACCTGCCAGGGCATTCTCCCATGTGGTCTGAACGTCTTTTCCCAGCGGAGTAATCGCTCCCAGGCCTGTTACTACTACTCTCTTTAACTCCATGAAAAAATGGATTATTTTGCGTGTTGTTCTACGTAAGCAACAGCGTCTCCCACCGTAGAGATCTTTTCAGCCTGATCATCGGGAATGGAGATGTTAAATTCTTTCTCGAATTCCATGATCAGTTCTACCGTGTCAAGAGAATCTGCGCCCAGATCATTGGTGAAACTGGCGGTTTCCGTTACTTCAGACTCTTCCACGCCCAATTTGTCGACAATGATCGATTTCACTCTTTGTGCTACTTCAGACATAACTTTCGATATTAATTAATAAATAAAAAATATTATTCTTACTTTTGCGTGTGCAAAGTAACGCATTTTTTCTTTAATTGTGCAAACAATTATCCATTAAAATCAAAAAAAGTGCACAAAACCGCTGTGTTTGTGCAGAATATTACCTGTTTATATGATACGACTGGCTCTTTTTGCCTCGGGGAGCGGCAGTAATGCCGAAAATATTGCTGACTACTTCCAAAACCGGGAAGATGTGGAGGTGTCCCTTATTCTTTCGAATAAAAGGGACGCGTATGTGCATGTGCGTGCCCGCCGCCTGGGGATTCCTTCCTGCACCTTCAGCAAATCGGAATTTGATGAGGGGACGGCGGTGCTGGAATTATTGCGCAGGCATGACATTGGTTTCATTGTCCTGGCGGGCTTCCTGTTAAAAGTGTCACATCCTTTGCTGGAGGCTTATCCCCGGCGCATTGTAAACATTCATCCGGCTCTGTTGCCCAAGCACGGGGGGAAGGGGATGTATGGCGACCGGGTGCACCGGGCGGTGGTGGAGGCAGGCGAAACGGAATCGGGCATCACCATTCATTATGTCAACGAACACTACGATGAAGGTGACATTATCTTTCAGGCCACCTGCGAGGTGCTCCCCGGCGATACGCCCGAAGAGCTGGCCGGCAGGGTGCATGCGCTGGAGTATACTCACTTTCCCCGCGTGATAGAGGCGTTGCTGAAAAAAATTGCACCGCGCGGTCAGCAGTTTGAATTTTAATCGTATCTTTGCACTCCTTCGGCGGCCGTGGCGTAATTGGTAGCCGCGCCAGACTTAGGATCTGGTGCCGAGAGGCGTGGGGGTTCGAGTCCCTTCGGCCGCACGATGAAGCTCCCTCAGGATCAAGTTCCCGGGGGAGTTTTTTGATGGGAACAACGGGCTTTCGGATCTGTTTTGGAACGGGTGGAAGAATGCAATGATTCCGGCATGCAATTGTTTTTCAAGCAGGAGTGTAAAAAAACGGTCTGCTCAGCGGGAACGGGGCAGTGACTCTCCCGTTTCTTTTTTGGGATCCGGTAGGGCGCACAGGGTGCAGCCGCCGCAGCGCGTGTGGTCTTTCTGTAGGAAAAAGAAGCGATAGATCTGTCGCAGGAGGATGATCCCTGTGATGATCCCGATGAGGATGACGATGAATAGTTGCAGATCCATATTTGCTTAACAATCTCTCTTCGCGATTTGTTCGACGACAGTCGGCTGGCTTTACATCATCAGGCTCCCTGCCTGGTGTATCAGAAAGGCGATCAGCCAGGCCAGGCCGGTGGAGTAGCAGACGCTGAAGAGCGCCCACCTCCATGAGTGCGACTCTTCTCTGATGGCGATGATGGTGGCGATGCAGGGGAAGTAGATCAGTACGAAAAGCAGGAAGCCGGCGATCACCAGCGGGGTGAAGACCGGCGATCCGTCGGCATAGGTCTCGCCCTGCAGCCGCTCCTGCAGCGACTGCTGATCGTCACTGTTGCCGGTATAGAGCACGCCCATGGTGCTGATCACGATCTCCTTGGCTGCCATCCCCGAGAGAAGACTCACCGAAATTTTCCAGTCGAACCCCAGCGGCCGCATTACCGGTTCGATGAGTTTGCCAATGGTGCCGATGTATGAGCTTTCCTGGTGTTCGGTATTGCGGAGGTGTTCTATTTCCGCGATTTGCTTTTCTTTCGCTCCTTGACTGATTCCGCCGCTCAGGTATTGTGTTTCCACCTGTGCTGTCTGGGCATCAAACCGGTTTTCGCGATCGCTGTTATGGGGGAAGTACCCCAGAAACCAGACGATGACAGAGCCGATCAGGATGGGGCCTCCCATCTTCTGCAGGTACTGCCGCGAGCGGTCCCACATATGGATGGTGACCGACTTGAGCGTGGGCATGCGGTAGGGGGGCAGCTCCATCACAAAGGGAGTTTCTTCGTCGCGAAAGAGGGTGTTGCGGAAGAGACGTGCCGTGAGTGCCGCAACGAGGATGCCGAAAACATAGAGCCCCAGTAGGATGAAGCTGCCTCCGGAGGGGAAGAAAGCGCTGATAAAAAGAATATATACCGGCAGGCGGGCGCTGCACGACATAAACGGAACAATGAACATGGTGATCATGCGGCTGCTGCGGCTCTCGATGGTGCGTGTGGCCATGATGGCCGGTACATTGCAGCCGAAGCCCATGATGAGGGGGATGAACGACTTGCCGTGCAGTCCGATGCGGTGCATCACCTTGTCCATGATAAAAGCGGCCCGGGACATATAGCCGGAATCCTCCATAAAGGCGATAAAGAGGTAGAGGATGACGATGTTGGGCAGGAACACGATCACGCCGCCCACGCCGCCAATGATGCCGTCAACGATCAGGTCTTTGAGCGGACCTGCATTCATATGATCCCGGATCAGGTTGCCCAGCTGCTGCACCAGCCATTCGAGCCCGGCCATGGGGTAGCTTCCCAGGCGGAAGGTGGCCTCGAACATTATCCAGAGGAAGAGGAAAAAGAGGGGGAAGCCCAGGTACTTGTGCGTGACCAGGGCGTCGATCAGCTTCGTGTTGTCGTCAAAGTGGGTCTTCCCCGTGAGTGTCTCCCTGAGTCCCCCGGCAATGAAGCCGTAGCGGGCATTGGTGAAAGCCGACTCCGGATCCTCCCGCAGCAGTTTCTCGATATAGGAGCGTTCTTTGTCGCGGCGGGCGAAGATCTTTTCCTGTTCGGGCAGCTGACGGATCTGTCTTTCGACTTCTCTGTCTCCTTCCAGCAGCTTGATGCAGAGATAGCGCAACGGCATCGTCCACTTGGCGGCAGCGGTTTCGGCCAGCTCCCGTTCCATGATGGCGACCGATTTCTCCAGAACCCTCCCATAGGCGATGTGCACCGGATCACGCTCATTCTCCTGATACACACTGATTACTTTTTCCAGTAGACGGGGAATACCTTCCCCTCTTTTTCCCACGGTGGGAACAATGGGTGTGTTGGTCAGCGCGGAGAATTGCTCGTAATCAAACGTGCGACCGCTCTGCTCCAGCTCATCATACATGTTCAAGGCAATGACGATCGGAACTTGCAGATCCAGCAGTTCGGTGGTGAGGTAGAGATTGCGCTCCAACGCAGAGGCAGAGACCACGTTGACGATCACGTCGGGCTTCTCCTCCAGGATATGCTTCCGCACGAAGAGCTCCTCGGGGGTATAGGCCGATAGGGAATAGGTGCCGGGCAGATCGGTGAGGGTGAAGGTGTAGCCGTTGTGGGTCAGGAACCCCTCCTTAGCGTTGACGGTGACCCCGCTGTAGTTGCCCACATGTTCGTGTGCCCCCGACGCCAGGTTGAAGATGGAGGTTTTCCCGGCATTGGGATTACCCACCAGCGCAACCCTGATAATCTTTGCGTGAGGATGGATTGCTCCCATTCGGCGGCGGTGTCTCTCTCTTTTTCTTTTGCCGTTATTCCAACATTCGTTAGCTGCCGGCTGTTCCTCCAGGTTGAAGTTGTTTTTTTTCACATCCTCTTTGAGCATGGAGATTTCTACCATCACCGCTTCGCTGCGGCGCAGGGAGACCTCATACTCCATGATCTCATACTTGATGGGGTCTTTCAAAGGGGCATTGAGAATGGACTTTACCTCCTGTCCGCGTACGAATCCCATCTCGAGGATCCTTTTTCTGAAGGCGCCGCAGCCGTTCACTTTTATGATGTAGGCTTTTTGCCCGGTTTTGAGTTCTGAAAGACGCATGGATACGTAAAAAATTCCTGTTTCGACCTGCAAAGATAACCTTTTCTTCAGAATTTATTTATATCAATTATAAATAATAACATTTTGTTTTTTCGCTTTTTCTTTGGGAAAATCATAACGGTCAGTGACAGAATGTTTCCGTAACAACTTCCGCATCGGTGTGCCGGCATCGATGCCGCTTGTAATGATTCTTCCGATATAACTCATCCTTTGGACTAAAGCAGCCTTCGATCGGCAGTGTACAGATTGAATGGGTATTTTGAAACGGCATCATTTTTCGATGCCGTTTTTTCTTTGTATTTTTGTTTCCTTAAGCATAAAACGGATAGGAATAAAAACAAATATAATCCATTATTTATGGCAAATAAACCATTCAAGTATCAGTCGCCTTTCCCCATGTCGAAAGATCAAACGGAGTATTATCTGCTCACGAAGGAGCATGTTTCCGTATCTGAATTCGAAGGAAAGGAAATTCTGAAAGTATCGCAAGAGGGATTGACGCTGTTGGCGCAGGCTGCCTTCCGCGATGTGCAGTTCCTGCTGCGCCCTGAGCACCAGCAGCAGGTGGCACAGATCCTCTCCGACCCGGAGGCGAGTGACAACGATAAGTTTGTGGCTCTCACCTTCCTGCGCAATGCCGAGATCTCGGCCAGAGGGATCCTCCCCTTTTGTCAGGATACCGGCACCGCTATCATCATGGGCAAGAAGGGACAGCGGGTATGGACCGACGGCAACGACGAGGAGGCGCTCTCGCACGGGGTGTACAACACCTATGTGAACGAGAACCTGCGTTATTCGCAGAACGCACCGCTCAACATGTACGATGAGGTGAACACCGGAACCAACCTGCCGGCGCAGATCGACCTCTATGCTACCGAAGGCGATGAGTACAAGTTCCTCTGCATCGCCAAGGGTGGTGGTTCGGCCAACAAAACCTATCTCTATCAGGAGACCAAGGCACTGCTGACGCCTGGCAGACTGGAGGAGTACCTGATTGAGAAAATGAAATCGCTCGGCACGGCTGCCTGTCCGCCTTATCACCTTGCCTTTGTGATCGGCGGCACTTCCGCCGAGGTTAACCTGAAGACGGTGAAGCTCGCCTCCGCTAAGTATTACGACAACCTCCCTTCCGAGGGAAATGAGCTCGGTCAGGCTTTTCGAGACCTTGGACTGGAAGAGAGACTGAAGAAAGCATCGGAAGAGCTGGGCCTGGGTGCACAGTTTGGAGGAAAATATTTTGCGCACGATGTGCGGGTAATCCGCCTACCGCGCCATGGTGCCTCCTGCCCGGTTGGAATGGGTGTTTCCTGTTCAGCCGATCGTAACATCAAGGCGAAGATTAACCGCGAAGGTATTTGGATCGAGAAGCTGGAAGATCATCCGGCGCGCTTTATCCCGGAGGAATACCGCAAAGCCGGAGAGGGTGATGGCGTTAAAATTGATCTGAACCGGCCCATGAAAGAGATACTGGCTGAGTTGTCAAAATATCCGGTCTCCACGCGTTTATCGCTGAGCGGTACCATCATTGTGGGACGCGACATTGCTCATGCGAAACTTAAAGAACGCATCGAACGCGGCGAGGGATTACCGCAGTATATCAAGGATCATCCTATCTACTATGCCGGGCCTGCAAAGACCCCCAAAGGATATGCCTCGGGCTCTATGGGGCCTACAACGGCGGGGCGCATGGACTCCTATGTAGATCTGTTCCAGTCGCATGGCGGCAGCATGATCATGCTGGCCAAGGGGAACCGCAGTCAGCAGGTGACCGACGCCTGCAAGAAGCATGGCGGCTTCTATCTGGGCAGCATAGGCGGCCCTGCTGCCATCCTGGCGCAGAACAGCATCAAGAGCCTGGAGTGCGTGGAGTACCCTGAGCTAGGCATGGAGGCGATCTGGAAGATAGAGGTAGAAGATTTTCCGGCGTTTATCCTGGTGGATGATAAAGGAAATGATTTCTTCCAGGTGGTGACGCAGCCCAACTGTTCGTTCGGATAAAACAGCTTTCAGCAGTCAGCGATTAGCGGTCAGCTTTCAGCTTTTTAGAGCATTGATTATCCTGGGCCTTGGCTTATTGTCGGGGTAAATCAATCTTCGTATGTAAGTAGATTTGAAGTATTTGTTCAAAACAGCAATGAGAAAAACGGTTTTGATTTGCATGGTCTTGTTTGCCGGCCTGACCCTTGCGTGGGGACAGGGCAGGACGCAGGTTACCCTGGAAGAGGGGTGGAAGTTTTCACGGGAGGATGATCCGCGGTCATCGGACGCCGCTTTCGACGACAGCGCCTGGCAATCGGTCCGGGTGCCGCACGATTGGGCTATCTACGGTCCTTTCGACAAGGAGAATGACATCCATCGCATGGCGATCGTACAGGACGGACAAACCAAAGCCATAGAGCATTACGGCCGTACCGGCGGGCTCCCTTTTGTTGGAGTGGGGTGGTACAGAAACACTTTTACTATACCCGGTTTTTCCAACGATAGGCGCGTAACCATCCAGTTTGACGGAGCCATGAGCAACGCCCGTGTCTATGTAAACGGCAAGGAGGCCGGCTACTGGCCTAACGGATACAATACGTTTTACTTCGATATTACGGACCTTTTGCACAGTGATGGGAAAAACAATACGTTGGCAGTCCGCTTAGAAAACTTCGAAGAGCAGTCGCGCTGGTATCCCGGTGCGGGACTCTACCGGAACGTACACCTGATCACTACTCACAAGACTCATATCCCTGTTTGGGGAACCTATGTAACTACGCCCGAAGTAAATGGTGCCTTTGCGAAGGTACATGTGAAGACAAAAGTGGATCGTGGAGAAGGATTCCCGGATCAAAACGTTCTCAGGCTGAAGACCTCAATCCTCAATCCTGCCGGGAAGGTGGTGGCTGAGTCGGAAGATGCATTCGCCGAATTCGACGGGGATGAGATGGAGCAGGCACTTATCGTCGAGCATCCGCAGCTGTGGGATATCAGGCAGCCCAACCTTTACAAGGTACATTCAGTGCTGAGTATGGTTGAGAGAAAGGTGAAAACGGAGGGGAACAAAACCACTACTGAGGAATTGGCGTACCCTGTAGATGCATATACTACTCCTTTCGGCATCCGTACTGTTGAGGTGGTTGCCGATGAAGGGTTCTTGCTCAATGGCAGAAAGGTGAAATTTCAGGGTGCCTGCATGCACCATGATTTGGGACCGCTCGGTGGCGCCGTAAACGAGGCGGCCATCCGCCGTCAGATCGGTATCTTGCAGGACATGGGGGTAAATGCCATCCGTACCTCGCACAATATGCCCTCCCCCGAATATGTACGGATTGCTGATGAGACGGGGATGATGCTGATGGTGGAAACCTTTGATGAATGGGCGATTCCTAAGGTAAGAAATGGGTATAACCGCTATTTCAAGGAGTGGGCAGAGAAGGATGTGGTCAATGTATTGCATCATTACCGGAACAACCCCAGCGTGGTAATGTGGTGTATCGGCAATGAGGTGGAGGAGCAGAGCAACCCGCAGGGTGCCAAGGTGGCCCGCTTCCTGCAGGATATCTGTCACCGGGAAGACCCCACCCGTCCGGTTACCAATGGCATGGACCGTCCCGATCATGTCTTCAGCAACCATATGGCGGCCATCATGGATGTGCCGGGCTTCAACTACCGCTCCTTCCGTTATCAGGAAGCATATGAGAAACTGCCGCAGCAGATAGTGCTTGGCAGTGAGACCACCTCCACGCTTAGTTCACGCGGGGTTTACAAGTTCCCGGTGGAGCGGAAGGCGATGGCGATGTATGACGATCATCAGGCCTCCTCCTACGACCTTGAGCATGCCGGCTGGTCGAACCTGCCGGAGGACGACTTTATCCAGCATGAGGAATTGCCCTACACCATCGGTGAGTTTATATGGACCGGGTTCGACTACCTGGGCGAACCTACGCCCTACTATAGCAACTGGCCCAGCCACAGCTCCCTCTTCGGGGCGGTGGACCTGGCAGGTATTCCCAAGGACCGCTTCTACCTCTACCGAAGCCACTGGAACAAAGAGGCTGAAACACTCCATATCCTTCCGCACTGGAACTGGGAAGGCCGTGAGGGCGAGGTAACACCGGTATTCGTCTATACCAATTATCCCTCGGCAGAGTTGTTTATCAACGGCAAGAGCCAGGGTGTACGGAAAAAAGATCTCTCCGTTCCGCTCAAAGGGAGCTACAGCTCAGAAGCACAGAAAGGGCTGGAACGGCAGAAACGCTACCGGTTGATGTGGATGGATACCCGGTATGAGCCGGGAACGGTGAAGGTGGTGGCGTATGACAATAACGGGAATGCGGTTGCTGAAAAAGAGATCCACACCGCAGGAAAACCGTACCGTCTGGTGCTGGAAGCAGACAGGAATGTGATCAGTGCCGACGGAAAAGACCTTTCGTTCATCACCGTATCGGTGGAAGACAAGAACGGAAACCCTTGCCCCAATGTAAATGAACTGGTTAAATTCAATGTGAAGGGGGCAGGAACCTACCGTGCCGGGGCCAACGGTGACCCCACAAGCCTCGACCTGTTTCATCTGCCACAGATGCACCTTTTCAACGGCAAGCTTGTGGCAATTGTTGAGTCGGCCGATAAGCCTGGAACAATTACTTTCGATGCCAACGCCAAAGGGCTTAGGAGTGCTTCAATCAAAATTCAAGCAAAGTAGTTCAGAATCATATAAAGATAGTGTAAGCGCTCCATCAAAAGGTGGAGCGTTTTGTCTATCTTTGTACCCAAAACAATGAATGATCGATGGCAAGAAAGAGAAAACAGCTTCCGCTGCTGGAGAAAGTAACCATCACCGGCGTGGCGGCCGAGGGGAAAGCCGTGGCGAAGGTCGACGGCATGGCGCTGTTCGTGCCCTTTGCGGTGCCGGGCGACGTGGCCGATATCCAGCTGACCCGCAAGAAGAGCAGCTTTGCCGAGGGGCGGGTGGTGCAGTTTCACACCCTCTCGCCTGTGAGGAGCGAGTCTTTCTGCCGCCATTTCGGTGTATGCGGCGGTTGCAAGTGGCAGATCCTGCCCTATGAAGAGCAGCTGAAGTATAAGCAGCAGCAGGTGACCGACAACCTGACAAGGATCGGGAAGGTGGAGCTGCCGCAAATCAGTCCCATCTTAGGGGCACCGCGGACCACCTTCTATCGTAACAAGCTGGAGTTCACCTTCTCCAACAAGCGATGGCTCACCGAGGAGGAGATCACTTCCGACCGGGAGTTTGCGCAGATGAACGCCCTGGGGTTCCATATCCCCGGCATGTTCGACAAGGTGCTCGATATCGACAAATGTTGGCTGCAGGATGATCTCTCCAACGAGATCCGCAACAGTGTCCGCAGCTTTTGCATAGATCACGGCTACAGCTTTTTCGACCTGCGCAATCAAAACGGGCTGATGCGTACGCTGCTGATCCGCAACAGCTCCCTTGGCGAGTGGATGGTGATCGTGGTCTTCTTCGAAGATGATCCGGAGAAGCGGGAACAGCTGATGAACCATCTTGCTGCGCAGTTTCCGCAGATCACCTCACTGCTCTACATCATCAACCAAAAGGCAAACGACACTATCACGGACCAGGAGGTTGTGGTCTGGAAGGGGCGCGATCATATCATCGAGGAGATGGAGGGGCTGCAGTTTCGCATCGGCCCCAAGTCGTTCTACCAGACCAACAGCGAGCAGGCGCATCATCTCTACGAGGTGGCGCGCAGCTTCGCGCAGCTCACGGGTGTGGAGCGGGTGTACGATCTCTATACCGGTACGGGTACCATCGCCAATTTCATCGCACGCAGTGCAAAAGAGGTAATCGGTATTGAATATGTAGAAGAAGCGATAAAGGATGCACGGGTAAATTCTCAGATCAACGGAATTCATAATACGCTTTTTTTTGCGGGAGATATGAAGGATGTGCTCACGGCAGGATTTATCGCGGAACACGGCCGTCCCGATGTGATTATCTCCGACCCGCCCCGTGCAGGGATGCATGAAGATGTGGTCAATGCCATTTTGTTTGCAGCACCAGAAAGGATTGTCTATGTGAGCTGTAATCCCGCCACACAGGCGCGCGACCTGAACCTGCTGGACACGGCTTACCGGGTAACGCGGGTGCAGCCGGTCGACATGTTCCCCCACACCCATCATGTGGAGAACGTGGTATTGCTGGAAAAGAGGGGGTGAGCCCTCCTTCCCGTCCGGTGGCAAATGATTTCTCGGCTGTTACCGTACAGGTGCTACCTTGTAGCCCAGTTTGCGCAACCCTTCGATCAAGCCCTCCTCCCCTGGTAGGTGGAGACATCCCACGGCAATGAATGAAGATTTCTCTGCCATGATTGCCGGCAGCTTCTTCATCCACTTTGCGTTGCGCGCCCCGTTGAGTGCATGCTTCTCCTCTTCGGTGGAGGGACAGGGATCATCGGGATCGTCTGCTGTGTAGAGTGCCCACAGGGCATCCAGATCCTGTGCATGATAGGCACGCTGTAGCTCATCCATTTGCTCCTTTAGCATCTCCGGATGCTTCACCATGCAGGCCAGCATTTCCGCCTGTCTTTCCAGCGGCTGCATCTCCAGTAATACGTAGATCTGATCGTCGGTGTTTTCCAGCCCCTGAACGGGACGGGAACGCTTCCGCGCTTCTTCCTGGAAATACTGGTCGAGACCGGTCCCGCCGGTGAGGGTGGGGTAGTACCGCTGGTAGAGGGTCACCGAGATGAGGTTCTGCAACATCGCTGGCCGTAGCCTGCCGAACTGGGCAAGACCCATTCCCATCAGGCTGGTCAGCATGCTGTCCACACGTGCCCGGTCTGCTTCGCTGAGCAGCATCTCATAGCTTGTTCCTTCCGGCAGCATAGCCCTGCCCATGATGTCCGCCTGCATCCGTACCATATTGTCTATATTGAGCTCTCCCACAGTCTGTTCGGCGCTTTCAAAGGCTTCTTGAATGCCGGGGATGCTGTCGAGGAAGGTGAGCGGCACCAGATGGTGCGTGCCGAAGAGGTAGGAGGGCTTCTTCAGCCCGTTGCCCGATACTTTCCACAGCAGACTGTTGTCGCTGCCGGAGGTGAGGCTGCTGCAGGATATCAGCAGCAAAAGCACCAGGAAGGCGCCTATGTGTTTTCGCGTCATGATGCCTGTTCGCCGGTCAGGGGGACATAGCTTCTCTGTGCCAGCTCCTTGTCCATTGTATAGAGTCCGAATCCGTTGTTGCCGATCAGCTTCAGGCTGTCAATCATTCCCTGTGCGGTCTCCTCTTCCTCTACCTGCTCGTTCACAAACCACTGTAACATGTTCTCGGTAGCGAAGTCGTTCTCGCGACGGGCAACGGATATCAGGTTGTTGATCAGCGAGGTGACTATCTTCTCATGCTTGAGCGTTTCCTCAAAGGCATGCAGTACCGAGTCCCATTTCGTATCTACCTTCTCAATGGGTGTCAGTTCCACCCTGTTTCCCTTGGAGTTGAGGTAGTTCATCTGTTTGAGGGCATGATCCTGCTCTTCGCGGAACTGCACGTTGAACCAGTTGGCAAAACCGGGTAGCCCTTCGTGCGCGAAATGGGCCGACATGGAGAGATAGAGATAGGCCGACCAAAATTCGGCGTTGATTTGTTTGTTGATTGCACTTTCCAATTCCTTACTTACCATTGTTGTATTTGTTTTTGAGTGTTTGTTCATGATAAAACACCTGGAGCCGGAAAATGTTCTGGCTGCAGGGATCCGCCTCTCTGCCGGGTGCAAAAAAAATGGCGCTACTGAGAGAATATAAATTAATTGCTATCTTTGTACGTTAGTTTCGCAGGAAAAAAACTTCAGAGGCAGTGACAGCCTGAGGTCTGTTTTGATTAATTTTCTTCAAATGAATCTTTTAAAGGATAAAATGATGAAGTATGATGCCCCGCAGCGTGCGAAAGCTGCCGGCATCTACCCCTATTTCCGGGCCATCGAGAGTGACCAGGATACGGAGGTGGTCATCAACGGGAAAAAAGTGCTGATGTTCGGCTCCAACGCTTACCTGGGACTGACCAATCACCCGAAGGTGAAGGAGGCCGCCATCGCTGCCACAAAGAAGTATGGTACCGGCATGGCCGGCTCTCGCTTCCTGAACGGCACCCTCGATATACATCTTGAGCTGGAACGTAAACTGGCTAACTTTATGCACAAGGAGGAGGCAATTGTCTTCTCTACCGGCTTCTCCGTTAACGAGGGCGTATTAGGCTGCCTTACCGGACGCGATGACTTTATCATCTGGGATGAGCGGGACCATGCTTCGATCATTGAAGGATTGCGCACTTCCTTTTCCACCAAGTATAAGTTCCGCCACAACGACATGGAGTCGCTCGAGAAGCAGCTGAAGCGGTGTGACCCGCGCAAGGTGAAGCTGATCGTTGTCGACGGTGTCTTTAGTATGGAGGGCGACCTGGCCAATCTGCCGGAGATCGTGAAGCTGGCTCATAAGTACAAAGCCAGTATCATGGTGGATGAGGCACACAGCCTCGGTGTGCTGGGCAAGCGCTACAGCGGCCGCGGCGTGTGCGATCACTTCGGCCTGCTCGACGACGTGGATCTGGTGATGGGCACCTTCAGCAAGTCGTTCGCTTCCATCGGTGGTTTTGTGGCAGGTGACTATCCGGTGATCAACTACCTGCGTCACAACGCCCGTACCAACATCTTCAGCGCCAGCATCACGCCGGCAGCCACTGCTGCCGCCTCGGCTGCACTGGACATCCTGAAGGCGGAGCCGGAGCGGGTGAAGCGTCTCTGGGAGGTGACCGACTATGCTATCCGGCAGTTCCGGGAGAGGGGCTTCGAGCTGGGACCCACTTCCACGCCCATTTTGCCGCTCTATGTGCGGGACAATGATAAGACCTTTCTCGTCACGAAATTACTCTTCGAGGAGGGGATCTTTGTCAATCCGGTAGTGCCGCCGGCCGTGGCTCCCAACGATACACTGATTCGCTACTCGCTGATGGCCACCCACACCATTGAACAGATTGACCGTTCCGTCGAGTGCATCACCGGGGTCTTCAAAAAAACGGGTGTGCTCTGAGGTGAGCTTTTATGACTACTTCGTCACACAACATTCTCCACCTCACGGCGTGCGGAGAATGATTTTTTTCGTAGATTTGCGAAAACATGAATTGCGATGAAGAAGAGGGTTGAGAAGCTGCTGCGGTGGTTTGATCTGCGCAGCGAGATGGAGGGGTACGACACCATTCACGACAACATTGAGAGCGGGATCGTCTTTAGGGGCACCAATCTCTGGGTGTTGATGTTTGCCATTGTGGTGGCTTCCGTGGGCCTTAACATGAACTCCACGGCGGTGATCATCGGCGCCATGCTGATCTCCCCGCTGATGGGTCCCATCAACGGGATGGGGTATAGCCTGGCGACCTATGATTTCCATCTGCTGCGCCGCTCACTGAAGAATTTCTCCTTTGCCGTGGGGGTCAGCCTGCTCACCTCGGCGTTTTATTTTCTTCTCTCGCCCCTGAATGAGGCCCACTCGGAGCTGTTGGCGCGCACCAGTCCCACCATCTACGATGTGATCATTGCCCTTTTCGGGGGGCTGGCCGGCATCGTGGCCATGAGCAGCCGCCTGAAAGGCAACGTGATCCCCGGGGTGGCGATCGCCACTGCCCTGATGCCGCCCATCTGTACGGCGGGTTACGGGCTGGCGACCCTCCAGTTCGACTTCTTCTTCGGTGCGCTCTATCTCTTCACCATCAATACCGTCTTCATCGCTTTCGCTGCGCTCATTGTCTGCCAGTTTCTCAAGTTCCCCATCCGCTCCATTGTCGATTCGGCGAGAAAGAAACATGTCAACCGCGTCATCTCCGCCGTCATTATCCTCACGCTTGTCCCGAGTATCTTCTTCGGGGTCAACTTAGTGAAGAACGAGCAGTTTGCTCAGAAAGCTGAGAGCTTTATCGGAGAGGTGACCCTTCTGGAAGGCAACTACTTGCAAAACAGGCAGGTGAACCCGCAATCGCGCACCATCGAGTTGCTCTATTCCGGTTATGGGCTGAATGACTCTATCAGAATGAATATCAGGGAGAGAGCGCTTGCCCATCGGCTCGACACCTCGCGACTGGTGATTCGCCAGGGGTATGATGCCAGCATGGTGCAGGAAAACGTGCGGAAATATCAGTCAGAGTCGGAGCGGCTGGCAAGTCAGTTGGCTGCCGCTACCTTTTCTTTGCGCCGGAGCGAGGGCCGGGTCGACAGCATCCGCAGCATTCCTCTCTTCGGCGAGAAGATATTGTCGGAGATCAAGCCTCTGTTTCCGCAAATCGCCGGCTGCTCCTATGCGGAGACCTATCTCTTCTCCGCTGTGAACGACACCACCCGCCGTTCGGCCAGGGTGCCGCTGGTGGTCTTTACCGTGCCGCGCAACGGGCTGAAGCCTGCCGACAGAGAGCGTATCGGAGAGTGGCTCGAAAACCGCCTGAACAACCGGCAGGTGAAGACGGTCTTTGAGGAGGTGCGAAATTAAGCCGCTGTCTTGTATCCTATTCCGGCTAAGGAGTGCTTTCTGCGCATTGCTTTGGAGATTGGCTGCCACCCTCCCCGGAGCTGAGCCGGGTAGGGCATAACCGGTAAATCATCACTCCTGCCGATCGTGCTGACCGGGAAGGAGGTGTTGTGCAAATCTGTTCCTGTTAAATTATTTAAAACACTTTTCCGGCAAATCTCAATTATATATTTTTGCGTCCGAAGAATATTTCTCCCGTAACAGGATGCCGGCCTCAACCGGGTTGGAAAAACATTCAAAAAACCTGAAGATTCATATTGCGAAAAATGACCGACAGAAGTTAAAAAGAGAAAGAACATTCAAAAGACAGTTATACTATTCAATCAAAAATTTTACTACGAAAGGAGGATCATTTATGTTGAATCGTACGCAGATTTTGACCCGTTTTTGTCTGTCAGTTTTACTGATTATTCTCTCAGGCGTCCAAGCAGCCACCGCGCAGTCGCTGCGCCTCTATACCCCTTACCCGCGCATTACTGTGCCGCCCGGCGAGACCATCGATTACACCATCGACCTGATCAATAACGGTGGCGCTATCGCTACAGCCGAGGTGGGTCTGGAAGGGATCCCGAAGGACTGGAAGCTGACGCTCCGCTCAGGCGGCTGGAACGCACAGGTCATCTCGGTGCTCCCTCGCGAGAAGAAGAGCCTGAACCTGAAGGTGGAGCTGCCCTACGACATTGAGAAGGGAGTCTATACCTTCCGCGTGACTGCCCGTGGCCACAGCGTGCTGCCGCTCACCGTGGAGGTGTCGGAGCAGGGCACGGTCAAGACCGTCTTCACTGCCGACCAGGCTAATATGCAGGGGCATGCCACCTCCGACTTCAACTTCCGCACCAAGCTGGAGAACCAGACTGGCGAGAAGCAGCTGTATGCGCTCAGCTCGCAGGCCCCACGCGGCTGGACGGTCGTTTTCAAACCCAACTATCAGCAGGCCACCTCGGTGGAGATCGAGCCGGGACAAAGCAAAGATATCCCGGTGGAAATGAAGGCTCCCTACAACGTGAAAGCGGGGAAGTATATCATTCCGGTGGTGGCCAGCACCGGTAGCAGCTCCGCCCGCCTGGAGCTGGTGGTGGATGTCTCCGGCAGCTACGGCATAGAGCTCACCACCACCGACGGCCGTCTCAGTGAGAAGATCACCGCCGGCCGCCACAGAAATATTGAGTTGGTGGTGCGCAATAGCGGTTCCACCGACCTGAACAGCGTGCGGATGAGTGCCGGCAATCCGCAGGGGTGGGAGGTGAGTTTCACCCCCGATACCATTCCTCTGGTTGCTGCGGGTGAGAGTGTCCAGGTGAAGGCCCGGATGCGGGCTTATGAGAAGGCTATCCCGGGCGATTATGTGATCAATCTCACGGCACAGACGCCGGAAGCTACCTCCACCGCCTCGTTTCGCATGTCGGTGAAGACGCCGCTGTTGTGGGGCTGGCTCGGCATCCTCATCATCTTAGGTGCCGTCGGTACAGTGGTCTATCTGTTCCGTAAATACGGAAGGAGGTAAGCCATGCAGTCACCCACCATCGTTACCAGCCATCTCACAAAACGATATGGCGACTTCACTGCGGTCAGCGATCTCACGTTGGAGATCGGACGGGGCGAGGTGTTCGGCCTGCTCGGTCCCAATGGCGCCGGCAAGTCGACCACCATCCTGATGCTGATGGGTATGACCGAGCCCACTGCAGGCAGCGTGCGGGTGTGCGGCCTCGATCCCGTGCGGCAACCTATTGAAGTGAAACGCCATGTAGGTTACCTGCCCGAGGATGTGGGCTTCTACGACGACCTGAGCGGCTTAGACAACCTGATCTACACCGCCCGTCTTAACGGTCTCACCGAGGGGGAGGCACGCAGCCGTTCCCTGCAACTGATGGAACGCGTAGGCCTGGCGGAGGAGATCGGCAAGAAGACAGGGAAGTACTCGCGCGGTATGCGACAACGGCTGGGACTGGCCGATGTGCTGATCCGCAACCCGGAGGTGATCATCCTTGATGAGCCGACCCTCGGCATCGACCCCTCCGGCATTCGCGATTTCTTGCGGCTGATCGTCACCCTGAGCCGCGGGGAGGGCATCACGGTGCTCTTCTCCTCGCACCATCTGCATCAGGTACAGCAGGTGTGCGACCGTGTAGGGATCTTTGTAAAAGGCAGTCTGCTGGCGCAGGGCGATATTGCCTCGCTCGCCCGGCAACTCTTCTCCTGCAATGTTTCGGCAGAAGGTAGGGAGTATGGTTTGGAAGATATTTATAACCGTTATTTTGAAGGAGGAACGCACAATGAAGATCACACTGCATCTGCATAAATATTTTTCCGCAACATTTTATGAGGAGCATCTGCGGCGTCTGATCCTTGCGATACGGAAGGAGTTCTCCTCATTCAGCGAATCCGGAGCCGCACCGGGGGCTTTTCGTACCATGGTACGAAAAGAGATGAGCGATCATATCTGCAGCTGGCGTGTGGTCATCCTGATGGCAATCATTCTGCTCACTTGTGTGGGCTCGCTTTACACCGCCCTCTCCGCCATTACCCATGCGGTTGGCAGCAACGAGGAGGAGTTTTTCTTCCTGAAGCTCTTCACCCTGTCGGACGGCAGCCTGCCACCTTACTTCGTCTTTATCGGTTTCCTGGGACCGCTGTTGGGCATCAGCCTCGGCTTCGATGCGGTCAACACGGAGCAGAACAGGGGTACGCTGAGCCGGCTGTTGGCGCAGCCCATTCCGCGAGATTACGTGATCAATGCCAAGTTCACCGCGGCTCTGTTGGTGATCTCACTCCTATTCTTCCTGCTCAGCTTCCTGGTGATCGGTGCGGGGCTGGTGGCCCTGGGCATCCCGCCCACGCCGTCCGAGTTCATGCGGATCATCTTCTTCACACTGCTCAGTATCGTCTACGTGGCACTCTGGCTCAACCTGTCGCTCTACTTCTCGGTATGCTTCCGGCAGTCCGCCACCTCGGCGCTGGCCGGTATTGCCGTCTGGCTCTTCTTCACGGTGTTCTATCCCCTGATCGCCAACGTCCTGATCAAGGCAGCAGCACCATCACCCTATGCCGGGGAACGGTCGGTTTACCTGTTTGAGCGCTTCCGCTTCCTGCTGATGCAGGTGATGCCGAACGAACTGTTCAGCCAGGCTACCTCCACACTGCTGATGCCCTCCGTGCGCAGCCTGGGACCCCTCACCATGGAGCAGATAGAGGGCGCCATCCCCGGTCCCCTGCCTTTGGGACAGAGCCTGCTGCTGGTATGGCCGCAGCTTACCGGGTTGATCGCCCTCACCCTCCTCTGCTTTATTCTCTCCTACCGATCCTTTATGCGGCGGGAGATCCGGTCGAGGTGAGAAAATCAGCCTTATGCTGAGAGTACTGCCGTCACCATCAACAGGGTGGCGGCAGTTATTCATACCACGTGTTGGACTATCGTACTTTTTACACAAATTCGGCTTTTTGTAATTGTTTGATGGAAATATCAATATATTTTGGATTTGAAAACATACTTCTTTTTCTGTCATTCCAATTTTCCAATTGTTTATTTATAGGCTCTTTTTCAAACGAGTTCAGATTTATTGTAATAAAATCAATTGAAGATAATAGTTCAAGTGCAAAATCTGAATAAAAACCGGTTAAAAAATCTATCGTTTTTTTTGCAATACATTTTAACTCGGCATTGCTTTCAATATGCGTCTTTACCACATCATAGCCATCTGATACTGTTATATATTTTATCATAACCTGTAGTTTTAATAGTAAGCTTGTGGCATCATCTTAATTTTGTCTTTAGCTTTTGCGTTGTAACATCCAAAAGTTGTAATATAATCTGGTGATAAATCTCCAGAAACTAAAAATTCAGCTTGCTTTTTTCTTTTGATATTTAAATTATCTGTACCTCCCCAATAGGAAGCTTTTACTGCTTCCCAATCAATAATATTCACAAGCTCGTTAATTTTTGACTTGTCGTAAAATGAGGTGAGGATTTTTGGTTGTGAGCCTTTTTAGCATGTTGCCCAATGTAGCATTTGCGCAATAAATCCAAAATATTCGTATAGACCTGTCTTATTTGGTTTGTTTACGAATAATCATATCATCCGCATGTATTACTGTGCATATCATCTTTTGTTCCAGTATCAAAAAGATTACGTGCAAATGTAACGAATATTTAGATAATAATGTAATGGTTTATATTTTCTTGTAAAATATTGATATGCATCGTGTACTGGGTATGCAGCGAGCGGATGTTGCGGCTGTTGTGATAGAAAAATTCGGTGAATTATCATGAAAGCGATACAGGAGAACATAACCAGTGACAGCTGCTATTCTCTAATCATCCT
>Ga0265294_10001167_pt1 | contig 35644 bp, 26 predicted proteins | sample MunlanPumphouse3_FD_192504 | JGI IMG/M metagenome (GOLD analysis project Ga0265294, IMG submission 192504) | Groundwater microbial communities from a municipal landfill in Southern Ontario, Canada - Pumphouse #3 | ecosystem: Environmental > Aquatic > Deep subsurface > Groundwater | place...
TGCTTGCTATGGAAAATTTTATTATGAGGCAAAAGAGTCCGAACTGCTGCTTCAGGTCAAAAAAGATAGCGATATAATAGGTAGGTATACAGCCTTTTACACGCTCACGGACCGGGAAAAACTCAGACTTCTCAAAGCCCCAAAAGCAAAACCTACCTCAAGTTTTATCGAACTCTATTACAAACTGCTCAATGATAGAGAACTCCTTGAAAAAGCCGGAGGACAGTTCCTGAGAATTTTTGAGTCTGTTGAAGCCGAGAAATTTGCCCACCGCTACCAGGCCCTCTATGACGTAAAACAGCGGATCTTGAGTGCAGTTGCCGAAAAGTATACAAATTCCTTAATCTCTCTTTACCGCTATTTTGAGGAGGAATCGATTCCAAGAGATAGCACTCTTGAGGAAGAGGCAAGGACAATTAAAAACCGGCAGGCCAAAAATGTTTGTCTTGAAATCTTGGCAAGTCTTGACACTCCCGAGATCCAAAAACTTATAAAACAGCAGTTTGAAGCCGCCTCTTGCGCTACTGACAAGCTTGCAGCCTTTGCAGCCTACCTAAATAGTTCTGCTCCAGATAAAAGCGAGCTTCTTGAAACGTTTGAGGCTGAAGCCAAGCAGAATCTGGTTAGCTGGGAAGCTTTTTTAGCCGTAATCGGAAGGAATAGTAGCCCTGAGAGTGTGGCCTTTATCCGACGAGCTGAAAGCTCTGAAGCTTTCCGAATCGAGCAAGCCAACGACCAGAGAGCTCTTTACGGAAGTTTCGCCTGCAATCGAAAAATAGCGCTTCAGACCGAAGAAGGCAGGGCTTTTATGGAAGAAACGCTTACAAAACTTGCAGCCGTAAATGAGTATAGCACCGTAAACATGCTCAACGCTTTTGCAGATCTTGACAAAATGGAAGAAAAATACCACGAGCCCCTTGCAAAAATCCTTGTAGGACTCCTTGAAAAGCTCGAGCCTGAACAGAATCCGAGTGTCTATAACAGAAGCAAAAAACTGCTCCTCGGAGCCCCAAAAGCCCTTAAAGCCTATGAAAACGCTCATGGAAAAATTCCGGCCCTTGAGATTAAAATTCCAAAATTTAAATAAATAAAACTCGAAGAAAATAAAAAATCTGGAAGAAGAAGATAAGTTTGTTTCTCTTTATCCCCATTTTTCCTTTTTCCCCATTTTTTCTTTTTATTACTTCATTTTTTTCATTTTTGCAAGCAAACTGCGAGCATGATATATATCCGGATGAAAGAGATATTATAAGAATAGGAAAAAAAGGAGGATATGGGAAACTATGCGACTGAAAAGGCACTAAAGCCGCATGGAGGGGGAAATTTTGGCCTACGCTCCGGAAGAATTTATCTTGGAAGCTTTTTCATTTTTTTTCAGCCTAGTAGGCTCGGCCCTTATTATCTATGGAGGACTGCGATCAACTACCGAGATCTTACTCCGCGAGCTTTTCAAAAAACCCTATGAATATCAGTATATAAGAAAAGAATTGACAAACAAAATCGTCTTTGGGCTGGAGTATTATATAGCTGCAGATGTTTTGGAAACAGTCCTTGAACCTTCACAGGAAGAGCTAATTGTCCTGGGAACTGTGGTGCTTATCCGAACGGTACTCGGATATTTTCTGAGTAAAGAAGTGACTGAGTACCGGCTGGACTAAAGGTGGTTAGAATAAAGCTGGCTAAAATTAAGAGCAGCTTATTGAAAAAAGAGAAAAAAGCAGCTTTATCCGAGAATTAGAGGACAAGGGGGAAAAACCCTGGCAGAACTCTACCTTGTGGGCGCCCTGGGAATTGCGGGTCTTTATATGGCCTGGAATATAGGGGCAAACGACTTGGCAAACGCCATGGGCACAGTCGTTGGGACCGGAGTTCTCTCCATCCGAAAAGTCATTTTCCTTGCAGCCCTTTTCGAGTTTCTGGGAGCTGTCTTTTTCGGACGCAGGGTTACCGAAACCCTTGCAAAAGGAATAGTACCCATAGACCGAAGCGGAGAGCTGGATTTTGCCTTGCCATCCCACACGCTCGCCTTTGGAATGCTAGCTGCAATCCTGGCCGCTGGCTTCTGGGTGACTTTTGCAACCTTGTACAGCCTCCCGGTTTCTACAAGTCACGCAAGTGTTGGAGGAATACTGGGCTTTGGGCTGGCCCTAGCTTTCAGAGGAGTTATCCCTTATTCGCTAATCCATTGGGATGTTCTGATCCGGATTGGGGCTAGCTGGCTTTTCTCCCCCCTGCTAGGAGCAATTTTTGGATACGGGCTCTTTTTGCTGATTCGAACCCTGATCCTGTATCGAAGCGAAGCAGATGTGGAAAAGTACTTTGCAAACCTTCTGATTATAACCGCCTGCTATCTTTCCTTTGCCCACGGCTCAAACGATGTTGCAGGAGCTATAGGCCCACTTTCGGTAGCCCTTAGGGGGCTTGGCCTACTCAGAGGAGAAGAAATTCCAGCCTGGCTTTTTATGCTAGGAGGGCTTGGAATGATATTCGGACTTTCAAGCTGGGGGTATCGTGTAATCGAAACCGTAGGCTCAAAGATTACGGAACTTACACCTTCAAGAGGGTTTGCAGCCCAATTTGCAACAGCCTCGGTTGTACTACTCCATAGCTATATCTCCATACCCATCTCAACTACCCACATCCTTGTAGGCTCGGTAATCGGAGTGGGCCTGGCTGGAGGCCTTTCAGCTGTGGATTTAAGTGTTATATGGAAGATAATCTTTTCCTGGATAGTAACCGTGCCAGTAGCAGCCCTTACGTCTGCTCTGCTTTTTTTGGGGTTTTTGGAAGGCTTTTGGGTTTGAGGGAAAGGGAGAAAAAAAGTTAGGGAGAAAAGAATTTCAGGAGCAAAACATGACTGGAAAATATGTGCGTTCAGTAATTGAGGTTTTTGGAAGACCTCCTTTTCTCCCTCTGGAAGAACACTCAAAAAAAGCCCTGCTTGCAACAGAAAAACTAAATGCAGCCCTTAAAGCCTATTTTGCAAAGGAGCCTTCTTTGGAAGTTGTAGAGCGGCTGGGAGCCGAAATAAACGGGCTTGAGCAGGAAGCCGACTATATCAAACAACAAATCCGAACCGGGCTTTCCTCTTCCGTAAAAATTCCCCTTGATCCAAAACTTTTACTTGATTTTTTAACGGAACAGGACTGCATCGTCAACGGAGCTCGAAACGCCGTTTACTGGATGAAACTGCGGGAATATGGAACGCCTGGAGGCCTTCCTCCCCTTTCCTTGGAAATAAGGAAAGGTTTTCTGAAGCTTGGAGCAAAAGTAAGTAAAAGCATTGAAACCTACCACAGTCTTATAAAAAAACTATACAGACTGGTTGCGACCTCTTTTAGCAAACCCCAACTCAAAGCCACTTTTGCGCTGGTGCCAGAGGTATATAGGCTTGAGCAGGAAGTAGACATCCTTGAATCCAAACTCATGAAACTCATATTCAAAGAAGAGCAAAACCTTCACGGAGCCGGAGTAAAACACCTTACCGAACTAGTTGAATTAATTGGAGAGCTTGCAGACAGAGCCTCAAAAGCTGCAGATACCCTGCAAACCATGGTTATCCGACGCTGAAATCAAAATTAAATAAAAGATAAATTCCCGAATTTAAAAGCTAGGCTTTTTAGTTAAAATTCCAATTAAGCCTTAAAAGTTGGTCCATAGCCTTAAAATACATAGTATGATTTAAGAGCGAGGAGCGTGTTTAGAATACAAAATCTTATTATACTCAATTAATATACTAAATCGAAACCCGTAAACGAAAAAAAGCCGTGAACTGAAACTTCTTGATTCAAAAAAGCTTTGATTCAAAAGCCAATTTCCACAGGCTTCAAATTTCCATTTATTTAATCAGAGACACAGGAGCAATTTAATGTATCACCTTAAGTGTATCGAATGCGGCGCAGAATATCCAAAAGACGAACTGATATACACCTGCAGCAAATGCGACGGGCTGCTCGATGTCATTTATGACTATTCTTCCATCAAACTTGATATGGAAAAACTAAAAAGCGAATGTCCTTCCGTCTGGAAGTACGCAAAACTCCTGCCTGTTGACAGGGAACCTGTGACCATCAAGGAAGGCGGGACTCCTCTTTACAAATGCGAGAGACTTGCTGAAAAAATCGGGATCAAAGCACTTTATGTAAAACATGAAGGCATGAACCCTACTGGCTCATTCAAAGACAGAGGCATGACCGTAGGAGTTTCAAAAGCCCTTGAGCTTGGCATGAAAACCGTAGCCTGCGCCTCGACCGGCAACACTTCAGCCGCCCTTGCAATCTACGGAGCTAAAGCCGGAATCCCAGTAGTTGTTTTGCTCCCAGAAGGAAAAGTCGCCCTCGGAAAGGTTGCTCAAGCCCTCATGCATGGGGTAAAAGTGCTTAGCATCCGCGGAAACTTCGATGACGCCCTTGCTCTTGTGCGGACTCTTTGTTCTCAGGAAAAGATCTACCTGCTCAACTCCATCAATCCCTTCAGGCTCGAAGGCCAGAAAACCATAGGGTTTGAAATTGCAGATCAACTCGGTTTTAAGGTTCCAGATAGAGTTGTGCTCCCCGTAGGAAATGCAGGCAACATCACAGCCATTCATAAAGGATTCAGAGAGTTTAAAAAACTCGGGGTTACGGATGCAATCCCGAAAATGACTGGAATTCAGGCCGAAGGCTCCTGTCCGATTGTAAAAGCTATCAAAAGCGGAGCCGAAAACATTAAGCCTGAAAAGAACCCCGAAACCGTCGCAACGGCTATAAGGATCGGAAACCCCGTAAACGCAAGAAAGGCCCTCCTTGCAATCCGAAAATCTGAAGGAACCGCTGAATCCGTAAGCGATGAGGAGATTATTGAAGCTCAAAAAGACCTGGCCAGACTCGAAGGTATAGGAGTCGAACCTGCAAGTGCAACTTCCGTGGCAGGCCTGAAAAAACTAGTCGATTCCGGAGTTGTCAGAAGAGACGAGACGGTTGTCTGCATCACTACAGGCCACCTTCTAAAAGACCCTGAAGAGGTAATTAAGATCTGTGAACCCCCAATCGTTGTGGATGCCAAGATCGAAGCGATCCGAGAAGCTATTTTCGGGAACTGATTGGGAACTTATTTGAAGATATTAAAACATGTTTTATGGGATTTATATATAATCCCCAAATATTTTCTAAATATTTTCTATTTTTTAAACCCCAGGCAAGAGCGGGCGTGAGTTTAAATGGAGCAGGATTACAGACCACATGAAATCGAAGCGAAATGGCAGAAAAAATGGAAGGAAAGCGGAATTTTCGAAGCCGAACCCGATAAGCGAGAAAAATATTATATCACCATTCCCTACCCCTACCTAAACGGGAACCTGCACGCAGGCCATACCCGGACCTTTACTATAGGCGATGTCGTTGCCCGGCATAAAAGGATGCTTGGATACAATGTGCTTTACCCTATGGGCTTTCACGTAACAGGAACCCCAATAGTTGGGCTGGCCGAACTAATAGAAAATAAAGATCCTCAGACAATGAAGGTCTACGAACGTTTCCACGGAATTCCAAAAGAGATCCTTCCAACCCTTACTACCCCGGAAAAGATTGTGGATTACTTCAAAGTGGAAGCCGAAAAAACCATGCGGCTTATAGGCTACTCCATAGACTGGAGACGCAAATTCACAACCACGGATCCAACATATAAAAAGTTTATCGAATGGCAATACACTCGCCTTTATGAAAAAGGGCTGATCGTAAAAGGCTCCCATCCCGTAAAATGGTGCCCACACGATAATAATCCTGTTGAAGATCACGATATTCTCTACGGGGAAGAGGCAACTATTATAGATTATACACTTATAAAATTCACTTGCGAAGATCTGATTCTTCCCTGTGCCACCCTTAGACCCGAAACCACCTTTGGAGTAACCAATCTCTGGGTCAATCCAGCTGTGGATTATGTCAAACTCAGAGTTGAAAAAGAAGGTAGGACCGAATATTGGGTTGTAAGCAAGGAAGCTTACAAAAAACTCACCTTCACGGATCGGGAAATAGAATATATCGAGGATGTGCCTGCAAAGGATATAATAGGAATCAGGCTCAAAAACCCAATTACGGAAAAGGAGATAATCTCTCTTCCAGCCTCATTTGTAAAACCCGAAAACGGAAGCGGAATTGTCATGAGTGTTCCTGCCCATGCTCCTTTTGATTATCTTGCGCTCCGTGACCTTTATGAAGCTGATCTAAGTGAATTTGGAATCGAGAAAAATCTGCGGGAAATCGAGCTAATTTCTCTGATTGAGGTTCCTGAATTTGGAGAGTTTCCTGCAAAAGAAATCGTTGAAAAAATGGGAATTGAGTCCCAGACCGATCCAAAAGCTGAGGAAGCTACAAAAATCATTTATCGAAGAGAATTTCATGGAGGAAAACTCAAAGCCCTTACCGGCAAATACGAAGGCTACGCAGTCTCAAAGATCAAGGACGTGCTTACCCGGGATCTGCTAGAAGCAAAGCTTGGAGAGATCTTTTATGAGTTTAGCGAACCTGTGGTCTGCCGCTGCGGCACACCTTGTGTCGTGAATATGGTAAAAGGCCAATGGTTCCTGAATTATTCAAACCCAGCCTGGAAAGACAAAGTCTATAAGTGCCTGAGCCAGATGGAAATTATTCCGGCAGAATATAGAGTAGAGTTTGAAAACAAGATCGACTGGCTGAAAGACAAAGCCTGCGCCCGTAGAAAAGGGCTTGGAACAAAGCTTCCTTTTGATAAAGAGTGGCTAATCGAATCGCTTGGAGATTCCACAATTTACATGAGCTACTATATAGTAGCCAAATTTATCGAAAAGGAAGAGCTCAAGCTTGAACAGCTAACCCTTTCCTTTTTCGATTATGCTTTCCTCGGAAAAGGAGACCCCGAAGCCGTTTCTGCTGAGACCGGAATCCCAGTTGAAATTCTAAAAGAGGTCAGAGAGGACCATGCCTATTGGTATCCTGTAGATCTGCGCTCTTCCGGAAAAGACCTGGTGCCAAACCATCTGCTCTTCTTCCTCTTCCATCATGTAGCCCTTTTTGAAGAAGCCCAATGGCCCCGTTCCATTGCCGTAAACGGATTTGTCTCACTTGAGGGTAAAAAAATGAGCAAGTCCAAAGGCCCGCTTCTTACCCTTGAAAGTGCAGTCGAAAAATACGGAGCTGACATAACCAGAATGTATATCCTCTCCACCGCCGAGCAGACCCAAGATGCGGACTGGCAGATGGCTGGAGTGGATTCTGCCCGGAAACAGGTTGATCGTTTCTACTATTTTGCAAAAGACCTTATTGAAAATGGAGAAAGAGCAAAGCTTGAGGTCGAACTCAAAGAGCTTGATCGCTGGATGCTTTCCCGGCTCCAGAATTATATAAAGGAGACAAATGCAGCTCTTGCTTCCATCCAAACCCGAAACGCCATACAAAACGCATTTTTCCTGCTGTTTAATGACGTTAAGTGGTACCAGAGAAGAGGCGGAAAAACCCTGCTTTACACGGTGCTGGATAACTGGGTAAGGCTTATGGCTCCTTTCACCCCGCATCTTTGCGAGGAAATATGGGAAGCTATGGGGCACAAAGATCCGATTTCCTTTGCTCCTTACCCCCTCTATTCCGAGGAATTCCTGGATGAGGGAGCGGAACTTGCAGAAGAACTTGTCAAAAACACCCTCAATGATGTGGAAGAGATTCTCAGGGTTACAAAAATGAAGCCCAATAAAATTTACCTTTACACTGCGCCCACTTGGAAAAATGAAGCTGTAAAATGCGCCTGCAAGCTTCAGGCTGAAGGGGCGCTTGAAGTGGGAGCGCTTATAAAGCGGCTCATGGCAAACCCTGAAATGAAGCGCTTTGGAAAGGAAATTCCGAAATTTGCCCAGAAACTCATCCCTGAATTTAAGAGTGGAGGAGCAGAACGCTACGAGGCTGTGGCTGCCATGGAACTAGACGAAGAGCTGCTTTTGCAAGAAGCTGCAGGTTTTCTAGAAAAGGAAATCGGCTGCTCGCTTGAAATATTCAAAGCCGATAAACCCGAATATGACCCTGAGAAAAAGTCCAGGTTTGCAGAGCCCCTCAGACCTGCAATTTACATTGAGGAGTAAAAAGAAGAAGAAAAAGAAGAAAAGAAGTCATTCTGGCTTCTCATTTTCCTTCTCCCCATACCTTTTAATATTCCTATTCCCGTACTATGCCAACTAAATTTATAGAGCTAAAAAACTAAAAAATCAGCCTTAACAGGTGATTCATAAAATGTATTCCGAGCGCATTAATGCATTACCCCCATACCTTTTCGCAGCGATTGACGAATCCAAGGCCAAAGTAAAAGCCAAAGGAGTTGATGTGATCGACCTTGGAATCGGGGATCCAGATCTTCCCACTCACCCGCATATTGTAAAAGCCATGTGCGAAGCTGTCAAGGATCCAAAGACTCACAGGTACCCCTCGCACAACGGGCTTTACGTCTTCAGAAAGGCTGCAGCCGACTGGTGTGAGCGCTACAAAGGAGTTAAGCTTGATCCAGAGAGCGAGATCCTGACCCTTATCGGATCCAAAGAAGCCGTAGCCCACATTCCGCTCGCTTTTGTAAACCCAGGAGATGTTGTCCTCTATACGGATCCAGGCTATCCCGTATACAAAATCGGAACCCTTTTTGCCGGTGGAGAGCCCTATCCTTTGCCCCTGAAGGCCGAAAACAATTTTTTGCCTGACCTTGACGCAATCCCTGCGGATATCCTGAAAAGAGCAAAGCTCTTTTTCTTCAATTACCCGAACAACCCGACTGCAGCCGTTGCGGATATGGCCTTTTTTGAAAAGGTTGTTCGCTTCTGCAAGAAAAACGAGATAATTGCCGTGCATGACAACGCCTATTGTCAGGTCGTCTTTGACGGATATAAAGCTCCTTCCTTCCTTGCAGCTGAAGGGGCGATGGATATAGGAATTGAGCTTTACTCTCACTCTAAGACCTATAACATGACCGGCTGGAGAATTGGCTTTGCAGCTGGAAATAAAGCCCTTATAAAGGGGCTTGATAAGGTTAAATCCAATATCGATTCTGGAACCTTTGATGCTATACAGCTTGCAGGAGCTGCTGCCATGAATGAGTCGCAAGCCTGTGTAACTGAAACAAACGAGGTGTACAGGAAAAGACGAGATATCCTTATCAAAGGGCTTAAATCTATGGGGCTTGAGGCAAAACCTCAGAAGGCCACTTTTTATATCTGGGCCCCAGTCCCTAAAGGCTATACCTCTATTGAGTTTACAGAAACCCTTCTTGAAAAAGCAGGAATCGTTGCAACCCCTGGCGTAGGTTTTGGAGCTGCAGGAGAAGGCTTTATCAGGTTTGCGCTGACCCAGCCAGTTGAAAGGCTTAAAGAAGCGGTTGAAAGGATGAAAAAACTCCAGTTCTAAAGAGACCTGAATAAACAAGAGGCTGTGTAAAAATTCCTATTTGGGAAAAAATATCAATAGCCATTAAATCAATAGCCATTATGAGAAAGAGGTCTCAGAATTGGCTCTTTATTTTCTTTTTTAAAAAGAGAAAAACTCCCAGAGCAGAATTATGGAAAATATGAAAAAAGCTGCAAAACCTCCGATCAAAGAACACTTTCAGCTCAAAGAAACCATAGTCACGATTTTGGCCGAGGAAACGGTCCATATCGAGGCTGCAAAGGAGGCCATTCGCTTTCACCGAAGCGAACTTGAGAATTATATAAAGGAGGATCCTTTTTTCAAACTAACCCTCGACCCCTATCCCTGCCCGAAAAACGCTCCCGAAATTGTTCGGAGGATGGAAAAAGCCGGAAGCCAAATGGGAATCGGACCCATGAGTGCAGTTGCAGGGACGGTTTCAGCCCTTGCGGTTGAGGCAATGAAAAAAGCCGGAGCTTCTTATGCCCTTGTGGATAACGGAGGCGATATTGCTCTTATAAATGACCGGCCTGTTGTGGTTGGAATCTATGCCGGGCAGTCCCCCATAAAAAATCTGGGTTTTATCCTTGAACCTCGAAAAACGATTACTGGAATTTGCACTTCCGCTGGAACCGTAGGCCCTTCCATAAGTTTTGGGATGGCAGATGCTGCAATTGTTTTTTCCGAGGATGTATCGCTAGCCGATTCGGGCGCAACAGCCCTTGGAAATGCTGTTGGGATAGGAAAAGAAGCAGTTGAGCAAGCCTTTGAAGTTGTAAAAGGGGTATCGGAAATTAAAGGAGCAGTCGTTGTTCAGGGAGAGTATATTGGCATCTGGGGAGAGATTCCAAAAATCACAAGAGCCAAGGTCAGATACGAAAGTATTACAAAAGCATGAATTAGATGAATCCAGTAAAGGGCTCAAAAAGCTAAAAAGAAGAAGGGCTATTAAAAAATTCAAAGTGGTCAAAAAATTTAAAGAAATAAAACCCTTAGGAAAGAAAAAAATATAATAAAGGATCAAAAATTTGGCAGAATTTATTATATATGCAACTCTGGCATTAAGAATTATTGTACATAGAATTAAATGTACCTGTATTTTTCAAAGAATATGGGGGAGTATTCTTTGGAATGGGGGTTTTATCGATTGAGAGCTCTTTTCCTAGCTTTGAGCTCTCAATCAATTTCCAAAAGGGAGCCTGAGTTTGAAAAGTACCAATAGCAAAGAAAAGCTAGAAAAAGGAATAATAAAAGGAGTGAAAAACAGTTTTAGGCTTAGGCGAAAAGGACTCGCAGATTCAACTCTTTCTCCGGCATGGAAGCATCCTCATCTTCCGGATCCGCCCCCATTATATCGTCAAAGCAGGAGCCACAGAGGTGGCGGTCTTCAAGACTATTTTTCTCTTCCTTAATCAAAGGGCCTGCAGGTTTTGCAACGGCTTTTTCGAAGACATAAACTTTTTCACTGAATTCAATTGGCTGGCCGCACCTAGAGCATACAATAGGGGGATTTTCGACAGCCTCAATTGCACAATCAATGCAAATAAGGTCAGAATTATCGCCCTGTACTTCATTGAAAGGAATTGGCCTCATATCAAGACTGGTATCTACGACCTGAGTGTCCATCCTCAATTTCCGACCACATATATTGCAATATTCAGACATTCTTTTTCCTCCTTTTTCAAAGGGTCTATTGAAGAAATCCTTTCCCGGAGCTGGCTTTTCCAGCATTGGAAATGATTCTAATCGCTAAGTGGCCGTTTTTATTCCAGGCAAACACAAACCCCCTTTTTTCTCAAAAACCAAAGCTCTGGGCAAGGGGAAGCTAATTGCCGTGGAAAGCTATATCAAAAGGGACAAACTTCATAAAACGGGAGGACAAAGTCTAATATAAAAAATCAATTTGATTCTGAAAACAGCCCTAACCGGCAATTCCAGAAACGTTTAAGAAACCCGTTTCATATCAGAGCGTTTTCAACCTGTTTCTGAAAACGATTGATATTCAGGTTTTTAAAACTGCTCTTTTCAATATCCCTGATTAAATATCAGATTTAAAACTATATACAGTTATCTATTTTATTCAAAAAAAGAAGTTAAGATTTAGAATTAATAAAGTCTTTGAGACCCTCATTTCCCAAAGCTATATCAGCCCTCCCCCATATTGTATGAAAAGGGGAAAAGCCAGATCAAATTCATCTGGCAGGAGCAAACTCATGGTGGGAAACGGCGAAATGCTCAAACAAAGGTTCGTCCTGGATACGACAGCTCTGACAGATCTGCAAGCCAGAGAGGTAATAGGCCAGCCAGACCTCTGTGAAGGGATGAAAACTATTCTTGAGCTCATAGCAGATGCCCGCCTAAATTTTGGAATTAGCTGTTATGTTCCATATCCATCGGTATATAAAGAAATGTATGAATTCGCAAGCCGGAACAGCTGTGATCGGGAAGTTATGGCAAAGATCGATACTTGGCTTGTAAAAAAGTCTCCGGACCGCTACAGAGTGGATCTCACGTCTCAAATATTCCATGAATACGTCTCTCATATGCGGGAAAGAATTAATCGGGGGATGGGAGTTGCAGAAGATGCCATATGGGAAGCTGCCTCTCAATGTCTTTTTCTGGAAAAACCCGGGAGTCAGAATAAAGAGAAGAAAGAAGAAATCGAGCGAGAAGTCATTGGCAGTATCATAGGAAGATTTCGAAACAAATACCGAGCAGCTCTTCGCTACGGCATCCTAGACAGTGCCCCGGATATAGACGTCCTTATTCTTGCCAAAGAGCTTGAAGCGGCCGTTGTTGCAAGCGACTACGGGATTGAAAAATGGGCGGAACAGCTGGGAGTTCGTTTCGTGCCCGCAAGTACTTTTCCTATGATTATAAAAGAGTATTTGAGATATGGAATCGGCACCAAAAAGACTCAGCCTGTTTCAAAAATGAAAAAAGTCCAAACGGAAAAGGAATCGAAAGCATAAGAAATCAAAAAGAAAACGATATCCAAAAAAAAAGGCTAGAGCCCAAAACTTAACAGGATAAGCTTGAAAGGGGGAAGGGATTTGAGCCTGCGAAATATTTTAATAGAAGAATCAAAAGCTCCGGAAGGCTGGAGGCAAAGAGTTGAAGTCGTTGAGAGAAAGGGGCTTGGGCATCCGGATTATATTTGCGACTCCATAATGGACCGGGTTTCGGTTGCCCTCTGTGCCGAGTACCTAGAGAAATTTGGAGCTATTCTGCACCACAACATCGATAAGGGCTTGCTTGTTGCAGGAGAGGTTGAAGGCCAATTTGGAGGCGGCCAAGTTAAAAGGCCTATGCGACTTATTTTTGGGGATAGAGCAACCTTTGAGGCCGGGGGCGTGGAAATTGAGGTTGAGAAAATAGCTATAAAGAGCGCAAAGGCCTGGTTAGCTGAAAATTTGCGATTTGTAGAGCCTGAAAGTTTAGGCTATCAGGTAGAATTAAAAAAAGGCTCGGCTGAGCTTACCGATCTTTTTAGCCGGGGGCAGAAAATTCTTGGGGCAAACGATACCTCTGCAGCCGTTGGTTATGCGCCTATGAGCCCCACGGAGAGGCTTGTACTTGAGTGTGAGCAATACCTAAACTCCGAAAAATTCAAAAAAGAATATCCAGAATCCGGAGAAGATATCAAGCTCATGGGACTTCGGCAAAATACGAAACTTCACTTGACAGTGGCCCTCGGCCTTGTGGACCGTTTTGTAGACTCAGAAGCAGCCTACTTTAGGCAAAAAGCCGAAATTCTGGAGCAGATTAAAGAATTTACAAAAACTTATGCGGAAGCTGAAAGCTCAAAAACAAAATTCGAGTGGCCTCTAAACCCCACAGTTTCTCTTAACACTCTTGACCTACACGGGCGGGGAATGGACGGAATCTACACAACTGTAACCGGAACCTCGGCCGAAGATGCCGATTGCGGACAGGTCGGAAGAGGCAATCGGGTAAACGGAATAATTCCCTTAAACCGGCCCGTAAGCAGCGAGGCTGCGGCTGGAAAAAATCCGGTGAGCCACATCGGAAAAATCTATAACGTACTTTCTCACAGAATCGCAGCTCAGATTTACAGAGAGATTCCTGAAGTTGAAGAAGTCTATGTCTGGCTTTTAAGTGAAATCGGAACCCCAATCGATATGCCGCAGATAGCCACCGCCCAGCTTCTTATGAAAAAGGGCGCTATAAAGGAGGTGGAAGCGGAAGCTTCCGAACTTATAGAAAAAGAACTTGAAAATATAGAGGCTTTCTGCATGGAACTTGCGGCTGGGAAAATTCCGATCTGTTAAAGCTCTATTTGCGATTTTGGAAATTATTCAGGCTCCTGCCAGAAAAGAAATCAGGGAAAGGAGCATTGCAAGTTTAAAGAGTTTGGAGGCTTTTGTAGGATTCTTTTTTGCGAGTAACTGAAAGATGGCTGCAAAAAAAACCAAGTCTGCAAAGCTTACCAGATAGAGAAAGCGGGAGCCAAGAACTTCCATAAGATAGGGAAGAGGACTTAAAAGAACTGCAAGAAAGCCTATAAACCCTGCAAAAAATCCGGCCTTTCGGGCCCCTATGCGAAGGGGAAGCGTGTCAGCTCCTTCCCTTTTGTCCCCTTCCATATCTTCAATATCCTTTATAATTTCCCTAGCCGTAGTCGCAAGAGCTGCCAGCAAGAAAAGGATTGCAAGAGCTTTAAGCCCCTTGAAACCAAAGATTGAAGCTCCAAATAAAAAGGTTGAACCTGTAAGATAGCCTATGCTCAGGTTCCCAAAAAAAGGAGTGCTTTTCAGGGTTTTTGCATAGAAGATTAAGAGCAGGGAGTTAAAAAGAGCGATAAAGCCGCAAATAGGATTTATCAAAAAACCCAGAGCACTTGCCAAGGCAAAGAGGAAAAGGGAAAAAGAAAGAGCTTCTTTTGTTCCCACTCTTCCAGAGGGGATTGGGCGCTCGGGGCGGTTAATGGCATCAATTTCAACATCAAAATAGTCGTTAATGGCATTTCCAGCTCCAGAAACCAGAAAAACCACAAGAAAAACAAGGGCTGCTTCAAGAATAGAGAAAGAATTTAGAAGAACAGAGGACGCTGCAGGACTTTCCTTAAAGCCTGACACTTCTGGATTTGCTCCGCTTAAAATATTAAATGCTATTGCCAGACCTATAAGAGCTGCAAAACCTGCCATAAGGCAGTTGCCGTACCTTATCAGTTCTAGATATGTGCGTATTTTGCCGGACATCAAAAGATAGCAGCTGTATAAAGTATTAAAAGTATCGGCTCTTTTTCCGTATCTTTTTAGCTTTTATTAGAGAGCTTTCACTCTGTAAATGATTACAGTTCTCCGTAAAAACGCCTATAGTCCTCAATTGCCTTTTCAGCCTGCTTGGGAAAATCTTTTTTCAAAAATTCAAGAAACTCTGCTTTGGATTGCATCTCTCCAATTAGTGTAAGGAAATGTAAAGCAAACTGCTTTGAGGCAAGGTTTTCCTTTTCAACTTCGAATGTGAGGCAGAGAGCCTCTTTTGGGAAATACTGTCTTATAAAAGGAGAAACCGATCCTAGCAATACGCCCTCTTTTAAAACACTAAAAGCCGGAACTCCCCTTCTTTTTATTCGAGCTTTTCCAGTAAGGTTTTCAAAATTCTTTTTCGAATATGAATGCACTTCGACATAGATCTCAGGCCTGAGATATTTAAGAGCGCTGAGGAGAAGTTTTCCGGGACCTGAATAGTAACGCCTGTCAAGCGTTGAAAGGTATTTTCCTGTACTGACCCGAGGTAAAAGGGCAAGTGTGCCACTATTGGGAATTTTTAGCTCTTTTCCCATACAAAGGATTTGTTCAAGGAGGCAGGAGGTATCCTTCCATTCCTCCCCATGCAGCCCTGCAGCAAAAAGGCGGACAGGACTTCCATTACCTAAAATATATATCACAGTTTGACTTTTTCCGGTTTTAGATTTTTACAAGCTCTTTTTCGCAATTACATAAATTTCTTGTTTTTCAGACTCAATCACTTGCAGAATATCAAGACCAAGAGCTTCGATTTTGCTTAAAATTGGCTTTGGATTTTTGCGTTTTTGCATTTTGAAGACCTGAAGGAGTTTTCCCTGCGGTTTCAGGAGGGGCAAAACTCTCTCAAGAGCTTTTATAGCAGCCTCAGGCTCAAGAGTCATATCCGAGAGAATGACATCTACAGGCTCCTTAGAAATGGATTTCAAAGGCAGGGAAAAAACATCCCCGAACATAACCTCGACGTTTTCTTTTTCGTAAGCTATTTTTCCTAATTCACTTCGAAAATCCCGACTGAACTCGACTCCCTTTATATGAGCCACGATTTCCGAGGCAAAACTAAGAAAACCTCCTGCGCTTGAACCAAGATCAAGCACCCGATCTCCAGGTTTTAAGATTCCACTTTCGGCCTGAATCCTTTTCAGCTTGAAATAGCCCCGCGGCATATCAAGCCCTGCTTCAACTTCTATTTCATCAAGGGAAGAAACATCTTTTGATACCTTTTTTATAACCTTAGCGTTGACCTTTACACTTCCGGCAAGGATGGCAGCCTTGGCTCTGGCCCTGGACTTGAAATAGCCCATATCCACAAGATATGCATCCAGTCTCATGGAGCAATAGTATTTTCAGGAAAGTATATATAATAGCTGACCGACGGAAGACAGAAAATAAAGAAGAAAGGAAAAAAGAAAAGGAAAAAAATATAATGAAAATGAGATATAAGAGATTTGGTATATATTTTGTAAAGTTTACTTATTAATCGACAAGAAATAGGTATATTTTTAAAGAGATATTTCATCTTGGTATATAAATTTGGTATATAAATTTGGTATATAAATTTGGATTTGCCAAACCCATTCTTTTTATTTTGATTGGAATTTCAAACCCGGAAAAAAACTCTTAAAAGGCCAATTATTTAGTTATAAAATTCGCAAGCTTTTTACTGCAGCTGTTTTTTGGATGAAATCCTTCTGAGCATCTAAATTTCCTATAGAAAAAAGGAGTTATTCAATGCTTAAGAAATTCACAGCCTTCTTCCCTCTCTGGGCGGTGCTTCTCTCCGCCATAGCATATATATTCCCGGCGCACTTTGCGCCTTACCAAGGATTGATAGTGCCTTTTCTGAGTCTAATCATGCTCGGAATGGGCATAACCCTTTCTGCAAATAATTTCCTTGCGGTCTTAAAAAAGCCTTCTGTAGTCCTGCTAGGTACTCTGCTCCAATACACCCTCATGCCCTTTATTGCCTGGATCATCTGTTTGACACTGGGCATTCCCACAGAACTTATGGTTGGCTTTATACTCTTAGGCTGCTGCCCTGGAGGCACGGCTTCAAATGTGATCTGTTACCTTGCAAAAGGAGACGTAGCGCTTTCAATCGTGCTTACCACAGTCTCCACTCTTGTAGCCTTCCTTGCAACCCCTTTTCTGACCTGGGCTTATATAGGGCAAACTGTCCCAGTGGACATAATAGGAATGCTCTTAAGTGTCGTAAAAATCGTGCTTGTGCCTGTAGTCTTTGGCCTTTTGATAAACCATATGCTTGGAAACCGTATTGAAAAGATTAGAGATGTTTTTCCTGCAATCTCAGCCTTTTTAATCGTGATTATAATTGCAGTTATTATAGGGGTTAACAAGGCAAGCCTAGAGCAGATAGGCCCACTCGTTTTGCTTGCGGTTATTCTGCACAACGGCCTAGGGCTTGCAGGAGGTTACGGCCTTGCAAAAGCCCTAAAACTCAGTGAAAAGGAAGCCAGAACTTTAGCCATCGAAGTTGGAATGCAAAACTCCGGTTTGAGTGTGGCCCTTTCGATAAAACATTTTACGGCAGTTGCCGCCCTTCCGGGAGCTATCTTCAGCATCTGGCACAATCTTTCTGGAGCTTTTCTGGCCGGACACTGGGCTAAAGAAAAGGAGCCTTCCCTTCAGAAAAAAGAAAGCCCCAAAATAAAAGGGAACCCAAACGAATAAAATACGAAAAACCAAAAAGAGTAGAAGAAGAAAAGAAAAAAGAAGAGAAAAAGGTATGTATTGGGGTAAATTCTGCAAAAAAAGGCCTATTAAACGAGGAAAAGCCAGGGATTAAAACCCGGGCTTTTGCCTCTGTTTTTCTTGACTAAACAGAGCTAAACAGAGGCCAGAAAAAGAGGAAGAAAATTTGCTAGGTTCAGAGCTTTTTTAGCATTTTTTCCATTTCAAGGGCAATTTTCCTCACTTCCGAAAGCTCTTCTGCTTCTTTTAACTTTTCTACCAGCCCTTCCAACTGCTCTCTTAAGAAGGCGAGATCCTCAAGCCCGAAGCTAAGCTCGGTAAGCAGAGTTTCGGCACTTTTTGTATTTACTATACCAGCTATTTTTTCAGGCTTTGCAGGAATTTCAAAAAGAGCTGCTTCGCCATTAAGATCTACCCCATACTCGGCTTCAAAATCCCCTTTGGAAATTAGCCTAAGCCATCGGACTTTTCGGACATGGTTTATGAAATTACTGACTTGCCGATACTCATATTCCCCCCTGACTTTTCCGAAAAGCACCTCTTTTCTGGCCTTAAGAGGCACAGCAACAAAATCGCCGAGCCTTATTTCCCGAACAAAACTATAAATTTCCTGAGCCCAGGTCTCACAGCGTTCTTCCATCATTGTAGGGTACTTCTCAAGCATAATTTCTTTTACCTGATCGACACTTTTAACTTCAGAAAAGTCTGAAAATTCGGACCAGCCAAGGTTTATAACATTATGTTCAAGAATCGCGGCTTCATCTTCAAGCGTACTTGCGGATTTAACTAACCAAAATTTCATAAAACCTCACCGAAAAAACCCTGAAAATTTCGCTCAGGTGAAAATCTTTATTTAAGAATAATCCCGAGGGAAAAGAGTTGCCTGATAATACCTTCAAACTTAATTAAGGATTTCCCTTCTTTTTCCGGAGAAGCTTGAGCAAAAACGCGTCATCTTACAACCATTACGGGTATATTTGAATGTCTGAGAACCTTTTCGGCCACACTCCCCAAAAGGAACTTCTTAATTCCTGTCAGGCCCAGACTGCCAATTACTATCAGGTCAATTTCTGTTTTTTCTACATAAGCTAGGATTTCCTTTGCAGGATCCCCTTTTAAAAATACGGACTTCACTTGAACTCCGGACTCTTTTCCAATATTTTCAATATTCGAAGTTGCGATTTCTCCTCTATCAAGCAAATATTTTTCAACGGCCTCAGTCCAACCCATAAGCTTTCGCGTGCTTGTAGCATGCTTATCAGAAATGACGTATAGAGCATGGACTCGGGCTCCGGTCAGTTTTGCAAGTTCTATTCCATAAAAAACCGCTTTTCTGGCATTTTCCGAACCATCGCTTGCAAGCAGAATTTGTCTAATCTGAACTTCCATTTTCAAACCCCCTCTTTTATACCTCATTTATACCTCATTGTTACCCCTTTTTTCTTCTCCTTTTTCCATATTAAAAATAGAGAGGGCCCCCTATTAAAATAGAGGGCTTGAAGCTTCCATATAATATATAAAAAGCTCTCTGCTCCAGAGAAGAGCTCTTTTTTCAGAGGAGAAAAGCAACTGATCTTTTGGCCTCCCATCCACTTCATAAAGCTTGAGGGCCATAAAACAATCAGTCACTACAAGCGAAGGCAAGCTCACAGGTTTTGAGCAAAGCAATAATTCCGAATTTGGAGCCTCTCGCATAATTTGAGTCTCTTTGGGATAATTTTCAAAAAGGCGAACTGCAACTTCTTTGCTCATGCAGAGTTTTAGCTCTGCTCCCCTTTTAACAAGCCCTGCATAAAGAGAAGGCGCTTCAGGATGAAAATAAGATACAAAAGTCAAGACTTCTTTTGAGGCTGCAAGCTTTTCCACAAAATACCTGGGAGTTTCAAACATATGAGCGCTTTCAGGCTCAAAAAGCTCACAGGGCCCAATTTCTCCAATTCTTTTGCGCAAAAAAAGAGGAAGGGCGCTCAGATCACGCTTTGCCCAGTATTTGGAATTGCTCTCAAAAACCCTAACTAACTCCAGTAAACCCTGCTGTTTCCAGACCAAAACTTCCCCAATCCGGGAAAGTTTATAGACTCCGTTTACTTTAAAAATCAGCTCGGATTCCATCAGGACTTTGAGCTGAAGCTGAACAGAAACCAAATTTTCATGAAATAAATTTTGTATTTCAGCTCCTGTCCTTGGCTTTCTTTTTAAGAGAAAAAGGAGTTTTTGTCTCAGTTGCGACCGAAATAAAAGCTCGATTAAGGAAGGGGGCATAAAACTCTTTTACGGCAGTCTTTGTTATTGTATTTATGGATCCGAAGGTTGCCTGGCTTCAAGGCATTTCCACCCAAAAAATGGAAAAAATCAATGAATACTGTATTACAGGAAACAGGTATTTAGTGATGGAACAGTAATCAAAAAAGAGTGAAAAGATATAGAGATTGTTTTTACAGAAAAATTTAAGGGGATGAAATTCTAATTGAATTGGACTTTTCAGATACATTTGATAGAGTAAAAAAAATTAGTGATAACTCTTATCAAGCATTGGAAGTTGAGCAATCCGGTTATTTGGAAAACTATAATCTTTGATTCAAGAAATTACACATTTTATCAGTGGATATAAGCTTTATATCCACTGATAAAACCCTATTATATATTTTTAATCTTTTTATAGACGGTTGGTTGAGCTTTTCTTAATTCAAGATCTGAAAAATACATAACACCACTTTCTACTTCCTTTTTATTCCACATCCCCGGATAAATTACTAGTTTTTTTGTTTTAGATGGTGATTTTATCAAAATATCAGTTTCTGCACAAACGATCTGAATTTCAGATTCTTCTAATTTAAGACGTTGCTGGAGTGGTTTGATTAGTCGTAACTGTTCTTTCAATAGTAATGGTTTTGGAAGCTCTCCACAAATTCCCCAATTAAGGAGTCCAAGTGCATTTTGGCGATTCAAAGTACCATGGACTCTCTGATTCCAATAATGCTTCAGACAATTGTGGCACGCTGAATCACATTTACATTCTTGAAGCACCTTTTGAGTTTCTGAAAGGACGTCGTCAATCATATTCAAGAGACCAGAGGAATACCCAGCACCGCTTGAAAGGTTATCATAGAGATATATATCAACATACTTCTTATCATCTGCTTTGTGGATACGATGACCTCCATTTATGTCAGTAAACTCTATATCCAATGTTCTGCTTGCAGCAAGCAAAAATGCTTCAGTTAATGTAACTGCAGCACTTTTTATCCAGAGATTTTTTTCTTCTGTATTAATCAGAACCGTATCAAGCTCAAACTCGAACACAACCATATCCGTTGCAAAAGTATGTCCCAGGTAGACTTCCTTAGGAGAATGGTGACAATTTGGAGTTCCACTAGCACAATATGATCGACCTATATCATTCAATGGAATAGATTGATTTTCTTCTGGATTTTTGTTTGCTAATTGGGGCTGAATTACTTCTGCAGCACCACATTTTTCACAAACATAGAATCCTTGCCTATTGATACCTTTGTTGATAATAGTAATTTTGTCAGGACGTTTTGCAACCTTCAAATGTGCACAATCAATTTCTTTCATGTCGTGCTGAGTTGGTTCTGCAAAGTAACATGGCTCCTCAGCATATGAATACTCAACCTCTGCCCATGCTTCAGGGATGCTTGTATGATTCAGTGGAGCAAAACCCCACGGTTTTAGCATCTTTTTTTGTGAAATAACCTTGGAATGACAAAACGGGCATTCATCATCTTTTGGATATTCTGTGGATGTCCAACCACAATATTGATTAGGACATTGATACAGATCTGAGTAATAATTAGGATCATTGAAATAATTCTTTGCTGGCTCTTCACGGCTTATTGCACGCGAAGAAGGATTATAAATCCCGCCAACTTTGTATGTTTTTTTATCAACAACAAGAACCTTACCTGGAGCATACTCACTAATTGCAATATTTAATGCACGCTCCGGTTTTTGCAAAAGGGATCCATTATGATCCTCAATATAGAATCCAACAACATTTTGTGGGAAGGAATATGTTGGCAATACTCCTTCACTACATAGCAGGTCCAGAAGCGAATTTTTATGACTTAATTCATACCTTTTACGATTTTGCAGGACTTCCTTTTGAATGTCATTTAATCTCAAAATCAGCTTCTTGATAAATGTCTGAGTTAAAGCCAAGTCTCCTTCATCTTGAGGAACAAGAATTCTCTTTGCCTCTGGTGAAAATGAAAAATCAATAGCATAGTTAGAAAAATCATCATAGATAGTATCAAAAAAATTCAATACCTTACAGTCATACAAATTCGTATTTAAGCTATTGAGGTATTTATTTAAAAGGACGAGATTTAGGTGTCTGCAAATTAATTTTTCATTGTGAGCATCAATCCATGGAAGACGCGCCTCTCCAGAAATAATAGCTTGTGGGTGGTTGAAATACCATCCATCATGCGGGCCATCTTGTGCATAGGTGACAATTGTAGAAAGGGAGCTACCTCTTCTTCCTGCGCGTCCTGCTCTCTGTTGATAGTTTTCTCTTCTGGGAGGGACATTCCTTAAACTAATAGCAGATAATGCTCCAATATCAATACCTACTTCCATTGTGGTCGTACAACTCAGTATATCAATTGGCTCTTCTTCCTCTGATAAGAGATTCTGAAAACGCATTTCATAGTTCTCTGTAGTAGACCAAGTATTGTCACGTTGATCTTTGTAAGAAAGCTGAGCAGTATGTTCTTCTGTATTTATTGTACGAATGTTTTTTCCAGAACCCTCATTTATAGCCTGTAAAACCGGATATCGCCAGAATTTATAACGATCAAGGTCATCTGGCTTGATAATTTCTATGTGTTTATCCCCACAATGAGCGCAATAACCCCATAGGTCGAACGGAAAAATTTTTGAACATTTTGAACAACGATACCAATTTTGCTTTTCATCAAATTTAAGAGCAATTTTGTTGAGCGAGAGATAGAACTTTCCCTTTTCTCCAATACCTTTCTGAAAATATGTTTTCTGCAAAATATGCTGGATTTTTTTAATCTGCTCTTCCAAATACCCATGATCTTTCAGAATTTTCTTAATTTGGCGGGGCATTTTTTCCAATTTGTCGTGTTCTATTCCAAAACGAAAAGACCACCGGGTGATATTTCGTCTAACTTCATCCGGGATACTTTCTCCAATTGCATAATCGGAAGTACAATAATGTGATGCCCATATTGAAAAAAGCTTCTTAAATTCGTCGTCTTTTATAGAGATACCTTCTTCTATTAGATCATACAGACATTCTTCAACATCTTCCTCATCACTTGGAACAAGCCAGCAAAGGCCCAAATCAGTTAGAGACCTATAGGGAGAACAAAGATTTTTAATAAGTTGCTCTGAGAATAAGTCTGGTTTATTGGAAAAATTTGTATCAAGTTTATCGTACCTCAAAGTATTTGAGTTTTGTTTTGCCCTCTTAATTTTGCCAGCAATGATTTGCCATCCATTCTTAAACTCTTCTTTATTCGACCCATAAAAAAGCATTATATGATTATTATAGGTTATTTCAAGAAAAACTGGATACAACATGTTTAATGTCGGACTCTTCCCTTTTTTTTTGCTCCAATCCCAAAGATGAGAAGCAGCAAGGACTAAAAGAGCCCGAGCTGCTTCATCATCTGCTGATCTGGTCATATCTTTTGCTAAAGCTGCGGCTCTTTGACGGCTGTCAGAGAAAATAAGAACTTTCCTTCCAGCATTTGGCTGTTTTTCAAGTTTTTTCTCATCAAAGATCGTGGGTGGCTGAGATCTTAACTGAGATGAGACAATATTATAGAAAGGTTCATTTCCTTTGGTTGTAAAATCAGATAATATGGTTTTATCAAGGCTTTTTCCACATTTAGGACATGACTTAAAAGTGACCTGATCAGGCTTTTTTGGAATTTCATGAGTCGAATATGCCACATGAAGATAATCTTTTTTCTTAGAATATAGAAGGTCTTGATGGAGCACTCCAGCATATGGATTAATCCAACCTTCTTTTAAATACGTCTTCTTGTTTTGATAAGTATCTGTTGTTGGTATAATATAAAGGTGGACCTCACGCATGTTCTTATCAAAGGCATCTCCTGGAGTTCGCCAGAGATCAATGTCCTGAGCGTTTTGTGTATCATATAACATATAAGCTTTAAGAAATAGCGCCCCACACCTTCGATCATTTATCAATTCATAAATTTGCCCACCACAATCACAGGTTTCATTCTTATTACTAGTAAATAATTGCCCTAAAGTGATCCCATCTCCAGTATTATTGTGAGGGCAATTTGGATTTGTACACGCATATAATCCTTCAAGTCCACGGAAAAACATATGAAGTCGCGCAGGGAAAAGAACCTGTCCTTTACTACTTTTAGCAATTGGAAGGATGGCAAGCAATACCTGAGTTGCCCTTAGCGCAAGATCCTCTGGAACATTTGGAAAAACAAAATCTGCGAGTTTATGAATATCTGTTGCTTTGCCTGCCGTCTGCTTGATCAGACGCTGTACAGGGGCATAAAGTGGTAATTTTTCATAGAGATAATGGGAATAAGCCTCCAAACTATTTTCTTTTAAATTGTTTAATCCCGCCTTTTGACAGAATGAGATTATCGCTTCTACTTTTTGAGGCGTATCCCCCTGAAAGGCATCAATTGAAAGTTCAGATAAAACTTCTGGAGATATCTCATAAGAGACCTCTGTGGAGATTTCTTTTCGTTTTCCGGTGATAACAGGAAAATCTAAGTCTCCCTCACTCGCAGTGATTTCATTTAGAAATTTCGATATTTTGTCCTTTGAATCAGTAGGGATACTTGCACTGGTTATTATGAAACGGACCTTATTTCGAGTGATTCCAAGCCGATACATCAATCTTCTGATGAGAAGTGAAACTTCTCCACCTGCAGATCCATGATACATATGTGCTTCATCAATGACAATGAGTATTTTGTTTTCCTTGGAGGCAGAAAGCCAATCTTTTGTGGAATTCCAAATTGGTTGTTCAATGTCCCGGATCAGCATGTATTGAAGCATACTATAGTTGGTAACTAAAATATCAGGAGATGTTTTTTGCATCTCTTTTCTGGTAATCAGTTCAGCATCCTCCAAATCTGTATGATGTATCCCGTTCTCAAGATAGGTTATATATGCCTTGAGGTCTTTTTTTGAAGGATACCTCCCAAGGATCTGAAGTTCTTTGATAAAATCTTCTCCTTCCTCAAGAATATCTTTTCTCAATGCAGCTGCAAGTTCACGATCTTTCTTTTTATTAGTATTTCCTGGATAAGGAGTTCTACCTGTATACATTCCAAATTGGGGGCGACGAGATGTTTTTGGTTCCGCAGCAAATTTCAGAAATTGATGATAAAATTTGCCTTCAGAATCTCCAATTATATTTCGTAGTCTTCCAATCTGATCTGAAACCAGAGCATTCATAGGATAAAGTAAAAGAGTACGTACTCCATGCAGTTTCCATGTTTCTGGAGAAGTTTGTGCTTCATGGACGAGGTTGGCAACTATTGGCCACATGAAGCATTCTGTTTTACCAGAACCAGTTCCAGTAGTTACAAGAATATCCTTACCATGATAGAATGCTTCAAGCGCCTATATCTGATGAGTATAGGGATTCTCGAAAACACCAATACCCTCTTTAGAGAGAACTGTGAGAATTTTTTGAATGTCTTTTGGGAGATCTGCCAACTCCAACCCTTGTTCACATGTTGTATAGGGAGTATTTGACTCAATGTAAGGGTTCTGAGAAAGAAGAAGATCTTGATTTAGCAGTTCATCGCTTTTATCCAGCAGCAGGTTATTTTCACCAAAGTATTGAGCCCGGATGTAGTCCTTTAGCTTTTCAAGTAAGGTATTATGTATGTAGTGGACACCATAAATATCACTCATTAATTATCACCGAAATATCAAGAGTCAAGAGAAGTTTTTCAATCGCCGGTAGGAGTATTTTTTTGGAAATGTATTCTGTTCTGTCCATAATATTCTTTTTAGGCCAAGCCATCATGTAAAAGAGATTTTGTTCAAAAGCAGGCAAGTATGAAGGAAGAGTAATCAAAATCATTGAACCTATAATTTTGATAGTAGCCGTTGCAGGATTTTGTTCAATTTTCCGAATTCCATACATGAAACGCCTTACGTCATTGTTTTCAATAATAGCCTTTGGAAAAGCAAGCGTGTATAATTCACCCGAATCTATTTTGGCAAGCCCATAATCCAACTCACTGTCTTTGTACACAGTGAGTTTACCACCTTCTGGATATGACGAGTCCCAGGATATATAAAACGAGCTACATGAGTTATAATTAAAGAACTTCCTAGTCTCAGGTGTATTCTCGCTTTTGATAAATCTATTAGACACTTTTTGAACGTACCGTATTACATAGTCCTTTGCAGAAATATAAGGAATAAGATACATATCCTCAATTGAGTAGACTGGCACTTGATAAGGTTTACAAATATAGCTTCCAAGACCCACTACTTGTGATTTTCTATGAAATGTATCTCCACGATAAAGATAAAAATCATCTGCTACTTGTGCACATTTTTCCTGTGGAAATTGGAGAGAATTCTCCAACCCGGATAAAAGCACTCCTGAAGAAATCAGTCGGTTTCGGATTTCTATAACTGGATTAAATTTTTCATCGATAGATGCTGGATAATACCAATAATTTAAATCCGGATAGAGAGACAGATAAGCGTCTAATATCTTCTTACATTTGCGAGTAATATGATTCTTTGTTGCTCCAACTTTAGATGTGGATTCTTTGCTATCTTCTTTGAAATCCGTATCATAAGCCGATGCTTTTATCCACTCACCAATTGCAGAGTATGTAATTCTTGATTTGGTGGACTTTAAATCCTCACCTAAAAATGGGATAATCTCCATATCCTCTGCCATTCTGATATATAAGGGGGCATTTTTCATTCTGTTTCCACCCCAAGCCGAGCTCTAAATTCTTTTACAATTGGGTCTGCACTGTTTATAAGCTTAGCATTGTACTCTTCAGATCTCCCATAAATCTCAAGGATGGATATCAGTTCTGTATAAATTACCTTAAGTATCTTATCATCTTCTTTTTGTATAATCGTCTCTAGAATCTTTACTCTTGAATTAACATAACCAGTTGATATTGGAGAGTCGGGTGTTAATTTTAAGAGTTTTCCTAAAAGCATTTTTCTAGTGGAAATATCAAAGGAAGAAGAAATAGAGAATGTTACTTTCCCGGGATCTGGTTGCTCATCATCCATTAACCGATTCTTGAAGAATTTATCACATTTTATTAGTCCCATATGAGCATAGATGCCTTTTGGCAAAAGTTTGAGAATTTCTTCATATTCGACAAGGAAGATGAAATATTTATCAGGGATATCTTCAGCAAGATGAGTATAGCAATACTCATCACAACAACCAACCACATTTTCCAAAACAACAATATCACTCTTTAGTTTCTTGATAACATTAAGAAGAGAAGAATAGTTGTTGTATCCAGTTGGAACACAGATCTTATCAGGCAATTGATTATTGAATGATATTGAAATAATACGTGCCATATCGTTCGCAGAGTTCCCTACAAAAAGAAGAGGTAAATGACATATATATGAAGCAGAGATAAATTTTGATAATTCCCGTAGTTCTTGCTTATCTTCATCTTCTCTTGGTTGTGGGAGATTATCCAGAAGAAGAGAATAAATATCATTAAGCTTTTTTATCTCCTCGGGAAACTCTTCAGCCAAATATTTAGGACTATTCCCGTTTCGAATTATTAGATCTGGTTTTTTTGTATTTTGTAATGAGCCTTCATATGTAGTGTCATCTAATGCAAATAATTGTTTCAAGATTGAGATTTCTTGTAATAAGCCTGTTCTCTTATTGTTCAACAACCCATCTAAATCTTGTTTTAGCTGCTGCATTTCATTGATTTGGTCAAATAGTTGCTTCTGAAAGGCTTTTGATGAAGTTATTTTGGATTCTAAGTAATTATTTCGAGTATTTTTTTCATGAAGATCTACATTCAATTTATCTATTTGTTTCTGAAGTGGAGTTAATTGCTAAAGAAGTTTCTGTTTTTCTTCCTCTAGATAGTTTTCAGTCAAAATTTGAAGGTATTTCTTTTTGAGGGAAGGGATATGCTCCACAATAGAGGATATAAATTTTTTATCAGTTGTCGTACGCTTAAGATAAGAAGTAAATATATCTTCTAATAAAGGAAATTTCTGAAACGCAGGGTTAAGCGCATCCCCTTTAATTTGGGGATAATATCCAATACAAAATGTCATAAAGTCAGAATCTGGATTTACATCTTCAGCTATATTCCTTATGAAGGCTTCAATTATTTTTATATCTTCCTTCTGGAAGGATATATTAATTGAAGCTTGTTTTAGGTATTCGGCAAGATGTGTATTAAAACGTTTAAGATGCAAAGTTGCAATGGGATTTCTCCAGATAGTCCTACGTTCATATATTATACGACGTTGAAGTTCCGGGTTTAGAAAATATTTGTAGTTATTTATATTTTGTAGATATTTATTGGTATCAATAACATCCTTTTTCAATATTTTATATTCTTTTAAGGGAGTGTTTTCAGGAATTTTTACATAATTTCCATCAACTATATAAGATGATTCTAAAATTTCAAGGCATATATACTCAGTTTCAGTTTGATTGACTACGAGAAGAAATGAATTTGAGTGTTGAAGTGGAACAGTAAACCCATCAAGCAATGTATCGAATAATTCCCAAATTGGAAGAGGATTGATTACTATATCATTATTGATATTAGAGTTTTTAAGGAAAATCAATTCATAATATTTCTCGCAGGTGCGATAGGAATATTGTTTATTTGAATCATCTGGATCCAAATTCCATTTCCAAATACATAATTCATTTGGAGTTGCCATAAATGGGTCCATAGAAATGGTTTTGACTTGCGAAAGATCAGAATTCTTATTAAAAGGATATAATTTGCTTCCAGTTTCTCCACTATTTTCTTTGCTAAATATGATGTCTGCAAGGCGCAGGAGCTCTGTGTGATTATTCTGATGGCGGACTGTCACACATAATGAGTAATAAATTTCATGATTATCCATTTAGAATTCTCCTAGCCAATATTTATTAAGAATATAATCTGCTGCCTGTTTTGTTATTTGACCGGTTTTAAAAAGATTATAAAGATATTCCCTGGTTATTGGATAACTTTCAAGCTTAGTAGCAATATACTTTAATTGTGATGGAACTATAGTAAAACTACCCCTCATATTAAGCAATTTTAGATATAGTTCGACATCACTTAGTTTATTGTGGTTATCGCCTGTGGCTTTATTGAAATTCCCGAAGTAAATGGTCTTCAGAACGTCTAATCCATGTCTAATTATAATGGTATCACCATTGGATAATTCAGGAAGTCCAATAACTGAAAGTGTATCTCTTAATATATATTTTGGAATATGACTCCTCATATTGATAATATCACATTTCATATCTGATTTTATAGATAGATCTGCATTTTTGATTGCCCTCAGTTTTGATCCTTCTTCGATTGATTTTCCCATATATTTCAAATCCACTGTGGGATATTGATATGCTATAGCCTTTTTATATCTCTTACTACAAAAGATGCCAAATTCATTGTCAGTATCAAAAAAAGAGATGTGCTATATGTTGTTATCTAGCTCGATAGAAAAAACTGGGTTTTCTTGGTTTTGTAGGGAAATCTTAAGTTTTTCAGAAAACTCTTTGTATTTATAAAGAATTGTGATTTCCCATTCCTTTAGAATAGATTCATTTGATGATTTAAGAAAAAAGGTACTAAGCCCACTATTAGTGTGGATATACTATTGGTTTTTCTGAATACTCGGAGGCCAGAGAGGAATTAACTCAGGAGGTTTTTCTAAGAGTTGTACATGATGATACTTTGCATATTTTGCAGAGTCTCTAGTAATTTTTGTGAATTGGATTTTATAGATATTCCATTTCAAACTATTACTTGTTGAAAGAAAAAAAGTTTCTTCAATTTTGATAAATGGCAAATCACTGATTTTGGTCTGAGAAAGAAGATAGTAGCTTGTACCAGTATATATGACACCATTTAAATCGACGCTGCGGGAAAACTCATCTCCGATTCTAAAAAATGTTCCAGCTCTATTGATACGTGATGTTTTTTCTCCCCATATTTTTGATAGAGCAGTTTCCGAGATTTCATAACTAAGTTTATATGATTCACAAATATTAGAGATCAAGAACTTATAAGTTTCATTTGAACGAAACATTGAAAGATCGATAGTGTCAACTTGGATATTTGCTTCATTTTTAAGAATAATTTTTTGTCTTTTTTGTTTTTCTTCTGTAAGAATTGATTCACTCACCGGCCAAAAACCAAGACATAAGTAAAAATTATCGCCAACTTGCTTAAGGTAGAAAGGAAGACCTGAAATTCTTTTTTTGATTTCTTCTTCTGAAAACTCTGAATTACTCCCAGTATAGAATTTACATTCCTTTGCAATTTTTGAACCTTGCTTGTGCCGAAAATGTGGTTTTTGGCTATTTCCATTACAAAATATAACAGGTTCACCACAAAACGTACATGAATATTGATTATTGTTACAGTAAACAGAGCCATCAGAGACATCCGCGGCTCGAACTTTTTTTTGAATTCCAAGTTTTCTATTATCATATGCACACTACATTTTAGACAACTCTTGTATACATTAATTCAATCGTATTTAGCTCTGTAGAGATCCTTAATTTTATGTAAACTATATCTAATAATTTTTCATTGATGTAATACGCAATCAGTTTAATTTTATTATTTTAGGACTTAAGCACTTGAAATATCGAAAATTTAATCTCAGTTAAAATATAAAAAGATATATGAAAATCCACAAAAAGCATGGAGTTATGGTTAGAAATCCATCCAAATGTAGTGACGTTGATTATAATTTCTTCATTACAAATTCTACGTCTTTAGCTGTACTGAAGCCGCTAGATCGTATCATCAGTAGCTAAAGCTCCATCTTATGATGTATGACACCTTTAATTGTTGTCTTCAGAGGCCAACTTCCAGATACAGAAGCGCTATGGGAAGAAGTAAGACCTTCTGTCAAGCTTGAAGACAGCTATCTAATTGTTAAGGATTCAATATTAGATAAAACACACGCAAAAGAAATAGCATCTGTTTATCATTAAGCCAGCATTTTTTTGTGTGATACTGGTATGCAAATGTGAAAAAACTTAAAGCAATTAGGGCTAAAGAATAGCATTTTCTCACAAGTTTTAAGAAAAATCGTGTGGAAAAACAATAAATATTGATATTTGTGATGTTGATAAAAATGAAATGTGAAGAGTCAACTGCGTAAGCCCTAGTAATAATAAGAATATCAAGTAGTATTGAGACTAAAAGTCTCAATACGAATTCTTGATTATGGAATGCTTCCACTTAGGAAAGACTTCAAATACCTTACTCCTTCTTGATCAATAAGAGAAGCTCTTATTATTTGTCATTATCTTTCTTCTTTCTAAAGAGGAAAAACAAGACAACTATCAAGAAAAGCAAGCTTATTTCAATTCCTCTTAATTTATTGCTATCCGCGCTTTGGGCTCTACCCTCTCTACTTTCATTAATGTTTTTCTTATTGAATTCAGCTTCCTGATCAAGGCTTTTTGCTTTATTTTCCGAAATAGCTGTTTTTTCAGAGGCGCTAATTTCAGAAATTTCGGATTCAGAATCCTGTTCTCTATTTTCCACACTCTTTTGGAACAAGAGCCTTTTTAGATATGCAGGAAGCCCTCGATCCCCGTTTTCCTTTAAATTGGAAGTAGCTGAACCATATTTATAATTACAGATCACTGCAAAAGGAGAAAACCCTGAGATATTTCTTACAATAAAATAGGAATAGTTCTCGTCAGTTCCTAAAAGTTCTGGTTTATAAGATTCCCACTTTTGAGTGCGCCGGTGTTTAAGATAAACGGTATTTACAATCAGAGTCCCTCCCTTAAGTTCATTTAAAACTCTAAATTCAATACTCCGATTCTTGCTTTCCTCATTTACCAAAGGCTTATTATTAAAGCTGATATCAAGATACTGGTATACAGAAGCTTTTGAAAAATCCAGTTCGGATTCATTTATTGAAGATTTATTCAAAACTTCAACTTTTATTTGAATGCCCTCGGTTTTATTTGTTGTATTGAATTGGACAGTTTTAATACTACAGGCAAGCCCTTCCTCATCGGATTTTTCATCCTCACTTGTATTAAACTGGATAAGTTTTTCATTTCCTGAAGAGCTTATAATCTTAGGAGATTTATTGATTACAAAGTCGATATCTTTTCCTTCATTTACAGAGGAATTTGTAACAGTCCACTGCCAGGAAAAGCTTTCAGGCCTCCTAAGACTTTCATTCTTGACACTTACCGAGACATTATACTCTTTTATGAAAAAGGCCTGCTGCTTAAACTCCTGACTAATATACTGAGTGGAATTTATAGAACAAAATCCAACTTTGGAAGAATTTCCGTTTTTGTTGGAGAGAGAAACTCCAGGTCCGCTTAGGGGAATTCCATCTATAAACCATTCATAGCTTGAGAGAAGATTAGTGCTAACACTAAAATTCAGCTCTTCTCCATACTTTGAAATCGGATTCGAAAAAGCTGGAGATACAGTGTATATCGGCTCGTATGTTGCTCTTATATTGAGCCGCTTTGTAGAAGTCCCGTTTGCATTTCTAACCTTAAGCTGCACAGAATAATTTCCAGAATCAAATAAATGCGTTGGGTTAGGCTCTGTTGAGAAATTTCCATCTCCAAAATCCCAGTTCCATTTCTCTACAAGCCCTGAGGAGTTATCTGTAAAAGTAACTCCCAAGGGCTGAACACCTCGCGTAACATTAGCAGAGAAATCAGCAACAGGCAAAATTGACACATTTAGAGGAACAGGACCCGTACTGTTTGTGTTACCTGCAAGATCACTAAAAGTACAATTATAGAGAATTGAACTTACCAAAATTCCCGAATCACTTGCTGGAATAGTGAGATTATAGATATAATTTCCAGAAAGAAGCTTCATCTGAGCTTCTTTGCCCTCAAAGCTTATATTATGCAGAGAAATTCCGGATTCATCTTTTGCCTTAAGCTCAATGGAAATGGTTTCTCCTGTATTTGCAGCCTCTACTTTTTGTATCCAGCTATAAGTAGGGGGAATGTTATCCAGCTTAAACACATCAGAAACACTCTGATTGCTGTTTCCAGCATTATCTGTAGTTCTTACATGCAAATACCAATCTCCGTTTCCGGATTCTTTAGTAAGCACATCCCCACTGCTAAAACTCTTCCAGGTTTCTACAGCTTCTTTATTACTGCTCTTCGTCCAAGCGTATTCGAGGTTTAGGATTCCTGAAAGAGAATCAAAAACGGTTACCTTTGTACTCTGCTTTTTTGCATAAGTTTCGCATCCATTGCTCTCAAATTCGATAAGAGGAGCTGTAGAATCCAAAATGACCGAACAATTCTGACTGGAGTTGCAATTCCCAACAAGATCCGTGGCCTTGAGTTTGAGATTGTACAAGCCATTTGTGGAAACATCAGCAATTATTGAATTATTAATCCAATAAGCCCCTTCCTTTCGCAAAACAGCGTTCTCAAGAGTAGAATTTACAGCCGAGACGTCAACGAGAACCGAAGCAACTTCATGAGAATCAGTAGCAGAAACGTTAAGATCAAGGAAAAAACCAGGCCCAATAAGCTCTCCTCCCGGAGAATTTACCGTAACTGAAGGAGCCGTAGAATCCAAAATGACCGAACAATTCTGACTGGAATTGCAATTCCCAACAAGATCCGTGACCTTGAGTTTGAGATTGTACAAGCCTTCTTTGGAAGCATCAACAAGTATAGAATTATTGACCCAAAAATTGCCCTCTTTCCTTAAAACAGCGTTCTCAAGAGTAGAATTTACAGCCGAGACGTCAACGAGAACCGAAGCAACTTCATGAGAATCAGTAGCAGAAACGTTAAGATTAAGGAAACAATCCGGACCAATAAGCTCCGAAACCGGCTGAATTGAAATTATCTTTGGGGCTTTTCCGTCAGCAGTATATGTGGACCAGTGCTCAACTTCAAAAACCAAAATTCCCTTGTTTGAATCCCACAAAAGTCCTGAAACCGTATCATTGGCCTGCTGCCCGGAGCATAAGATTGGCTTTTCATTGAGCAGGATTCCGGGTTGATTCTCAAATTCAAGACCCCGCAAAGTCAGCTTGGAAGAGACATTAAATCGATTTAGATTTGCTGAATCCAGGGAAATCTCTGCAGGGCTGAAATTTATAAATTTATTAAAATTCTGGAATTTTTTAGCAAATTTAAGGTCACAGAGATTAAGGGATTCCTGAAATTCCAAACTTCCTAAAAGAACTCCATTGCTCGCATTGGCTTCAAAGCTTAGCTTACTTACGTTGGTAAAATCTTCAATTGTGGTCCAGTCGGTTGTATTTGGATTGTTCAACCCCTTTATATCTGTTTTCGGGTTGAAATTCAGCATTAAAAAGCAGGTTGTCGAATTCGTAAGTCCGGAAGAATTTGCCAGAACAGTAATAGGATATATGCCCGCTTTATTTTCGGGAAGGGTATAATTAAGAAGAGAAAAAGAGCCATTACCCTGATATTCAAAGGGAACTTCACTTGTCAAAGCTCCAGAAAGTGTAGAAAAATTTGCAGTTACAGTTGTAATTGAACTCTTGTCCAGTCGAGTAAACAGACTGAGATTATTTCCACTATATCCATAAGTAAAACTTGAATTTATAGTTCGAAAGCTTCCCTCATTTTGGATAAAAAAGGCTTCAGGTGTGGAATTGAATTGGGGAGGGATAGGATCAGGATTGCCCGCCTCCTCTTCAATATCCAAGATAGTCTCGGAAATATCTGTGCACAGGGCTATGTAATAAGTGTAGTTTACCGACTCTCCTGGCGCAAGAACACTTTTGTTAAAGGTCAGGGCAATATAAAAATCCCCCTCTATACTAGAGCCTTCAGCAGGGGCAGAATTCCAATCCCTATCCCCATAAGGAGGATTAAATGGGACTAAGCTATCATAGAGAGAAGAATCACCTATAGAAACCCTAGCCTCTTCAGCCTGGGTATAATAAAAGATGGGAATACTTGAGATCTGGCCTATATTGCTCTTGAGATCAGCATCTTGAAGCTCAGCTTTTACAATTGCTTTCTTACTTGGACCTAACTGCTTGACGATTGTATTTCGGGTATATGGCTCACAGCCTACATCTCGACCATTATCCGGATCAAAAGAACGCTGATAGCGCACATTCTCCATTGACTCAGAGCCAACATTAGTTAATTTTACATATACTTTTAAGAATCTATCTGTGGGTTTGAGTTCATAGGTCTGATTGATAAGCAGGTCACTATTAAATATACTATCTACAGCCACGCGCCCAGCTGTGCTATTGCTAATGTTAGTAATCCGTGTTTGGATAAGTTCGGTTTCGGACACCTTACGGCCATTCGATGCCCTATATGTTTCCCCATTACGCCTAAAACCGATAGACCAGCGTTCTTCTGGAATTCCTGGAAGAAAGTAATCATATCGATAATCATAGGTCTCATTGTAAAAACCATCGATATCAGCATAAAGCCCAATTTGCCGATAAAAATCATCAACTGTGCGATTAAAACCAAAGAAACTTTCGGGAGCAATAACATCCGCTCCAAAGCCACCATTAGGCAAAACTCCAACTTCGATAAAATCACTGCCAAGGAAAATGCAGCCCTCTTTTTCAACAGCTCTAATGCCTCCAATAGAAGAATCTTCGGCCTTGGCAGAAGCAATTCCAGAAGAAATAATAATCATAGAAAGAAAAGCTATAATTAAAAGATATGGGAAAAGACCAATATTTCGTTTATTGGATAATTTTAAATCTGAGGCAATACCTGTCTTTTTTAACCTAAAAGTACTGTGCGGACTTTTAGGTACGTTATTTTTGAAATTAGCATCCATCATTCCATCTCATATAAAGCTTTTAGAGGCTCTTTTTAAATTAAATATTAACAAACTTCCATATTTATTGAACAAAATCCATTACCTACTCAGGATTGAAACCTAGTTAAAATCCAAAAAAAAGATTATCTATGATAATATAAAAAATATACCCAAGCTATAAAGAATAAAGATAAAATGTTAAATTTGTAAAAATATGGATATTGAACGAAATACCAGAATCTAATGGGGCTTTTTCGAG